>OLOH01001037.1_pt1 | contig 17048 bp, 9 predicted proteins | sample 1673221 | NCBI WGS metagenome assembly OLOH01 (sample SAMEA3136767, study PRJEB25190) | human gut metagenome
TTGCTAAGATGTTCCAGGATAACTTCACTAAGAAATATCCTAACATGCCAAAGAATATCGCAGAAGCAGGTCCAAAAGCTGACTAATTGATACTCCAAAAAAATCCCAGTAAAGGAAAGGCTAAAAAGCCTTCCCCTTACTGGGATTTTTTTAATTTTAATCACTACTGGAGATGCCAAAATATTCGATTACCAGACATCCCCTGTTATTTATTATATAATTATTGATATACATATACGTATGTATCACTGGATACTTTCTTTGTTAAATTAGGAACTATTTTAATATAGTAAAAATCTTTAGCCGTTCTAAATTTCTTTTTCTTAAAACTTGAAATTGTAACAGTCGTTCCTGGTTTTACTTTCTTATACTTCTTATATCCAGTATCTCTCTTCTTAGACATATAAAGTGTAAAACTCTTTATTCCTTTAAACTTTGCCTTTTTAGGAATCTTAATAATAAATCTCTTTGTATTATTATTCAAATATTTCGTTTTTGATTTAAATGCCTTTCTGTTTAAATTCACAAATGCTCTAGGACTTGAAAGTGTACCGTATGTTGTCTGCCCATTTACTGTAATATAGCTAACTGCTCTTACATAATATGCCTGATTCTTTTTAATATTAAAATCTACATATCTATAAGACGATGCATAATAATAAGATTCTACATTTTTATATGCAATCTGTTTACCTTTATAATTATATAATCTAAGCTGAACACCTGATACATCTTGTGGAACAACAACTTTAAAACTCGCCGTATTATTATATGGATAACTACTTAATGCAAAATAATCTTTTGTTACATCTGTCATTACTGTTGCTTCTGGAGCTTCCACACCTGCTTCTATGACTGCTCCTTTTTCCGCTGCACTTACTGGAACCTGAAGTGCGAATACCATCATCAATGCCATTGCAAATGCAAAGATCTTTGTAAATTTCTTCATATTTCATATCCTCCTTTTTATGGTGTTTTCATTATTTACACTGTATTTAGAATAGCATAACTGCACTAAAATTTCAATATTTATCGTTATGTTTTTATGCATTCGAAAATGTCAAGTTTTTTTGCAACATTTTTTTGAAAAAAATTGAAATATTTTTTTGCAAATATTTCCTTTCTACTTATTGTTTATAATGACACAATATAGATGTAATTACAATTATTTTTAGCATCTTTTTTAAAAATTGTATAGGAAAAAGACTGTCTTTCGGCAGTCATTTTTTCTATATATACTTGATTTTGTTTTATCCTGTTAATTTTTCCATTTCATAAACAAATTGTTCCTCTGCTGTATTATATCCAAATAGCTTCCGAGGATAGTTATTTATCCATGTTTCTATTTCCTTGATTTCAGATTGCCTTTTCTTATCAAAATTAACTCCTTTCGGAATGTGCCGACGGATGAGACGGTTAGCGTTTTCATTAGAACCTCTCTCACAACTGCTATATGGATGGCAATAATATACTTTCGTTCTCTTTTTCTTCTTATTTCTTCTCGACCGTTCCAACCCTTCTGCATCAGAAAACTCTACACCGTTATCCACAGTAATCGTTTTAAAGACATTTCTAAATAACCTTTCTCCATAGCTTCTCTCGATAGTATTTAATGCCTTTACAACCGTCTGCGCCTTTCTATCTTGCATTAGATACACAATCTCTTTTCTAGTCTTTCTCTCTGTTAAGACAAGCATTACTTTCTTTGATTTGCCTTGAGGACCGACTACTGTATCCATTTCCCAATGTCCAAATTCTTCTCTGGTATCAATATAATCTGGACGTTGACTGATACTGTCTCCTGCTTGTACTCGCTTTTGTACCTTTCTTTTTTTCTTTTTATGCTGTTTCTTTTTTTCTGGCAAATCTTCCATAGTTACATTCAAAAATATGCCTTTTTTTATATAGCTATATATAGTATTCGTGCACAAAGTAACTGTAAATTCTCTCCCTTCTTTTTTTATCTCATGCAGTGCAGCCGCCGGAGAACGCTTTTCATCAACAATTTTTCTTTCTATATAATGTAGCAGTTTTAAATCACTGCCTATTTTCAAACCACGTCCACGTTCTTTTAAATTCTTTTGACAGCGTTCTTCTGCAACGTAAGGGTCATACACTGTTGATTCCGTATAATCCGTGTTCCGTTTTACAAATTCTCCGCGCTTTATTTCACGATAAATTGTCTGTCTACAAACTCCTAGCCTTTTTGCAATAGTGGCAATCGGTATCTTATCCTGTAGCCACGCATATATTTTTAATCTATCCTCGTATTTTAACTGTCTCCATTTTTTTCCCATAAACTTTTCCTCTTTCGTATATACCATTACAGGTATATGTACTATGTATATATCTTACTCGAATAGTTCATGTCAATTTCTCTTCAAGACTTTTTTTATAAATGTCTCTGTTTTTGATTCAATTGCAATAAAATAGTAACGCAAATATTTTTTAAATCAAGTAATTTTATACAGGTTATATGAAAAAAAAATTCAGTTTTTAAATATACTTATAATTTTCTTTTTCATGTACCGAATTTCGGCACAAAAAAAAGGAGGTCTTATTCATTAAGGCTCCCCTTATCAAAACGCTTTATTATTAAATTAAAATAAGCTGTTCATTATCTTCGTCTAATCTATATGAAGCTAAAGCTCCTCTCTCTCCCAAATAACATCTGATGTACTCAAATCGCCTTTTATCCCTTACTATTTTATAATATGTTGGTATTTTCCAGACACTTCCAATTTTCTCAACTGGGCTATATTCCACTGGCAACCAAGTATAAGCGTTCAACTTTCCATTTGTCAGTTCTTCTTTTACTTCTACGATTTTTACATCATCTATCCTTATAGAGTCCTCCCACCGTCCAAGTGAGGGATATACAGGTGGATAATTAAATGCCTTGAATATTTGAGCAAAATCATTCTCATACTCTACACAAATATGCAAAGTATAATACCTGTCAACCAATAATTCAACGGTACACAATCTGGTAGTAAATCCAAAGTAATCACCCGCATCATCATCAACAATTATTGACCATCTATCTTCCATTTCTTTATTTATTGTTCTAAAATGAAAACCTCCAATATATCCTTTATCAAATACTTGCTGCGGTTGCATCAAATACTCATTAGTGCAAACTAATGAAAGTTTAATTCTATGTGTTTCCTCCCATTGACACAATTTATGTATCATACCTATTACCGTTGAATATGGTGGTAATGGATGTGTAGTTAGAATCGAACCGTTCATTATTGGTTCTTTGAAAGAGGCGGTTTTTTGATAAAACTTAACTTTAATTCCCTTCATTAGCAAACTCCTCCATAATTTCAATTGCACGTTTTTTCCCGACAGTATCAATAAATCTGTCTAGCAGCTTTAGAATTCCATATAAATTATCTTTATCATAAATGGACTGGGTTAAAGTGTTTATCCGCACTTCTTCATAATCTCCAATCTCTGAATTTCTCATAGCTTCTGCATGAGCCAATTCATCATGCAATAAATCATCTATTGAAATCTCCAATGCATTACAAAATCTTTCAATAACATAAATATCTCTTGGTGTCCTAGACCCTTGTTCCCAACTTCGTATTGTCATCACGGGTATACCAGAAACTTTAGATAGTTCTTCTTGGCTAAAGCCTTTCTGTTTTCTAAGCGCTTTTAATTTATCAGCAGAAATTCCCATCATTAACCTCCACTACTCAACATACAGACAATTCCAATATGTTCGAACGAAAGTATCATCTTCCATGTATTCTTCTGCTTTTTGATAGATTGTTACAAATGATACCTTATCTAATTCATTTTCTTCTTCATCATACAACGTATAATACTGATCATAATGATAGTATTTACCTACTTTATACTCATCTCTATCTGAGTAATCGTCATCTTTAACGTAACCTGCAGCAAATAATAAATCTTCACCTTCTTTTTGTGTTAATCCTTCTAATTCTGTCTGTTTAACTTTTTTGTAATTCATAAGACCCTCCTACACATGTATTATTTTTATTATATTATATGTCCTACGCATGTATTAGTCAATATTTTATTTAATAAATAATATTTATTTTCAGATACCAGATTAAAAGGCAGTACTTTATAAATATTCTAACAAAAAAAGGCAGAGGAATAAAATTATTCTCTCTGCCTTTTTTGTGCCGAATTTCGGCACATTTATGTTCTGTTTTTCCTTGCGGTAAGAACACGTCTATATTGACGCATTTTATCTGCACCATACAGAATAAAATATCTTTTTACTTCCTGATCCGTAAGTCCTTCTTCGATGCCTTTTATGATTTCTTCCTGCTCCTCTGCTGATAATTTGCCTGAATATCGCTGAAAGCAGTCGATAATGTCTCCAGACAAATCCCATTTTTCTCTATCTTCTACGGTATCTTCTTCCCTCTTTTTCTCCTCTTCCTCCTCATTGATTTTCGATACTTTTATCTCTTGTACCATTTTTTCTAATTCCCGTAAACTTGGCTGCGGAGTTTCGTTAAAGTTAAGATATAGAAATGCTTCTTCATCCATTTGGAAAGTCTGAATACTATCATCTTTTTTTGATTTTTTTTCATAAAATTCAAATTCTTCCTGTGATATATAATTTAGCCTCGATTCGAAACGGGTTGTGATGTATTTTTTATTGTTTTCATCATAGGTCACATATACAGGATTTTTATAACCATTTTCCCCAGCTATTCTTTCTGCTTCTTTGAAACTTTCTGTAGTAAATGACCAGTTTTTCTTATCATAGATTGGACGTTCCCCTTTTAAAAACAGGATACAATCATCTTTCGGCAATCGGCTAATCTGTCCCGGAGTCATCAATTTCATGCCTGCCTTGTTCATTTGCAGATTACCACCACCTTGTGAGTGTCCCAGATTCTCGGAACGGCTGTCAATCGTCATGTCTTCTAGCATATCCGATACCCATTGATGTGTTGTATGAGCTGTGGCTCCAGAACCTAAGAATACAGTTGTTGCACAGTTTCCTGTGAAAATTTCCCATTTATCATTAGGGTATAAAGTTTTTATCTGTGCTATATCCTGAAGGATTGGTATGATAGACATATTCCTGCTTCGTATCTCTCCTAGCAGAGTTTCACAATTTAACGGTTTTGGTCCAGCATAATATTCATCTGCCCACAATCGCACATGAATCGGTAATTGTCCGTTTCTTCGATTATCTGCTATTCTCTTTAATACTGTAAATAACTGTGTATAGAACATATTGATAAAAAGATTATAAGAAGAATCTCCTGATGGCATAACAAGGAATAGCGCTGTCTTTTTTTCTGGATTTCCATCTACACCTAAGCCAAGCGATGGAATATCTATATCGTCTGTTCCTTCAAAGATTCGCTTAATTTCTGGGATTTCAAAAAGACGTAACTGTGCGTTTACCATGATGACAATGGAACGGACTGTTTCGGATGCTCCTTCTTTTAACTTACGATAATCCCGGACTGGAGGATAATCTTTGCCATATCTTTGTTCCAGTTCGTACATATCCTGTTGTAGCTGTGTTGTCCCATCTTCATCTATTTTTTGTGTTTCTCTATTTACTAATTCCAAGATTCCCGGCATTGAAGCTACCCTGTTTTCTTCCCTTGCCTGTAACCATTCGTACTCGAAGAGAGATTGCAGATACAGACCAACGCCATCATCCCAGAATGGGTCACCTTTTTGAGCATCTGGCGGTTTTACAGAGGTCTGTATATTCGTGATAAGTTCTACCATATCCGTATAATTATCTATATATACAAAAGGGTTATATCGGTCAGATTGTAACATATCTTTGAAATTAAGACTTTTTACTGTCACATTCTTTTTTTCTTTCAAATATCCTCCGTAGTTTTTTAGCAGGTCACCTTTGACATCTAAGATAATGTTTGTCATATTAGCAAGTAAAATATTAGGAATCAAAAGGGAAGTCGTTTTTCCATCTCCAGAACCGCCTAGAATGAGGATATGCATATTAGGTAAAGCCTTTGCATTTACTGTGATATTTTTACTCAGACGTGTAATCGGTTCTTCCCCTTTGCCATAAAGTTTTTTTGCTGTCTTTGCTACATCTGCCCATTCCGCAACTCCATGCTCCTGGTCTGGATGGAAATCACGGTAATAAGTAAGGTAATAACAGATGAACATTGCCCATGCGACTAGCGCAATTCCCATAACTGCGGATGTCTTATTATTTAACCAGTTTCGAAATGGGTGCATCAATATATAAGTTAATTTATCCTGATAATTCTGCATTGTCACACCATCCAGTGAAAATAAACCAGCTATATAGTATGCAGCAATGAGTATTAAAACTAAGCCAATTAAAAACATCCCCCATGGCGGTTTTCTTTTTTGTGTCATAATCATTCCCCTTTCATAAAAAAGCAGGCAAAAGTACTATCTTCTGCCTGCTTTTCGTGCCGAAATTCGGCACATTATTTTGATTTGATTGGAGGGGTTGGCATCTTTACTTTCAAGTCACTTAAATCCTTGCTTTTTGCTTTATATTTCTGTAATGAAGTCACTTTATTTTCGGCTGTTTTATCTACTTCATCAAAGTATTGTTTTACAAATTCCTCTCCTGTCAGTTTTCTTATTTCATGGTCAACTTGTTTTGTTACCACATCAAATACAAACGGTGCTTCATCTTTTCTCAAAAAAGCAATATAAGAACCATTTGTTTTTCTGAATACCTGCTCATCAGGAATGACAAGCTGTTTTTCATTTTTACCATATGTACCCGGTATCCTGCAGGAAAACTGGTTATATCTCTCTAATCCATCTTTATTTATCACGTTTGAATTTTCAACCAATGTTCTTCTATCAATGCTAATCGGAATATATTCTGGATCACGGATATAGCGAAGATATGCGGTTGAAGATTCCTGTCTCATCGCATTACGCTCGACCGTTTCTATCTGATGCTCTATCTCTCCTTTTTCTTTCCCTTCATACTTTGCATTAGCAGCTTTTAATTCTGGCGCTGCTGTATCAATATATTCTGCTTCTGTCTGCTGTCCTGTCTGCATATAGTTGTCCATTGACATCTTTTTCATGTCGGGTATATCTGTTACTCCTTCATTTAATAAATCATTCCGATATAATTTATACCATGATTCAACTTTGGGTAAATCCGCATTCGCTACAACAATCTGTATTTCGCCATCTCCAACATGTAAATCAGGAAGCTGGGAATAGTTAATTCCCATTGAAGTAAAATCTTCTTGAATAGTTTCTTCCTCATCTTCTAAAGGAAAAGAGACTATTGTTGTTTTACCTGACGTAAGATTTTTTAATTCCTGTAATTCTTTTTCTCCACCTGTCATCCGGCTCATGATATGACGTTGATACCATGCTCCAAAATTATCTCTGTCTGGCTGATAAACAGCAACCTGAATCATCCCATCGTTCTTCTCAAGGTCAGGCATTATCATGTAGTGAATGCCTAACGTATCTAATTCTTCTGTTAACTGCCCTTCTGGAATCTCCGGGACATTCATAATGTCATATTTTCCGTCGGTTGCTTTAAGGAATTTCTGAAAATCTGTAAATTCTGTCACTTTGAGTTTTCGTTCTTTCACCATACGAGCGAAATATTGAAGTAACAATACTGTTCCCATTGCTGTCAATTTAAAAAACGGGTCCATATACCTCGCTGCATTGGATATTGCCATCACAACTTCATGGCTTTTATCTTCCATCTTATCCATCTCCTATCCTATCTGTACCGAAATTCGGCACACTTTATAATTTCGGTGCAGATTCTTCCTGCACTTTTTTCGGAAAAATCTGTTCTTCTTTTTCTACCTGTTCCGTCTTTTCTTTTTCCTGTTTTTCTTCTTTCATCTCTATATCGTATTCTTTTTGCAGTTTTTCGATATGTTCCGCAATCTCTTTATTATCTTTTTCTGTTCCTTGCAGATATTCTAAAGTCTCTTTCATAAGATTTATTAAATTTGATTGCGAATCACGATAATGGATCTCTCCGTTTTGCAGGCTGTCAGGATATACGTTTAAGGCATTACTTAAAAGAGTGAGCGTCATTTTGTCTGGCTGTTGTGTTCCATTTTCAATTTTTCTCAATTCTTCCAGTGATGACAATGTAAGTCCAGCCAATTCTTCAATACTATATCCCTTTTCTTCTCTTAATCTCTGAATACACTCTCCCATCTTCATTAATCTTACAGGCATTTTTTTAGTTCCTCCTTCTTTACCAATTTCGGTTCTGTTTTTGGTTCCATATCCAATTCAGCATTTATTTTTGTTAAACGGTTCTGTACATATTTCAATTTATCTTCCTTATCAAAAGGCTTTTGTACTTCTTCTTTTGCCTGGGCAAACTGTTGTCTGGCATCTTCTAACCGTTCCTCCGCAACAGCTTTTTGCCCTGGCATTTTTTTTAATGCTGTAAGGATACGTTCTATATTTTTTACAGGGTCTTTTTTTATCTCAACGGATACAGATGATTCCCTTGTCAGTTTTACATAAAAACTATTATCAAAAAGTGAATAGGAAGCCTTCATTTTAAAACCCTTAAAGGTTCCGATATTTGCTGCATCTGTATGTTCCTTTTTCATATTTGTACACGCCTGCACAAGTGCTTCTCCAGCAGCTTTTTCATCGTTATAGTTAATATCCTGTATTTCTATTGAAAATGGTCTGCTTAACACAGTATCTAAATGAGCTATATCTGCTTCATATGCCGCAGTCAGTTCCTCATATTTTGCAATCCGTTGAGGATATTCTACTGCAATCGCATCCTGAAGCCGGAACAGATTACTTTCATAATTTGCTTTCAACATCTTTAATTTTGTTACCTGCACATCCAGTTCCATCTTTTCTTTTATCTTTGGATTTCCCGTTGCAAGTGCCTTCGTTTCTGCATAAGATAATGCCACCGCATCTACATCCTGACAAGAACGTACTGGCGATTTGGAGGTCATGATCTGGCTGATGAATTTCTGTTTGTTTTCTAAAATCTGCCACATATATGCATCAAAAGTATTTTCCACAATATAACGGAATATTTTGACTTTTTTATTTTTATTACCCTGACGTAAGATACGACCTTCCTGCTGTTCGATGTCCGCAGGTCTCCACGGAACATCTAAATGGTGCAAAGCTATCAGTCTGTCCTGTACATTTGTACCAGCACCCATTTTTGATGTGGAGCCAAATAGAAAACGTATCTGTCCCGAACGGACTTTGGAGAACAGTACTGCCTTCTGCCTGTCTGTATTGGCATCATGGATAAATGCAATCTCCTCCTCCGGGACACCTTTTTCTATTAATTTTTGCTCTAATGCATCATACACATTAAAAGAACCATCTTTTTTGGGTGTAGAAGTATCGCAAAAGACAAGCTGTGCGGATTTCTGTTCTTTTGTTTCCTGCCAAACCTTAAAACATCTTTCTGCACATGCAGAAACTTTATTGTTTGCTGTATCTGGCAGCATATCATTAATGAGACGCTGATCTAGTGCAAGCTTACGTCCATCTGTTGTGATTTTAAGCATATTATCTTCTGACGGGTCTACTTCCCTGTTCCTTACCCTGTCTGCCCTTTCTGAGATAGACTGTAGTATTTCTTTTTGTTCTTCGCTGGCAGGTAGTACGACATTTTCATACTCTGCTTCTGGCACAGGTAACTGCAGCATATCCGATGTCTGTATATCAGCTACTTCTTGGAAAACAGACATTAATTCTGGTAAATTAAAAAAGTTTGCAAAACGGGTCTTCATACGGTATCCATTCCCTTCTGGAGATAATTCCATCGCTGTCACAGTTTCTCCAAAGATGGATGCCCAGCTATCAAACATTCCAAGATTCATTTCTTGCAGACGGTCATACTGCAGGTATCTCTGTATAGTGTATAATTCTGTCATACTATTGCTCACAGGGGTACCTGTTGCAAATGTGATACCTTTACCGCCAGTAATCTCATCCATATACCGGCACTTATTATACATATCCATTGCTTTTTGTGACTCACTTTGTGCCACTCCGGCAACATTTCTCATTTTTGTATACAAAAACAAGTTCTTAAAACCATGCGATTCGTCTACAAACAACCTGTCAACACCCAGTTCTTCAAAAGTAACTACATCATCTTTTTTCTTCTCGTTCAGTTTTTCCAGTCTTACCTCTAAATTCTTTCTGCTTTTCACCATCTGTTTAACAGTGTAGTTTTCTCCTTGTGCTTCTTTTGCAAGAGCGATTGCTTTTTCAATCTCATCAATCTGGCTTTCTAATACAGCACGTTGTCTTTCCGCAGAAAGAGGTATTTTTTCAAATTGAGAATGCCCAATAATGACGGCATCGTAATCACCAGTCGCAATCCTCGCACAGAATCGTTTTCGGTTTGCAGGCTGAAAATCTTTCTTTGTTGCGACAAGGATATTTGCAGCCGGATATAACGTGAGAAATTCTGCTCCCCATTGTTCTGTTAGATGGTTTGGTACCACAAACAGTGATTTATGAGCAAGTCCAATACGTTTTGCTTCCATTGCCGCAGCCGCCATCTCAAATGTTTTTCCTGCCCCAACGCAATGTGCAAGTAAAGTATTATTTCCGTATAATTGGTGTGCTACAGCATTCTTCTGATGAGGTTTCAATGTGATTTCTGGATTCATGCCCGGAAATTCTAAATGACTGCCGTCAAATTGTCTTGGGCGAATCGAATTAAATTTTTCATTATACAGAGAAACCAACATTTCCCGTCGTTCTCTATCCTTGAAAACCCAGTCTTTGAATTTTTCTTTTATCATGTCTTGCTTCTGGCTGGCTAATATAGTTTCTTTTTTGTTTAATTCCCTATGTTCTTTTCCCTCCTCATCCGTGTATGTATCAAAAATTTGTATGTTTTTCAGATTTAAAGAACTTTCAAGTAAACGGTATGCCGTTGCCCGTTTTGTTCCATATGTGTTTGTTGAGAGGATACTGCCATCTACATTTTTCCCTTCGATGTTCCATTCCCCTGTATATTCAGAATATCGTAACTTAATTATATTTTTGATATACTGCGATGGCTGGAAAGTTTCCCTCATGAACTGATCATACACTTCCAATGGAATCCACATCGTTCCTAATCGTATCTCAATCTCTGAAGCATCTAATTTTTTAGGCTGTACGTTCTCTAATGCTTCTGCATTATTTTTATAAATATCTTCACTTTCTGCAGCTTTTTCTGCTATACGCAGTTTTTCACGTACATTGCCTGACAGATATTCATCTGCTGTTTCCCATTCCTGCGTATCTGGATTTTTAAAGATAACCCCAGTCAATTCTTCAGTGATCTTTTCAGCAGATTTTCCACACAGATTTGACATGAAAGTAATATCAACTTTTCCATATTCCTCCATTGATACGGCAAGTGCTTCATTTGCCGTATCTACATGGGTAATAACTTCTTTCCTGCGGATAGTCCGTTTCGTGAACATATCTGCTTTTCCAGCAAGATTTCCATCCTCGTCTAATCTTTCTAAAGAACATAGAAGTGGATAAGAAGAATCTTCCGAAAAAGCTCTCCTATTCGCAACACTATTTAACAGTCCCCATTTTGCAGTATAGGAATCATATAACCTGTCCAGCTTCACCTGTTCTGCAGAAATCTTTGCCTCTACATCTTCCGTTTCTTCCATCTGCAGACGGATTAATTCCCGGACACAATCCCGGATAGCAGTCATGCCGGTGATACGTGTTTTTGCTGTGTTGGATACCTCTTTTTGTTCCAGACCGGTTTCATTTTTATAGTAGATCTCCCCAGTATCAGATAGGACATAACTATATATCCTCTCTTTAGAAGCATCAAGAGTATCTGCCATCTGCTCTATTTCGTACCGAAATTCGGCACGTTCTTCTTGTGTTCTTTCAGGTATATATCCTGTAATATTTGATACAGCAGCCTGTAACTGTTCTTCTAAAGAACTTCCTTCTTTTTCTATGCAGGCTGTTTCTAATCCATATGGTCCTGTTACTTCCTGCATCGTACCTAATACCATTTCTGGATGTGCTGCAAAATAACTGTTTACACGGATGCCATCTTCATTATTCACGATAGAAATCCACTCTGGATTCTCTCTTTCTTTTTCCCTTTTCTGCAGGAATAGAATATCCGCAGTTACTTTTGTCCCTGCGTTTTTAAATGCAGTATTTGGCAGTCGGATTGCTCCCAGCAGGTCTGCCCTTTTAAAAAGATATTCTCTGACTTTACTGCTTTCTTTGTCCATTGTGCCTTTTGTTGTGATGAAAACAGCCACACCATCAGGACGGAGCTTATCCAGTGTCTTTGCAATAAAATAGTCATGGATCAAAAATCCATGACTGTTATAAGCAGGGTCATTTACCCGATAATCCCCAAATGGGACATTACCGATTGCAACATCAAAATATCCATCTGGATAATTTGTCCGTTCAAATCCTGTATTCTGAATATTTGCTTCTGGATAAAGATAACCTGCTATCTTTGAACTCATGGTGTCTAGTTCAACACCATATAAAGTAGAGTTACTCATACTTTGGGGAACAAGTCCAAAGAAATTTCCAACCCCACAGGAAGGCTCTAATATTCTTCCTTTGTTAAATCCCATATTCTCCAGCACTTGATACATAGATTTAATAATAACGGGCTGTGTAAAATGGGCATTTAACACGGATTCTTCTGCAGAACGGTATTCCTCTGGAGTAAGGGCAGTCTGTATCCGTTCCCGTTCTTCCTGCCACTGTGGTTTCTTCACATCAAAGACATCTGCGATCCCGCCCCATCCAACGTAATCTGATAGTATGTTCTGTTCCTCTTTTGTTGCCTGCCGTTGTTCCTTTTCTAACTGTTTTACCGTTTCGATCGCAAGGATATTCTTCCAGCATTTTTCACGGATTGTTCCTGTTCCCAGTTCTTCTTTTGAAATATGATAATTCTGCCCCATGTTTTCAGAGACAGGGGTAATCGCTATATTGTCCGTATCTAAGATTTCTTCTTGCAGTTCTGCCGCCGCAATGCTGTCTTTTCTTATCTCTGCTGCCCAGTCTATTATATCATCATATCGGATTTCTCTTATCTTATCTGCATGATTTTTGATATATGTCCTTGCTTCATTTTCACTATGAAAGAGTATCATTTCTGAAAGATATGTTTCCAATCCATTATTACCCTTGCGTAACAAACGGTAAACAGGCTGCCGGTTTCCGTCTGTATCAATCGCTGTGACAAAAGAAACCGTTAAATCTTCATAATCCTCACTGCTTTCTATAGCTACTTCAATGAGATTTGATTCTTTTTGTTGTTCTTCTATCCAATCATCAGCTTCTTTTCTAGTTTTACAGAACTTACTACGTCCTGAGAGAACAAAATCATCATTCTCTCTTGTCAATTCCTGTGCGTGGAATGGGAAATCTATTCTTCCAGTATCAGCAATCTCATATTTTTTATCCTGTAAAGCCTGCGGTTCCTCTTTCTGCATTAATCCATCAAGCTGTTTCTGTTCTGCAGGTGTTAAGTCTGTATGTTCTTCAAGATATGGCAAAAAGTTTTCACTATACTTTGTAATCTGTTCTATCTTTTCATCCAGCACTCCATCCTGTTCCCAGTATTGTCTATACATACAGTCGGAAGATAAACAGTAATCATAATATTCCCGGATATGTTCTAAAAGGGATTTCCCTTCTGAACCTATGTCATATCTGCCCTTGAAAGAATATTCTTCACTATCTATGACCGCATAGATAGAAAATGCTGTCTTATAATAAGAATATCCTTCTTCTTCATTCTCCTGCTTCTCCATCTCTTGTTTATCCAATACTGTAAATAGTTTATTTGCTACAGCAAAAGACATTTTCCGAACAGTAAAATCACCTTTTTCTCTATCATAAGGGCTTATAACATCATGCTCTGAAAAATCTATCTGGAATAATAATTCATCTGGCTTTGATTCTTGTGTACCGAAATTCGGCACATTTTCTCTCTCCCTTTCTTTATTTTTTGTCTGTTTATTCTCTGTTTCTATATTTTCCTGCTGCTGTGAATAAGGATATTCTTTATTTTCTATCAACGTGCGGATACGTTTTTCTGCCTCTTTCCATGTCAGGTTTTTCTGTATATTCCCTTTTTTCAAAAGAAATCCTCTTGCATCATGCCATTCATCTGAATGAAATGCTCCTGATATAGAAGCAGAGTGTCCGCCAGTACCATATTCTTCTTTTAAAAAAGCAATCGCTGTTTTTGCATCTGGTACAGGGTCTTGCTGATAAAAAGAAAGTATTCGGCTCTTTCCGCCTTGAACGATACCGCCTTCCTGCAACAATTTATCTATCTCATCTGCTGTGATAAATGCTATGTGTACTGGTTCTGTTCCATTTTGTGAAACAGGTATAAATGCCTGATTCAGTTTTTTAAGATGTTCTTTTGCTGTTTCAAAATTCCTTTTCTGCCAGCCAGTTTCAAAATCTACACGTTTTTCAAATGATAGAAGTTCTTCATATATGGTATTTACACCTATAGGATCTCTTAGCTCCCCAGTAATCTTCTCAACAGCTTCAATATAAACTGAACCCCACCGTGATTCCAGCCTGCTGTCTCTGTAAAAGAAAAAAACATATTCTGCTATTCTCGTCCGTATCGTATCAAATGCTTTTTCCTGCAATTCTTTTGTAGTAAATTGTCCATTTTGATAAAGCCTTTCAATCCGTTCTGCAGCTTCAACCCATGATATTGTCTTTTCGGGATTCTTTCTTGCACCATTTCCACGGTGGAAAGAAATACCATCCTCGCTATACCAGACACTTACTTTTACCCCATCTGACATTGCAAGCCCTTTACCGCCTACCCACATCTTTTTTAAATCTCCTGTGAGCAATTCGCTTGGATTTTCCTGTACTAAATCAAATAAGATATATTCTAAAGAATCTTGATTATTTCCACCTGTACGCAGGCATTCATCAATATAACTGTCTGGAAATTCAAAAACAGCAGCAGGTGTATCACCTGCTGCTGTTCCATAATCAGCCTGTTCTTGCGGACTTTCGGGGAAAAGACTTAGCTGAATATAATCTCCTCTTTGATCATCTCCTCTGCCTGCTGTTTGCAGTTGTTCACTATTCCGACCCACTTCATCTGGTCGGCTGCTTTCAGTTCTTCTGTCGCTCCTGCTGTTTTCATCAGCTCCGGAAGCAGTTCGTCCATTCTCTCCTCGGCTCTCCGCTGAATCTCTATCATATGTCCTTCGTAATCTCCCATTTTGAGAACCTGATATGTTGACTTCTTGTGTTCCTTCAGATACTTCTCTCTCATCAGGCTGTATTTCCCGATGTATCCTTCCGTCTGTTTTCTCAATCCTAAATCTGGATACATCAGTCCGTCCTCGCCTTTCGTGTATGTTAATTTCATTTCTGTTCACCCCATTCTTTTCTTTTATTATTTCGTTGACTCTATTATATTTCTCCTGTCTTCCTTGTACAATATCTTTTGCCCTGTTTTTTTGTAAATTTTTCCGCCAGAGAAAGGCTCCTACATCTTTTAAAATAGCAGAACAATTTTCACTTATAAGACTTCCTAATCTTGTAAGCACTTCTGCACTATTAAAATCCGTGATTGCTCGAAAATCTTCAATATACATATATTCACCGGGATTTATTCCACATCGTCTTAACAGTATATACCACGTAGTCGATATAAATAATTCTCGATATTCTACACGAATAGTATCATAATCTAATTCTTCTAAATAAGACCCCTCTTTATTTTGAAAAATTAAAGGCAGTTCATCACTGATACCATCCTCCGCAAGATCTTCCGCAAGTTTTTTCAATATTGTAACAAGGTCTGTGTCTTTTCCTTCAATACTATACTTTGCCTTTAAATAATCGGATAAACTTTGAGCATCCTCTTTCTCCATCTCCCATATATAAGGTTTTCTTATCTCAGTAACCGGGATATTTTGTACAGCCCCTGTATCTTTATAATCATAAACATATCTTAACTTTTTTCGTGAATCCACAGTCTGGATAAGAGCAATTCCTTCTGTACCCCGTTTTACATAGTGGTTCATTTCTTTCCACTTTTCAAAACTTGTACAACCTACCGCATTGGGACGCTGTGCATAAATCATAAGCTGGTCATCAAAATCATACTGATAGACACGGGATGCTGTATTTAAAAATTTTAACCATTCCTCTGGGGAAGAAGAAACCTTTTGTACTGTTTCCTCAAACATTTCCTCTGCAGTTGGTAACTTCATTGCCATACATTATTCCTCCTTTACAGTCTCGGAGCCTGTTCTGGTTTTTTAGGTTTCATCAACGATTTTTCTTTTTTATTAAAATGATTCTCTAAATAATTTACTGCTTTTTGAACTTCCTTGTTTTCTTTGTAAAAAGGTACTATATCAAGAAATTCCCTACAAATCTCTCCTCCTTCAAACAAGCTACATTTTCCCGGATATAAATTTTCTTCTGGAAAATGTAGGTCAATACCAATTCCTTTTCTGCCATGCATCCTTTCTTCTGGTATCTTTTCATATATTTTTATTGCTTCATCGAGTGTTAATCCCTCATGGTATTCACCTAATGATGGAAATTCCGAACATTCCGCAACATAAAAATCAACTTTTACTATATACTCTGCTTCTTCAATGTCCTGTTCTAGCTGCTCATAATCCGTCTCACGAATATTTTCAATAGTTATTCCTTCATCATTTAAAATATCTTCTGTCGCTTCTGCAATCGAAACCTCTGGATTATCATAAACCCCTCCATCCAATTCTTTAAACTCATGATTGTAAAATGTGTAATCATATCCTCCGTCTGTTTCATGAATCATAAAATAACCGTTATCTGGCAAGAGATATGCAGCTTCTTTCTTCTGATATAGAGATTTGCTTAATAAATATTCTCCAATTAATTTCATTGCTTCAGGACTAAAGCCATGCCATAAATCTTCTGCAATAACCTGTCCTTGTTCATTTACGATAATATCTGCAACCCGTTCTCCAAATTCATCATGCCGCATCTGAAAAAATTTCTCATTGTGAAATTCCTGCATC
>OLOH01001042.1_pt1 | contig 17005 bp, 31 predicted proteins | sample 1673221 | NCBI WGS metagenome assembly OLOH01 (sample SAMEA3136767, study PRJEB25190) | human gut metagenome
CGGCCCCCTGGAGCAGCGGCTCGACCAGAACGCAGTTGAGCTGGTCGTGGTATTGGGCAAAGGCCTCCTCCAGGGCGGAAATTTCTGTGGGGATATGCACCACGTCCCGCTTGTTGGGGAAGGCCAGGTGATAGTCCTCGTCGTCACCGACCTCCATGGCCCGGAAGGTGTCGCCGTGGTAGGCGTGCTCCAGGGCCAGGACCATGGGGCGGGGCGTGCCCAGGTTGACGTAATACTGCACCGCCATTTTCAGGGCCACTTCCACGCCCACGCTGCCGGAGTCGGAGAAGAAGCAGTAGTCCAGATCGCCGGGCAGAAACTCCGCCAGCTTGTTCGACAGGTCCTCCACCGGCTGGTGGGTCAGGCCGCCCAGCATGACGTGGCAGAACTTCCCCGCCTGCGCCTGGATGGCGGCGGTCAGCTCCGGATGCTTGTACCCGTGGATCATACACCACCAGGAGGAGACGGAGTCGATGAGGGTTTGGTCCTCGGTGTGGAGATAGACCCCCTGGGCGTCCACGATCTTGTAGGGCGGGTCCATTTTCTTCATCTGCTGATAGGGATACCAGATCATAGTTTGACCTCCTCATACAGGGCCGCCAGGGCCTCTGGGTCCATCCGCAGGGCGGTATCCCCCTCCTGGACGGTGGCTAAGATCGGCAGGCCGGTGAGGGCCTGGCACATGGCGAGATTGTCTTCCTCCATGGTGTCGCCGGGGTGATAGTGGTTGAAGATGATGCCCTTGAGGGGCAGGCCCTTGGCCTTCATATACTCGGCGGTGAGGACCACACTGTTGATGGTCCCCAGCCCCGCCTCGGCCACCAAAATGCTGGCCAGGCCCAGGGACTTCACCACATCCTCCAGCTGGATGTGCTGTGCGTCCCAGCGCAGGGGGCAGAGGATGCCGCCGCTGCCCTCCATGGTCACATAGTCATAGCGTTCACAGACGGAACGCCAGCCGGCCCGGACCACCTCCAGGTCGATCTGCGGCCCCTCAAAACGGGCGGCCAGATGGGGGGACCAGGCGTGCTCATAGACGTAGGGGCACATGCTCTCCAGGCTCTGGCCGATGCCGGAGAAGGTTTTCACAAAGGCCCCGTCTCCGGGGATCAGGGAACCGTCCGGGCGGCGGTCGTTGCCGCTCATGGCGGCCTTATAGTAGGCGGGGCGCTTGCCCGCTTCCGCCAGGGTCTTGACCAGCAGCCCGGCGATGTAGGTCTTGCCGATGTCCGTGCCGGTGCCGGTGAGGAAGATGCCTTTTGCCATGGCTCAGGCCTCCTTCCAGTAGTCGGGGGTCACGTCCCGGCCCAGCCCCTCCAGCATGGCCCGGTCGCTGCGGATGGTGGCGCAGGCCACGGTGGTGAGCATGTTGCCGGTGATGGTGGCGGAAGCCCCGGCCTGGAACGCCGTCTCTCCGTCCTTCGTCAGCAGGGCGCGGCCGGCGGCCAGGCGGATGTTGGCTTCGGGGTTGAGATAGCGGAAGAAGGCGATGGTCCGCAAGATATCCGCCTCGCTCAGCTGGGGCAAGCCCTCCAGCGGCGTGCCTGGGATGGGCATGAGGGCGTTGATGGGAATAGAGTCGATCTCCAGCTCCGCCAGGCTCACGGCCATGTCCAGCCGGTCCTCCCAGGTCTCCCCCATGCCGATGATGCCGCCGGAGCAGGCGCACATGCCCTCGGCCTTCACGAGCTTGAGCGTCTCGATCTTTTTCTCATAGGTGTGGGTGGTGCAGATGTTGGGGAAGTTTCGGCGGGAGGTCTCGATGTTGTGGTGGTAGCTGGTCACGCCCGCCTCGTGGAGGCGGTGGAACTGCTCGGCAGTGAGGAAGCCCATGGAGGCGCACAGGTCGATCTTACATTCCCGCTTCATGGTCTCAAAGGCGTGGATGGCCTTGTCAAACTCCGCCCCTGTGAGGCTCCGCCCGGCGGTGACGATGGAGAAGCGGTCCACGCCCTCCCGCTCGTTGAGCTTGCAGGCCTCTAAGATCTGCTCCTCCGGCAGAAAGTCGTAGACTTCGCAGTCGGTATGGTGGTGGGCGGACTGGGCGCAGTATTTGCAGTCCTCCGGACAGCGCCCGCTGCGGCCGTTGATGATAGAGCATAGATCCACTTTGTCCCCCACCAGCGCCGCGCGGATGGCGTCGGCGCCTCGGCACAGCTCGTCTAGGTCGCAGGTCAGGAAAAAGGACAGGTCGTCCTGCCGCCCCAGGCGGCGGCCATGGATGATCTCCTGGGCTAACGTCGTGACATTCATCGGATGATTTCTCCTTTTCTGGGCCGCTCAGACCCGTCCCAAGGCGGTGTGGCTCAGGGCGGGCTTCACCCGCTTGACCAGCACCGCACCCAGCACGCTCAAACACAGGTCCCCCGGCACCGCCAGAAGGAAGCAGTACAGGAAGAGGGGCCACAGGGCGATGGGGGTATTGATGACGTAGTTACAAATGATATAGTAGTAGACCATGCCCATGGCATAGACCACCGCCAGCCCCGCCAGGTTTGCCAGCAGGTAGCGGCCCACGGTGTTCTTTCCGGCCTGCTCCAGCCGCTGGGCCAGCCAGCCGGTGACGAACGTCCCGACGCAGAAGCCAATGAGATACCCAAAGCTGGGCTGGAACACATACCAGAACCCGCCGCCCTGCGTGAAGATGGGCAGCCCCACCAGCCCCAGCAGCACATAGGTCCCCACGGCGATGGTCCCCAGCCGAGGACCCAGCAGCAGTCCGGCCAGCATGGTAAACAGATATTGCAGCGTAAACGGCACCACCGGCACCGGGACCCGGATAAAGGCCCCCACGGCGATGAGCGCCGTAAACAGCGCACAGTACGCCAGATTCTTGGTCTTGTTGGTCTTGTCCATTTGTGAACCTCCATTCTCTTTCTAGTTCACGATTATACGGTACCCGCCCAAAATTGTCAACCAAATCACATTGGGCAGTTTACAAGAAACTTGGGAGGTTTTGACGCCTGGTTTTATATGGCGGCTTCATCCAGCAGGAAATCCAGCAGGCCGATGTGCAGGATCCCCTTTTCGTTATACCACCGTTTTCCGATGTCCTTCCGCACAACAACTTTGGGGAAGGAATCCCCCGTCAGGGAAAAGGGCTTGAGTTCCGCCTCGATCTTTTCCTCGCTGGGCATGGCATAGGCAGATTGGAGATACACTTTTTTACTTCCCATGGAGGCAATGAAGTCAATTTCTCTGGGCACTTTGGTCTGCGTCCCATTTTTATTCTTTTCTCTGGAATAAACCACGCCAACATCCACAGAATACCCCCGCACGATCAGCTCGTTGTAGAGGATATTCTCCATCATGTGAGTCATTTCCTGCTGGCGAAAGCCGATCCTGGCATTGCGCAGGCCGATATCCTCACAGTAATACTTGTTGGGAAAATCAAAATAAGACTTTCCCCGCACATCATACCGCTTGCTCTCGGAAAATAGAAAGGCATCTTCCAAATAGTCGATATAATGCTTCACCGTATTGACCGATACAGAGATCTGATTTTTCGAGCGTAACGTATTGGCGATGTTCGTCGGGTTGGTCAATGACCCGATAGAGGAACAGAGCAGGTCTAAGATCTGTTCCAGCACATCCTGCCGCTCGATCCTCTTCCGCTCAATAATATCTTTAAGAAAGACCTCACTGAACAACGCCTTCAAATAATTCATCTTGGCCATATCAGAGGGCCGGGACAAGATCAGCGGCATTCCGCCATAAAACGCATACGTCTCAAATGCCTCCTGTTTGTCTCCTCCCACCGCAGAGTAAAATTCTGAAAAACTGAGCGGATGGACACGCACCTCGTCACTTCGACCCCGGAACTGCGTCAGGATATCTTTGGAGAGCATCTTTGAGTTGCTGCCCGTCACATAAACATCCAGATTTGGCAGAGAACGCAGGTCGTTCAGAGCGTCATAAAACGTAATGGGCGCTCCGTCGACATTGTAGGGGTTCGGGACTTGATCGGACATCTGGATCTCATCGACAAAGAGGTAATATTGCTCCGCAGAGGGCTCCACGATCTCCCGGACATAGGCAGACAATTCCAAAGGATTCCGAAATCGGATGTCCTTGGCCAAGTCCAGTTCAAAGGATAAAATTTGTTCCTTCTTGACGCCATGCTCCAGCAGATAATTTTTGAACAATGTGCGGAGCAAGTAAGATTTCCCGCACCGCCGGATCCCCGTAATGACTTTCACCTGGCCATCCCACTGGTAATCCACGAGCTGCTTCAAGTATTGATCGCGTCTGATCTCCATCTCATCCGCCTCCACTGAAAACTTTTGCCACTTTGGCATGATCTTTTCAGTCTGCTTTCTGGACAAAAAAACTCCGTCACCCAAAGGATGACGGAGTTTTGGCAGCGGGAGAAGGATTCGAACCCTCACAAACAGAGTCAGAGTCTCTTTTTCCCTATTTCAAAACCCTTGCGTTCCAATGGATTGCGGAATTTTATCTTATTTTTTCCACATTTACCTCCACGATTGTGGGGGAACCCGCCTCCTGGAATGTGTGGGACATGTGGGAAATCAGGAACGGCAGAAAACCGAAATCTGCCAAGCCCTGGCCCATTGGCCAGATGGAAACGCCGTAATGTGCGGAAGAGTTTGTTACAGCGCTTCGCAGGGCTGCCAGCTTCTGCATGTTGCGGTGCAGGGTGGCTTGATCCTTATGGGTGTAGATGTTGGCGGTAACGCTAATATCGCTGTGCCCCATGAGTTCCTTTGCTATGTTGATGGAGATACTGGCCCGCTGTAAATCCGTGCAGAACGTGTGCCGCAGGCAGTACAGAGTGAGGTCCGGCGCAATGACACTCTCGATAATTTGGTTCCGGTAGACAGTGGCTCCCATTTCGATGTCCATCGCTTTTCGGACACTCTTCCACGCTCTATACATGCTGTCGCTGTCCAGGCGCTTACCTACTGTGTTTTTTACCACGGCTTCCTCTGGGGCTTCTCTCGCAGCCCAGAGACGTTCTCTGAGTTCCGGAACCATCGGTATCTCCCGGAACCCCGCGCTTGTCTTGGGGGCCTTGATGTTCTTACTGCCGCTTTCCTGGGCTTTGTGTACTCTGATTTCGTTTTTTTCAAAATCTACATCTCCCCAATTCAGCGCCGCGATTTCACCAGGGCGCAGGCCGGCATACAGGATGATTTGCATCAACAGGCCGTATCGATGCGTCTCGCAAACCTTCAACAGAGCCACTCGCTCCTCTTCCGTCAACGATCTATGCTCTCCCTTGCTCGCCTCCGGCAACTCCAGTTGCGTGCTGGGGTCGAATGATATGATCCGGGACGCTGCCGCCCGCGAGAACATGGCCTTGAGGATCATCCGTAGCTTGGAGACGTGTGAAAACGGCATACCCGCCTGACTGTTCAGGATACGCTGCAAATTCGCTTCCCGCACATCTCCCAGCTTCATCCGCCCGATTGCTGGGCTGATGATCGAATGATACTTTTCGGTGTACATGCTCAGACTTTTTTTCGTCCCGCCGGACGGAGCCTTGTACAGCTGAAACCATTCCTGAAACCACCGATCAACCGTTGTCTCTCGATTCATCACCACATCGCCGTTTTTCAATCGCACTTTCAGCTCTGCCAATTTTTCCAGTGCTTCCAGCTCCGTTTTCCCCGTAACCTCATATCTCCGCCCTTCCCAAGTCATCGTTTTTCGGACGTATTTGTACTTTGTGTCTTTCTTCATCAATTTTCCCCTTCTTTCGACGTTTTTTGTTGTTGTTCTGCATCTTTGGAAGAATATGGTTTGCGTGAGAGAGGGCTAGAATATGGTAGACAGCGAACGGATGTTGATAAAATGGAAGGAGACGATTCGATTGGAAACCATGACGCTTGTGGGCCAAATCACGCGGCTGCTGGAGGGGATGGACGTGCGGCGGCTGCGGATCGTACTTGCTTACGTCCAGCGGCTCTATACCGGATAGGAGGACCACATGGAGCAAACCAGGAAGGAAATGATAGCAGAAATCGTTAAGATCATGGAGCAGCTACCCGATTGGAAGGCGGAGATCGTGCTGATCTTTGTTCGGGGACTGCTAAAAGGTTAAAAAAGTGCCGACCCGAAAGGGCCGGCCTTTTTATGCCCTTTTACAGGCTTACTTATAGGGGGCATCATCATACTTGTGGAATGCCTCATCTACCTTTTTCCCAATGTCGTACTGTGTCCATTCTGCGTCCTGCGTATACTTTCCGGTAAACAGTCCGGCACCGGATACGTACTCCAAAACTATGGCATTTCCCTCTGTTCTGATTTTGTAAATATCGCGGGTGTTTTCGTTCTGGTTATAATCTATCTGATACACGATATTCAGACAGCCGTCTACAACATTGTACTCGCCTTCGATTCCGTAATCGCTCGTGGAATCGAGTGAATACTGATAGCAGTAGAACCTACCGTCACCCAGGAAATACATACAGTCCTTCCACGTTTCTGTTGGTGTGTCTCCGTGGATGATTTCGACGGTTTCTGTCTGCGACCAAACGCTGTGACCAGTGAAATCCAGTAGAGCATAAACATCATCCAATACACCGCTATTCCCGTCTCTGTGGAGCTTTACGGTGCTGGTGCTGTTATCCCAGTCAACACCCATCCCCAATGCAGAAGCGATTCCGCGAACCGGAAGATAGGTTGTCCCATCCATGATAAACGGCTCCACAGCTCGACCTTGTGCGTCTTTGGGTGTAACCTGCTGGCCGTCCAACGTGATTTTCACGTCCCGGTAGTAAATCTCAACAGCCTTTTTGTACGTCGCCGCTCCCACCGGGATTCCCAGCCCGATTAGCAGGGCACACAACAGAAAGCCAGCGATAAACCCCTTCGTTCTCTCTTTCATGGCTTCCTCACTTTGCGGTGACTTCGCCGCCAGCGATGGAGAACGTCATTTCGGCCTGGCCAGAATCACCCAGCCATTCGCCAACCTCATACTCCACGTCGGAGCTTTCGTTTGCCAGAACATAGGCCAGCTGAACGTCCTGAGAGGTGCCGTCCTTGATGTTCTTGTCGGCGGCGTCCAGGTCAAACCCGGAACCGTCTGCCATGGTCATGGTCTGCTCGATCTCCACGCCGTCCTGATATGCGTGGCCCAGCAGTGCAACGGACGCCATCTGGCTGTCGCCGCTGTGGTTCGTCCAGTTCAGGTCGATCACGATGGTGGGCTTGCCCTCATAGTTTTTCCCCAGGGATGCGCCCTTGATCGTCACGTCAATCTGATTGTCGCTGACGGACGCCTTGTTCTCACTCTGCTGCGGTTCTGCGGCTTGTGTCGTGTCCGCCGGGGTATCCGCGCTGTCACTCGCCGCAGGTTGCCCGCCACAGGCGCACAAGGAAACCGCCAGCGCCCCGCCGAACAGCAAGGCCAAAATTCTCTTCTTCATGTTCATTCCTCCAAAATATTTTTATCCGCCACCCGGCGGAAGGGATAACTCACTCTTCGGTTTTTTCTTTGATTCGTTCTGCTGTCCTCAGAATCAAATCGCCGAGTATTTTCCAGTGTTCCGGGGCTAACTCCGAAAGTGCGAGAATAAATTCGTCCCTGTACGGAACATCTGTCGAAATGACTTCCGCGAAAAACTCACCAAGATCATGCTTTAATGGGTGTTCTTTTTTCATCGGGCCCGTTCCGTCTCTTAGCCATTCCAAATTCACGTCAAAACGGTCCGCAATGTCGGCCAATGTACGCTTTGACGGATTTGCTTTTCCTGAAATTATTCCCGATACGGATGATTGTGCGATATTCAATCGTTTGGAAATGTCCATCTGCGTCAGTCCAGAATCTTTGAAAACCAGTTTGATTCTGTCGTTCAAACTTTCCATGTCTCTACCCCCTGCATTTTCTAAGTCTATTAAACCACATATACGCCAAGAAGTCAAGGAAAATTATCAATAGCCGATAAAAAAGTCTTGACTTTATCGGAAAACGATGATAGAATATAGACAGTCGATAAGAGAGGAGGCGGTGCGGTTGATCGAAAAGGACATCAGGGAACCAGCCGATGAAATTGGCGCCTTGATCTCTGAGTATATCAAAGATTTTGATGTAACTGAGCAAGAACGGATTCTCGGCGTAGCCCAGGGCATGGCTATCATGCGTGGACTGCAAGAAAAGAACGGGGCAGCGTCGTAAGGCGCTGGCCGGGGGGAGGTGAGAACATGGGTGAAAGCAAAAGGTTGCGACTTATGACAACGGAAGGCAACGTTCGAGAATTTCCGGATGGAGCTTTTGATAGTTTTCGCGTTGTTGATTCCTTGCTTTTCTTGAGCAAAGGCAAGGATTGCGTTGCAGTCTATAACATGAATTATATTCTCTGCGTGGAATATCTATAAGGCGTCGTTGGGTGGCGGACGTTAAACGCCACACCCCACGCTTGGATAAGCTGGGAGGTATCCGAGATTTATCCAAGATTTATCCAAGATTTTTATCCGAGAGGAGGAAAACAAAATGGGAGACATCAATAGGGAGCAGGTGTTTTCCCTGCTGGATGAGCTGAAAGCCTCAATGGGTGCCAATGAGGAATCGGAGGCCAAAGGCGTTGCCGTGGACGAGATTTTAGCTCATTCTGGTTTACAAGATGAGCAGAAACGCATGGTACGTGCTGTATATGCGGGCCTGGATGCGCTTTTTACCGCTACCGGCTGGACGGAGGAAGAGCTGTGATTTACCGCATCCGACACGTCCGCCTGGACGACGACGAACATATCTTCTGAAAGGAACTATTATGAACAAAGAACAAATGGCCTATGCTGTGGCAAAGGCACAATTGGAAGCGCTGGAGGAAGCTGCAAACGAACGGGAAACAGCCTACATCGTAGAGAATACCATTAAGAACCCGGACGGAAGCATCCCTAAGCACCTGTGGTGCATGGAGGACGAGGATGCGTTCAACTTCGCCAACACTGAGCTCAGCCGAATTATGACAGAGAGTGGATTAGAAGCGGAGCTAAACGCTGCTCGGAGGCTTCTGCATAAAGCGGAGGATGAGCTAATAGCTTATGGGCTCTCGCTGGCCCCTGAGCGTGTTCGCAAGACGCTGGAAGAATCCGCTCGGACGGACTGGAAAACACGGGAGAAAATTTTGGAGTTGACATTCCGGCTCGATTGTCGGGAGGGTAGGCTATGATTTATCGAATCCGGCATGTCCGCCTGGATGATAACGGGCATGTCTGCTGGGAAGATCACCGGCGGACAGAGTACAAATCTGACCAGAAGACCTTACTGGGCCAGATCATCACACGAAAAATCAGAGGCGGAGAGATTCGGACTTACCGAGTAGAAGCCGCCAAGTTAGAACCAAAGGAGATGCTGAAATGAACGCAGTACAGTCCATCAAAGCCAAGCACGACCTGGACGCGCTTCTGAGAGCCATTGCTCCCAGAATGGAAGAGAACGTCAAAGCCCGTCGTGCCAAGGAAGCCAAGCAGCACAAGCTCAACGCTATCATGGCTAAAGCAGGGATCCCCCTGCGGGTGCTGTGAACGGCGCTATCTACCGGTTCTGCCGGAAGTGCGGGAAGCAAGTGAACGTGTCGGCGCTGGAAAAGTACGACAAAAAATACATCTGTCCCCGCTGCGCCGGACAACCGTGGTATCAAACCAGGGAAGGGATGGTGAAAAATGAAGAGCAACGGGATAAACATCGAGGTGCATGCCCGCCGTCCTTGGAGCGGTGAAGCGTCCTCTGTCCTCTGGGAAGGGAAAGCACCACCGAGGATGCGGAGTGCAGAGGGTCCGTCGGAAATCCAGGCCTGCCTATCCTGTACCAAGGAGGATTGTAGCGGAAACATCTGCCCGCGAGCGGACGCCGCACGAAGGGCAGACCAAGGCAAGGGGCTTACCCGGAGACGTGAGAGAAAAATCAGTCGTCTCCCGATCCCGGCGGATTTTACCGAGGTATTCGCTGGGCGTACCTACGCCTGGACGGCTAAATATTACGGCGTTTCGCCGTCTACCGTCCGTAACTGGGCGCTCGAATTGGGGGTGTAAAAATGCCCAGGATCAAAAACTACTGCAACCCCGACATACTTGGAAAGCCTGCGCCGGAGCCTAGACGGCAGGTGCGGAGCCAAGGGCTGGAAAATGATATCATCCAGTTTTGCGGTATCTGCCTGGACCTCCAGGAGTTAAAAAAAGTCTTGGGTCTGAGGGATGATAAGGCCGCGAAAAAGTGGGCCGAAGCAGAAAACATTTTACCCGTTGACATCAACGGGAGAAAGAAGTGGTTGGCCCGTGATGTTGCAAGAGCGTTGGAACTGTCCAAAATCAGGGCATAAAAAAGTTGCCTGTGGACTGGCATCCAGCAGGCAACAAGCAAAAGTACACTACGGCTATTATAAGCCGACCGACGGAGGTTTGTCAAGTGGAAGAGAAAAACGGCTTTTTTCCGGTGGATGTTACGATTTCCGTCCCGCTGGAAAAGGGAAAAATGTTTCTCGCTGGGAAATTTGATGATTTCATTGCTTTTCTATCCGAGGAACACAGCTATGTACTGTATCGGTTTTTTGCCGAACGGGATGAGGAATTTAAGAACTGGATTCGAGAGGGAGGCATGACCGATGACGCTTTTTGAGATCGACGCCGCAATCCTGACGGCTATCGCCCACGGCACCGACCCGGAGACCGGTGAGATCAACAATCTCGATGAGTTGATGAGCCTGCAAATGGAGCGGAACCAGAAGATTGAGAACATCGCCTGCCTGATTAAAAACTTGAAGGACGATGTTCGCGGGTTGAAAGCAGAGGCCCAGGCCCTCACCGAGCGCCGCCGGGTGGCGGAGAACAAAGTTGCACGGCTGGAAGCCGTACTTGATGAGGCCCTGGATGGGCAGAAGTTCCAGACGCCCCGCTGTGTGGTGTCCTTCCGCAACAGCAAGGCAGTTGAGGTAGATGACGAAGACGCCCTTATCAACTGGGCCTGTTTGAATGGGCAGGAGGACAATTTCGTCCGCTACAAATCACCTGAGATCAACAAGGCCAATCTGTTGCGGTACCTGAAAGAAGAGCACCCGCTGGACCCGCCTGGTGTGCGGCTGGTGGAGCGGCGCAGCTTGGGGGTGAAATGATGGGCGTGTACGCGAAGCTGCTGGAAATCCAGCAGGCATTGAAAGCTCCCAAAGGCCAGACCAACACATTCGGCAAGTATAACTATCGAAGCTGTGAAGATATCGTTGAAGCAGTGAAGCCTCTGCTGGGCGAACAGAAAGCTGTTTTGACGATTTCTGACGAAATCAAGTTAGTCGGAGAGCGCTACTACATTTTCGCTACGGCAACCATCATTGATGCCGAAACCGGCGAAACGGTGGCAGTCACCGCCCAGGCCCGTGAAGCCAATGAAAAGCGCGGGATGGATACCGGCCAGGTAACGGGGGCAACCAGCTCCTACGCCCGTAAGTACGCCCTCAACGGTCTGCTGGCTATCGACGATACCAAGGATGCGGACGCCCAGACACCGGCTCAGCAAACCAGCCTGCCGAAGTGCGAGATGTGCGGCGGCGACATCACTGCTGACATTCTGGGAGACGGAAAGCTGTACTCCCCGGACCAAATCGCAAGGGCCACAAAAAAACAAACCGGGCAACAGATTTGCTCGGAGTGCATGCGGAAACTGAAAGCCCATGAAACCACCGCTTGAGATCGTTAAGGGCAGGATCACCGGCTACGATGAGCGGACGGGGGAGCTGCTGATTAGAGCGCCATATCCCGATTGGGCAACGATGATTAAGCGGGAGTTCAAATCCTGCCTAGTTCAGCCCATAGACAGCCGCCCGCTCTCCGACAAACAGCGCCGCGCCTGCTATGCGTTAATCGGCGAGATTGCTGATTACACTGGGGAGGGCAAGGACCCCACCAAAGAGCGGATGAAGTTGAAATATCTGATGGAAGACACCCAGGCCATGGGGGAAACGCTGTTTTCCTTGTCAAACGCCCCCATGTCCCTAGTGTGTGGATTTCAACGGTTTCTTGTGCGATTCATACTAGATTGGGACATTCCCACCAGGTTCCCGTTGTTGGATATGGTGGACGATGTTGGGGATTACCTGTATCACTGTCTGCTAACAAAAACGTGCTGTATCACGGGCCGCCCGGCCCAACTACATCATGTCCAGCGGGTGGGCGCAGGACGCGATAGAACGGATATCGTGCACGAGGGGATGGAGGTTTTACCTCTGTCCCCGGAGATGCACCAGTTGGCCCACACCATGCCAGATAGTGAGTTTTTCGAGCGGTACCACCTGCCGGGTGGTATCGTCCTGGATAAAACACTCTGTAAAGTCTGGCACCTGAAAACCAAAAAGAAAGAAGGATAACCCATGGTAAATCATGTGATTTTGCAGGGCCGTTTAGTGGCCCAACCAGAACTTCGACACACCCAGAGCGGCGTTGCTGTTGCATCGTTCCGGGTGGCTTGGAGCCGTAAGTACAAGGAGAGCGAAACCAAGCTATTCTTGAACTGCGTGGCATGGCGCGGCACCGCCGAGATGCTCTGCAAGTATTTCGGCAAGGGGCAGGAGATCGTCGTAGAGGGCGAACTGAACACCAGAGGTTACACCGACCGGGACGGGAACGACCGGCAGGTGACGGAGTTGATCGTGTCGCAGGCTCATTTCTGTGGGCCGAAGAGTGGCGGAAGCAATCAGCCGAGCGGGAACTATCCAGAAAATAAGTTCGATGAGCTGACGGAAGATGATGGCGAACTGCCCTTCTGATAGGGCGGTTCCGGGAGGGGAACAACCAAGATGTTGCCTTATATCAAAATTTACCGGGACTTCATCGACGTGGCTAAAGAGCTTGACGATGGTGAACGCGGCAGGCTATTTCTAGCTATCATGCAGTACGCCAACGGCGAAGAAGTCCCGCCCCTGAAAGGGGCAGAGAAAATTGCATTTGTCGTTCTTCGGTCCCAAATTGACCGAGATGACGCTGCACACGATGAATACGTTGAAAAGCAACGGGAAAATGGGAAGCGTGGCGGACGCCCAAAGAAAGGCAAACCAGAAAACAAAAACCCAAAAAACCCAACCCTTAAAAAGCAAAACCCAAAAAACCTTGATATAGACATTGACATAGACACTGACATAGACATAGACATAGACACTGACGTTGATATAGACATAGACGGAGAAGATAGCGCGGAGCCGGAAACCGTCTCCCCGCCGGTTATCTCCCTGCCGCTGAATGATGGGAGTTTTTACCCGATCTCCCAGGAGCAGTGCCATGAATGGGCGGGCCTGTACCCTGCTGTCGACGTGATACAGCAGCTTCGGGGCATGGTTGGCTGGTTGAATGCCAACCCAAGCAGACGAAAAACGAAACGCGGCATCAACGCATTTGTCAATCGGTGGTTGTCCAAGGAACAAGATCGGGGCGGCAGTAAAACGTCCCCCGCCAAGAGCGGAACGGGGTTTGAAACGTCAAACACATTCCTGGAATTGCTGAACGAGGAGCGTGGATTGAGTGGATAGAACTGAAACTCTAGCTATCATGTCCGTGTTGAAAGCGGCCTATCCCAGCTACTACCGCGATATGAAGCGGGCCGATGCTGAAAGCGTAGTTGCCCTGTGGGCAGAGATGTTTGTCGGCGATGATTACGCTGTCGTTGCTGCCGCTGTGAAGGGCTTGATCGCCACGAAGACGGATTCTTTCCCGCCCCCTATCGGGGCTGTGAAAGCAAAAGTCCGGCAGATTTCCAACCCGGACGAAATGACCGAGCAGGAAGCGTGGATACATATCGCCAAGGCGTTGCAGAACAGTAGCTACAACGCTGAGGAGGAATTTTCCAAGCTTCCGCCCATTCTTCAGGACGTGGTACACGCGCCTCAGCAGTTGCGAGAGTGGGCACGGATGGACGAAGCAACGGTGCAGTCTGTGATTGCATCCAACCTGCAACGCAGTTTCCGGGCAAAGGCCCAGAGCAGGCGGGATTTTGAAGCACTACCCAAGGACGTGCAAGCGTTGGCAAGGACATTTGCCGCCACCCTGCCACAGATGCCGGAGGAACCCAAACCGGCGGCATTGCCGCCCAGGGTGCGGACGGTGGAGGATATCAAGGCCGACATGGAGAAAACGCGGGAAATCCTGATGCAGCAGGCCGGGACGAAAAAGAAGCCTGCCACCTACACGCCGCCTACGCCGGTAGACTGGGAACGGCAGAGGCAGGATGCGTTGCGTAGATTTCGGGAGGTGGCGCAGTGAACGAAACTAGACGGGTGGCGTTTTTTACCATCCCCTACCCGGAAACCAAGCGGGGCGTGACGGCGTGGAATAAACGATTTAGCTTGAACGCATACTATTCCGGGAAAAACTACCACCAGCGGAAACGTGATGCTGACGATATCCACCTGTTGACTACCATAGCTCTAAAACGGGCTAGAGTGCGGAAGGACCTGGTAAAAACACCTGTGCAGGTGTTTTTCTACTGGGACGATGGGCTTGATGTAGATAATCACGCCGTCCTGGGGAAGATGATCGTCGATGCACTGAAAGGGTGGATTTTGCCGGATGATAACCGCCGCTGGTACAGGAAGGTGTCGCACGAATTTTGGGAACGTCGTGAAATTGGCGTGGAAGTCGTGGAATGGGAGAAGTAACCATTTTCGTGACCCCACGAAAAAGGAGGAAAACCAATGATCTTATCAGGGAACGAAATCCGGCAGCGCATTGCCGCCGGGGACATTGTGATCGAACCGTACAATGAAACCCAATTGAATCCCAACAGCTACAACCTGCGGATTGCCGACAAGTTGGTAATCTACCGGGAAGCCGTAGTGGATGCCAAGCGGGAAAACCGCACGGAAACCATCACTATCCCGCCGGAAGGGTACGTCCTGCGCCCTGGGCGTGTGTACCTGGGGTCTACGGTGGAATACACCGAAACCCGGAATCTGGTGCCCAAACTGGATGGGCGTTCGTCCATCGCCCGCTTGGGGCTGATGGTGCATCTGACAGCTGGCTTCGGGGATGTTTGTTTCCGTGGACAGTGGACGTTGGAACTGGTGGCCGCCCAGCCCATCCGAATTTATCCCGGCATGGAAATTTGCCAGATTTCCTATGAAGAAATCGGAGGCGAAGTCCTGGAAGGGTATCATGGAAAGTACCAGGACCAGTGCGGTGCTACCCCGTCCCGGCTGTTCCAGGAAATGGGGGATGCGAAATGAAAGACTTGCACAGCCTGGACAAATACCGAGACCGGAATTTTGAGCGCCAATACTACGGCACAAACGGAGACGCTGGAAACGGCGTTTTCCGGGTGCCTGTTGGTGGCAAAATGTTCAACGTTGTGGCATCGAACGGAGGCGGCTGGGAACACGTTTCAGTGTCCCCGGCCAACCGGAAGCGCACGACAGCTCCAACCTGGGAGGAAATGTGCGAGATTAAGCGCATGTTTTTCCAGGAGGATGAGACGGTGGTAGAGTACCACCCCGCCAAGGAGGACTATGTGAATCTGCATCCCCTGTGCCTGCATTTATGGCGGCCTACGGTGATGCACATGCCAAAGCCACCGAAAATTTTTGTGTGATGGAGGGGAAAATGTGAGAAGTTGTATTGAACGAGCGTTCCAGCGGTTGCGCGGATACTGCGACAAGAAACCAAATTGCGACAATTGTCGTTTTGCCGACAATGAAGGGCACTGTGTTATGTATAGCACCGTCCCGTCTGATTGGAAGATGCCAGAAGAAAGCATGGTTTCCGATGACGATTGACGAGGCGACAGTGTGGCTCAAACGCCACGCAGACAACACTCCCATGCCTGGGGCAATGGAGGCGTATAAGACGATTCTGGAGGAGTTGGATGGAGTACGGCGGGGATGGTGGTTGGATGGAGTGGATGGTTCCATGCTGCGCATCTGTTCCCTGTGCGGTTTTAGAGCGGGAGCCCCTTCGCACCGGTTTTGTCCTGCCTACGGTGCGAAAATGGAGAATGAAAAAGTTGGAAATGGGGTGTAAAAAATGTTGATGGACAAGGCAACTAAGTGGCTGGAATTTGATAAGGCTGAGCGAATGATCGCCGCGTTAGAGGTGTGCCAATGCGCCGAAACGCCGAGAGATTGCAACACAAAATGCCCGTATGTTGCTGAATCTGTGGAAGGGACCGCGTGCCATGAAAAACTGATGCAGGATGCAGCGGCATTTATCAAATGCCACACCATCGGTAATCAGGAAGAACAGCCCACCACCCGAAAAACCATCCTGGATGCCGCCGAAAAGTGCGTGTGCAACGACCGGCAGGATCAATACGGTAAGCCAGAGGATAGCTTTAGTGCTATCGCTGATTTGTGGACAGCCTATCTGGATACTGGGCGTGAGATCACGCCGGTTGATGTGGCACAGATGATGATCTTGTTAAAAGTTGGCAGGGCAAAGGGCAACCCAGCCCATGCGGACAACTGGGTTGATATGGCAGGCTATGCCGCCTGCGCCGGAGAAATTGCGGCAGATGTATACGGAAAGGATGATGTAGAATGAAAATTTTTATCTCTCAGCCCATGCGGGGTAAGACCGACGCCGAAATCCTGGCAGAACGGGAGCGGGCTATCAAGGCTGCTAAGGCCAAGTGGGGTGACGATGTGGAGGCCTTGGAGAGTTTCTTCCAGGACAATCCCACCGAAGCAAAGCCGCTGTGGTTTTGGGACGAGAGTCTGAAGGTCATGGCCGATGCGGATGCTGTTATCGTGTGCAAGGGGGGGAGCGAAGCAAGCGGATGCAAGGTGGAGATCGTCGCCGCAGATGCGTACAAGTTGCCGGTTTTCTTTCTGATCGGCGATAAATTGCGTGGATACAACGAGTAACCTGTGCAAAAAATGCACACGTCATGCGCAGAGAAATAGGGGGCGGTACAGATGCCGAAAGATACACCGCAACAACGGTGGAAAAGCAAAAAGCAGGCGGAAGCTCAGCAAAATGGCATCTGTACCCGTTGCTATAAAAATCCTGTTTCTCCAGGCAGGAAAAGCTGCGAGGAATGCAGAGAGAGTGCAAGAAGAGCTTATCACAGAAG
>OLOH01001052.1_pt1 | contig 16891 bp, 9 predicted proteins | sample 1673221 | NCBI WGS metagenome assembly OLOH01 (sample SAMEA3136767, study PRJEB25190) | human gut metagenome
CCGGACGCCTTGGCGGAACGAGTCGTGGCCCGGGAGGTATTGAAGGAGAATACCTTAAAAATCAGCGTGGGCGAGAAGCTGGATAATATGTTTGTCTCTGACGTGCTGGACGAGTATGGCTTCGAGCAGGTCGATTATGTATATGAGCCGGGGCAGTACGCCCTCCGGGGCAGTATCCTCGACGTTTTCTCTTTCTCCTACGAGTTCCCCTACCGTATCGACTTTTTCGGCGACGAGGTGGAGACCATCCGTACGTTCGACGTGGAGACGCAACTCAGCAAGGAGAAGCTGGACAGCATCTATATCGTACCGGAGATGAGCAAGAACGCCAAGGATAGTACTTCCTTGCTAGGCTCCCTCCCCCGGAACACCTTCATAGCGGCGAGAGATCTCGCATGGTGCAAGGAGCGCATCGGAAGCGTATGGAACGACGATCCGGTGGTAGCCGACGAGGAATCCTTCGCCGATATCGACCAGATGCGGAAGAAATTAGTCCGGGGCGAGGACTTCCTACGGGAGGTATTGGATTTCCGTCGCATCCATTTCGGGGCACGGCCGATGGGAACGGCGGACGCTACCATCCACTTCTCTACGCAAACGCAGCCGATCTATCATAAGAATTTCGACCGGGTGAGCGAGTCGTTCCATAAATACCTCGACGAGGGCTATACATTATATATATTGAGCGATCAAGAGAAACAAGCCAACCGTATCCGGATGATTTTCGAGGATAGGGGCGACAATATCCCTTTCACCGCCGTAAACCGCACGATACACGAGGGATTCGCCGACGATACGCTACGCATCTGCTTTTTCACCGACCATCAATTGTTCGACCGCTTCCACAAGTTCAACTTGAAGAGCGATAAGGCACGAAGCGGAAAGATCACCCTTTCGCTCAAGGAACTGAACCAGTTCTCGCAAGGGGATTATATCGTACATATCGACCATGGCGTAGGACAGTTCGGGGGATTGGTACGCACCGAGGTGAACGGTAAGATGCAAGAGGCCATCAAATTGATTTATCAGAATAACGATATTATATTCGTCAGCATCCATTCCCTGCATAAATTATCGAAATACAAGGGGAAAGAGAGCGGCGAGCCGCCTAAGTTGAGCAAGCTCGGCACAGGCGCATGGGAAAAGATGAAGGAACGTACCAAGGCGAAGGTGAAGGATATCGCCCGGGACTTGATCCTCCTCTATTCCAAACGCAAGCAAGAGACGGGTTTCGCCTACACGCCGGACAGCTTCATGCAGCATGAGCTGGAAGCCAGCTTCATCTATGAGGACACGCCGGACCAGATGAAGGCTACCGCCGAGGTCAAGGCGGATATGGAAAGTACCCGTCCAATGGACCGGTTGATTTGTGGAGACGTTGGTTTCGGAAAAACCGAGGTGGCTATCCGCGCGGCATTCAAGGCGGTATCGGACAATAAGCAGGTGGCCGTGTTGGTACCCACCACCGTACTGGCTTTCCAGCATTACCAGACGTTTTGTGAGCGCTTGAAGGATTTCCCTTGCAAGATCGATTATATCAGCCGGGCCCGTACGGCCGCGCAAATCAAGGCTACCTTGAAAGAGCTGAAAGAGGGCGAGGTGAATATCTTGATCGGCACCCACCGGATCGTCGGCAAGGATGTACGTTTCAAGGATCTGGGCTTGCTTATCATCGACGAGGAGCAGAAGTTCGGGGTATCCGTCAAGGAGAAGCTTCGGCAACTGAAGGTGAACGTGGACACCTTGACAATGACGGCCACCCCGATCCCCCGTACCCTACAGTTCTCCTTGATGGGGGCCCGGGATCTTTCCAGCATCACCACGCCACCGCCCAACCGTTATCCCGTGCAGACGGAGGTGGAGCGTTTCAACCCCGATATCATCCGGGAAGCGATCAATTTCGAGATGAGCCGGAACGGGCAGGTGTTCTTCATCAACAACCGTATCCAGAACATTTACGAGATGGAAGCCTTGGTACGGCGAGAAGTCCCCGACGCACGGGTAGCCGTGGGGCACGGGCAGATGGAACCGGAGAAGCTAGAAAAGATCATCCTCGATTTCGTGAATTATGAGTATGACGTATTGATAGCCACCAGTATCGTGGAGAGCGGCATCGACGTGCCCAACGCCAACACCATCATCATCAACAACGCCCAGCAATTCGGGCTTAGCGACCTCCATCAGCTACGCGGACGTGTAGGACGAAGCAACCGGAAAGCCTTCTGCTACCTCCTTTCCCCGCCCCTCACCTCGCTGACGCAGGAGGCACGGCGCAGGTTGCAAGCGATCGAGAACTTCTCCGAGCTGGGTAGCGGTATCCATATCGCCATGCAAGACCTCGACATCCGGGGGGCCGGGAATATGCTAGGCGCCGAGCAAAGCGGTTTCATCGCGGATCTGGGTTACGAGACGTACCAGAAGATCTTGGAGGAGGCGGTAGACGAGTTGAAAAGCGAGGAATTCGCCGATCTTTACGCCGATAACACCGAAGGGCACCGGGATACGGGCAGCGAGTACGTCCGGGAGACCTATATCGAGAGCGACCTGGAATTGATGTTCCCTCCCACCTACATCCCCAACGACTCGGAGCGTATCTCCCTATACCGGGAGTTGGATAATATGGAGGAGGAACGTGATATCCTCGCCTTTACGGAGCGCCTGAAAGACCGCTTCGGCAAGATACCGAAGGAGGGCAAGGAGTTGATCCGGATCGTGCGCCTCCGCCGCATGGCCAAGAAACTGGGCATGGAGAAAGTGATCCTGAAGAAAGGGCAGATGAGCCTCTTCTTGGTGAATAACCCGGATAGCCCGTATTACCAAAGCGAGGCGTTCGGCAAGCTGCTGGGCTTCATCCAAAAGCATCCCCGTGAATGCAACCTCCGGGAGCAGAATGGCAAGCGAAGTATCGTGATCAAGAACGTCCCTACGGTGGAAGCGGCATGCGGCTACCTGCAAGAGATGGAAAAAATAAACTCAACCAACTTTTGACACATCCTCTTACAAACACGAAAAGATATGGAAAAGAAAACGATTATAGACCTTTTTGAGAGTTCAGCCAAGCGATTCCCGAGTAATCCTTTTTTATGGGAGAAGACGGGCAAGCGATTCGAGCCAACCACTTACGCCGAGGTTCGCGACCTCGTCTATGAGGAAGGCGCCGGCCTCATATCGCTGGGTGTGCGAAAGGGGGATAATATGGCTTTACTGAGCGAAGGGCGCAACGCGTGGATCATCGGCGAGCTGGCCATGTTCTACGCCGGGGCGACGAACGTGCCCCTATCGATCAAGCTGGAGGAGGCGAACGACCTCCTGTTCCGTCTCGTCCACGCCGACGTGAAATATATCATGGTATCGGGTCAGCAACTCAAGAAAATCCGGGCGATCAAGGATAAGCTCCCCGCCGTACGGAAGATCATCGTACTCGACGAGCAAGCGGAATACCAAGACCGTGAGATGTCGCTGTCCGAGATACGCCGGATGGGGAAGGTCTATCTGGGTATTCATCCGCTAGAGGAGTTCTTGGCGATCGGGCAATCGCTGGGCAACGATGATTACGCCACCATCACCTATACCTCCGGCACGACCGCCGATCCGAAAGGCGTGATCCTCACCCACCGTAACTATACGGCGAACGTGGAGCAAGCGCTCACTTGCGTGGATATAGACGATACGTGGCGTACGTTGGTGATACTCCCGCTGGACCATTGCTTCGCCCACGTGGTAGGATTCTACATCTTCATGTCGAAGGGAGCCTCGGTAGCTACCGTGCAGGTAGGGCGTACCGGTATGGAGACCTTGAAGAATATCCCTATCAATATAAAGGAGTTCAAGCCGTACCTGATACTGAGCGTCCCCGCCTTGGCGAAGAACTTCAAGAAGAATATCGAGCAAGGTATCCGAGCGCAAGGCAAGAACGCCGTCCGCCTTTTCAACCTAGCCTTACGGATCGGTTATATCTATAATGGGGATAGCGACGAGGAGGAAGGAAAAGGTTTCCGCATCCTCTTGAAGCCACTGGTCCGTTTGTTCGACAAGCTATTGTTCGCGAAAGTCCGTGAGAACTTCGGGGGCGAACTGAAGTTCTTTATCGGAGGGGGCGCCTTGCTGGATAAGGACTTGCAGAAGTTCTATTACGCCTTGGGAATCCCGATGTACCAAGGATACGGGCTGAGCGAGGCGACACCGATCATCTCGACCAACGGCCCCCGCCGCCACGTCTTCGGCAGTAGCGGCGTATTGGTGCGGCCCCTCGACCTAAAGATCTGCGACATGGACGGCAACGTACTTCCTCCGGGGGAGAAAGGCGAGATCGTCATCCGGGGAGAGAACGTGATGGCCGGCTACTGGAAGAACCCGGCATCGACGGCCGATACCGTAAAGGAGGGTTGGCTGTACACCGGGGATATGGGATATATGCGTGACGGGCTTCTTTATGTGTTGGGTCGTTTCAAGAGCCTGCTGATCGGAAGCGACGGGGAGAAATACAGTCCGGAGGGTATAGAGGAAGCCTTGGTAGAGCATTCCTCTTGCATCGACCAACTGATCCTGTACAATAACCAGAGTCCGTACACGACCGCCCTGTTGGTCCCTAACAAAGAACGGTTGCGGAAGCATCTGGCCCACCAGAATCTGGACCTCACGAGCGATCAAGGCCGGGAAGAGGCCATCCGTACCATCCAGCGCCAGATCAACCGCTTCCGCAAGGGAGGCGACCTGTCCACCCTATTCCCGGATCGTTGGTTGCCGACCACCTTCGCCATCCTCCCCGAGCCTTTCACCGAGCAAAACGGCATGGTAAACAGCACCATGAAGATCGTCCGGGGCAAGGTAGAGAAAGCCTACGCCGCCCGTATCGCCCAGCTCTATACTCCCGAGGGGAAGAACCCGCTGAACAAGTGGAACAAGGAGGCGTTGTAGAGACGCGGCGTGCCGCATCTCATCCCCCGCGATGGGCCTTGCTACCCCGGCAAGGCCTTTGTTGTTTCAAGAGGGCCGCAGAACGAGAACAACACAAAGATATTTATGTAAAAAACAAAGTTTATTTTTGCTTTTATGTAATTTTCTACTGACCTTTGACAGTGATTAATAATTGCCTATTCCATAAATAGTAGCCCCCCAGCTCCTCGGAGTTTCTTCTCACAGCTAATATGGTTTAATAATTTCTTTCTTGAGAAATGAATCTCTAAATCTAATTTTATATGAAAACTAAATTTTTAGCACAATTACTGTTATCAACATGTTTGATATCCTCCTGCACGAGCGAAGATATAGAATTTTCAGATGTAGACGAACAGGGATCGATAGAAACCACCACGTTGGATATCGATGAAGCCAAAAGTTTATTGCAAGAGTTCGTGGCCGATGCTTTCACGAAGTCTAACACGTCTTTCACGATCAAAGAGCATAAATTAAAGACTCTGTATATTGATAACACAGAGACCTTGCCCGTTACAGTCAGAGATACGATACCCGTTTATGAGTTCACTACCGAGACGGATGGACAAGAGGGCTACTCCGTGGTAGTCGGAGATAAAAGAGTAGAGAAAGTGCTCATTTCAGTACCTTCCGGTCTTTTATCGGACACATCGTTCATCGAACCTTTGCGATTGTATTATAGAGATATCCCGATGCTCATTCAGCAAGATCTGAATCAATATTACGCAGAGACACAAGAAAAGGCCATTCAAACAAAGATGAGTGTGGAAGCTTGCTATAAAGACCTACCTACACTTTGGAGTCAAGGATATCCCTATAATGAAAAATGTCCAATAAAGTGTTATGACCATGCGCTTGCTGGATGTAATGCCATTGCTATCGCCCAGATCCTCGCTTATCACAGAGTCCCAACAAACCTTAATTGGAATGCTATCTTAGCTAGCTCTACGGTAACATCTTCTTCTAGCGCAACTGTCATAGATCAAGTGAGCACACTTATAGCAAACATAGGAAGTAAAATCAGCACAGAGTATGAATGTCTCGAAAGTGGAGCATCTCCAAGCAATATACCATCCTGTCTAATTTCTTATGGGCTTAAAGCAGATGGTATCGTAACACTTTCCGTTGAAGAATGTAAAATGAACCTTCAAAATGGAAGACCGGCGATTCTTTTCGGATATACGGCATCAAATGCAGGCCACACATGGGTTTGCGATGGATGGAAAAAACATATATATGATGACGGAAATTGCTATGATTACTTAAAAATGAATTGGGGTTGGGGAGGCGATTCGAACGGATTCTTCTTAATAGAATACCCAATGTCTTTCAATGCCGGAGGATATTTATTTAACAAAAATCTAAAGATGATTTGCAATATACATAAACTATAAACATATAAGATACTCATGAGAAAAACAATCATACTCGCTTCAATCTTCTCCTTCATCCTCATAGCCTGCACCAAGGATGACAACACATGGAAATATGGCGACAAACAGGAGTTGGCAGGCTCGGAATGGCTCAAAGTAGAAATGTATCCCGTGACTTATGTCTCCAACGAGGGATTCTCTCCCATCCGGAACCCCAAAGAGCAAACGCTGCGTTTCGAGGACGACGGCTTCACGATGACGACTAAAGGCAGTGTGCATGATGACGAATCGCAAATCATGCGGGATACTATCATCCTCACGCACGGACGCTACGAGTACGAGCACCCTACCCTGCGATTGACACCCGACTCCGGCAGCCCCTCCGTGGAGGCATGGATCTCCCCTCTGAACAGGATTTGCTTCCATGATAACGGAGACCTCCGAGAGTTCAAACGGAAATAACGATCCGCCGAGGCCCGGCCATCACGGTTGGGCCTCGCATTTTCTAAAGATTCGACCTCGCGCTTGCCGCGGAATGCCGCATTTCCCCAAGATTCGACCGCACACCCGATGTAACCCCCGCATTTTTCCAAGATTCGACTGCGCACCCGCCGCAAGGTCTCGCATTTCCCCAAGATTCCGTTTCGCGCCCGATGTAAGCCCCGTATTTTCCCAAGATTCAACTTTTCACCTGCCGCGAGGTCGAATCCGCGAAAAATACGGTAGTTTCCAGAGCTATATCCACCGATTTGTCTTACCTTTAGCCAGTATTAAACCTGATCATGGATCTAAATCAACAAGAAAATGGAAAAGATTACAAAAGTAAAAGACATTAACATCACGAAATTGAACAACGCCGAGTACCGAACCTTCATGGCCCGCTACGGGAACCTGCTCGCGGGTGGCGGAGGCGACTCGGAATCTCCCGACGAAATCAGCTTCGACCCGAACGACCCGCTGGGCATCCCCCAAGAACTTCGTACGGCCTTCGCCGCCGATTTCGCCCTATTGACCGACGCCGTGAACCAATCCTCGGCCAGCGAGGAGACCGCGCAGATGTCCACCCTCGACAAGGAGAGGGATGATCTCTTGATCTTCATTACTTCCACCATTACCCAAATGACGAAAAGCCCGCTGGCGGCGCAACGCACGGCGGCCGAGAAGCTATACCTTCCCGTGAAGCCCTACATCGGCGCCGCACGCCTCGCCAACTTGCAGGAGACGGCCGCCATCGAGGGCTTGCTGGTAGACCTCGACAAGGACGGCATGCCCGAGGCGCTGGCGGCGCTCACCCTCACCGAGGTAGTGGCCTCGCTGAAGGAGAAGAACCAGCAATACGCAGCCTTGACCGAGCAGCGCACCAACGCGCAAGCCGACAACCCCGTAGAGAGCGCCAAGAAGATCCGCCTCCGCATGGACGAGGAATACGACGAGATGACCACCTACGCCTTCGCCCAGAGCGTGGTGAAGCCAACGGCTACGACCGCCACCTTCATCAACCGCCTCAACACCCTCATCGACGAGACCAACGCCCTCTATAACCAGCGCATAGCGCAGGCGAAAGCCGCCGCCAAGAAGCAAGCGGATAGCGAATCGCCGTCAGAGATATAAAGCCGTGAGGCCCTCATGTTTTTTAGATTTAAGAATGATGGGGCTCCCCTCCCTCCAAGGAGGGGATGCCCCATTGATTAATGATTATTAATAGCCTCTCCCCCCTCCCTCCCACGAAAAAAACATACCTTTGCCAACTGTATTATCCGTGAAGGAATAACGAGACATTTACATGATAAGATCTATTCGCTATATCACTTTGCTAGTCCTGTTACAATTCGTGACCGGCATTTCCGTCCTATACGCCCAGAGCATAACTTCCGCATCCGGAATCGTGAGAGACTCCGTAAGCGGGGAACCCCTATCCTACGTATCCGTCATGTTCGAAAACTCGACGATCGGGGCGATGACCGACGATGACGGGGCTTTCAGCCTCCAGAATGACAAAGGGCTTACCCGGCTGGTCGTATCCTCGCTTGGATATGACAATAAGGTCGTAAACCTAAAGGCGGGGCAAAAGAACAACGCCCTCAACGTGCTCCTCCGGCCTACCTCGTTCGAGATTGCCGAGGTAGTCGTCAAGCCTAAGCGCGAGAAATATTCCCGCAAGGACAACCCCGCCGTGGAACTGATCAAGAAAGTCATAGAGCATAAGAACGACAACCGCATCGAGGCGAAGGACGAGTACCAAAGCGAGGTGTACGAGAAGCTCAGCATGTCGCTGGACGACTTCAACCCCAATCTCGAGAAGAATAAGTTCCTGAAGAAATTCAAGTTCATCAAGAACTATCTGGATACCTCGGAGTTCAACGGGAAACCGATCCTGACGATCTCCGTCCGTGAGACGATCTCCGACCAATACTACCGCAAACATCCCAAGGCGGAGAAGACGATCACCAAGGCCAAGCGCCAGCAGGGTATCGACAAGACCTTGGACGATGGAGGCGCCATCACCGCCAACCTTGAGGAGATATTCAAGGGCGTCAATATCTTCGACAACAATATCAATATCTTGTTGAACCGTTTCGTGAGCCCGTTATCTTCCACGCTGGCTGTCTCCTATTACAAATATTATATCATGGATACGGTGGACGTTGCCGGAGATAAATGTGTGGATCTCGCCTTCGTTCCCGTAAACAGCCAGAGTTACGGCTTCACGGGCCGCTTGTACATCACGCTGGACGGTAATTACGCCGTCAAGAAATTCCTCTTGAACACCCCGGCGAACATCAACCTCAACTGGGTGGACAAGCTTCGGATCGAGCAAGAGTTCAAGCGGATGCCGGATAGCACTTGGGTGCTCGCCAACGAGAATACCTACGTTAATTTCTATATTGTAAAAGGGGCGCAACAGCTCTATGCCCACCAGCTAAGGAATTTCGATAAGTATCAGTTCGACGTGCAGAACGCCGACTCGATCTTCGGCCTTCTCGGTCCGATCCATGAGTTGCCCGAAGCCACCGCCCAGACCGACACCTTCTGGATACACAACCGCCATGTCCCCTTGAAAGAGAAAGAGAGCGCCTTGGACGACTTGCTGGCGCAACTCCGCAAGGTACCGGCTTTCAACGTGATCATCAAGACCGCCGAGATATTGATCACCGGTTATATCCCGACCACGGCGGACAAGGATAAGAGCAAGTTCGATTTCGGACCGATGAATACCACTTTCAGCGCCAACCATCTGGAGGGCTTCCGCATGCGTGTGGGAGGTATGACGACGGCAAACCTCAACCCGCACTGGTTCGGTAGCGGTTATCTGGCCTATGGCGTAAACGACCGTAAGCTAAAGTATAACGCCAAGCTGACGTATAGCGTGAACAAGAAGAAATATCACGAGGGAGAAAGCCCGGTGAACAACATCTCCGCGATCCAAGAGTACGACGTATATACGCCCGGTCAGGACTTCCTCTTCACCAGCAAGGATAATATGTTCGTGGCATGGAAGGTGGGCGAGCCCGTCACCATGATGCAATACATCCGCAAGACCATGCTCCAGTACCAGAAGGAATGGCTGAATGGCCTGACCCTTACCACTTGGGCGCAGAACGAGAACAACGAGGCGGCCGGAACGCTCCGCTACGACCGTTACAACGCCGACGGGACATTGACGAACCTAAAGAGTTTCACCAACACGGAGCTAGGGGCCCAGCTTCGTTTCGCCCCGGGCGAGCGTGCCTATAACGGACGAGAGGGTAAGAACTCGCTTTTCAACCTCTCGAAAGACGCTCCCGTATTCAAGCTATCCCATCAGATGGGATTGAAGAACGTGTTGGGGGGCGACTTCAACTACAACCATACGGAGATCAGCGCCGAGAAACGGATCTGGCTCTCTTCCTTCGGACATATCGACGCCTTGGTGACGGCGGGCAAGGTATGGGACAAGGTTCCTTTCCCCTTGCTCATCATGCCGAATACCAACCAGTCCATCACGATCCAGCCGCAAGCCTTCAACATGATGCGTGCGCTGGAGTTCGTAAGCGACCAGTATGTTTCGTTCTACTTCACGTATTATATGAAGGGATGGATCTTAAACCGTATTCCCGGCGTGAAGTGGCTACGTTTGCGTGAGGTGATATCGTTCAGCGGTTTCTACGGAGGACTGACCGATAAGAATAACCCGGCCTTGGACCCGACGGGACTATACCGCTTCCCCGAGGGAACCTCGCCGATGGGCCGTACACCTTACCTGGAGGCCAGCGTAGGTCTGGAGAACATCTTCAAGATATTACGGATCGATTATTACCGCCGGTTGACGTATCTGGACCAACCGAATATCAAGAAGGGGGGCGTGCGTATAGCGCTGCGGTTCTCCTTCTAAGAGTTGACAGTTGAGAATTGACAGTTGACAGTTAAATGTAGGAGAGATAAGAAAATGGGGGAGTTGGAACGCAGACCGAACGCATGGGCATTGACGCCGCTGGTGGTATTCTTATTGACTTATTTGGTGATATCTATCGTGGCGGGAGATTTCTATAAGATGCCGATAACGGTAGCCTTCGTCATCTCCTCGATCGTAGCGATAGCGATCTCCAAGGGAGGCAAATTAAGCAACCGTATCGAGCAGTTCTGCCGGGGGGCGGCCAATAGCAATATCATGCTGATGGTATTGATCTTCATCCTCGCCGGGGCGTTCGCGCAGACCGCCAAGGCGATGGGTGCCGTAGACGCTACCGTGAATCTGGCGATGTCCATCCTGCCCGGTAACCTGTTGGCGGCCGGAATCTTCTTGGCCGCTTGTTTCATATCCATCTCGGTAGGTACGTCGGTGGGCACGATCGTGGCCTTGGCCCCGGTAGCCGTCGGTATAGCGGACAAGACGGGGATGCCGGACGCCCTTATGCTAGGTGTCGTGGTGAGCGGCGCCATGTTCGGCGATAACCTGTCGTTCATATCCGATACGACCATCGTAGCTACCCGCACGCAGGGTTGCCAGATGTCCGATAAGTTCAAGGTGAATATCCGTATCGCCCTCCCGATAGCGATCCTGACCGGATTGATATACGTGCTGGTGGGAAGCGGCGTGGAGAACGCTTACGCCCCGGCCCCGATCGAATGGGTCAAGGTGATCCCTTATCTGGTGGTGTTGGTAACCGCCGTTTGCGGGATCAATGTCATGCTGGTGCTATTCATCGGGATCGTCCTGTCCGGTATAGTAGGTTTGTGGACCGGTAGCTTCGATATCTGGGGCTGGAACGCCTCCATGGGATTAGGTATCACCAATATGGGCGAGCTGATTATCGTGACGCTTCTGGCAGGAGGCATGTTGGAGATGATCCGCTATAACGGGGGTATCGACTGGATCATCCGCAAGCTTACCTCCCGCATCCATTCCTCCAAGGGGGCCGAGATGAGCATAGCGGCCTTGGTGAGCTTCGCCAACCTTTGCACGGCCAACAATACGATCGCCCTCATCATGGCCGGCCCGATCGCCAAGGATATAGCGGACCGGTTCAAGATAGATCCCCGCCGCAGCGCCAGCCTATTGGATATCTTCTCTTGCTTCGTACAGGGAATCATCCCCTACGGCGCCCAGATGTTGATGGCCGCCGGACTCGGGCATGTCTCCCCTATCGAGATCATGCAATATCTTTACTACCCGTATCTATTGGGAGCAGGCGCCTTATTGGCGATCTTATTCAATTATCCGAGGAAATATACACTCGTATAGGCTGCCCGTCCTTACGAAAAAACACAATAGTATTCAAAGCAAAAAGACTATTGTGTCCGGGATTGAATACTATTGTGTTCGCTGATGAATACTACTGTGTTCAGGTGGGAACACGGTAGTGTTTGGGAGCGATGGGAATACCGCTGTCGGATTAGCCGAACAAATCCAGCGTAAGCTGTTTCTTCGCGGCTTCCAGTTTACGAAGATGCCGCTTGCCTTGAGGGGTGACGATCTCCATCTTATCGAAACGGGTACGTATCACCGTAGTCACGGTATAGCTCACGTTGACCACCTCTCCTAGCTCCGACAGACGGCGGGCGATCTCCAAGACGCAATCGATGCACATACCGCTCGTGAACGAGATCTTGTCCTCGAACATCTGTTTCTTGAAATCCTCATCTTGCATATAGAAATCGATCGTCTCACCTCCCTTGTTGTAGATACCTTTCCACCGATACTTACTATCTTTCAGTACCGGCGAGATGATCTCTATCGTGGCCTTATTATCCTTGACCGTAGGCAGATCGTCGCTACGCAAGATAAAATAATCGAACTGGTCCCGCTTCACCTCCAGCGAACCGGAACGGCCACGATCCTTCTCGTTCAACTCACGTACCGAGATTTTCGTCACCTTCGGATACCCTTTCAAAGCCTCGTAGAAATTAGACTTGCACTTGCAGAAACGAGGCGAGGCGTTCAACAGGTCGATCAAGCGGTGTGAAGGCGTAGCCCCCGGAGTCTTCAGCCGTAGTTCACGGCGTAACTTAGACAGCTCACGCTGCATCTCCTCCTCGTCCGCCGGCGTACGATCCATCAGCGGTTGTCCACCCTCCGACAAGGAAGGACGGGTCAATATCTGCATCACCAAGTTCAACACGATAGAGATAGAGCGGCTACTCTCCCCAGCCACGCCCAGCTTCTCACGGAAACCACCCTCCTTATCGTAAGGCTCGTTGTAAACCGTCAGCTTCACGTCCAGCATATCCGCCAAGGAACGTATCAGCGTAAGAATCTCCTTCTCACACCGGTGCTTGGTCATGGCATCCATATAATTGGATTTATTATTAAAGGAATAACGTATCTCTAGCTTATTCGCGAATTTTAGAATAGAGTCACTCATTTGTTTCTAGTTTTTCGGTTCTTCTTTCGGTTTACGATCAAAAAACGGGTTCTTCGACGAGGCGCTGACCGGTATCGCCATCACGCATTTACAGTCTCCCAACAGCCCCAATCGCTGGGCCGCCAAGCCGGCGCTGAACATGACACGGGTATCCACACGCAAGTCCGCCGCCGTAGCGCAAGCCGAGCCGATTGCGATACCCAGATCGACGGAATTAATAGCGCACGGAACCAAATCCGGCTTCTCCACGCAGGTATCGAAACCGCAATGGGCGCAGTTCAAGCCTTGTACTTTCTGGGAGGTACCGATAATCACCACGGCGTCGGCACTCTTTATATTCTCGGCGTCACGAAGCAGGAACTTGAATCCGGTCTCGGCCGCTATCCGGATCATCTCATCGGACAGGCGCAAGATATCCCCATCCGTCACCATCGCTATCTCTATGATATCAATACCCTTGCCTTTAGGAGCCGTGCGAGCGGCTGTCATCATACGGCGTGCGGCCTGTAACACAAGCTCATGCCTGATTTCTCTTTCGTTCTGTATCATATCCTTCTAAATTCAGTGAAACAAAATTAAGCAAAATATACGAAACCAAGGCAAACATATGAGGATAGAATTCATAATTCAAGATTAGTCATTCGGTCCGTGGCCTTAAAGGGATAAGCCGGGTATTCATAAATACTGAAACGAGGCTCGGTCTCTCCCTCGCAATAATTCCAGATCGTACGGTACTCATTGACATCCTCGCCTATCTCCTTCAATTGCCTAAGGTAAGCGGCCACGGATTTATTCTCCACGATATAGACCTCACCCATTTGATCGATAATCGGGCTATGCCGACGGCTCCCGTCGTGATCGAACTTAAGAATCCGCTTTCCCTCGGAAGTCAGTCCAATGGTATGGAAAGTCATGCTCTTACCAATAGCGGGCAAGTTCAACACGTTACGATCCGTCCCGGCGAACAGCAACCCGTTCTCCTTCAGGAAACGAACCAAGCACTTGCCTAAAGGACGCTGGTTACGGATCATATCATACAACTCCGCCTGTTTCTCCTCCGGCACCTGCCCGAAGATCTTCTCCTCACGAGCCTCTTGCAACGAGCGGCTATTCGGGGTATAAACCGCATAATTCTCCCGGAATCCCTTCACGGAGAACGTATAATAGCAAACCACCCCAAGGGCGTTTAAGGTCTGCCGTAATTTCGCCGTATGCCCCCTACGGGAAGCCGAGACCGTATAAACCAACTGATTCGTGATCGTCCAGCCCGCCGCCAAGATCGCCTCGATAGCGTGCCTCGCCTCCGGTGTCACCTCCAGTGGAGACTGGAAATGCGTTTGTATATAGAACTGGCTCACACCGATAGCGGAAGCCTTCTCCTTGAACTCCCTCAATATACCGACCAACTCGTCGGTCACACGCAGCGGAAGATAAGCCAGCAACCGGGAACCTAGCCGTACCCGTTGCAGCTCGGCGTACTTCTCGCCCTCCGAACGGCTCTCGTTCGCCTTCCGTTTCCGCACCGCCATCTTATATACCGCCTCCAATATCTTACGCAAGGTAGCGTTCTGGCTCATCAAGGCATCCCCGCCCGTTATCAGGATATCCCGTAGCTGGGCGTCTTCCTCGAAATAACGCATCAGACGACGTAACTTCCGGTCCCAACTCTCCTTAGGCTTCAGGGCCTCGAAATCGAAATTCAACCGCTCGCTCTGGAAATCATACATGCGCTGGCAAGAAGCGCACAATCCACCGCAAGCACGCCCCATCGAATCGGGGATCAAGATCGCCACCTCCGGATACCTCCGGTGTATATTATGTCCCTCCGGCAATAGCCAGCCCGCCGCATTCGGCTCATCAGCGACGACCATGTCTTCCTTTTCCCACGCCTTAATGCTTCCATACGTATCTACCAGCTCGTTCGAGTACATGATGTACGATCGCACCGTAGCGTCATCATACCCCTCATGTTCTATATTTAATAGGGAAAGATAATAAGGAGTCACAAAAAAGGGCATCCCCTTCTTTTTGGCACGGGCCAATAAGCTCATCGTCTCATCCGACAGGGAATATCCCAAAAAGAAGTTCAATTCCGTAGGACTCTTGATCGCCATCGACAAATGGAAACGAGCAGTATTCCACCACTCACGTACCCGAGCCTCTTTCTCCTCATAGGAGATGCCCTCGGCGAACTGAAAACGTGACGAAAGGCTATGGCGTCTTTCTATCTTCTTGATCAAGCAAGCGATGATACGCTCCTTGTTCCTCTCACGGATAGCGATCACCTCCGGGCCGAGTCCGGTCGGCCAACGGTTCATCTGCCTTTTCACCAATGCCCGGTCCGGCAGGATCTCAACCGGATGTTCCAATAAATCAAACTGATGGTATAGGTCGATAAATAAATCAGGAGAGACCTCATTTTCCAAATGGCCGGTCAGGAACTGCCAAAGATAAGTGACCGTCCGCACCGGAAGACGCTCGCCCGTAGACAGCTCGTCCACGAAAGTATCATCATGCTCAATCAAAAGAAGGATACGCATCGCCACCGCCATTCCTACGTTTTCTTGGGTACTTTCCTTTTCCGTGAGCCGGGATAAAATAAGAGAACGCAAAGCATCCTTAAAATACTTTGCGTTCTCGCTTTCTTCCGCTAAGGTCACCAACCAAGGGAAGCTCTGGTTATATACTTTTTTCAGTTTAGAAATGTCGGATACAAGATGTTCTTTTTTTATCATAAGCATGCCATTTTTGTAGATTAGAATACATTTGTAAAGCGTCCTCTTGACGATTTTCTACAAAAATAACAAAAAATACGGCAAAATGCCGTTTATACAAATCTAAAACATCTTAATAAATCCTTACCATACGATTGACGAACAATACTGCGATATCGTATTTTTCAATACCTTTAGATTGATCGGCTTCGTGATAAAACCGGAAGCCCCGGCTTCTTTAGCGGCTTCCATATCAGAGTCGAATACATAAGCTGACTGCATGATTACGGGGATATCTTTCGATAGCTTACGGATTTCCTTCAAGGACTCGATACCCGTCATCTCAGGCATTTTTATATCCATCAAAATCAAGTTGGGTTTGTATTGTTCATAGAATATGATAGCCTCCATACCGTCATGAGCATGCACCAGTTTGTACATTTTTCCGAGCATAGCCTCTATCAAGTCATAATTGCTTTCCTCATCCTCCGCGATTAGCAACGTGGGCTTTCCTCCACCCAAATCATTTTTCACATCCATATATATAACGTTTTATTCTTTTAATCAAAATCAAATAAACTCTGATGAAGCAAAGATAAAACAAATATTAGAAAGTAGACATAAAATTCAAGGAGATCTGAGTATTCGGGGAAGTTCTTTTTCCACCCATGCTAGAAAGTTACGTCTATACCTCCCATAAATATCGCCTTCGGCATCGGGAATCCTTCGTTGATAGAATAACGGGTAGCCGTTAAATTCTCTCCTTTGACAAATAGATTCAAGCCTTTATCACGTGTACCGAAACGGTAGGCTGCCTTCGCGTTCAAAACCGTGTAATCCTCTTTCACCTTGTCCGCCGTATTGATATAAAGGTCGAAAATGGATTGTACGTTCACGTTGAAAGTGAAACGTCCCGGGGCATACATCACGCCAGCGAAAAACTTATGCGCCGGAGCCGCCAGCAGGGCCTTGCTCGTATGCAAATAGCTATAGTTCATATCGAGGCTCAAATTCTTGAGAATCTGGT
>OLOH01001070.1_pt1 | contig 16704 bp, 12 predicted proteins | sample 1673221 | NCBI WGS metagenome assembly OLOH01 (sample SAMEA3136767, study PRJEB25190) | human gut metagenome
GCCTCGCTTTCCTCGCGCAACAGTTACCAGAAGTACGCATGCCATATGGTTTCTTTCCCTCCGGATCTCTCCTCCGAAGTCGTTTTTATTTTACCCGATTTTTCCAAGAAACGCAATATAAAATAAGAATTTTTCTTGTTTTTAATATTTTCCTTGTGCCATAGCCTCTGGATTCTTTTTCCAGGGCTTGCCACAAAGCGACAGGACATTCTCCGGCTCTCTTCTATAATAGAGGGGAAACGGGGGAATGGGCATGACAATTTACGGCGATGTGTTGGTGATCGTCAACCTGTACGTGGATTTTTTCCTCTTGTGGTGTACCCGCCGGACCTTGCAGCTCCGCGGAAAAACATGGCGAATGATTCTGGGAGCGCTGACTGGGGCGGTTTGTGCGTTGGCCTGTCTTTTTCCACAACCCTGGTGGGTTTCTGTGGGATGGGGGGCCATTTCCGCCATTCTTACCACAGCAGTTGCTTTTTGCCCGCTTTCCGCCAGAGGATTTCTGAAAGCCTCCCTTTGCTTTTGGACGTTCTCTTTTCTGCTGGCAGGATTTTTGCTGTTTTTTATCCAGTGGTTTGGACCTAGAAACGTAGCTGTAGTGGGTCATGCGGTTTATTTTGACCTTTCCCCCTTCTTACTATTTGTTTTTACCGGCGGAGCATACTTGGTATTTTGGCTTTTTCAGCGGCTTTTTCACCGGGAAGATTTGACCCAAAAGATTTGCCAGCTCTCCATAGAGCAGCAGGGAAAGACTGTCACGCTGTGGGCAAAAGCGGACACTGGCTGCGGCTTGAGGGAACCCTTTTCCGGACTGCCGGTGATTGTCTGCCAAGCTTCCGCATTGAAAGAAGTGCTTCCACCCGGGATGGAGCCGCTTCTTCCAAAAGGGGAATCTCCCGCCCCGGAAGGAATACGGCTAGTTCCCTTTGAAAGTGTGGGAGGCACGGGAGTTCTCCCCGCATTCAAGCCGGAAAAAGTTTGCCGGCTGCCGGAAGGCACGCCTATCCGCTGTTACATCGCTGTGTGGAATCGGGAATTTCCCTCTGGGGAATTCCAGGCGCTGTACGGGCCGGATCAATTTCCCGAACTCACTCCCACCCGGTAAAATTCACGTTTTAAGGAGGTCCTATTCTATGTTTGACTTTATCCGCCGCTTATTTTCCAAGCTTGTCTCCTTCATTGTCCTGCCCGAAGTGCGGGAGTGCCATTACATCAACGGCCCGGAAACGCTGCCCCCTCCCCTCACCAAGGAGCAAGAAGCCCAAGTACTGGAAAATATTCGCAACAATGTGCCCGGCGCCAGAGAGCCCTTGATCACCCACAATCTCCGGCTTGTGGTGTACATAGCCAAGAAATTTGAAAGCCCCGGCGCCAGTGTGGAAGATTTGATCTCCATCGGCACCATTGGACTGATCAAGGCAGTAAACACCTTCCAGGTCGAGCGGAACATCAAACTGGCCACCTACGCCTCCCGTTGCATTGAAAATGAGATCCTCATGCACCTGCGGAAAAGCTCCCAGCTGCGCCATGAAATTTCCATTGACGATCCCTTAAATGTGGATTGGGATGGCAATGAACTGCTGCTGTCAGACCTTTTGGGCAGTGACCCAGACACGGTCAACCGGGACATTGAACAAGAAGCGGAAAAGACCATGCTTCGCCGTGCTGTGGACCGTCTCTCCCCCAGGGAGAAAAAAATCATGGTACTCCGCTTTGGGTTGGGTTCTTCCAAAGAACACACTCAAAAAGAGGTGGCCGACGAATTGGGGATTTCTCAATCATACATTTCGCGGCTGGAAAAACGGATCATTCACCGGCTAAGACGAGATCTGGAAAAAGCAGGTTGATATTTCTTCCTAGAAAAAGAGGCGCTGTTGTGAATACAGCGCCTCTTTTTTATGCAATCAGTTTGCCTTGTTTGCCGCGGGTTTGTCCAGGATCTGCTTGCCTGCAAACTGCACCAGCAGGAATCCCACCACACAGGTCAACACGATCTCCGGGATCATGTACACGCCGTTGTACACCAGGGAATACACAATGGCCAAGGTAGTGCCGGACACATTCGCCAAAGCGGGAATATAGGCACCGATCACTTCCTGCATATAAGTTGTCTCGCACATGGCTGCCCAAAGCACCCAGCCGGACAGGAAAGAGCAGAAATACCGGAGCAACATGGCGATCAGGGAACCCAAGGTGAACGCAACTGCGTCATTTTTGATCTTTCCACGGAACATGCCGCCCAAGCCCAGCACGGTAAAGGCCAAGATGTAATCCAGGAAAATGGACCCCACCAGGGTACCCACCGTCAGGCCACGCAAAGCGCTCATGCCCAGCAGCAGCTGAAGCACACTGTGGACCAGGCCAGCGCCCAGGCCCCATTTCAGGCCGCAGCGATAGCTGTAAAAAAGGATGGGCAGCATGGAGCACACCGTGATGGCGCCGCCATAGGGAGCCTCGTACAGCTTCAGAAAGCCCAGGACGGTGGCCATGGCAATCATCACGCCGCCCAGCACCAAGTTGACAGTTCGTTTGGAAACAGCATTCATGTTCGTTCTTCCTCTCAACAAATATTTTTGAAAAATGAAAGCCGTTCGAAAAGCCGCTTTGCTGCTGCCCTCTGAAAAATCCGCAAAAAAACAGCTGCTCGGAAGCCTTCCGAACAGCGTAAAAAACATTTCCACCGCCGCGGACCATTTCTGTCCGCACCGGGAGAGGCAGCGCTTTTTCGCACCGCCATATATGTGAAATGCTTCCTACGTCGGTATTATCCGAATCAGGTTCCTGCCCCGAAGGGCAAAGGGTTTAAGCTCGAAGCTCCTCTCAGCCGCCTGTAGCGGGCACCCCTTATTCCATTTTTCGACCATTATTGTAGCGCCTGGGGATAAAATTGTCAAGATTCCTCTTCTTTCTGCGCAAAAAAGAAAGCCCAGGGCAGCTCCCTGGACTTTTCTTTTCACTTTGTTTTTTCCTCTTTCTGCTGCTTTTTCTCACGCCGTTCCACAATGGTGAGATAACACAGATACGCCGCTACAATGGCAAAATAAGCGGTCACATTGGGGCGGCGGAGCACATTGCCGGATATCTGCGCGGCAATGGCTGCCAACAAAAAGGTCATACCCACGGCACCCATTTCCAATGTGAGGAACTTCTGCACACCTCCCCCGAAAGCAGCCAAGCTGCGCAAAGGAACCCCTCGCTGCTTTTCTTTCTGCGCCTTCCAGGCGGCGGACACATCTTGCCCGAAAGCCTTGAAAATCATCACCACAAACAATACGAAAAAGAGCATATACAATGCAAACCCGATATACCCACAGAAATAGAACACCGCAGGGAAATCGTTTTCCAAGTCGTAAATGGAATCTTTATAAAGCATGTCGCTGTATTCGAATCCCAACAGCTTGGTGGCAAAATCCTTTTCCTGCCACATCAGTTTGGCAAACATAGATTTCCGAACCCGGGAATCGGACAATATGGACGATTCGGAAGTGTAATCGTAGGCGTCCATCACATTGTACACGCCAAAGCGCTGATACATGTTTTCAAAGAAGGGGCCGTACACCTCCGGATCGGTGTAAATGCCGATCATGCTGTTGCGCAGCTGCTGAAGTTTGATTTCCTCTCCCATGGAACTGCCCGAATCCCCTTGGCTTTCTTCCAGCTCTTGTTTGATCTCGTCGATGGTAGCCTGGTCCGTACCGCTGTTTTTCAAGCTTTCTTCCACCAACTGCTGGTAGTTGTTCATGGCGTACTGAGACTGGCTTTCACGCTGCTGCATGGGAGCATAGTTCCGGAATGCCACCACCAAAACCACCACGCCCAACAGGGGAAGCACATAGCGCAGGCTTTTCTTTTGAAAGTTGAGCACAAACAAGAACATAAAGGCGCCGGCAATGATAAAAATGGAGTAGAATGTAAATTTCGTGCCTGTGATAAACATCAGCCCGAAGGCCAACACCAGGGACACCAAATACACAGGGTATTTCCCGGTTTTCCAAGCAAAGAAAATACTCAGCGGCACCAACAGTACAATAATGGCGCTTTGGGCGTTGGCCACGCTGAACCAGCCCATCACACCCAACTGTAAAAGCTCGTAGGTATACACCGGTTTACCCATCAGCCAAGGCAACGCGGTGAACAGAATGACCTCCGCCAGATTGATGGCAAATCCCGTGTACACAAATTTCCGCAGCTTCTTCCCCTTTTTGAAAAAGGTGATAAAGGACAACGTATACATGGGGAAACTCATGATCCGAAGAAAGTTGGCCGTATCCGCTACCGGGGACTGGTATCCGATCCGGAAGCAATTTGCCATATGGGCGATCCAAAACACCCCCATGATGCCATAAAAAAGAATATAAACGCGTTTCCTGTCACTGACCACAAATCCCAGCAGCGCCACCACCATCAACAACAAAAAGCGCACGGCGGTGGACAGGGAATTGTTTCCCAGTTCTCCTAGGAAATACGAGAGCACATCCAATAAAGGCTGTATTACGATCACTGCCCCTACGATCCAGGGCAATTTTGCAACGATCCCTTCTTTTATCTTTTGAAAAATTCGTCTCATAGCTTTCCCCCTTGGCGAATGGTCCATTTCCCCGAACTGCTTTCCAAACGCTCTACAAAACGGTCACCGGTATCCAAGGCCCGGCCCGTACCCCTAGTGGGATGCAAATACACATACAACAGCGCCGCTGCCACAGACCCATACACGGTCACGCTGGGTTTCCGCAGCACCTGCCCCGAAAATTGGGCGCCTGCCAACATCATTGCAAACACCATGGCCGGGACGCCAAACTCTATGCACAACACCTGGCGCCAATCCACAAGCAACCCTTTTACACAAATCACCACAAAATACAAAAGGAAAATCCCGTACAATCCCACTCCCAAATAGCCATAATAATACAGCAGAGCAGGCAGATCGTTTTCCGGGTCGTATATATGGCTGCCCACATGGCACTGGGCATATTCCATACCCACCAGTTTGGTGAGGAAATCTTGATCCTGCCAAACCATCTCCATTGCGGTCAGCTTCTTCACCCGGGAGTTGTACAAAGTCTGGGGATCGGTGGCATAATCGTACTGTTCCATCACCGCTTCCAGACCAAACTCGTCAATCAAATCTTCCAGCAATGTGGCATTGTAAAGCCCGGGTTTATCATAAACCTCTGTGTACACGCGGGTGATCTTTTCCAATATCTCCGAAGGGATCTCTTCCCCTTCTTTGTAGACATAATCTTTGTCTTCCCCTAAAATTTCATCGGCCTTTTCCTGATAGATGGAATAGGAATCCGCTGTCAGCGCCTGGCGTTCCACCATGGGGGACATTCCACGAAAAGCCACCAAGGCAACCAACGCCACAAGCAAGGGAATACAAAACAGAAGCTGCTGCCGCCGGAACAACAGCAACACCAGAAACGCGCAAGCAATCAAAATGGCCCCGTAGTAGGTTAAGCGCGTGCCGGTAAAATACAGTAGTCCAAAGCCAAACAGGCAACACAGGCAGAACTGCCACAACCGCCGGCTTCGCAATCCCCACAACAACACAGGAGGCACAAGCAGCGTTAAAATGGAGCTTTGGGAATTGGCCACCCCAAACCATCCTAAAATGCCGATAAACACATTCCGGTCCGGATAGTCGTAGGTATAAACTGGATGGCCCACCACATAGGACAAGGCGATCACAAGAAGTATGATGCCAAAATTGGCGGCCAGCATGCCGACCACACGGTAATCCAAGTTGTTTCGTTGCCGGAAAAATGTTACAAAGGACAACGTCCACAAGGGGAACTGGACAAGCTTTAAAAATTCCGCTGCATCCCCTATCGGGTCCTGGTAGCCTACTCGCAGGCTATTCACCATGTGCAAAAGCCAAAAGCCTGCTACCACACCGTACATTACATAATATGCCTTCCGGTTGTCCGTAATGGCAAAACCATACAGGCATACGGCAGCCAACATAACCATGCGCAGCGTGGTGGTCAGCCAAGTGCCGCCCACCTGTCCCATAAAGTAGGAAAGCACATCCAGCAGAGGCTGCACTGCCAAAAGTGCTGCCATAACCTCCCCCACAGGGTAGGCAAATTTCTCTTTCCATGTAGTTTGTATCATAAGCAAAGGGTTCCTTTGTAATAGTCAACTGAGGTGGACAGCCGGTTTTCCCTGCAATCTAGGTCCAACTTGTGTGGGCTGCCCTGTATTTTCGCGAGGACGTTTTTCCTCGCTCTCCCGGGGACAAGACGGGCCGCAAATTTTCCCGGCACGCTCCCGGTCAGAATCTTGGGGTTATTATACCACGAATCCCACCCTGGTACAACAAAAAGTGACAAACTCCGTCCTTCTCTTCCCGGTGGAAGAAGCGTTTTCCCAGTGGTTTCGGCCATTCTGTGAGTTCTTAAAATTTTCTTTCCAGAACTTCCCATTGTTTTACATAAAAAAGAGCTCCCACTTCTGGGAGCTCTTCAGATTAGAGGATGGGCCAAATTTAACCCTTGAGGATTTGCTTATAAAGACGGATATACTCGTTGGCGGATTTGCCCCAGCTGTTATCACAGCCCATTGCACGGTCCACCAGAATGCCCCAACCTTCCTTATCGGAATTATAGGCATAGATGGCACGATGCAAAGAATGGAGCATATCGCCGGTATTATAGGTCTTGAACGTAAAGCCGTTGCCCTGGCCATCGCCGCTGTCGGTGATGGAGTCCTTCAAACCGCCGGTCTCACGAACCACCGGAATGGAACCGTACCGCAGCGCAATCATCTGGGACAAACCGCAAGGCTCGCTCTTGGAAGGCATGAGGAAAATATCCGACCCGGCATAGATCTTCCGGGACAGCTCAGGCACAAAGCCCAGGCACATGACAAACCTGCCAGGATATTTTTCCTGCATCCATTTGAAGTAGTTTTCATACTCCAAATCGCCGCTGCCCAAAACCACAAACTGTGCGTTGGAATATTCCATCACATTGTCAATGCCCTCTTTTACCAGATCCAGGCCCTTATGGGACACCAGACGGGTGACCATACCCACCAAGGGCAGGTCGGGGTTGACTTCGATGCACAGCCGCTCTTGCAGCTTCTGCTTGTTTTCGGCCTTGCCGGACCGATCCTCGCGGGAATAATGGGCGTAGATGTTGGGATCTGTAGCCGGGTCATAGTTCACAGTGTCAATGCCGTTCAAAATGCCGGACAGCTTCCAGCTGCGCTCCCGCAGGATGGGATCGAGCTTGTGAGCAAACCAGGGGTCCAGGATCTCCTGGGCATAGGTGGGGCTGACAGTGGACACCCAGTTGGCACACTCAATGGCGCCCTTCATCAGGTTGACACACCTGTCATACTCCAACAACTGGCTCTCATAGTTGGGGATACCGAACACGTCTTCCAGGATCTCTTTGCCATACTGGCCCTGATACTGGATATTGTGAATGGTAAACAGCGTTTTGATCCCGGAATACCACTCGTTATTGGCATAGAACAGCCGGTAATACACGGGCACCAAAGCCGTCTGCCAATCGTTGGTGTGAATGATATCGGGTTTGAAATCGATATAAGGCAGCATTTCCAGAATGGCGCGGGAGAAAAATGCAAACCGCTCCGCGTCATCAAAGTGGCCGTAAATGCCGCTGCGCTTGAAGTAATACTGGTTATCAATGAGGTAATAGATGACGTTGTTCACCTTTGCCTCAAAGATTCCGCAATACTGCCGCCGCCAAGCCACCGGCACGCTGATGCTGGTGACAAAATGCATCTGATCCCGCAGCTCCTGGGAGATCCCGTCATACAGGGGAACCACTACCCGGCAGCCAACGAGACGGGTCCGCAACGCCTGGGGCAAAGAACCGGCTACGTCGGCCAACCCGCCAGTGGCGGAAAAGGGCAGCGCCTCACTGGCGCAAAATAGAACTTTCATAATGAACCTCTGCTTTCCGCTCACAAAATATCAACTGCTTCCCCGGATGTGCCGGGGCCGCCCCGCTGTGAGCCTGACGGGCGCGGGAACAGACAAGGAATATTACACCTTGCTGCCCTTGGCCACAAACACAGGATAGGTTTGATAGCCCATCAGAGTGCGGTTGGGGTCAAAGATGCTGTCTTTGTCTGCCACAACGTAGTCCAACCGGCTGTTTTCGCCGATGATCGCATCCTGCATGATCACACAGTTGCGCAGCTTAGCGCCCTTGTGGACCTGCACGCCGCGGAACAGCACGCAGTTTTCCACTTCGCCTTCCACCAAGCAGCCGTCGGCCACGATGGAGTTGGACACTTCGGAGCCCAGACCATACCGGGTGGGCATATCGTCCCGCACCTTGGTGTAGATGGGACGGTTTGCGTCAAACAGCTGGGTGCGCACTTTGGGGTCCATCAGAGCCATGTTGGCCTTGAAATAGCTGCCCAAAGAGGAAATGCAGTAAGCAGAACCGGTAAACTCATAGCCCACTACCCGCATTTCAGGCAGGTTGCGCTGGAGCAGATCCCGGTCAAAGTCGTACAGGTTGCGGCCCATGCACTCTTCGATCATGGCCATCAGACGTTTCCGGCTGATCAAGCACATGCCCATGCCAAAGTTGCAATCGGTATCGCTGCCGCGCTTTACCACCATATCCCGAATAAAGCCTTCCGGGTCCACGGTGTAAACCACGTTTTTGTCTGTATCGGGGGACGTGCCATGGCGGTACACAATGGTGATATCCGCTTCCTTCTCCGTGTGGAGCTGGAACACTTCTTTGTAGTCGATGTTGGCCACAGTATCGCAATCGGAGAGAAGCACATACTCCTCATGGGAATTTTTCAGGAACCGCATAATGGAGGCCAAGGAGCTGATTTTCCCTTCCGTGCGCATGGTCTCCGCGCCAAAGGGAGGCAGCAAATACAGGCCCTCACGCTTCCGGGACAAGTCCCAAGCTTTACCGGAACCCAGATGATCCATCAGGGACTGATAATTCTGCTCTGTGATAACGCCTACTTTATTGATACCGGAATTCACCATGTTGGACAAGGGGAAATCCACCAAGCGATAACGGCCACCAAAGGGAACGGAAGCCATCACTCGGTTCTGGGTCAGTTCACGCACCCGTTCTTCATGTACATAGGCAAACAAAATGCCAATTACGTCATTGCCGCGCATCACTTCTCCACCTCCTCAGCATCGATCATAGCCTTGGGGGGCACCACGGAACCTGCTGCCAGCTTGCAGCCAGGACCAATGACAGCCACGCCCCAGTCGTCTTTGTTCTCCATATCTTCGGGACGCTGGCCTACCACGGAACCTGCGCCTACCACGGAATTTTCCGCCACAATGGCATACTGCACCTGAGCGCCTTCCTCAATACGGGCGCCGGGCATAATGATGGAATCCCGCACCACTGCGCCGGGAGCTACGTACACGCCGGCAAACAACACGGAGAAGTCCACCGTACCATACACATTGCAGCCTTCCGCCGCCAGGGAGTTTTGAATGGTCGCGCCTTTGGCCACATAGTGAGGAGGCATAACCGGGTTGCGGGAATAGATGCGCCATTCGTTGTCGTTGAGTTCCAGAGGAACGTTGGGGTCCAGCAGATCCATGTTGGATTCCCACAAGCTCTCAATGGTACCCACGTCTTTCCAATAGCCTTCAAACCGGTAAGCATACATTGCCTCGCCAGCGTTCAGCATGGCGGGAAGCACGTTCTTGCCAAAGTCGTTCTGGCTGTTGGGGTCGTTCTCGTCTTCCTGGAGGTATTTTTTCAGCTTGTCCCAAGTGAACACATAGATGCCCATGGACGCCTTATTGCTCTTGGGAACCTTGGGTTTCTCGTCGAATTCATAGATGGAGTCGTCCTCGTTGGTATTCAGGATACCGAAACGGGAAGCCTCTGCCATGGGCACTTCGTACACAGCGATGGTGCAGGCAGCGCCCTTTTCCTTGTGGAAAGCGAGCATCTTGGAATAGTCCATCTTGTAAATGTGGTCGCCGGAAAGGACCACCACATAGTCCGGATTATACCGCTCGATGAACAGGATATTCTGATAAATGGCGTTGGCAGTGCCTTTGTACCAGTCCGTCTTTTTCTGCTTTTGGTACGGGGGCAGCACGTGAACACCTGCGGTGTTGCTGTCCAGGTCCCAGGGCTGACCATTACCGATGTAATCGTTGAGCTCCAGGGGCTGATACTGGGTGAGCACACCTACGGTCTCGATGCCGGAGTTTACGCAGTTGGAAAGGGGAAAATCGATGATACGGTATTTCCCACCGAAAGGCACCGCCGGCTTGGCGAGATTCCTCGTCAATACTCCCAGACGGCTACCCTGGCCACCGGCAAGCAGCATGGCCACAACCTCTTGTTTGGGTAACATTTTAGCGTCCTCCTAATCTTCTTGTTTATTGCTAAAAGCAGCGTCTCCCCCTCCGGTATTTCCGGAGGGAAAGAAATTCGCTTCTCTTACCTAAAATCTGTCAGGGGGTTTTCGCCCCTGCTTTTTTTGCCCGGGAACGAGTACCTGTTCCGGCTTTTGCCGCGGCTTTCTTTTTCGTCGTATGCCGCACCCTTTTGGGCGTCTTTTTCACGCATTCCAGGAAGAACACGGAATTTTCCGGCAGCGTCAAAGAGACGCTTTGGTCGCAGCCGTGCATGGGCACGTCCTGGGTTTTGATCTCTTTGCCGTTGGTCACGCCGCCGCCGCCAAATTCCTTGGCGTCGGAAGAAAAGCCCTCGGCCCACACGCCCCGATAGGGCACGCCAATGCAGTAGTTTTCCCGCTGCACAGGAACAAAGTTACACACAGCCACCAGTTCCCGGCCATCTTTTGCTTTCCGCCGGAAAGCGATGACGCTCTGCTGGTAGTCGTCGTTTGAAATCCATTCAAAGCCTTCCCAGGAGAAATCCACTTCCCACAGCTCAGGCCGGCTGAGATAGAAATGGTTGACCGCGCGGAAGAACGCCTGGGCCTGCTGATGTTCGGGATACTGGAGAAGGTTCCATTCCAGCTCCTTTTCATAGTTCCACTCGTCTTTCTGAGCGAACTCTGTGCCCATAAACTGGAGCTTTTTGCCAGGATGGGCCATCATATAGCTGACAAAGCACCGCATTCCAGCAGCTTTTTGCTGGTCGGTTCCAGGCATCTTATTGATGAGGGAACCTTTTCCATACACCACCTCGTCATGGGAGATGGGCAGGATAAAGTTCTCGGAAAAAGCATAGAAGAACGAGAAGGTCAACGCGTCGTGATTCCCGCTGCGGAACAAGGGGTCCATGGACATATACCGGAGCATATCGTTCATCCAGCCCATATTCCACTTGTAGTTAAATCCCAAGCCCCCCATATAGGTGGGTTTGGAAACCAGCGGCCAGGAAGTGGATTCCTCTGCGATCATCATGCAGTGAGGAGCTTCCGCAAACGCGGCTTCATTCAGCGCCTGCAAAAAGGCCACCGCTTCCAGGTTTTCTTTTCCGCCATCCTTGTTGGGGATCCATTCCCCGTCGCGGCGGTTATAATCCAGATAAAGCATGGACGCCACTGCATCCACACGCAGACCGTCAATATGATATTCCCTCAGCCAGAACACGGCGCTGGACATGAGAAAACTGACTACCTCGGGCTTGCTGTAATCGAATACCAGCGTGCCCCACTCTTTATGCTCGCCCTTGCGGGGGTCCTCATACTCATAGCAAGGGGTGCCGTCAAAGGAGGCCAAGCCTGCCGCGTCACGAGGGAAGTGGGCGGGCACCCAGTCCATGATCACGCCGATCCCAGCCTGGTGACACCGGTCCACAAACCGCATAAAGTCCTTGGGCTGACCATAACGGGAGGTGGGGGCGAAATACCCCATCACCTGATAGCCCCAGGAACCGTCATAGGGATACTCGGTCAAAGGCATAAACTCGATGTGGGTGAACCCCATATCTTTCACATAGGGAATGAGCTCATCGCCAAGCTTGTTATAGGAAAACACGCTGCCATCCGCGTATTTCCGCCAGGAGCCCGCATGGACTTCGTAGATGTTCACCGGCTGCTCATAGTGGGGATGATCCTGCTTCTGCTGGAGCCACTCCCCATCGTGCCAGTCATACCCTTCCAGTTCATACCACCGGGAAGCCGTCCCAGGGCGGGTCTCCGAATGGCGTGCAAAGGGATCGGCCTTATAGCTGTCCTGGCCCTGGGCTGTTTTTATATAGAACTTGTACAACTCAAACGGTTCGAATACAAAGTCGGTGTAACCCTCCCACACAGCATCGTCCACTTTTTGCAGGGGGTACTTTGCCTTGTCCCAGTTGCAGAAATTTCCCACCAGGGAAACCGCTCTGGCATGGGGCGCCCATACCCGGGCCACCATGCACTCCTTACCCAGATGGGTGGTCTTGTGCAGGCCCAGATACTCATAGGATCTTCTGTTTTTGCCGCTGCGAAACAGGTATAGCGGCGGATTATCCGGTTGCCGGCTGGCGCCGGTATTTTTTAAATTTTTTTCACGTTCCATGACCTGAACGCTCCTTTTCCCCCAAATGCCGGGTTCTTTATAGTTATAATATCATAAACTAGAAAAAATTCAAGTAGTTTTTAGTGATTCCCTTTAAATCTTGGTAAAAAAATTTGCAAACTTTGTAATTCCTGCCCAAATTGTTTTCCCACTTTCTGTATAACACCACACTTGACGCTCCAAATCACGGTATCACATATTCCCGAAAAAACTTGCAGAAGGAACGGACCCTGTCCACTTTTTGTTACTTTTCTATATATACGGGTCTGTCCCCCATTTTATGAAAAATAACACAAAGCAAAAAGGGAAGGCGCCAAAGCGTCTTCCCTTTCTTTATGCTTGTTCGATTTTTCTCACATGGAGGGTTCCTTCCTCCACGGTGAATTTGACTTCCAGCCCTGCAAATGCCATGCCGTACACTCGCTCCGGGTCGTTCTGATAGGAGGGTCTGGGGTCCTGGGAAAGCACTCCCAGGAGAGCGTCCCTTTGGTCCCAGGGCACTTTCTCCAACAGCTCGGATGGGAAATCCACGGAAAGATGGTCTTCCCGATGTTGGTCTGAAAAACTCCCCACCGCCTCTGGACGGCAATCCGCCAACGGCACATAGGGCTTTACATCCAGGATCGGGGTCCCATCCAGCAGGTCCGCTCCCCGCACCACCAGTGCCGGACCGTCCGGAGCATCGTACTCCACGGCCTCCAATGCGACACAGGACAGCCCAATGGGATTGGGCCGGAACGGTGACCGGGTGGCAAACACGCCCATGCGCTGGTTGCCTCCCAAACGGGGAGGGCGCACGGTGGGGGACCACCCATGGCTTTCGGTAAACTGCCACAAAAGCCAAAGATGGGAAAAATCTTCCAACCCCCGAAACGCTTCCCGAATCCGGTACTCCCGTTCAAACACCACCCGGGCCCGCAATTCCTCTACCAGCCCACTTTGCCGGGGGATGCCGAATTTCTGAGGAAACTGACTGTGGATGTGGGCAATGGGCTGTAAAATCAAGGATTCATTTTTCAAAACAGAGATTCCTGCAGCTCGGTCTCAGACTCGAAGGGTCCAGGCATGGGATTGACAGCACGATGGCGGCCAAAGTAATCCTGATTGAAGATGATGGGAGTGCCATCGGGATTCTCGAACTTCTCTTCCGGCTCGAACGCCTGGCCCAAGAATTCGGTGGACACGCAGGGGGTCTTCATTTCAGGCAGATGCTGGTACAGATCGGTCTCCAGGGTGTACTTGCCATCCTGTTCCACCAGCTTCAAGGACACCTTGCCCTCTACCACTTTGGCATTTGTTTCCTTCTCCCAAGGCTTGGCGCCGCCGAAGTAAACGTTGCCGTCAGCCCACACGGGCAAATGGATATAATACCGGTCGCTGGGATCGGAACCCATACCGCAGTAGCCCTCGAACTCCTTGTCCCATTCCTCAAAGGTGGGATAGCCGTCATACTTGAAGGTGCCCACTTCCACGTTGTTGTCGTCCCACTCGTTGTAGTGCTCCTTGGCCATTTCGCACAGCTTCACCAGAGCGGGATGGACATCCTGCTGGACAAAGATATTGTTGTAGAACCGCATGTCGCCGTGGAGGAAGGTCATAAAGCCCATGACTTCCGTCCGGTGAGCCACATGGTAGGGAGTATACCGGGGAGAAATCAGAGTTTTAGCGCCGTTGTCGGTGCCCCGTCCCACGCAAGTCAACGCACCGCCGATCAGGTTGTGCACCACGGCGATACCCTGAGCCGCCAGCTTCAGGGAACGGGTGGACAGCAGCAGGTTGTTGTCGATCAAAGTGGGGCCGTGGGAAACTTCCACGAAAATGTCCTCGCCCATACCGCGGAACTCTTCCCGGTCAGGATCTTCGCTCAGGTTGGGCAGGGTGTTGTCATGGAACAGGTTCTGGGTCACACGGGTGCCCTGTGCCTGCCAATCCAGCCAGATGCCGCGGGTGCAATGGTGGATATGGTTGCGGCGGAACACCACGTCGATGGCAGCGTGCATTTTAATGCCGCCGATCTCAGCGCCGGACAGGTTCTGCTTGTTGTTGATATGATGGATATGGTTGTCCTCGATCAGGGAGAACACACCGCCCAGATGGCCCACAATACCGGTCTGGCCGCAGTCATGGATATTGCAGCGGCGGATGATGTGATGGCCGATGTTCTCTTTGGTCCAACCCTGGATCTGAGCCAGGCAGATGCACTCACGCTCGGTCTGGGTGCCGTCCTTATACTTGTTTTTCAGCCACTTGTTGTCGTTCTCGGGCTGGAGAAATTTGCCCAGGGAAATGCCGGAGCACTTGGAGTCGGACACTTCGCAGTCCTCGATGATCCAGCCCTTGGACCAATGGGGACCGATCATGCCTTCCTGATACGCGGTGGGAGGCGCCCACTGGGTGGCGGCCTGGCGCACCACAAAGCCGGACAGGGTGATGTAGTTCACGCCGGTCTTGCTGGGGTAGAAGCAGTTGCGGCGCACGTTGATCTCCACGTTTTCCTCGTTGGGGTTGGCGCCGTGGAAATTGGCATAGAGTACCGTCTCATTGCCTTCCTGGCAGGTATACCAGCGGTAAACAGTGAATTCCGGGTCCCAAGAGGACTTGAACACCTGGGGATGGATCACGCCTTCCAGGTCTTCGCTTTCGTACATGGACTTGCCGTTCAGGTACACTTCACCGGTGTGGAAAGGCTTGGCAGGAATATACCAGTCGCCCTCGATCAGGGTGGTGTAGGGGTTATAATTGCCAAACAGGCCGTTGGGAATACGAGCTACCCAAACGTCGCCCTCATAGGGCTGCCAGGTCTTGACCACCTCAGAACCGGTGATCACAGCGCCGCCGGGAACTTCCGACCGGTAGGTGATCCGGCAATCGTCGCTTTCACCGCCGTTGACGGGGTCCACCCATTCGCGATAAAAACCGGGCAAAACAATCACTTCGTCGCCGGCAACGGCTACCCGTGCCGCTTCGTTAATGGTCTGGAAAGGGGCTTCCTTGGAGCCGTCCCCACTGCGCTTTACGCTGGCTGACACATAATAAATCAAAACAATTCCTCCTTTGGATGGCTTTTACCTCCAAAAAATACTGGCCCATCCTTGGAAAATCCCAATAGATCTTCTAAAATACGAGCCTTTCAGGTTCATTTTATCACGGGCCCCAGGCTCTGTCAACAAGAGTGCTTCCCCTCCCCTTTCTCCCGCGCGCCTGCCATTGGAAAAGTTCTGGAAAAAGAAAAATCCCCCGGCAAAACCGGAGGGACAACACACGATCTATCTCCTATTATTTCTGGGGAGTGGAATCCTTTTCTCCCTCTTGCAGCTGACGGCGGAACAACAACCGGAAAATCAACCGGGTCAAGGGGCCGCAGTACAGCATCTGCCACAACAGCGCCATGGGAAGGTTGCATCCAAAGGTATGGACCCATGTACCGAAACTGGGCTGTTTGAACAGCAGCGTGGCAATCAGGCTCATCACAGGGCACATGATGCAGACGATCATCAAAGAAATAGCGTATGTAATAAACTGGGGCCGGTCCGTGGGACGCATAAAGGAAAACGCCAGCCGTGTGGCCAATTTCTCCACCACAAAGAATTCCAGAACAAAGGCGATGGGCATCATAATGGGCAGTTCGTGCAAAGCCAGAACAAAGGTCTCGTTGTGGACTCCCCCTGTATTGAGAGCCACATTGTATACGATCATACCATACACCATAATGGTAGCCATAACAAATGTGAATACGATTTTTTGAAGTAATGTCCGGGGCATAAAATTCTCCTTTCAAAGGCAAAGATATGGCACGAAAAGCCCAGAAAACAGCATTCCACAGGGGAATATCCTTTCCTGTTTCTTCGCGCTGTTTTCTATTATAGCGGCCTTTTTTCCCCCGTGTAAGTGTTTTTTTCAAGTTTGGTGAGTTCGACATTTTTTGAGCACAACCGTGGAGCTTCCTGCGCGCCGGGCACAAAGTTTTTATAGGAAAAAAGCAGCTCTAAAGCCATCTCTGCCTTAGAACTGCTTATACAAATTTTTAGTAAAATAAAAAAGAAAAACGCCGGAGCTTCTCTCAGCTTCGGCATTTTTTGGTCGAGGTGACAGGATTTGAACCTGCGACTTCTACGTCCCGAACGTAGCGCTCTACCAAACTGAGCCACACCTCGTAAAAAAGCCTCGGATCTGTTAAAACCGAGGCTTTTGGCAGCGGTACCAGGATTTGAACCCAGACAAACAGAGTCAGAGTCTGCTGT
>OLOH01001076.1_pt1 | contig 16665 bp, 11 predicted proteins | sample 1673221 | NCBI WGS metagenome assembly OLOH01 (sample SAMEA3136767, study PRJEB25190) | human gut metagenome
AAATATACCGCAAATTGGGGCGTGCAGGTTGCAGGAATGATTTTTCAAACACGCTCTAGTATTTCTATAAACAGAAAACTCTAAACATCTTATCTTGGCAGATGCGGCTTCGGAGCAAGTGCTGGATGCGAGCGCAAAAGCAAACATTCAACACGCAGCGACTATAAAGCAGCTGTCAAAATAGGATGTTTAGAGTTTTCGTCTGTTTATACAAAATGCTGCTTGATTATCGGATTTAATCTCTTTATTAATATCCCGCTTAAGATTCCGATTAAGATTCCGGCTACGAGTCCAGAAAGGATTAAAATTGGGAGATAGTAGGCTAATGCCTTTGTTTCCAATATAATCATGGCAACGATAATCTGTCCTACGTTGTGGAAGATGCCGCCTGCTACGCTTACTCCTACAGAAGAAAACTTCTTTGTTTTCTTTAAGAGTGCCATAACTAGCATACTCATTGCCGCTCCTGCTGCACTGTAGACCATTGCGAATCCGCTTCCAAAGAGGAATCCTGATAATAGGATTCTAAGTACGGAAATCAGGCAGGCTGCTGGGACTCCTACTATATAAAGAAGAAGCATCGTAACAATGTTTGCAAGTCCAAGCTTTACTCCGGGTATTCCAAGATTAATCGGTATAAGCTGTTCAATATATCCTGCTACTAAAGCAAGCGCAAGAAACATTCCATAAAAAGCTGTCTTTTTAGCACTCATATGCTATCTCCCATCTATTTCTTTTCCCATCGTCCGGAAGCACCGCATGGAAGAACAAGTCCATTTGCACTGACAGGAAGACCAACCTCATCTGCACTGACTTTTCCACCATGTTTTTTCGCAACTGCTGTTCCTAACATATAGGAAAGAACGGCAGGCTGTAATCCTGTTGTATAGGAATTAATCAAGAAGAACAGCGGGTCTTTGGAAAGAAGCTTTTCACAAAGACATACGAGAGAATAAATCTTCTCCTCAATCTTCCAAATCTCTCCCTTTGGCCCACGTCCATAAGATGGTGGATCCATAATAATTCCATCGTAATGATTGCCACGGCGGATTTCTCTTTCTACGAACTTCACACAGTCATCTACAAGCCAGCGAATCGGTGCATCACCAAGACCAGAAGCAACCGCATTCTCCTTTGCCCAGGTAACCATTCCTTTTGAGGCATCTACATGAGTTACAGATGCTCCCGCAGCTGCGGCTGCAAGTGTTGCTCCACCAGTATAGGCAAATAAGTTCAATACTTTTACTGGGCGGCCTGCCTTCTTAATCTTATCAGAAAACCAGTCCCAGTTAACTGCCTGTTCTGGGAAAAGCCCTGTATGTTTAAAACTGAATGGTTTTAAATGGAAGGTAAGACTTCTATAATGAATATCCCACTGCTTTGGAAGATCAAAAAACTCCCACTCTCCGCCACCTTTTTTGCTTCTGTGATAATGTGCATTTAAATGTTTCCAGTGTTTATCTTCTTTTTTTGTATTCCAGATTACCTGAGGGTCTGGACGAAGAAGGGTGTATTTGCCCCAGCGTTCCAGTTTTTCGCCTTCGCTGCAATCTATGACTTGATATTCTTTCCAGTTATCTGCTAACCACATATTTTTTCCTCGCTTAATTTAAATCTAATTATGAAAATATTCTAATCGCTATAGTTTTCTCTGTCAATAGAAACGAAACTTAAAATACCTTTATTTCAGTTTTTCACACTCTTTTTTCAGAAAATGTACTGCAGCTTCTGCTTCTTTTCTAGTGATTCCTTCTGGTGAATACACCGCTTTCTGGCGAATCCTCATACAAAGATGTAACTTTTTCGGTTCCACTTCTCTGTCAAAGGTACGAAGTCTTTTTTCAAAGGTTCTTACACGATTATCTTTTATTTTTTCTTTTCCATATATTGTTTTACACAAAATATCGTACCAGAACATAACTGCCTGACTATACTTTTGCTGTTTTAAAAGTTTATCTGTTTTATAATTTCGGTATACTTTTTGCAGTCGTTTTCTAAACACAAAAAGCAGAAGACCTGCTATGAAAATAAAGAAACATAGAATATACAGGATTTTATGAACCGTTCTTCCACCTTTGCTTTGCTTTGAGCGATTCTGCGGAATCTGCTGCGGTGTTTCTACTGTTTTCTTTTCTGATTTCTTTTCTGTTGTCTGTTCTTTTTCCTGCTTTTTTTGTTCCTGCTGTTTTTCTTGTTTCTTCTTATCGTCATTTTCTAAAGATTGATCTGACGAACTTGAATTACTTACCGCAGTTTCCTGTGTCTCATAATACGGTGTTCCCATAATGTTTTCATATTTTGGAGTAACTTCTATCGGAATCCATCCCATTCCATCCAGATAAATTTCGGGCCATGCATGCGCGTATTTTTGTGAAACAGTCACCGTCTCTGCCGTTCCTGCCTCTTTTACCGTTTCCGGTGTAAGAAGGTATCCTTCCACATAACGGGATGGAATTCCATAATAACGAAACATCATTACTGCTGCCGCCGCATACTGCACATCGTATCCTGTTTTTTTATCTTCAAAAAACCATTGGGCAAAGTCTTCATCTTCCGGGATACTTCCTGGATTTTCATTATAGGTAATCGATGTTTTCATGAAGCTTTTTACCCGGTTTATAATTGCTAATACCGATAGATTACTTTGAAGACTCCCTTCTGTTGCAGAAGAAATCAATGTTTTTGTTTCTTTATTTAAGAAAAGACATGTTGCATTTACATATTCTTTGTAGCTTTCCGTCATTTTTTTTGAGGAAAGATGCTTATCCTCCGTCTTAATATTGGTAGACGATTTCAACTTTCCAGCCATTGTTTCCATTGCTTTAAAAGAATATTCTCCTGCTCCTTTTATTCCGGAAGCGAATATATTCTCTGTTTTATTGATCGCTGCCGTCCCTTCTTCTTCATATATCGTTGGTAAAATAGCATTTTCATAAGGAAGATAAAGATACTTTCGATTCGCCCCTACATTTTTTACAGATAAACTGTAAAGAGACGGATCTGTTTTCCCTTCCAAAAGCTTTTTCTGCCTTACAAAATGATACATTACTGTGTTTCCGTAAAATTCTTTATTATGAAGCCATAATAAAGATTCGTATGCCTCCCGGTCAGAAGCTGCAAGCATACTCCTGTCTGAACCAAAAATATTCCAGTTATTTGTACTTGCTTTCCAACAATTATTCTCATAAGTTGTTCCAACAAATCCTTTCAGATAATAACTGTTTTTCTTATAAATATTTACTTTAAGAGCTTCCTCATCTGTCCGCTTCATCTTCTTTGCCTTTGTAAGCTGACCTTCCGGAAGAACAGATACATCCTCTTTATATCGTTCCTTATTCCACTTCTTTTGAATTGCCGACATCTGTCCGGTATTTGTCATTCCTGAGAAAGTTCCTAAAAAAAGCAAAATAATAAGAATTGAAGTTCCAAGTACCCCTCCCCAAAAAGACGGAGCAAAGAAAAAGAAACAAAAAATGAGAAAGCTTAACACTGCAAACAATTCTGGCCGGACTCCCCATACAAAAAATGGAAAAGCGAAGCAGATCGCTACGGTAAAAAATAAAATACAAGGCTGGACTTTCCACAACAATGCCATAAAAAGAATAAGCCACAAAGTTATCCCCAATATTCCGACAACAAATGGAAAAAACTCCACATTTCCTGTCTGCATATCTACCGATGTATTTTGAATTATACGATGAAAAATATTTTTGCTCTGTCCATAATCTGCCAGATAATCAAAGACTGTTCGGGAGAAAATCAATAAAGCTCTTCGAATATTCTCCATAGAAAGAATGAAAAATGGAACAAAAAAATACAAACCGCTTATAAAAACCGTAAAACCTTTTCCAACAGATATCCCAACGAAATACAATAATATAAAAAAGGCTGCCCCGATAAAAAGAGCAACACCTGCTGTATCCATTTCAAAACGATCGGCAGCATACCAGATAAAACATAACAGCGCAGCAAGCCACACATACCCGGTCCGCATCATTTCTGCCCAGCCAAATCCACTCTGATGATTCAATTTTTTAATGTGAAATGAGTTTTTATGCTCCATAATCTACACTCCTGTACGCTGTCAAAATCCGATCAATATCCTCTCCCATGGTTTCTGCCGAAAAAATATACGGTACTAACGCTTCCCCTTCTTCTTTTCTTGCTTCCCGTCGTTCTAATAATAAAGTCAGGTTCCAGTCATCGAAAACTGCCTGTTTCTCGTTCCAATACTCTGTAATATAAATCACTTCTGAAAACTGTTCTTTTCTTTCTTTTTCAAAAGAATCTATCGTTGCATTCCCCTGAGAAAAAAACATACTTTGAAATACATGGGCATACACTTCTTCCAACTGCATTGCATTTGCCACATTGTAAAAATTCCATCCATCGGTCTTTTTATCCCACCAACAAAGACAATGCTTCTGTCCTTCCTGTGCCATATGCTGTGAAATAGAAAAAAATGCTTCTAACAACCCGTCAATCATAGCAGCATCCAGCTTTTCTACCCTTGTTTCGAGAAAAATAAGTGGCATCCGCATCATAGGAACTTCCACTTCTTTTACCATATATTCATCTGTTTTTCCTGTTAGCTTCCAGTGAATTAACTTCATGGAATCTCCATCAACATACGGACGGATTCCAAAATATTCCCCCGGACCATTTCCCTTTTTACCACTTTGTTCCTCATCAAAAAAAGAACAGGCAGCTCCGCTGTTTTGTACTGGAAAATGCAGTTCCGTTGTTTGTGGCAGAATCATTACCACCTTCTCCTGATTTACATATGTTACCTTTTTCATACATCCAAAAAAGCTGTACAGTTCCACCCGCAAAATCGTGATTTCCAAAAATCCCATATATTCCGAATCTATAACAAAGGCAGCCGCACCATTTTTTCGTCCCGCTGCCCTGATATTCATAGAAAATATTTCCTGTTCCCCACTAATCGTCTTCTTTACCTGTAAAAAAACTTTCCCAGATAAAACAGGGAACACTCCTGTATTGCTGATAAAAAGTCGTCCGATAATTTTTTCTTCCTTTTGTGCGTAGGCAGGAATGATCAGATGAGTAGAAACTTCCTTTGGAAGATAAAGATTATAAATGACAGCCACCAGCAACATAATTCCTAATGCCATCCCGGCAATCTTCCCTGTTGTTCCAGAAAGAAAAATGACTAACGCAATCCACAGTAACAGACAGACAATCCCGCTAATTCGATTCATCCATAGTCTTTTTCGGGTCATCTTCTTCCTCCTGCCGCTCTTCGATCCGGCACATGTACAGTGGCACAGATTTCATCCATAATCTTATCCGCATCTTTACTCGATAACCTTGCTCTTGACTTTAATACTAGCCGATGACGGAAAACATCTTTTACGACATCCTGAACATCCTCCGGCACAACATAATCTCTGCCAGCCAAAAATGCACTCGCTTTTGCCATTCTGCACAAGGCCAGAGATCCTCTTGGGCTGACACCCAGCTGAATCATATCATGTCTTCGTGTCGCATCAGAAAGCATTGCAATATACTGATAGATTAAAGAAGAAACCTTAATCTCATTCACTTCCTTTTGCATAGAAAGTAATTCTTCCTTTGAGATAACTTCATTCACATCATCTAAAGGATCACTCACCTTTCTCTGACTCATCAGAATCATTTCTTCCTTTATTGTTGGGTATCCCATAGATAAAAGAACCATAAAACGATCCATCTGCGACTCCGGAAGCATCTGCGTACCCGCAGAACCAAGCGGATTTTGCGTTGCAATAACAAAAAATGGTTCCTGTATATTTCTTGTCACACCATCTACCGTTACCTGTCCTTCTTCCATAACCTCCAAAAGTGCTGACTGCGTTCTACTTGAAGTACGGTTAATTTCATCTGCCAGCAGAAGGTTCGTCATAACTGCTCCCTGACGGTATTCAAACTTTCCATTTTCCTTATTATAATAGTAGAAACCGACCACATCCGATGGCATAACGTCCGGTGTAAACTGTATTCTTCGATAAGAAAGTCCCAAAGCCTTTGAAAAAGCCAGCGCCATCGTTGTCTTTCCCACACCAGGTACATCCTCAAGCAAAACATGTCCACCAGAGAGAATCGTCATCCACACCTTACGGATGACCTTTTCTTTACCAATAATTACTTTATTCACTTCTTCTATAATCAAATTCGCTTTATTCAAAAAATACTCCTTTCTTATGAGGGTAGCAATATACAGCAATTACCGTCCATTATAACACGAAAAAGGATTTTTGATATAATAATTTATCCGACAGACAAAATCAGGAAAGTTCTTTAATACAATATTCTAAATATCACGAATAATATCACAGCCTTTCCTACAAGCATTGGTAACCATAGCTTTCCCAAAAAACCATTATGTGTGTTTTGCTTTGGACATTTTCCGATACATTTTCCACAGGAGAAACATTCACCGGATGTCGCATTATCCCCTTCTTTATCCGATGGTATCTCAAGGTTTGCCGGACATACTAAATTACACGCTTTACAGTTTGGAATACAGTTTTCTCTGTTTCGTTTGATTACAGAAAACGGCAGAACCGGCATCAGGGAAAATACTGCTCCCATTGGGCATAAGAAACGGCAGAAAAATCTTGGTTCCAATGCCATTCCTGCTGTAACCAATAAAAAGAGGCCTGTTCCTATGAGACTGTCTGCCATCTTTAACTGATGAAAACGGGAAAATGCACTGAACGGACTATGTATAGCAACTGCACTACTGTAACCTTTTATGCAAAGAAGCAGGACAGCAAGCAGTACAACATATTTTAAATACCGGAGTATCTTTCCCGCTTTTGCAAAACATTTCAACGGTTTCTTTTTTCTTTTTTTGCGAATCATAGATGAAATAAAATAAACGAAATCACCCCATGTTCCAAATGCACAGGCAAATCCACAGAAAAATCGTCCAAACACAATGGTAAAGACCAGTAATACCACAAGTGTCTGTACAAAGGAATTCCACTGCAGACTTGCACGCTGTGTAATTTGTTCTACAATTAATTTTATTCCGGTAAATGCAGTGGAAAATAACGCTGGATAGATAATAAAAAATACTGCCCGTATCATCACTTCTATGATTGTCTGCACCGATATTTTTTTCTTTTTCTTCATTATTTAGCTGCTCCTTCTAATGCCTGTCCTACTGCATTCTTTATTCCTGTAGATGAATAGGTTGCTCCGCTTATTGTATCAACCTCTGTCGTCTGCTTATCAAGTATTGTCTTCACAATATCTTTTGCCATTGATAAATAAGCCTCATCTTCCCCACTTGCTTCTATAATATCTATAGCACTGATTTTCTTCCCGGATACCGTTACTTTTACTTTAATTTCTCCGCCAAATCCCTGCGAACTTCCAGTATATGTTCCATCTTTATACGTTCCTGCCTGACCGGCAGATGCACCATCGGTCCCTAGCTTTCCAGAATTTTTTGCTGCTTCAAGAATATCCTCTTTTTCTCCTTGGAGCTGATTTACCTGGCTTTTTAATTCTGCAATTGTGGCTTCTTTATCACGACTGTAAATCACAGCCTGATATCCTGCTAAAAGCCCCAGAACGAGAATAAGATCAAATAAACGGATTAAAAAGTTTTTATATTTCATTCGTTGTCCCTTCTAAAATGCTTTCTATTATCTTCTATAAATTTTCTTACTATTTTTTTTAATATTCAAATGACTTTTTCTTAAATAAACGCAAAAGCCTCTCTTTTCAAAATTACTTCTTTGCCGCATTAAATGCCTTCTGGCATGCATCTTTAATTGCTTTAGAAGAACAGGTGGCTCCTGATACAGTATTTACACCATCTGCATTTCCATTTGCTACAATTTTAGAAACCATTCCTTTCTTTGCATCGTTTGTATATGCTTTATTCGTTGAATTTGTATTCGCGGTAATATTAGAAATTTCTGTAATTTTATCTTTTTTAATTGTGATATCCATGGAAATCGTATACGGATCAAAATCCTCATCTTCATCCGGCTCGCAGCTTACGCTTACTTTATATGTTCCATTTTTGTAGTTTTTCCCTTCGTCTGGATTTTCTGTTGTTTCTTCTTTTTTCTCTGTAGTCGTTTCCTCTTTCTTTTCTGTCGTTGTCTCTTCCTTTTTTTCTGTGGTCGTTTCCTCTTTCTTTTCTGTTGTCGTCTCTTCCTTCTTCTCCGTTGTTGTCTCTTCTTTCTTTTCCGTAGAAGAACTGTTTTTCTTCGCCTTTGATAAAGCATCATTTACCGCATTAAAAATAGCATGAGAACTGTACGTTGCTCCACTGACAGCATCTACTCCGCTTGTTCCGTTTTTAGAGACAATAAGTGATGGAAGATTCTTAATCTCATCTCTGCTCATAAACTGTTTCAGGTTGGTTCCTTTTGCTGTAGAAGAAATCTCCACCGCAGAAATCTTTCCATTTTTAATCGTTACATTTGCCGTTACACTATATTCCTTAAACTGCTCTCCCGAACAGGCCGCACTTCCAGTATAAGTGCCATCTTCATACCCTTCTGCCGGTGCTGCAATATTATTATTGTTATTATTGCTGTTAGAACCACTGTTTTTTTTCTTATTTTTTTTGTTTTTCTTCTTTTTCTTTTTCGTACTGCTTTTCCCTGTTTCCGCCTTTGAAAGAGCATTTCTTACTGCGGTAATAATTCCATTGGAACTATAGGTTGCTCCAGATGCCGCATCCACATTTGTAGTCTGTCCGCTGATCATCTTTGGGATAATTCCTTTTGCCTTACTAAAATAGGAAGCAGTTTCTCCTGATGCGCTTGTTACATCAATCGCGCTGATTTTTCCATCTTTTACTGTTACTTTTACAGAAATAGTTCCACCAAATCCTTTACCGGAGCCAGTGTAAGTTCCATCTTTCCATTTTCCAGACTCACTCACTTTAGAAACACTCGGAGCCGAACCAGCTGCATTACCTGCGTTCGCTGCTGTCGCATTATTAGACTCCGTTCCAAAAAGTGCATTTTTCACCGCACCGATAATTCCATTTGAACTGTATGTTGCTCCAGACACAACATCTACATCTGTACTCTGTGCCGTAAGCATCTCATCAATAACCCCTTTTGCACGCTGAAAGAAAGAATCCGTCTCACCTGGAGCACTGACAATATCAATCGCCGTCATTGTCTTTTTACTTACAGTAACATTTACTGTAACTTTTCCGCCATATCCGTTTGCAGAACCTTTATACGTTCCATCTTTTACATCAATAGCCCCCTTCTTTCCCTTCTTTGTTGTATTCTTTTTCGTTGTTTCTGCCATTGCTGCTGTACTTTCCTTCGCAAGCGCTTCCTTAATCTGACTGATATCTTCTGTCTCTGAAGCTTCATACTTTTTTGCCTGTGGGGTTTTGTATCCGGTAAGTACCGTCACCATAAGAACCGCCAGGCAAACCGCCGGAATTACCGCTGTAATTCCTTTCACACCTGAAACCTTATCACCAAGACTTTTAAATTTTTCAACATATTTTTTCCACTTTTCTCTCATCTTGTTTTCCTTTCTTTTTGAGTGTATTCTTGTATTCCTGTACTTTCGAAATCTTTTTGTACTTGATTTTATGAGAAATTTTTGTATCACTATTTTTTTATTTTTGTATCATTTTTTTATTATCGTAAAATCAGACTCACTGGTAAAATAATCTGCGATTCCCTCTGAAACTAAAATACTTCCGTCATCTTTTACAAGAATCGTGTCAAACTCATCACTGTGTTCTTTCCAGTATTTCTGTGCTTTTTCCGATCCCATAATGAATAATGATGTGGATAAACCATCCGCAAGTGTTCCGTCATCTGATACAATCGTAACAGAAGTCAGACCATTATTTGCCGGATATCCGGTAGCCGGATCAATAATATGATGATATGTTTTTCCATCCTGCTTAAAATAACGCTCATATCCCCCAGAAGTAATCACTGCCTTATCCTTTATAGAAAGCACTCCAATATAACTTCCCGTATCTGCCGGATTCTCAACCGCCACTCTCCAGTCAGAACCATCTGGCTTTCCGTTTAGTGTCTGCACATTACCACCAAGACTGATCACTGCACTAGAAATCCCATTTTCTTTAAAAATATCCATTACTTTTGAAGAAGTATATCCTTTCGCAATTCCACCAAGGTCAATCTTCATTCCTTCCTTATTTAAAGTGACCTCCTGTTTTTTCTCATCATATAAAACGTGATCTGCTCCCATCAGTCCCCTTAACTTCTTCAGTTCTTTCTTTCCGGGAACACGATAGTTCTCCGTCGGGAACCCCCACGCCTGCATAATCGGGTAAATCGTAATGTCAAACACTCCATTCGTGCTGTCATAAATCTCTTTTGAGCGCTTAATCAGATATCCTGTTGTTTCTGATACCGAACCTTTTCCATTCTTATTAATCTGCGAAACTTCACTGCTGTCAATCCCCGTAGAAACAAGCTGTTCAATATTGTTAATCTCATCAACCGCCTCATCCAACGCTTTCTTAGCATTCTTTCCGTAAGCCGTTAAAGTCATATACGTATCCATCGCAAAAATATCTCTTGATTCTGATTTGTCCTCTTCATTTTGAGTCTTACTATTTGTATCCGCTTCTGCCTGTGTTGTCTGCTCCACAGCCTTTCTACTATCATTCTTACTTTTCTCTGTATCTACTGATGTTCCACATCCGGAAAGCATTCCTGCAGTGAACACAGCAGCCAGTAACATCGCAACTGCTTTTTTTCTAAAATTTATCACAACAATCCTCCATTATCTTAAAGCTTACTTTAATTAGTTCTTTCTAACTTTATACATTATATAGAAAATATTCTGACAATGCAATTTTTTTATAAGCAAATAAGAACTTTTTTCATTAATACATATACAGTTTGACACACCTAATAATAGTATATTATTATATTTTTCGTTAGAATAAGCTAACTTAAATACCAATTATAATATAAGGAGGAACTTATGAGAAACAAATTACTTGTAGCAGGTACTCTTGCTCTTGCAATGACTTGTACTACTGTATTTTCCAGTATTACTCCAGCAGTTGTAAAAGCAGCAAGTGTATCTACAGTACAGACACAGACAGCAGAAAATAGTGATGACTACGTTTACTGCTATGCAGGCCTGACATGGGCTGAATATTGGAAGGCTGAAGGAGTTATGGCAGCAGGTGATACCACGTCTTCTGATACAGCTGATTCACACGATGAAAAAGATAAAGGTGCCTTTGATGCAGTAACAAGAGCTACCGCTAATCACGGTCTTCATCGTGGAAGTTATCAGTGTACTGCAGTTATTAAAACTGCTGAAGGAGAATATAGTGTTTCCCATTGGAGCAGTGATGGAAAAACTGTCTACTTTACAGATGGTACCAGTGCCGGATGGAACAGAGGTACTCTCGCCTTAACCAATGGCACTACACAGACTATGACAGAATATGATGTTCTTGGATTAAAATATGTTCCTGTCAAAGTAAAATCTTCTGACTATGCCAGCTTTAAAGAAAAGTATTCCGTTGTAGAAAATAACGGTACCTTAATTGGCGGCTATGGAGAAAAAAATCTACAGGCTTATAACAACGTTACTGCATCTGTTGATAAGGATACCAATGGCCTAAAGACTGCCGAAAAGCAGAGTGATGGTTCCTTCACATTTACTCAAAGAAGTAACGGCTCTTCTTCTGGTATTAAAAATCAGACTCTCAAAACTGCTGATTTAAACAATATGGGAGCAACTGTAAAGGATGCAAGCGGTAGCTACGGTGAATTTCTTCGTGTAGATTTCACAAAAAATTACGGCGATCTTGGTGCTAATATGCAGGCTGTAAAATGGACCTACTATGGAAATGACAGCACACGTTCTAAGGCACTTGCCACTTACGGAACAAAGTTTGCTGCTGATAACTGGATGCATAAAAGTATGGGAATCCAGTTAGGTCTTACAAATTCTATTCGCTGCCAGCTTCCAAAAGGATATGACGGAACTGGCTACTGGAGCTTAACCATTTATGCTCTTGGATACGCTGATTCTACATATAACTTTGAAGCTACTGATGCAAACATTGTAAAACCTGACACAAATGCTGGCGATACAACTGAGTTAAACAAACTTGTTTCTTCTGTTGAAGGATTAAACCCATCGGATTATACAGAAAAGAGCTGGAATAGCTTCGAAACAGAATTAAAAGAAGCAAAAGACATTTTAGCAAAAGAGGCTCCTAATCAGGCAGAGGTTGATGAGGCAATCAAACATCTTACAGACGCTAAAAATGCTCTTGATAAATATGTATACGGAACAGCGAATCTTTCTTATGCAGATTTCTATTACGGAGAATTAAAAGATGTAAAAGAGGATACTACTTTAGACCTCACTTCTGATAAAGCAGCTTCTTATCGCGAAAGTGGTATGTATGATGCAGTAAGTAGTGCTACAACTAATAAATACAAAAATTACTTCTCCAGTACGTATTCAGAAGATAATACAAACGAACAGGGTGGCTCTATTATCGGTATAAAAGACGTAAATATTGCTGTTCCAACTTCATTATATGAAAATGCGAAAAAGGCTATTTCCGATAATAAAGAATGCAGCAATAAATTATTAGAAATTATTAGTTCTATGAAGTTATCTGATACGACACCATCTGAATATAAAATCTTAAATGGTGATGGTACTTTGACAGCTATGAAATCTGATGTTACCGAAGATACTTCCGATACACTTACTATCAAAACACAGTCTTCCTACGGACAATATGAAGTAGATCCTGTAACTTCTGAAAACAGCCCTCTTTCTAATTTAGATGCTAAAAAGTCCTTACTTGGTATCATTGTTGAAGACGAAGATGGTACTAAATATGGTATGGAACATCTGGAAAACATCTATGGCGGAGGAAAATTCTCCTTTGCTGTAACAGATGGATTTAAAGAAAAACACGGAAACACAATTGATTATAAGCGTCATGAAGCTTTACAGGGTAAAACAATTAAAAAAGTTACTTATCTTGTAAAAGACGGTGCTGATATTGTGATCAACACTGCCTTAAAATGTAAAACTTTAGCTGGGTCTGACAGTATTATTAAAGCTACCGCCAACGATAACTTTAAAGATGGTGCAACCGTTTCTGTTGATACTACTGCTGTTCCTTCCGGTTCTAATTATACTTTAAGCAGCGTAAGGATGGGAAAAACTGTCCTGACAGAAGGTACAGATTATACATACGCAAACAATACTCTGACGATAAAAGCTACAGATAATACTGGTGTGGGTTCCTATTCTATGGTATTTACAGATGATACTTACTCTGATATTGTAGCCTCCTTCACATTAGAATCTGGCTACAAGACTGGAGATATCTCCATTAATAAAAATAATCAGGTTACTCTTCCTTCCGGTGTCAACTTTAAAAAATATGTAAATAATATTACATCTATTAAAATTAATGGGGTAGAAAAAACAGGAAAAGGCGGAATTAAAGCTACTGATTTATTTGATGCAGACGGAAACATTAACTTCAATGCAGCAATTAAAGGTAAAGATGGTTCTTCCACACCTGTATTTGCAGACAAATCTGCTTCTTACACAATAGAGCTTACATCAACCGGTTACCCATCTGTATCTGGAACTGTACAGCTGAATACTTCTATCCTTGAAGCTTCCATCAAAAAAGCAGAAGAACTTGATAGCAGCAAATATACTGCTGAAACCTGGAAAGCACTTCAGACTGCTTTAACAGAAGCAAAAGAAGCAAAATCCGCTAACACACAGGCAATTGTTGATGCTGCAAACACAAAACTTACAGAAGCTCTTTCAGGCTTAAAAGAAAAAGCTGTTACTCCTTCTAAACCTGCAACGCCTTCTAATCCAGACACAACAACAACTAAAAAACCTGCTACTAAACCAGCATTAAAGAAATCAAACGTAAAACTTTCCAAACCTGTTCTTAAAGTTGGAAAAACAACAAAGAACAAAGCAAAAGTTACATGGAAAAAGGTTAAGAAAGCTACCGGTTATGAAATCCAGTACACAACAAAAGGATTCGGTAACAAAAAAGCTACAAAAACAATTAAAGTTTCCAAGGCTAAGATCACATCTGCTCAGCTTAAGAAACTGAAAAAGAAAACAATATATAAAGTCCGCATCCGCGCCGTATATACAAAAGCCGGATATCAGACAGCTACATCAAAATGGTCTGCAATAAAAACTGTGAAGACAAAATAATAATTGTAGATTTCGTGTAGACGAAAAAAGAAACGAAAATTAGTATTTAAGCATTCCCTTTTTTGAGAACTTTTTTCATTTGGTATTTTTTGTTTGACACAACTAATTTTATATAGTATTCTCTAATTGCGAGATATATTTTCTATCTCAGACTTACAAGATTTGAATTGAATTTTCGGTGCTTAATATCTTTTTATTAGATATTCATGCATGAAAACCTGGTAGGGGACCCTCCACTAACGCACTCCGTATGCGCGCTAGGGAGAGTTCTCTAATTTTTTGCCTTAAAAATCAGTGCACAGATTTTTATATATTTATTTTCTTATCAAATATGTCCTTTTGGAACTTTTTATGTTTGATTTCATAATCAGTTTCTAAAAGTATACAAGAAAAGAAGGGAGACTACAAATTTAATGAGAAAACAAAAATTATTAACTAAGGCTCTGGCAGCTTCTATGGCAGTATTTATGTCTGTCAGCCAGCTTTCTGTTCCTGCATTTGCAGCAGAAGGAACAAAATCCGTTTCTATCGCAGGCAGCACTTACACATATTCTGCAGAAGCTTTAGAAGGCTATACTCAGATTGGAAACAGTGGATTATATTATAAATTAACTAACGGTACAGGTTTTTCCGGAACGATATATGGAACATCTAATTTAACTTACAAAGAATTTTATTCTGGTGACGTAAGCAGCACAGACAGCTTTGATGTCGTTACTACTGCCAGCACTTCTAAGTATTCTGTTTTATCTAATGCCTGGACAGATTATGAGGAGGAAAGTGCAGAAGCTGCAGGGGGATATCATGTAAAAGGTGTTGCGAATGTAAATGTTGCTGTTGATTCTGACCTTTATGTTGAATCCACTATTTTAAAAGATGCAAACAAAGAATTAAGCAAAGCATATGAGGAAGCTTCTGATATTACATTAAATGAAAATCCTACACAGGTTCCTTCTCAGTATAAAATACTTCAGGAAAACGGTTCTTATGTTTCTAATAACAAGACAGTCGCTACTGTAACTGATGCCGTACCAACATTAACAACAGGATCCACCTGGGGTGAATACGAGATTGATGTGGTGGAAACAAGCACAAAATACTTAAGAAATTCCCGACAAGATGAGGGATTCCCTGTCAATTCTACTATTCAGGGAATCATTCTTGAAACAACAGAAGGATATAAAGTAGGTCTGGAACATCTTTCAAATATCTGGGTACAACCTTATAAATTATCTTTTAATGTTGCCAATGAAGCAGCTACTATGGGAATTGCAAAATCAGATAATACGGCTGAATTTGCAAAGCTTGTCAATAAAACAATTAATAAGATTACTTATGTAACACCAGAAGGTAACTATGTTTATACTTTCGCTGATGGAATCTTTATAAAACCAGCTTACTCTGAAGAAATCAGCGGTACTTTCAGTGACGATATGAAATCATTTACTTTAAATCAGCTTCCTACTGTAAAAAACGGAACATTAACTGTAACATATACTGTTGGAGCAGGTCATATGAAGACTCCTTATACTCTGTATTCCGGAGCTATTGCAAAAAGCGTTTCTCTTGACTTAAATGCTATCCCATCTGATGCAGAAGGTGGAACTTACAGCGTTGCTATTTCTTGTGATAACTACGCTGATATCCACGTTGCAATCCCTGTAACAGAAGCTCAAAAAGCACAGTTACAGGAACTTATCAAACAAGCTGAAACTGCATTAAAAGGTGCCGGTGCTGATGATAGTGTATTATTAGCACATAAAAATGAGGCAGCAGAACTCTTAGCAAACGAAAGTTCTACCAGTGCCGATGCTGCTGATTTAATCAATGAACTTACTGAATTATTAAAACCATATCAATCCACAGAAGCTCCAACACCATCCATACCGGACAGTACAACAGCTTCTAAACCAAATACAACAACTGCTGCTAAACCAGCTACAAAACCTGCTACTACAGCAAAGAAGCCAAACACAACAGCCACAAAAGTAAAACTTGCAAAACAGACTACAAAAGTAAAAGCAAATGGAAAGAAAAAAATCAAAGTATCCTGGAAAAAAGATAAAAAAGCTTCCGGTTACGAAATCACATATTCCACAAAGAAATCTTTCAAAGGAAAGAAAACAATTGTAGTAAAGAGTAACAAGACAACAAGCAAAGTAGTAAAGAAATTAACATCTAAAAAGAAATACTTTGTAAAAGTACGCTCCTACAAGCAGGTTGGAAAGACTAAGACTTATGGGGCATACAGCAAAGTGAAAACTGTGAAAGTAAAATAAGTTTCTCTTAAACATTTTATATAATTGGTATTTTATTTAAGCTAAACAGACGAAAAAAGAAATAATCCCCTGTCCCATCTGCTCTGTAATCGCTGTGTTTAAGATGCGAATGAACATCTTAAACACGCTCCGAAGCCGCATCTGGGATGTATTATTTTTT
>OLOH01001077.1_pt1 | contig 16624 bp, 13 predicted proteins | sample 1673221 | NCBI WGS metagenome assembly OLOH01 (sample SAMEA3136767, study PRJEB25190) | human gut metagenome
TGAATCGATTTGGCAAAAGGAACGACAGAAAAGATGTGGCGTAAAGCCATGGGCCTTGCGGCAGTGGTGGTGTTTCTGGGTTTTGGCGCGGTTGTAATCAGCTTGTTCCGGTGGCAGATCCTCCGGGGAGAAGAGCTGAGCAACGCCGCATTGGACCAAAGCCTGCGGAGCACCACCTTAAGTGCTATGCGGGGAACCATATACGACGCTACGGGAAAAGTGCTGGCACAAAGCGCCAGCGTGTGGACCGTGGTGCTGGAACCTGCCTACTTTGCGGATTACGATGATCCGGAGGCAGTGCGGCATACAGTTGCATCGGGATTGGCGTCCATTTTGGATATGGATGAAGACGAAGTATATGAGAAAACCGAAGGCAATTCCTATTTTGTCTACTTAAAGCGCCGGGTGGAAACCAGCATCCGGGACGAGATCAACCAGTTTTTGGAAGATAACGACATTTCTTCCGGAGTCCGGTTGGTGGAGGACTATAAGCGGTATTACCCCTATGGGGAAGTAGGGTCCACCGTGCTGGGCTTCACCGGAACGGATGGCCAAGGCCTGGAAGGTTTGGAACTGCAATACGATACGGAATTGCGGGGAACCGCTGGCCGGCTGATTTCCGCGCAAAATGCTTTGGGCACGGATATGCCCTTTGAATACGAACAGTATGTGGAGGCCCAGGACGGATATAACTTGGTGCTTACCATTGATGAAACTGTGCAGAGCATTTTGGAAAAGTACCTGGAAGAAGGCGTGGAGCAGTTCAAAGTTAAAAACGGCGCCGTGGCCGTTTTGATGGATGTGGATACTGGCGGTATTTTGGGAATGGCCGCAACGCCTTCTTACGATCCCAACGATCCGTTTACCGTGCAGGATGAAAATCTGTTGGCGGAGATCGATGCACTTCCGGAGGATGAACAGGACGAAGCCTACAACCAGGCTTTGTTGAAGCAGTGGCGGAATAAGGCAGTGACCGATACCTATTATCCCGGCTCCGTGTTTAAAATGTGTACCTACGCCATGGGCCTGGAAGAAGGGGTGGTCAGTGAAGACAGTACCTTTACATGTACGGGAGGTATCACCGTCCCAGGCTGGCCGTACCCCATCAACTGCTGGAAAACCAGCGGCCATGGAACAGAGACTTTCCGGGAAGGCCTGTACAATTCTTGTAACCCGTGGGCCATCCATATCGGACAGCTTTTAGGTGCAGATACCTTTGCCAAATACCGTGAAGCGTTTGGCTTTACAGAGAGTACCGGTATTGACTTGCCCGGCGAGGCGACCACTCTTTACCACAGCTTGGAAGAATTGGAAATGACTGCTTCCAACTTGGCGGTGGAATCCTTCGGTCAGAACTTTTCCATCACGCCCCTCCATATGATTACCGCCGCCGCGGCCATCGCCAATGGAGGTTATCTGGTAACTCCCCATGTGATGGACCGGGTGGTGGACCAGGATGGGAATATTGTCAAGACTGCCGATACCGGATATCGCCGGCAGGTGGTGTCCCAGGAAACCTGTGATGCCATCATCGATATTCTCCGCCAGAATGTGGAGGAAGGTACCGCAACCGGTGGTTATGTGGCTGGGTATCGTGTTTGCGGAAAAACAGGTACTTCTGAAAAGATCGCCCAGCACAATGAAGATCCTTCCAAGCCCATGGAGTATATTGCTTCTTATTGCGGCTTTGCTCCTGCGGAAGATCCCCAATATGCGCTGCTGGTGTTCTTTGACGAGCCTGATGACGACACCAATGGCGGCTATAACGGCGGCAACGCAGTGGCTGGTCCCTATTTTGCCAAGATGATGGAAGAGATCCTTCCGTATTTGGGTGTGGAAGCCCAGTACAGCGAAGAAGAATATGAAGCGCTGGATACAGTGGCGCCCAATGTGACGGGCATGACTTTGGAAGAAGCTTATGCCAAGCTGGAAGAGGAAGGACTGTCCTACTCTGTTGTGGGCGACGAGAGCGACAATACCATTGAGGTGACCGCACAGGTGCCTGCCAGCGGGACTGCGGTGCCCAAGGACGGTAAAGTGGTGCTCTATACCAATGGGTATGACGAAGATTCCACCTATGTGACCGTGCCGAATTTTACCGGTTATGATGTGACAAACGCAAGTTATGTGGCCGGTATCAACCAGTTGCAGATCAGTGTCAGCGGTTCCTCCTCCAGTACAGCGGAGGTGACCGGCCAGAGTATCGCGGCTGGGGAAAAGGTGCAAATCGGTACCGTGATCACCCTGTCGTTTGTGGATAACACAAATGCGGAGACGGGTAGCACCACAACTACGGTTACATGAGAAAATAAAACCACGGAAACGCAACGAGAGGGGTAAAAACATGAGCAGCGTGCTGTATTTGCTGGTTTCGGTGATCGCGTTCGCCATTTCGGCGCTTTTGGGAAAATGGATGATTCCTTTCCTGCATAAACTGAAGTTCGGCCAGACCATCCGTGAGGTGGGACCGAGCTGGCACAAGAGCAAACAGGGTACCCCCACCATGGGCGGCCTGATGTTCATTTTGGGCATTGCCATTGCCATGATCGGCTGCTTGCCGGCGTTCTACGCGTTTGGCGTGGATGAAACTTTGCTGGCGAAAGCCCAGACCTTTGCGGGGTTGGGCATGGCGGTAGCTTTTGGCGCTATCGGTTTTATGGACGATTACATCAGTATTTTGAAAAAGCGCAATCTGGGATTGACGGAGCGTCAGAAGCTGGTGCTTCAGTTCGCGGTGGCAGCGGCTTATCTTGCTTCGGTGGCCGCGGCAGGTGGGAGCACCTCTACCATCATCCCCTTTGTGGGAAAGATCGAATTGGGGTGGCTCTACTATCCGCTGGCAGCCATTCTGATCGTGGGCATTGTCAATGCGGTGAACTTTACAGACGGCATTGACGGATTGAACACCACGGTGTCCTTCTTTGCGTTCCTGTCCCTGGCGCTGTGCGCGGGCATTCTTTCCATGACAGGCCTTTCCGCGTTGGGATTGGCCAGCGCCGCTGCCTGCATCGGTTTCCTGATTTGGAACTGGCATCCCGCCAAAGTGTTCATGGGGGACACTGGTTCCCTGTTCATGGGCGGTATGGTGTGCGCTCTGGCTTTCGGCATGAATATGCCCATTCTGCTGTTGCCGGTTGGTTTTGTTTATCTCTGTGAGATCGTTTCTGTGGTATTGCAAGTCACCTACTTCAAGGCAACTCACGGCAAGCGGTTGTTTAAAATGTCCCCCATCCACCATCATTTTGAAATGTGTGGTTGGAGCGAGGTAAAAATCTGTGTGATTTTTGGCCTGGTAGCCTTTATCGGTGGCGTCATTGCCATTGCCTGTGTGGCATTTGGAGTGTGAATATTTTGAAAATCCACTAAGACCTTGTTTGGAAGGATTCTTTGGTGGAAAGACTATAAGAGTTGAAATTTGATGGAAAGAAAGGAGGGATCGCCATGGCGGCAATGGGTAGGACCGCTCGGGGCCTGCGCAGGGTTCCCGGTTACACGCCACCCAAACCCCCACAGCCCCGTAAAGTGGAGCCCAAACAAGGAACGCGTCAGCGCAGGCCGGCAAAGCATAAATTGTTCAGCCTGGGCGCGGGACTGGATATGCCTTTGCTTATTTTCATTTTGGTACTGTTGGCCATTGGTCTGGTGATGCTCTTCTCCGCCAGTTACGCATACAGTTATTACTATTACGGCAACAGTTACTTTTTCATATCCAGACAGGCCACATTCGCCGTGGCAGGCGTGATTGCCATGCTGCTGATTTCCACATTTGACTACCATCGGTTCCACCAGTTGGCCATTGTGGTGTTTGGAATTTCCCTGTTTTTGTTGGTGTTCTTGTTGATTTGCCGTTACGCCCACATTGAGTCCATTGCCAAATGGGAAGGAACGGCAACCCGGTGGCTGGATTTTGGCTTTGTGTCCTTCCAGCCTTCGGAAATCGCCAAGTTTGGCCTGATCGTTATGTTTGCCCACATGATTTCCCAGAACCTGGATAAGATGCAGACCTTCCGGTATGGAGTGGTGCCTTATGTGGGGCTTATGGGATTGTTTGCAGTCTTGATCTATTTGGAAGACCACCTTTCCGCAACGCTGATCATTTTGGCTTTGGGAGCCATCCTCATGTTTGTGGGGGGCACAAAACCCAGATGGTTTGTCATTGGCGGAGCGGCCGTGATAGTGCTGTTGGCGTTTGTGGTCATCAGTAAGGGCGGTTATCAGCTGGACCGGATCACCATTTGGCTGGACCCCTTTTCTCCGGATTTGGACCGTGACTTGACCCACCAGACCCGCCAATCCCTGTACGCTATCGGTTCCGGTGGACTTCTGGGAGTGGGGCTGGGACAGTCCCGGCAGAAATACCTGTATTTGCCCGAACCCCAGAATGACTTTATTTTCGCGGTGGTTTGCGAAGAGCTTGGCCTGGTCGGGGCGTTGGTGATCATCGTCCTGTTTGCCATGCTCATTTGGCGGGGCGTGTATGTCTCCGTCCATGCAAAAGACAAATTTGGCATGTTGTTGGGATTGGGCGTCACCTTCCAAGTGGGATTGCAAGCGGTGCTGAATATTTGCGTGGTGACCAATACCATTCCCAATACCGGTATCAGCTTGCCCTTCTTCAGTTATGGCGGCACGGCTCTTTTGATGCTGTTAGGCGAAATGGGGATTTTGTTAAACATTTCCCGCAGCGCCAACGTGGAGAAAACTTGATCCCGGGATGATTTTTTCAACAGGAGTTTCAAAGCCTGTTGAAAAGTGCAGGGCGATATTCGATCATCGAAACAGAGGCAAAGGAAGTGGGTATGGAATGAAAGTTTTGTTCACCGGCGGCGGTACGGCAGGGCATATCAACCCGGCGTTGGCCGCGGCCGGCTATCTGCTGCAAAAGGAGCCGGACGCCCAGATCCTCTACGTGGGGAATAAGGGCGGCATGGAAGAACGGCTGGTCCCCCAGGCGGGGTATGAGATCAAGACCGTGCACATCTCCGGCTTTCAGCGGAAACTGACTCCCAAAAATCTGGTGCGCAACGCCCAGACCGTGGTGCGGGTCTTTACCGCGACCGCCGAGGCGAAAAAGATCATCAAAGAGTTTGCCCCGGATGTGTGCGTGGGCACCGGCGGATATGTAAGCGGCCCTGTGATCCGAGAAGCGGCAAAACTGGGAATCCCCTGTGTGATCCATGAGTCCAATGCGTATCCCGGGGTAACCACCCGTATGCTGGCGAAATCGGTGAAAACCGTTATGTTGGCCGTCCCGGATGCCAAAAAGTATTTTGACGATTCGGTCAACTGTGTGGTCACCGGCAACCCGGTGCGGGGCGAAGTGCTCGCGGCAGAACGGGAAGCCTCCCGAAAAGAACTGGGCTTGGACGAACGTCCCGTGGTGCTTTCCTTTGGTGGAAGCTTGGGAGCGTCGGCCCTGAATCGGGCGGCGGCCTATATGTTGGCCCAAAGCGCGAAGAAAGGCGAATACCAGCACATCCACGGGTATGGTTCCCACGATGAGAAGTTCCTGTCGGAATTGGAAGAATTTGGCCTGGATGCGAAGAAAAATCCCCAAATCCGCCTGCTGGAGTACATTGACAATATGCCTCAGTGCTTGTCCGCGGCAGATCTGGTCATTGGACGGGCGGGCGCCATGACCTTGACAGAGATCGAGGCCAAGGCGAAAGCCTCCATTTTGATCCCGTCTCCCAATGTGGCGGAGAATCATCAGTTCCACAACGCCATGGCCTTGGTCCGCCGGGGAGCCGCAGAGATCATCGAAGAAAAGGACTTGACCGGGAAAGTGCTCTGGGAAAAGGTCCAGTCCATCCTCTCGGACCCGGACCGGCTCCAGTCTTTGGGCGAAAACGCCGGGAAGATGGAGATCTTGGACTCCAACGACCGAATCTACCGGGTCATCAAGACCGCGGCGGGAAAGTGATAGAACCTCTCACCCAAAAAGCCCGCGCCTCATAGTATGGCGTATGCTGAATTGGGTGAGGTGTTCTGTATGATCGTCATTGACGGCCCCGCGGAACTCAGTGGGGAGATCAAGATTCAAGGCGCGAAAAACAGTACCCTGCCGCTGCTGGCGGCAACGGTGTTGTGCAAAGGGCAAACCGTTCTACATAATTGCCCCCATCTCTCCGATGTGGACACGGCGGTGCAGATTTTGGAACATCTGGGCAGCCGTTGCCACTGGGAGGGAGACAGCCTGGTGGTGGATAATTCCATGACCTGCTTCCAAATCCCCCCGGATCTCATGCGGGAAATGCGTTCTTCCATTGTTTTTCTGGGGGCCATCGTGTCCCGGTGCGGAGAAGCGGAACTTTGTTTCCCAGGTGGTTGTGAGCTGGGTCCCCGGCCCATCGATCTGCATTTGGATGCCCTGCGGAAGCTGGGGGTGGAGATTGAGGAATCCGGCGGATACCTCCATTGCCAAGCGCCCCAGGGAATACGGGGAACGTACATTTCCTTGTCGTTCCCCAGCGTGGGGGCCACGGAAAACATCATCTTGGCGGCGGTGTGTTCTCAAGGGACCACAGTGATCGCCAATGCTGCCCGAGAACCGGAGATCGCCGATTTGTCCGCTTACTTGAACCGCTGTGGGGGCCGGATCTACGGCGCGGGGGAAAGCTGTGTGATCGTAGACGGCGTGGAAGAGCTTTACGGCTGCGAGCATACGGTAATGCCTGACCGTATCGCGTCGGTGACGTATATGGCCGCCGCCGCGGTGACGGGAGGGAACATCACCTTGCGGGACGTGGACAATACCCATATTTTGCCCATGCTTTCGCCTTTTGAGCAAGCGGGCTGTGAGGTGCGGCAGCTTGGCGGGGCGTTGAACATTATGGCTCCCCGAAGGCTGAACGCTGTGCGGCACATCCGCACCATGCCCTATCCCGGATTCCCCACCGATGCCCAGCCGGTGGTGATGAGCATGGCTGCTGTGGGCCGTGGTACCAGCATCTTTGTGGAAAATATATTTGAGAACCGCTACAAACATGCGGAGGGCCTTCAACGGCTGGGAGCCAACATCAAGGTGGAAGGCAAGGTGGCCATCGTGGAAGGTGTGGATCACTTGAAAGGCGCGCCGGTGATGTCCCACGATCTGCGTGGGGGAGCCGCTTTGGTGGTGGCTGGACTGGCAGCCCAGGGCCGCACAGAAGTGGGCGGTGTGGAGTACATTCACCGGGGATATGAAGATTTGGCAGGGAATTTGGCGGACTTGGGAGCCCGGGTCCGTGAGGTGGAGGATACTTCACTGTAACAAAATTTGGGAATGTGGAAAGGAGGGATGGCCGTGAGTCGAACCCGAAAGCAAGTGGACCCCTGGGAGGGGTATGAATTTATCGATATCAATTCCCATTCAGGGGAACCGCCTCAGCGTCCGCGGGCTTCACAGCGGTCAAGGACGGCCCAGCGTCCGGAGTCCTCTCGCCGGGAGCGCACTAGGCCGTCCTCATCCCGTTCTCAAAGGGGACAGCCGCCCAGAGAGCCCCCTAGAAGGGAGCGGCCTCAGCGGGGAAGTCCCCAACGGGGCAGCCCTCGGGGGGAACGGGAAAGGTCTTCCAAGCAAAGGCGTCCTAGGCCACCCAAGGAACGGGCCCCTCGTAAGCCTATGAGCAAGGTCGCGCGCAGGTTCCTGTTGATATTTACCCTGCTTTGCATGGTAGCCATCACTGCGTTTTTGTGCGTGTTCCTGTTGTTCAAAGTGCGGGATATTGAAATCACCGGCGATGTGGTGTATGAACAGTCAGACATACTGAATGTGTGCGGCTATGAAATCGGGGATAACCTGGCGCTCCTATCCGTAAAGGATGAGGAAGAAGCTTTGGTCCAGCAGCTCCCCTATATCGAGGATGTGGACATTATACGTCATTTCCCCAGTACTCTGGAAATCCACATCACCGGAGCAAAGGAAGCTGCTTGCATTTCCAGCAGCGGCCAGTGGTATGCCGTAAGCAGTTCGGGCAAGATCCTGGAAGCGAAATCGGAAGCCGATACCGGGGTCATGCAGGTGACAGGGCTTACGTTGACCGATCCCAAACCGGGAAGCCAGTTCCAAGCGCAGGATGAAGATTATCAGTCCGCGTTCCAGACCATTCTCACCGCTTTGGCGGGTATGGATGGCTTGGGGGATTTTACCACTCTGGACTTGACGGACCTATATAATATCACCATGAATTATCAAGACCGCATCCTGTTCCAGTTGGGCAGTACAGTGCAGCTTGATTACAAATTGGATTTGGGTTATCGCCTGGTGACCCAGAAGTTGGAGTCCAACGATTCCGGTACCCTGAATTTGACTCTGGCGGGGGATGTGAAGAAGGCATTCTTTACAGCCTCAACCTCTGGAACAGATACCAGTGGGAATACTTCTTCAGGCGGAGAGGGGGAGAGCGGACAAAACGGCAGCAGTGAAACCGATTCTGACGCCACCACCGATTCCGGCGGGGATGACACTTCCCAGGAAGAGGACAATACCTCCGACGGCACAACGGATGGGGAAGAGGATTCCACTTCCGACGAGGCAGGGTCCTCCATGGAAGAAGGCCGAGGAGGGGACATTCCGGACAGCATTTTCACGGGATGACATCTGCCGAAACCACTGGTTTTTAATGGGCCGCATAAGGCTCTCTTGTGGATTTTTTCCATAGAAGAAGCGGGGATGGAAAAGTTTCCGCTTTACAGCCGGTTTTTTCAAGAATTTCCTTGAAATTTTCCGGAAAAAGTGATAGATTATACCATGTAGCATTCTTGAATATCTGTAACGCCATGGGCTTTACACAAACTGATAGATTGTTGTGAGATCGAAAAAGCCAAGGAGGAACTAACATGCCTTTTGAAGTTGACAACCTGCTCAATGAAACTCCTCAGACCATAAAAGTAGTCGGTGTAGGCGGCGGCGGCGGAAACGCTGTGAACCGTATCGCCAGCGCCGGTGTGCGCAGCGTAGAGCTGGTCTGTATGAATACCGATAAACAGGCCCTGCAGCGTTCTCAGGCCACAGTGAAGATTCAGATCGGTGAAAAACTCACTCAGGGCCGGGGCGCTGGCTCCAAGCCTGAAATTGGCGAAAAGGCCGCGGAAGAAAGCCGCGAGACCATTGCCAATGTGTTGAAAGACGCAGATATGGTGTTTATTACCGCCGGTATGGGCGGCGGCACCGGAACCGGTGCAGCTCCCAAGGTGGCTCAGATCGCCCGGGAACAGGGCGCTCTTACCGTAGGCATTGTCACCAAGCCTTTTGCTTTTGAGGGCCGCCGCCGTATGGAGCAGGCCGAAAAAGGCATTGCCGCTCTGCGTGAGCAGGTGGACTCCTTGGTGGTCATCCCCAACGAGCGTTTGAAGCTTGTCAGCGAAGAGCGCATCACTCTGGCCAATGCCTTCATCGTAGCCGATGATGTGCTGCGTCAGGGCGTGCAGAGCATCTCCGACCTGATCCAGCTGCCCGGCATTGTCAACCTGGACTTCGAAGACGTGAAGTCCGTCATGCAGAACGCGGGCTACGCTCACATGGGTGTGGGCCATGCCAGCGGCAAGGATAAGGCTGAGCAGGCCGCTATGGCTGCCATTTCCAGCCCCCTGCTGGAGACCAAGATTGCCGGCGCTCGTGGCGTTATCATCAACATCACCTCTTCTCCTGACATTGCTCTGGATGAGATCGATACCGCTTCCCAGATCGTCACCGAGCGTGCTCACGAAGACGCCAACATCATTTGGGGCGCTACCTTCGATGAGAACATGGAAGACGAGATGTCCGTCACCGTGATCGCCACTGGTTTCCAGGGCGTTGAGGCCGAAAAAAACAAAGCAGGCCTGAACGTTGACATGGATCTGGACGATGATTTTTTAGGAGATGAGCCTGCGGCGGCACCGTCCACTTCCGCTCGCTCTACCCGCTCTAAGGAGCCTCGTGTGGACCCTGCAGTCATCGATGATGACGACACTTTCACAGACATTATGTCCATTTTTAACCGGAAATAAAAATGGAGTTTCCACTCCATTGTGTCCATAGCATCCAGTAAGAAAAAGGGATCCGCCAGTTTGCGGAATCCCTTTTTTTACGAATCAAAGTATTAGGGAGGACTTACCATGAGTAAATGGATCGAGGGAGTACATCACATTGCTCTGCGTCCCACCGCGGAACAGTATGAAAAGACCGTGGAATTTTACACCCAGATTTTGGGGTTAGAGGTCAAACGCAGCTGGGGCGATCCCAAACATCCCAGCCTGATGGTTTCCTGCGGGGACAATTCTTGCTTGGAGATTTTGAATGGGGCTGCTCCTGCTCCCCGGGGCGGCGCGTTGGATCATCTGGCTTTTGCCACCACCAAAGTGGACGAGCTCATTGAGCGGGTCCGTCAGGCAGGGTATGAGATCGCCATTGAACCCAACGATTCGGAGGCCATTGGCAGCCCTATCCGGATCGCGTTCTGCTATGGGCCCATTGGGGAATACATTGAGTTTTTCTGGGAGAAATAAACATGGGTGAAACATTGCGTGTAAACACCAAGGATATGGCGGAAATTGCCCCCACATTGCGGGCCGGCCAGCGTGTGCTGCTTTCCGGAGTGTGCTACACTTCCCGTGACGCGGCCCATAAACGGATTACCGAGATGTTGGACCGTGGGGAAGAGCCTCCCTATCAGCTTCAGGGAGCCGCTATTTATTATGCCGGTCCCACTCCTGCGCCGGAAGGGTTGCCCATTGGTTCCTGCGGCCCCACCACCAGCGGCCGAATGGACCCATATACCCCTCGCTTTTTGGATTTGGGCCTGAAGTGCATGATCGGTAAGGGAAAGCGCAGCCCAGAGGTTGTCCAAGCCATTCAGCGCAACGGAGCGGTGTATTTTTGCGCTATTGGTGGAGCGGGCGCTTTGGCAGCCCAGTGTATTGAAAGCGCGGAAGTCATTGCTTTCGAGGACCTTGGCTGTGAGTCCGTCAAGCGGCTTGTTTTAAAAGATTTCCCCCTGATCGTTTCTATTGATTCCGTGGGAGGCAATATTGTAAAATAAAGCTTTCCGGAACTTAGTGTCCGGAAAAGCGGACATTGTAGAGAAGGGAAGACCTGTTTGTTCGATTTTATCATGAAGGCCTTCGTTCCCGGATACGGGAAGAAGGACGAACCTCAGATTCGTGAAAAGAGCGGCCGTGTGGCTGGCGCGGTGGGGATCGTGACCAACCTGGTGTTGTTTGTCATTAAATTGGTGGCAGGATTTGTTTCCGGCAGTGTGGCCGTTATGGCAGACGCTGTAAACAACTTGACCGATTCCGGTTCCTCCATTGTCATGTTGGTGGGATTCAAGCTGGCGGGAAAGCCTGCTGATGAGAAGCATCCTTTTGGACATGCCCGGATCGAGTATTTGTCGGGCGTGATCGTTTCCTTTATCGTCCTGTTCTTGGGATTGGAACTGGGAAAAACCTCCATTGAAAAGATTATTTCTCCGGAACCCGCCGATTTCAGCGTGATGGCTTTGGCCATTTTGGGCGTTTCCATTCTCATTAAACTGTGGCAGTGCTTTTTCTACCGCAGCGTGGGGAAAACCATTCATTCTGACACAGTGTTTGCCACTTCCAGCGATAGCCGGAACGACGTGATCGCCACTTCGGTGGTGTTGCTGGGTGCGGTGATCACCAAGTTGACAGACCTGAACTTGGACGGTTTCCTGGGCCTTGCAGTGGCAGTGTTTATTGTGGTTTCCGGTGTGAAATTGATCATGGAAACAGGCAATCCTCTGTTGGGCATGGCGCCAGACGAAGAATTGGTCAAAACCATCTATGAGAAAATCCTTTCCTATGAAGGGATTTTCGGTATTCACGATTTGACCGTCCACAATTACGGCGAAGGCAAATGTTTTGCATCTGTCCATTGTGAGGTGCCGGCTGAGCGGGATATTTTGGTCAGTCACGATATTATCGACAATATTGAACGGGATTTCCAGCGGGACCTGGGCATCCATCTGGTCATCCATTTGGACCCCATTGTCACCGAGGATGAGCGGACAAATAAGCTGCGGGAGCAGGTGCGCAAATTGCTTCATGTGGTGTATCCTGAGGCGTCCCTCCACGATTTCCGAGTGGTGTGGGGCGTGACCCATTCCAATGTGGTATTCGACGTGGCGGTGCCCTTCTCCCTTAAAGAGAGCGACCAGCAGATCAAGGATCGGATCGATCAGGCGGTCAAAACCTTGGACCCGGATTATCGCACTGTGCTCACCATTGACCGGGAAGGCACGGTCAACAAGCTGGAAAGCTGATTGTTTCTCCAGTATGTTTTTCATAAAAAATCCCCTGGCATTTGCTGCCAGGGGATTTTTCTATCCGGAAACCCGAAAATCAGTTTTTCACAAAGAATTGGTCGTACCACACAATGAAGGAATAGAAGGACCAGATTTTCTGCATGTTTTTGGCTTTACCAGCTTTGTGGTCATCCAAAAGCTTCATAAGTTCGCTGGTGACAAAGAATTTTTCCGCAATGTCGCTTTGGAAAGCATCCTTCACCCGGTTGTAATATTTGTCCTCCCGCAGCCAGTCGGAAAGAGGCACCGGGAAGCCCAGCTTTTTCATTTTCGCAGTTTCTTCGGGAAGCTGCTTGATGGCCGCGCTGCGCAGGGCTTTCTTTGTAGTCTCCGTGGCGCAGTCCGCACGGTAACGGCTGGGAATTCTGGTGGAGAGTTCCAGCATCTTCTTGTCCAGGAAGGGAACACGCAGTTCCAGAGAGTTGGCCATGCTCATCCGGTCAGCCTTGAGCAGGATGTCATAGATCATCCAGGTGTGCATGTCCACGTATTGGAGCTGGGTGGGTTCGTCCAGGTCAGACACTTCGTCAAAGTACCGTTTGCTGTATTCTTCCGGCAATTTGGAAGTAATGGGCTTCTTCAAGTATTTCTGCCGCTCCTTGGGATCGGTAAATACGTAATTGGCCCGCATAAACCGCTGGTAGGGCTCCATGGCGCCGCGGATGATAAAATGCTTGCCCTTGAACTCAGGCATCCGTTTGGCTACCGCACCGGCCAATTTCCGTACCGGGCGGGGCACTTTCCGAGTGTACTGGGCAAAATGACCGCCCTGCAAGTACATGGGATAGCCGCCGAAAAGCTCGTCCGCACCTTCACCGGAAAGCACCACCTTGACGTATTTCCGAGCGTTTTTCGCCAGGAAATACAGGGGGATCTCCGAGGGGTTGGGCAACGGCTCATCCAGCATGTATTGGATCTCCGGGACTGCGTCGAAAAACTCATCCGCGGACACCTTGTTGGAGATGTTCTGTACGCCGATGGTTTTGGAGAATTTCTGAGCATAGGGCAGCTCGCTGTATTTTTCTTCTTCGTAACCCACGGAGAAGGTTTTGACCTTTTTGGTGCCTTTGGAAATCTCTCGAACCACATAGCTGGAATCTACGCCGGAGGAGAGGAAGCAACCCACTTCCACGTCGCTGATCTGGTGCATGGCAACGCTTTCGGTAAATTCCTTCTGAATGGCATCTTCCCAATATTCCAAGGACTTGTCATCCTCAATCTTGTACTGGATACGGTAGTACCGTTCAATGGAAAGTTTCCCGTCCTTGTAGGTGAAGCAGTGCGCGCCGGGAAGCTTGAACACATTTTTGAAGATGGTGTTTTCGTAAGGGATATACTCGTAGGACAGGTACTCGGGGATCTTTTCCTCGTCCAGTTCCTTTTTGAAGCAGGGATGGGACAAGAAGCTCTTGATCTCCGAGCCGAAGAAGAACTGATCCCCGTTTTTGTAGTAGTAGAAAGGCTTGATGCCGAAAATGTCCCGGGCGCCGAAAAATTCCTTTTTCACGCTGTCCCAGATCACAAAGGCAAACATGCCCCGGAGCTTTTGCAAGATCTCCTTGCCGTATTCCTCGTAACCGTGAAGGATGGTTTCGGAGTCGGTGCGGGTCTTAAAAACATGGCCCTTTTGCAGCAGATCTTCACGCAGGCTTTGGTAGTTGTAGATCTCTCCGTTAAAGACCAGCACTTTGGTGCCGTCCTCGTTCAAAAGGGGCTGACGGCCGCCTTCCAAGTCGATGATGGACAGCCGGCGGAATCCGAAAGCAGCATCCTGGTCAACGTAGTAATCCGCGTCGTCAGGACCCCGGTGGATGATCCGGTCGGCCATGGCCTTGATGACAGTTTCCGGGCTGGCCACTTCCGGCGTGTTTTTAAATCCTACAAAACCACACATGGGCAAGATCTCCTTTCGCTTCTGTGGAGTTTGTTATTTATGAAATCAGCTGACGGTATTTCCCTTTGAGTTTTCCGCCGCAGGTTTCCACGCACCGCTTGGAAAGCACTTCCAAAGCGTCCAGGAAGCCGTGACCCAAAGGGGTTTCCTTTTTGATCAGGGAAAGTTCCGTGCATCCTAAAATCACGCTGTCGCACCCGGCGTCAAAGAGCTCATCGCTGACCCGCCGGAACTTTCCCATATTGGCAGGCAGACCTGCCTTGATGTCGTCGTAAATCAGTGACATGACAAGTTTTTGGCCCAGTTGGGAAGGTACGGTCCAGTCCATGCCGAACTTTTCCAGCGCCTGCTGAAACAGTCCGGTTTTCACCGTGCCGGTGGTGGCCAAAATCCCCACTTTTTTCTTTCCAGCATCCCGCAATTCCTTTGCGGTTTCCTCCACCATGTGAAGGAAAGGCACAGAAACGCTGCCGGAAAGCTCCTTGTAAAAATAGTGGGAAGTGACACAGGGAGCGCAAAGTACCTGAGCTCCCATGGTTTCCAATTTGTGGGCCATGTCTTCCAAAACAGGTAGGGGAGAGGGCTTCGACCGGTCCAAAATATATGCGGTACGGTCCGGTACCTGGGGATTGTCAAAGACCATGATATTCAAATGTTCCTGGTCGGTTTTGGCGTCGGTCATCTGAATGATGAGCTCTAACAAATAAGCGGTGGCCATAGGCCCCATTCCGCCAATAATGCCCAAGGTTTCCATAGCGTCTCTCCTTGCATGGCGCCGGCTCAGTCCCGCAGGCCCTTGTTGCCGAAATAACGCCGGTATTTTTCAAAATAGTGGAATTGGTTTTTCTGGTAATGCACCCACCGTTTCAAGGAACGGTCTCCCTCATAGTAATAGGAGTGGCACACTTTTCCAGCTTTGATCAGCGCTTTTGCTTCCGCTTTCACGCTTTCGCTTTTCACGTATTCAAAGATGATCTTTGTGGGGATGATGGTCCACAGCACTTTATTCTTGGCAACCGTGCAGGGCATATCCTTGTGGTAGATCACGTCGTCCACCAGCCATTTGGCCAGGTTGTACCCAGCGGCGGTGACAAAATAGCTGCTCCGTCCCTGACGCAGGTTCATTTCAAAGAGTTTGTATTTGCCATCTCTGTGGTCGTACTTCATGTCGAAGTTTGCAAAACCCACATAGCCAATGCCTTCCAGGAAGTTTTTCATCATCTCGTTTAGCTGTTCGTCATAGCCGTTGATGATGGCGGCATAGCTGCCAATGCCTTCCGGAGAATGTTCTTCCAGCAAAGCGTTGCCCAAAGCAATGAGCTTCACTTTCTTGTCCCGCCCGCAGTAGCAGTTCATCACCCGCATGTTGCTGTCGTCGCCGGGAATATATTCTTGCAGGATCAGATGGTCCTTGTAGGAAGAGGAGTAAATGGCCTCCAGGATCGCTTGGAACTCGTCCCGGCTCTGGGCCACAAACACCTTTTTCTTGTGAGGGAAGCGACAGTTCCAGTAAGCCACCGAGTTGGAGGGCTTGATGATGACCGGAAAATCGAAGGGCAGTTCTACGGTTTTGTAATTTTCAAAGGAACAGGTGGTGGTTTTGGGGAAGGCGAAACCGTGTTCCGTGCACACCTGATAAAAGCTCTCCTTGATGGAAAGTTTCATCAGCAGATCCTCGTCAATGCACTCGAATTCATACGTTCCACGCAGCTTCTCCTGGTTGCGCACAAGCAGCTTGATGTAGTTGTCCCCACAAGGGACCAGCAGCAGCTTTTTGCCGCTGCCTTCATAACGCTTGGCGAATTCCAGAAGGGTTTTCACAAAGACCTGGTCGTCTTCCAGATTGGGCTCTACCACTTCCACCGTGACGATCTTGCTGGCCAAGCAGGGTCCCAATACCCCCTTGCCGATTGCCACTGACTTGACCCCATACTCCTGATGGAAGGAGCGGGCCATACCGTAAACGTTGATGTCGCTGCCCAAAAGGACAGGCTGAAAGGGAATCTCCTGACTCATGTTTTTTAGGACCTCATTTCAAAATCATCTAGCAAAACCAAAGCGTTCAATCACGCCTGGGCTTTCTCCTCGCTGAAGAACTGCTTGTACCACACCAGGAAGGTGTACACGGTCCAAACCCGGCGGCTGTTGTCCGCCTTGCCGGCCTTGTGATCGTCCAGCAGTTTCACAAGCTTCTCCGTATGGAAGAATTTTTCCGCAGTGGCGCTGGTGAATTCATCCCGTACAATGTTGTAATATTTTTCTTCTTTCAGCCACACGCGGGTGGGCACCGGGAAGCCCAGCTTCTTTTTGGAAGCCCACTTGTCGGGCATCCGGCGCAGAGCGGCCTTGCGCATGGCGTACTTGGTGTTTTCCTTGTTCACGCGGTACTTGGTGGGGATGCGTCCCGCCAGTGCCATGATCTTTTTATCCAAGAAGGGTACGC
>OLOH01001078.1_pt1 | contig 16620 bp, 9 predicted proteins | sample 1673221 | NCBI WGS metagenome assembly OLOH01 (sample SAMEA3136767, study PRJEB25190) | human gut metagenome
GTTCTCCTTCAATTCAAACGGAACAAGGGATGGCTCGATGGATTTAATTTTATGTCCTGCCTGTTTTGCAAGGATATATCCCGCTCCATCAGAACCGGTAGATGCATAAGAAAATCCTCCACAGGCAAGAATCACTGAATCTCCTTCCATCTTTCTGCCATCAGACAAAAGTACACCTACACACTGATCTTTCTCTTCATTAAAAAGCAGTTCTTTTACCTCTGTATGATAATAAATCTTTACTCTGCCTTTCTCACACTCTCTTTTTAATGCCTGTATTACATCAGAAGATCGATCTGACTGCGGAAAGACTCTCTGTCCTCGTTCTGTTTTTACAGGAAGACCGATTTTCTCGAGATATTCTATCATATCTTCATTATTAAATTGTGAAAATGTACTATATAAAAAACGAGGATTTGTTACTACATGCGTAAGAAATTCCTCCGCCGGACAGGCATTTGTAATATTACATCTGCCTTTTCCTGTAATGAAAAGCTTCTTGCCAAGCTTCTCATTTTTTTCAAGAATACATACCTTCTTTCCTGCTTTAGACGCAGAAATGGCAGCCATCATACCGGCTGCCCCTCCACCTACAATAATTACTTTGTTCATTATAGTAAACTCCTGTTATAAACATCATATTCGTTCCAGAGTTCCTCAAGAGCCATCAGGCGCTTCTCAACATCTTCTTTACGAAGCAATGCGATTGCTGTAACCATCGCATTCACAACGCTTAACGGACATACAAGAGAATCAACGATTGTCATCACATCACTCTTTGCGATTAGTTTACAGTCCGCATACTCTATAATAGGAGACTGCATATTATCGGTAAGTGCGATTGTCTTTGCTCCATGATTCTTTGCATACTGAAGAGCGCAGATTGTTCTTTTGGAATATCTTGGAAAAGTAATGCCCATCATAACATCATTCTCACTGATATCATAAATCTGCTCTAATGTCTCAGAGGTACTGTTAGCATCCACAATAATTACATTGTCAAATAACATCTTAAAGTAATATCCCATCAACCCTGCAAGATATGCAGCACTGCGCGCGCCTAAAATATATAATCTTCTTGCATCGTTAATAAGCATTACCGACCTGTTAAATTCCTTTTCATCCACCCCACTCTGAATCGTATCTCTAAGTCGTTCCGCATCTGTATAAAGAATGCTCTTTAAGACACCTTTTTCCTGATATCTCTTAGAGGAAAGAGACATCCTCTGAATAGAGTTTGAGTTCGTCTTTACGATAACCTGAATTGCCTTCTGTAACTCCGGATATCCTTCATAATCAAGCTGATAAGCAAAACGAACTACTGTTGATTCACTGACTCCCGCTTCCTTTCCAAGCTTGGATGCAGTAAGATATGCCGCAATATCATAATTCTCTGTAATATACTGAGCCAGCCTTCTCTGTCCTTTACTAAACTCAGAAGACTTTTGCTCAATCCTCTGTAATAAATTTAAATGTTCCACTCTATTACTCCACCTATTCTGTAAAATTAAGTATATTTCATAATACTCCATTTTTCTGTTTTTGTAAAGCAAAATGAAGGATTTAAACAAAAAAATTGCAAACAGGAATCGTTTTTTCTGTTTTTGTAATTTAGCAAAAAGTTTTCCAAAAAGAAAAACTGTGTTTCCGAAAAACTTCGGTTGCACAGTTTTCATTTCTTAATGATTCATTACTGATTACTTTCCAGGATAAGTGATAACAGCTTCTACATCATAGCCTTTTAAAGCATCTCGTCCATGCAGTCCCTGCAGTTCCATAACAAAAAGAACCTTTACAACAACACCGCCAAGCTGTTCGATCAAATCAATCGCTGCTTTTGCCGTTCCGCCTGTTGCCAGCAGATCATCGACAAATACAACTCTCTGACCCGGACGGATATCTTCTTTATGAATCTCTATTTCTGCTGTTCCATATTCCAAAGCATACTCCCTGCTTACTGTCTCTCTTGGCAGCTTGCCCTTTTTACGTACAGGTACAAACCCTTTACTCTTATTATATGCAAGAGGCATACCAAATAAGAATCCACGAGATTCCGCTCCGACAACAACATCAAATTCTGTTCCCTCAAGGCAGTGCATCAATTCATGTACACTAAGTTTCAATCCTTCTGGATCACGTAAGATTGATGTAATATCCCTAAAAATAATTCCTGGTTTTGGGAAATCCGGAATATTGATGACATAATCTTCAAGTTTCTTCACTTTGTCCACCCTTTCTGCCCGAAAACAGGCATAAAACTACTACTTTTTTCTTATGTTAATTATAGCAGATTTTTCACACAAAAAACAACAAAATCTGCATATTTCTATTATCTTTCTATAAAACTTATGACAACAAGATCATTTGCGCCCTGATACAATTTATATTTGTCATTTGCCTTCGTAATTTCATTTTTATTTTAGATGTCAGGATCAACATTTTACTTTAAATCACAAAAATATTCGATGGCATATGCCACCCCTTCCTCATCATTTGTCTTTGTGACAAAGTCTGCAACTTCTTTTAAAGACTCTTCTCCATTCTCCATGGCAACACCGACACCCGCCATCTTTACCATTTCAAAATCATTGTTTCCGTCTCCACATGCCATAATACTTTCTACCGGAATATCAAGAATCTTCCCAAGATGTAACATCGCATCTCCCTTATTGCATGTTGCCCCGTTAATCTCAAGATTATTTCCAAGAGAGCAGGTCACTGCCAGATCTTTTATCTCTCTAAGATCCTTAAACGCTCTTTGTCTGTCTTCTTCTCTGGCAAAAAACATATTAATTTTTTCGACCGGAGCCTTATTCTCTTTCATCCACACTCTCAGATCATCAATTCGGTTACGTGTTGTTCTTACCAGGTTTTCAATATGCTTTTCAATTCCATAATTGCCTACATTATCATAAAAACGCGCTTCACACCATCCTGTTCCCAAAGCATATACATCATAAAATGTATGATAAGTTTCCAGCACATCAAATAGCTCTAAAGCTCTTTTCCATGGAATACAATTTTGATAAAGTACTTTATCTTCTTTCAAATCCAAAACACTTGCACCATTTGATAAAATGACATATCGCATTCCTTCAATCTGTGTTAAATACTCTGGAATACCTGTTTTCACTCTGCCTGTCGCCGGAAGGACCTGAATACCTTCGGCTAAGCATTTTTCCAGAACTTCCTTTGTATGTGGGGTTAATACCTTTTCTGAAGTAAGCGTAGTTCCATCTAAATCTAATCCTATCAATCTGACATTTTTATTCTTCTGTTCCATACATCTTTACTCCTTTACTGGTGTTTAAAACGATAATTCTGAATAACAATCTGAATACTTTTCTGACCTCTCCACTCATTAATCTGTGGATAATAGGTTACATCCATCCATATATGATGTGGCAATCCTCTTTGAACTCTTTGTGCTTCTTCTTTTCCGCAAAAACAAGAAAGTTCTTCTAAAAAACCATCCGATTCTCCAAAATACATTGCTTCTATGTTCGTTTGACTTCCGTCAGAAAGAAACAACTTCAAACACCGACCAGTTGTTCCAAGAACACGCATCCCCTTTATGTACAAATCTTTTTGTGCAAACAATGGTTTTGTATTTTCATTCCCAAACGGTTCTAGCAATTCAAATTCTTTAATCAGGCTTTCTGACAGATACGAAATCGGTAATGCTACATCAATATGTACCTTTTCTACAAAATCCTCTTCTGTAAGCGTAGTATTCGTATTTAATTTCTCCCGGAATTCCTCTAACCTGTCTTCCTGCATAGAAAGACCGGCCGCCATCGGATGACCACCAAATTTATCAAAACATTCTTTGATTTTATTCATTTCCTGATACATATGATATGCTTCAATTGATCTTCCGGAGCCTTTTAACCCCTCTTTTGTTCTTGTAATGACAAAAACCGGTTTGTGATAATATTCCTTCATTCTGCCAGCAATAATTCCTGCGATACTTTCATGACAATCCGGCAGATATACAACTAACACTTTATCTTTTGCATGGCCTGTACTTTCCAGATATGCTTTTGCTGCTTTCACTCCATCTGCGGTCATCTCTTTTCTTTCTGCATTTAAAGCAGTAAGTGCCTCTGCTTTCTGTCTGCAGATTTCCTTGTCCTTGCAAAGAAGAAGCTCTAATGCCTCCTTTGCCGAAGTAAGTCGTCCGGAGGCATTAATACATGGTCCAAGGATAAATCCAAAATGATAGGAAGATAACTTCTTATCTTCAAGATGATTCGCCTCTATCAAAGCCTGCAGACCCACAATCTCTGTCTGCCTGATTCGGCGCAGCCCTTCCTTTACAAGAATCCGATTTTCATCAAATAGAGGCATCACATCACAAACCGTTGCCATTGCTGCGATTTCAAGAAATGCCTCGCTTTCTTTTTGATCAATCTGAAACAGATCATAAAGCACCTGAATAAACTTATAGACAACCACTGCTCCACATATACTTTTAAATGGATAGGAACAATCTTTCTGTTTGGGATTAATCACAGCAGCAGCTGGCGGAAGTAGATAGGTTATTTCATCATTTTCTTTTTGAAACGGAATATCATGATGATCCGTTACAACAATCGTCAAACCTAAAGAATTACCATAAGCAATCTGAGCCGATGCAGCAATTCCATTATCACAGGTAATAATCGTATCAATCCCATCCTCTGCCGCCTGCTCTATCAGATGCTCATTAATACCATAACCGTCTTCTACACGATCTGGAATCTTATAATCCACATCTGCACCACAGCGTTTCAATCCCTGGTATAAAATATAGTTTGAAGAAACACCATCGACATCATAATCTGAAATAATACGAATCTTTTTCCCTGCTTCTATCTTTTCTTTTATGATTTCCGCCCCTTTATCTGCATCTTTTAAAAGATGAGGATCATAAAGATCCGACAGGGAACCATACAAATAACGCTGCATTTCTTCTATTGTTGTTAAGTCCCTATTCCGCATCAGACGCGCCGTCACTGGACTGATATGAAATACTTCTCCAATCTTATTAAAATCTGCTCTTTTTGAAGCGACAAACCACTTTTCCATTTATTCCTCTTCGCCCTCTGTATCTGCTAATGCTGCCTTAATCATAATTGCGCACTCTACTCGTTTACGTTCCATATCACAGCTCAGATCATAAGAATCATCGATTGTTCCATGGAAATTATAAGAATTTGCAGGACATCCGCCACTACAGTAGAATCTTGCAAAACACTCTTTACATTTCTTCTTGGTGTATACGTTACAGGAACGGAATTCATCACAAATATCTGTACGTTTAATTCCATCAAAAACATTACCAAGAAGGAACTTATCTTCCCCTACAAACTGATGACATGGGTATAAGTCTCCCCAAGGTGTTACTGCTAAATACTCTGTTCCACTTCCACAGCCGGAAAGTCTCTTTGCCACACATGGTCCGCCTGTAAGATCAATCATAAAATGAAAGAAATTAAATCCTCTTCCCTCTTTTTCTCTCTGAATCATTTCTTTTGCAAGTCTGTCATACTCATCAAAAATCTGCGGAAGATCCTTTTCCTGAATTGCATATGGCTCTTCTGGCTGTCCAACAACCGGCTCCATGGAAATCTGTTCAAATCCCAAATCCGCAAGATGAAGAACATCCTTAGAAAAATCAAGATTTCTATTTGTAAATGTTCCTCTTACATAATATTTCTGCTGATGTCTCGATTCTGCAAAGCGAATAAACTTTGGCATGATCAGATCATAGCTTGGCTTGCCATTTCTTGTAGGACGCATATAGTCATGGACTTCTTTTCGTCCATCTACACTTAAAACGACATTATCCATCTCTTTATTGGCAAATTCCATCATTTCATCATTTAAAAGAACACCATTTGTTGTGAAAGTAAAACGGAAATGTTTATCATAATCTTTTTCAAGAGAACGTCCGTACTCTACAACTTCTTTTACAACATCAAAATTCATCGTTGGCTCACCGCCAAAGAAATCCACCTCAAGATTGTGACGATTACCAGAATTTTTCACAAGGAAATCAAGAGCAGCTTTTCCTACTTTAGCGCTCATAAGCTCACGATGTCCCTTATATTCTCCCTCTTCTGCAAAATTCTCTTTTTTTATATTATAACTTTTCTCGTACCATCCGTATTTTTCTGATTTTTTATCTGCGATTATACACTCTTTTACATATTCTCCTTTCAAAGTTCTTCTTTCTTCATTATCTTTTAAAATTATCACTCTTGATTTTGTCTGTTTTACACATCGTTCTTTTAATATAATATTGGGTTCTTCTCTTAAGTAATGTCCATCTATACTCTCTTTTATCTTATGATTCAAAATAAAATCTGCACCCCAACGATTTACTCGAAAAACAACCTTATAATTATCCTTTATTTTATTTCCTGCTTTATCATTTGCCTTAATAAACAATTGATAAATACCGTCTTTTGACTTATTTTGTCTTAAATTCTCCCATTGAATCTGTACCTTCCTTTTATCCTCTGTTCTTTCATAATTCCAGTCTTCTTTCGAAACCGGTTCACCACTTGCTTTTAATAAATACACCTTTACAGAATCCGCATCTAAATATTTATCTCCACATATTACCTCAGGCATTATTACTCTGTCTTCATATACCGCTTCATTCTTGACTCCTTTTATCGTAATATTTGGAACTGTCTTGTCTATTATAAACTCTATTTTCTTTTTTTCAGATACATTTCCGGCTTTATCTGTACATCGCATCTGAATGTAATAGTGAGCCTCCTCTTTTAAAGTCAGATACTTATAATGCTTTTCTCCATTTATGACATAGGATTCTGTATTATGTGCATCTATCTGCTTTCTCTTATTCGCCGCTTTTATTGCTCTTATATCATATTCAACCTTATGTTCATCAAAATTTTTATCTTTTATGCAAAATACCACTGTTTTATCTGTCTTAAAATATAAAAGCTGATTTTCTTTTTCATAATCCGTATTATTCTCTATGGCAATAGAAACTTCCGGAAGCGTTTTATCAATCGTAAAATACTCCCTGTCTTTCCATTCCGACTTATTCCCTGCCCTATCTGTCACAGAAAGATTAATTGCATAATCTTCTCCATCTTTATCAAAATATATCTCGCATGTATGTATATCTTCTGTCGTTTTCCATTCGCCCATATGATATTCCTGATTACTTCCCTTTATATCCCACTTCACCAACTCAGGTCTAAAGTTCCGCTCTTTAACTATTACTCTTGCTTTTCTTTCTGTATTATAATATTCTGTTTGATTATTTCTATCATACTCCACCTTTATAACCGGCTTTTCAGTGTCAATAATGATTCCCTGTTCCAAAACCTCCTCACTTATATGTCCTGCATTATCTGTCATACTTCCTTGAATCATTATTGGATGATCAGAATCTGAATATCTAAAGCTTTTCTCTTCTAATGTAAGCCGCTGTCTTTTTCTATATACTGTATCCTCAGCATCCCAAACCACTATGCTGCTATCATGCATTTCCTTATTATTTACTTTTCCACACAGACTGGTTTTACAAATTCCCGACTGTTCATCCTCAAAGACCGCTTCAACGAAAACTGCTTTATTATAATAATTTAGCTTTTCTTTCTCATCCGTAAAAGCTGCTTCCGGTATTTTTAAAGAGATTTTACTTACTTGTTCATGTAATTGTTCATCTTCAGAAACCATTCCTTTACTTTTTACAATTCCTCCGACATTTCCACTATAATCTTGTCCATAAACTTTTAAATAGCCTTTAAAATTTTGCTGCGCAGGTAACACGATTGTTGTCAGCTCGGATAGATTCTGCTTTTCTCCTTCATTCTTCAAAACAGACCATTCTTCTCTGCCATCATCACTTCCATATGGTACAAACATATAATTCAAGTTTTCAACTCCACTGACTTCATCTCTTACCTGAATAGATGCACATATGCGTTTTATACTAAAATATCGGAAAAATGGATATCTGCGAAATGTAAAAAAATTCTTTTCCTCTTTCTGTATCTCTGGTCTAAAAACCAACTGTTCCTTTTGATTATTCTGCCCTGTATAAATAATCTCCGGTTTTTTTGCATCATATGTAATTTTCAGTTCTTTTTGATTTCCCTTATGAACCGCTCCATCTGTACTTTGAAACAGTATAGTATAATTTGCTTCTATAGCTACTTTCATCCTTGCTTCATTCATCCTTATCCCATCTTTATAATAAGATTTCCATTGTAGATGACCTGCTTGCTCTTTTAGTGTTCTCCATTCTTTTTCCATACTCTTTCCATCTGCATAAAACATCTTCCCATCTACTGAAAAATTAGCTTTATTAAAATTCTCTTCCTGTATACGAATAATAATTTCAGGAGCATTTTTAAAGTACTGTCGGTCTTCTTTTTTTCTTACCGGATATTGATCGCAAAACACCTCTGTTATAATCGGTGAAACGGTATCTACTGTATATATCGGACTTTCATACCATCCATCATGTATACATTTATCTGTCTCACTATTTCTTTCTGCTTCCATTACATTTCCTGCTTTATCCGTACAATGTATCTTAACTCTATAATGTCCGTCTTCAAGATTTTTAATAGCATAGAAAAAGATTCCTTGGGATTGTTGATTTTCTTTTAATCTTATTATTTTTTTATTTATATCTGACTCCGATACTTCTTCTTGTTCCCACTGTCCTTTTCTTCCGTATGACATACGATATAATTTTATTTCAATATCTTCGGGTACAATATTATCTTCTTCTATACATATAGAAATTCCATTCTCCTTTCCACAAAAAATCTGATTTTGTGAAGACGTCACTTTTCCTTCATTGTTATGTAGCGTTTCGTTTATATTCCATATTGCAGAATCTTTATCCATAATATTCAAAACACCTTCATAATTAACAGTTAACTTCGGCGCTGAATTATCTATAATAAACTCTTCACTTTCCGCCCCCTCCTTTCCTGTTTCAGCAGATATCGCATGATTCCCTGCCGTATCTTCGTTCTCCAGCATCGATGCCGCCTTTACCGGACATCCGTAAGTATTCCATACTAATCCTGCGATTCCCAATAAAATAAATGGAAGTATCCAAATACTTTTTTTCTTTCTGAACTCTTTTATACAAACTATTGATTTATATACTTTTCCCACCATCAAATAAACTATACTACTAAGCAAAAAAATATAAAATAATATCTCCCCCATTAATTGTCCTTTTGTCAGGTACGCAATTCTTCTTAATAGATCTGCATTAAGTTCCTCCCTCATCTCCTTCAGCCCCCTCATACTTAAATCCATCAGCCATCTCTACTCTTCTTTGAGCATCTTGTAAAAGATTCTCTAATTCTTTCCCGTTTTTCTTTGCCCTTTCAAAATATTGCATTCTTCCGTTTATCTTTATCAATTGTTTTTTTAACATTTCTCTGTTTATTTCTTTCATCTTTAAAAATTCATCTGCATAATTCGCCATTTCTATCGCAACTTCTTTAGAAATTAGATATGCAGCAGAAATATCCGAAGTTGAACTCCTTTCCGTAATTTTAAATTGATTTAATATACATAACTCATTATAAAAATCTAGAAAATCCTTATTTTCCCGTTCTCCACTCTTATCAACTCCATTAACCAAGAAAGTATTATAATATCTTGCTATATTTGCATAAGCTATTACCCTCTTTTTTTTACCTTCATCAAAAGTCTTTTTCTTTTTTCCATTATCCAATAGATCAACTACATCACAAAACCATTTTTCTGATGCAGATTTTCCTGTAACACCGCCCATATCATAGAAATATCCCAGTCCTACCTCATAGCAAAATTCCATATATCCTTCTCGTTTATTTTCCTTAAAAATATCTAATACGGTCTTTTCCTTACAGGTGGTCATTACAACGCTTGTCAAAATTGAAGCGTCTTCTACACTAAAATTGTTCGGATGAATAAAATATTTTACCAGGCTTTGATAAATTGCTTTTTCATCTGGTATAAGAAGCAACGCCTGTTTATAATATTGTTCTGCTTTTTTCTTATCTATACTTTTCTCCGCGGATTTTATATAAACAGCAATTGCTTTTTCTTTATAAAAATGAGCTGCCCCCTTACATCCTAAACTAAACATACCTGATATTTGTAACAATACAATAAAGACTATTAATTTTTTTACTTTCCTCTTTTCTGTTTTTAAAAAATTATGATTCTTATAATCTACTTGTGAAAACGCATAAGAAAGCTCTTTACAATTCTGATACCGCATATCTGGTTCTAATTGTATACATTTTAAAATAACTTCTTTTATCTCACAGGATATATTCTCTCCCCAATATTGTTGATGATAAATTTTATAAGGCGGTTTTTCCGGACTGTAACCAGTCAGCATACTATATAAAGTTACTCCCAGACAGTAAATATCCGTCCTCTCATCCGTCTGTCCCATTCCTCCGTACTGTTCCGGTGCCGCATATCCTCTAGTTCCTAAATATGTCGTATCTGTACTATTCTTTTCATAACAATATTCACGTGCTGTTCCAAAATCAATCAGCACCAGTCTTCCTGTTTTTTTTAATATGATATTATCTGGCTTTAAATCTCGATAAATAATCGGCGGAGTTCTGGAATGCAGATAAGACAGCACCTCACATAGCTGTTTTCCCCAGGATAATACTTCCGTTTCCTGAATCCTTCCTCTTTCTTTCAGAACTTCTTTTAATGTCTTTCCTTCAATAAATTCCATGACCATCCAGATAACATCCTTTTTTTCTATGATATCAATAATCTTTGGTAAACCCGGATGATTTAATTTTTTTAGAATATCTGCTTCTAATACTAATTGTCTGCTTATCATTTCATAATTTTCACAATATTCTCTGCTTATTTCTTTTACTGCCCATTCTTTATTTAACCGTTGGTGCCTTGCCAGATATACTGTACTCATCCCTCCCTGTCCGATTACAGATATTATTTTATATTTACCATCTAATACAGATCCCAATTTCAGCATTTATAAATCACACCTGTCAAAAAAGTATTAATCTATTTCCATTGTTCACCACACATTCCTCTAACCGTACATTGGGATTCAGCACAACCTTACTCTCTATACATGCCAAATATAAATTTTCTTCTTTTAGCCTCTCTTTTCCTCTCTCTAAATTTTTTTCTTCCAGCTTAGTACAAGTTGTAAACTCTATATTCATCACCGTATGATATATTTCTTTTATAATATTCTTCACTATTTCCGTTTCTTCGCATCTGAATTCGTACCACTTTCCTATACCGGCAACAAAAATATCCACATATATCACACTGCCACTCTCCTGTCCAATATCTGCCTTATTTTCTCCTGTCTCCTGTAATCATTCTGTTCTTTCACTGCCAATGCTGTCTGAAATTCTAAAATCCGCTCTCCATAATAAGCAATTCCCCTCCCTGGTATCCCCTTTTTAGGTAAGACAGGAATCTGTATTATATTAAACGCTTCTGCATAGGAATAAGTATCCTTCATATAAAAACAAATTCTGGTCTTTAAAAGATCTGACAATCTCATAGATATATTCATACCTGAAAAAGATTCTACTGTTATTATCATTAATATCCCAAGCTTTTCCCCTTCTCTTAATATTTGATACAATATATCTTCATATTTTTGATACGTCACTGTGCAAAACTCCTCAAAACCATCTAATACAATCACCATAAGGGGAATGCTCTCTTCTTCCCCCATTCTATTTTTATATTGATTAAAATTTCCTCCCGATAACATTTTCTTTCTTCTTTTTAATTCTTCTCTGATACCTTCAAATAGGCTATCTGTTTTTTCTTCTTCCTCTTCCTTTATCACTTGCTGTACCTGCGATGCAACCGCATAAATATCCATTCCTCCACCATTAAAATCTAAAATATACAAAGTAATATCTTTTTCTGAATACTTATTTAATAAAGAAAATATAAAGGTCTGCAGGAAAGTACTTTTACCCGAAACACTCCTTCCTCCAATGCCAACATGGCCACATTCTATAAGATTGAAATAAAACTTTGGCTGTTCCTGGTTTTCCGGATCATCAAATACTCCTAGACAAATTTGTATTCCCTCATTACAAAATAACTGCGGTATTCGCTGCTCCTTACCTTTCTTATCTTCTTTCTTATCTTTATTCTTCTCTTTGTTCTCTTCTATAATATCTTCTAAATATAAATATTTCGGCAAAGGATTCATCCATAATCGCTTACCTGCTCTGTAGTTATGTTTCTTTGCAAAGTGAGCTATATACTTTGTTATTGCCTGCAACTGCGTTATTTCTTTCTCGGGTTCAAATGTTTCTTTTACAAAAGTGTTTTTTACAGAACAAGGAGTACCATCTAGATTAATCATCTGTGCTACCGCTTTTCTACATTCTTCCCTATACGGCGCTCCGCTCCAGCCAGCTTGAAATAAATCATAGACCTCATTATTCCCAACCTGTAAATACCCCCTTCCAGTTTGTGCAATCTGGCAGGCATCCATATTATGAAGCATATCCATACTATCCTCTCTTTCCTGTACTTTAAGACAGATACGAAATCGTGAATTACTCCATATTTTATCATCAACAACTCCTCCCGGTTTTTGCGTTGCCAATATAAGATGAACTCCCAAACTTCTCCCGACCTGGGCCACGCTAATCAGTTCCTGCATAAATTCCGGTTCTGCTTTTTTTAATTCTGCAAATTCATCTATAACAATTAACAAATGCGGAATTGCTTCGCTTGTAGCTCCCGCAATAAAAAGCTTTGTATAATCATTAATATTATTAACCTTCCACTGCTTAAATATCTTTTGCCTTCGTTTATTTTCACTTTTTATGGATATCATTGCCCTGTAAGCCTGTCCATCTGACAAGTTTGAAATTCCTCCGGAAATATGTGGCAGCTCAGAAAATAATCCTGACATTCCTTCTCCTTTATAATCTATAAGCAAAAAATTAACTGCTTCGGGACTAAAATTGATGGCCATTGACAGTATGAACGTCTGAAGTACTTCACTTTTCCCTGAACCTGTAGTGCCTGCAAGTAAGCCATGCGGTCCATGATAACGTTCATGGATATCTAAATAACAAGATTCACCTCCCGCTTTTTTTCCAATCAAAACCCGGCAGCTCTTATAAATACTGTTCTGTCTCCAACGACTTTCTATATCAAGTTCCTTCACTGTCATAACTCCATACATTTTTAAAAAGTCAATTGTATCCGGAATGTCCCTCTTTTCTTCTATCTCCGCTACCCTTATTCCTGAAATAGTTCTTATTAATCGTTCCGCCGCTTCTTTTTTTATATAATCAAAATGTATCTCTTCCCTTTTTTGACTATGCCGTTCTATTTCATACCACCCTGAAAACTCCTTACTTCTTTCCAATACTAATTTACATGTATTAGGTAGCTGTTCTCTTCTTTCCACAAGCCATATAACTGTTAAGCCATAATTCTCTTTTTTATTAAAAATATATTTGGAAAACATTTCTCCATCCAGATATTTTTCTTCTGCAATAAATAAAATATAATGAGGCAGTCCTTGCTCTGAGCGACCTGGTGTAGATATTCTTTCTCTTTCTTTAAATACCTGAAGCAGCCTGTAAAATAATTCTCTTGCTTCTGATAGATTTTCTGCAATATTGCGCTTTCTTCTATCACTGTCCCATATATGTGGCAGCCATCGGCAAAATCCCCACTGTTCATATTGCATAACTTTATTTTTATCATATATACATGCCAGCTTTACCTCCGTATAGCAATTACATAGCGCAATCTGTAATATCAGGTTCCGCACAATTACCATTCCATCATTCATCTCTGCTTCTATAACCCCGACTTGATCATATTGTTTTATATCTAACAGCATCGGAATCTGATGCATGATATTATAATGTTCTCGTATCTTTTCTGCTTCCTGCCACAGTATACCTTCTTCCTCATAAGACACTTCTCCCACAAACTTTATCTCCATAGGAAATCGCATATTCCCGGTACCTACTCTATATTTTAAAAAATCTTCATGATAGGGATTTCGGTTCCATAAATATAAGAATAACAATGAATTATCCACATACCTGTCTGCACATAAATAACGGCTTTGTAATACTTTATAAGTTTTTTCATATTGTTCTTTAATCTGCATACTTTTTTTATTCAAATATCTTCTGTAAGCATTCTTCTTTATATCCGCTCGTTCCTTTCTTTTCCTCTTCTCGTATTGCCTGGAAATCATAATCCATAAAAGAGAACACATTACCGACATAACAACCATAAATATTCCTGAATATACATATGTCCCTGCTTGATTTCCTTCTGTCCTCATCCCATATATTAAAAATACATTCATTCCCAACATCGGGAACATCATGCTCAAAACCGCACCTATATCCATAAATACAGAACGTTGTTCTTCCATTCCCGACATTCCTAATATCGGAGGATTCTCAATCTGTAATGTAAGCTTCTCTAAATGTTCCATAATTCTTGGTGCCCTGTGAAAACTTTCTTTTAACATAGGAGCTATAATGCCCTTATCCTGTATAAATTCATTCACTCTTATTTCTTCTAAGCAAAATACACTTATCTCTTCTTCTGTTTGTTCTACCGCAATAAAATCATCAAAAAACAAAAAAATTCTTCCAGAAAAATATATAACATCTCCATAACTGAGTTTCTTATTCTCTTTTATGAAATCTCCATTAATGTATACCGGTTCCATTCCATAATTATTTAAAAACCATTGACCATTTTTATTTAAAATATTCACACAAGGAATCTGCTCTGAATCATCTTCCGTCAAGAAAATTTTATTTGACTGCTTTATTATTCTGCAAACTTTTAATCTATATGTTCGATAGGTACTCCAATCATATTTACAACATATGCATTGTATCGAAATATTTTTTTCACCAATCTTTAAAATATATTTCCGTCCTGTATTCAACTTATAAAAAACTGCTTGATTCTCTTCCACCCTTTCCGTTTGAAAAAACTGTTTTTTGCTTACTTTATAGTAAGCTGTTTCCTTAACATACCATTCCTGCATTATATATTCCAATTCCAAAAACATCGTCTGTTCTATGAAAAACTCATCTTTCGTAAGTAGTATCCTGCACTTTTGGTTCGCATCTTTTGAAAGTAAAAAACGTCTTCCATACTTTTCTCCATATATAAAAATCAAAAATCTCATAGCTTCTTTTCCCCTAAAGTGATATACTGTGATGTTAGGGGCAAAAAGTATTTTGTCCCTAACTTGATGTCACGAATTATTCCATAGCTAACGCTACTCTCGTAATTCTGGCACAAATGAAGTTTTTACCTTTTAACCCCGATCTTATACTATTTAATCAATTCAAGTCGAGCCACCTGAAAGAGGTGGGAGTCTTCTCGACTGAGATAAAAACAAAGGAGCTGCCCCTATGATAGCAAAAGATGATATCGTTATAAGAAAAGCTATTTTACATATTCTAGACACAAATCGCGGAGAATGTATATTATCTAATACTCTCTTAGATCCCGGTCCGGATTTACATGACTTTATTCGAAACCACATTTATAAAATCGTTTCCAGCGATGATACCAAGAACTGTGAGTTTAATCCAGAAGCATCACCAATTTACTCTATCCTTGAAACCTGGGATGAATCTGATGAAGCCTCTTTTATAGAAACAAGCCAGGCAATTGCAAACAAACTTTATATTGCTATGGGAGAAGGATTAGATATTCCTGCTGCTGACCTTCTATTCGTAACTTTCCAGGCTGAAGGAACCATCTACCTTGCTCTCTTAAAAATGAATTATAAAGAAAGTTATACCCATGAAATTACTGCATCGGATTCTGAAGGTACTAATCTTAATAGTAATGATTCTAACATTCCTGTCATCAATACTGGAATTGTTAAATCAAGAGCCCTTCTTCCCTCAGCAACTTCAAGAATTCCTGAAGCTGTAATTATTAATTTGTCAGATTATCATATAAAACTTCTGGAAAAAAGATATGAAATCAATGGTGAAAAAGCATATTATTTATCTGAAAACTTTCTCATCTGCCATACTAATATTCCACCTAAAAAGAAGTTAAATATACTGACACGTGTTATTAATAATATTTCCAATAAATATGACGGTGCCGATTTAAAAACAAAGATGGATACAAAAAGTGCCTTACAAAAAGAATATGTAGATCGAAAATCTTTTGATATAGAAGAAATCGGAAATAAACTCTTTGGAAAAAGTCCTGAAAAAAAATCAGAATTTGACGAAAAAATGGAACAATATGATCTCCAATATGACAACTTTACTGTCACCAATGAAAATACTGTAAAGAAATTAGAAAAGCAGGTCATGGTAACCGATAGTGGAATTGAAATATCCATTCCTATGGAAACTTATAACAAACTGGCTAACTTTGAAGTTCAAACAGATGTAACCGGTAAATCAACTATTATCATAAGAAATATAGATAATCTTGTTTTAAAATAACCATTTATCTGCAATAGATATTAAAAATACAAAAACCTCACACACAAAGCTACTGCAAACTTACTGTTTATTATCCTTTGTATGTGAGGTTTTATCTCAGTCGAGAAGACTCCCACCTCTTTCA
>OLOH01001079.1_pt1 | contig 16620 bp, 17 predicted proteins | sample 1673221 | NCBI WGS metagenome assembly OLOH01 (sample SAMEA3136767, study PRJEB25190) | human gut metagenome
GGCTGCTTCGGCGGTACAGGCTCCGGCTGGGGGGCGGGGGCCTCCTCGTCGGGGACTTCATAGGTGACCTTTACTTTGGCGGGGGCGCTGCCAAAGCCCAAAAATCCGGACTTGGCCCGCTCCAGCACTTCTACGGACACACTGTCCCGGTCCAGCCCCAGCTGGGCCAGGGCGTTCTGCACGGCAGCATCTTCCGATCTGCCCGTGGCTTCTATCCATTTCAACATAAGGCAGGTCTCTCCTTACTTTTCGTCGTTGTCGCCGCGGGTCTCATCCAGAGCCTGGGCTGTGGGTTTCCCCTTCTTCTTGTCTTTTTTTGCCAGCTCCACGGCCTGCTTTTGGGCCTGCTCGGCCTCGGCCTGTTTGGCCAGCTCGTTGGGGTCCTGATAGGGGAAGGTGGGGTAGCGCTCCGGGTCATACAGACGGCCTCTGGCGTAGGCGCGGATGCCCTCCCGGCTGGCCCCGGCGATGCTCTTGTTGAGCTTGCGCTCCATCTGGATCTTGCGCATCTCCTCCTGGGCCTTGCGCTTGGCTTCGGCCTGGGCTTTCTTCTCCAGCTTGATGCGCTCTCGCTCCTGTTCCTGGCGCTCGGCCCGGTCCTTTTCCTGTTTTTTCAGGAAGGAGCGGAGGAAGGGGATGTTCGCCACTTCCTGGAGCATGGCAAACAGGCTGTTTGCGATCCAGTACACGCCCAGGGCGGCGGGCAGCGTGAAGCAGATCCACAGGGAGAACAGGGGCATGATGAGCATGGTGGTCTTGGTGGACTGGTCCATGGGCTTGGCCGTGCCGAGCACGTCGGCGTTGATCTTATTGGTCACGATCATGGACACCACGCCCAGCAGGGCAGAAATGATGGGGATGAGCCAGAGAACGAAGGCAGAACCCACGTTATCCGCTTTCCAGAACATGAAGCTGGGGGTCTGGGACAGGTTCACGCCCAGGAAGGTAAAGTCGATCTGGGGCATCCCGGCCAGGTCGGGCACAGCGGCGACGATCTTATCGTGGTTCAGGAACACGTCCTGGGCGATCTGCAGCTGCTGGTTCTTGTAGTTGAGGACCTCCCCGTAGAGCAGGTTGGAAATCACGTTGAACTGATCCTCCGTGACGTTCATGAGGTAGGTCAGGGGCTGCCGGATGATGGCGTACAGCACCATCAGGAAGGGCAGGGGCAGGAAGGACCAGAGACAGCCGGACGAGGGCTTCACGCCCTCCTGCTCATAGAGCTTGGTGAGCTCCTGGCTGTATTTTTCCCGGTCGCGGGCGTACTTCTGGGCCAAGACCTTCTGCTTTTCCGCCAGTCCGCTCATGGCCAGCATGCCCTTACGACCTTTCAGGAAGATGGGGGACAGGACCAGACGGACCACCAGGCCGAACAGGATGATGGACACACCATAGCTGCCGGTGATGTTATAGAACAGCAGAAGCAGCTTGGCAAAGGGGGTCAAAATAATGCTCATTGCAGCGCCTCCAAGTGAGATGGGGTCCCGGCGGCTTGTCCGCCGGGGATGGCTGTCGCCCCGCCGTCAGGGGACGGGGTCATACTCGATGCTCTTCTGCCGATGAAAGGGGTTGCAGCGCAGGATGCGGCGCAGGGCAAGAAAGCCCCCCTTGAGAGCGCCGTATTTTTCGACCGCCTCCAGGGCATAGGCCGAGCAGGTGGGAATGAACCGGCAGCAGGGGGGACGGAGCGGCGAGAGGAACCGGCGGTAAAACCGGATCATCCAGAGCAGGACAGCCTTCATGGCTTCTTTCCCTCCTGGGAGGGGAGAAGCTGAAGTTTTTTTGCCAGGCGGAGAAAATCTCGTTCCAACACGGCATAGGAGCTGTGGACCGCCCGGACCCGCGCCACGACGACAATATCGTAGCCGGGGGCAAACCGGTCCTCGTGCAGCCGATAGATCTCCCGCAGGCGGCGGCGCACTTTGTTGCGCACCACGGCGTGGCCGAGCTTGGTGCCGGTGGTCAGCCCCAGGCGGCTCTCCCTGCGGCCGTTGCGGCGGCAGTAGAGGACCATCGTGGGGGCCACGGCACTCTTGCCCTTGGCGTACAGCCGGCGAAAGACCCTATTTTCCTTTAAGGAAACGGTAAATTTCACAGCATTTTCTCCCTACATTCTGACAGAGCCGCCAGAGACTGCGGCAAAAAAGAAGCTGATGCTTCGCAGGGGCGGTGGAATACGATTCCCCGCCCCTTAGTCAGTCTCTATGCGGTTAACCTTGGCATCAGTGAGTCAGCCGAGCGCGGCCTCTGGCGCGGCGACGAGCCAGAACCTTGCGCCCGTTGGCGGTAGCCATGCGCTTGCGGAACCCGTGCTCCTTGGAACGCTGACGCTTCTTGGGCTGATAGGTACGAACCATTCCGATACACCTCCTGTATCTATTTCGAGCGGAAGCCGAATAAAATAATCATAAGGCCCGCCAACCACAACGGCCGAATTGCCCCGGCCGCGGTCGTCACAGAAAATACGCAGTCAAAAAAGCCAGGAAAGCTCCATGATTGCGTGCAATACATTATACAGGAAACCATATCCCTCTGTCAACCTTAAATTTTTCTCGGATCAGACCGCCTTCTGCCCCCCACACAGGCACCTTATAAATAGAACAGCGCTTGCCAAAAAAAACGGAATCTGCTATAATAAACTGATTTTTTATCGATAACTCTGTTCTCACCGGCAGGTCCATGAATGGCATGGGCCTATTTGTCCATGCTTTTTATCGTGCCGCCCCCGCCGAAAGGGGGCAAGGCCCCGGTGACGACAGACCAAAGGAGGTTGCCCATGAACTCTGCCGCGGATATTTGGGAGCGCGTGCTGTCCCTGATGAAACAAACCATGACCGAGACCACCATCACCACCTGGTTCTCCGACGCAGAGCCGGTGGCTCTGGATGAAAACCGGTTCATTCTCTATGTTCCCACGGACTTCAAGCGGGAGATCGTGGTCTCCCGGTACCTAAAGGACATCAAAAAGGCCCTGTACGACCTGTTCTCCGAGGACCTGGACGTGGTGGTCCTGAGCGAGGACGAAAAAGACAAATACGCCAAGAAAGAGCCCCCCTCCCGCTTCCTGCCGGGAACGGAGGAATACACCTTTGAGCGCTTCGTGGTAGGCAACTCCAACAAGCTGGCCCACGCAGCGGCCCTGGCCGTGGCCGAGCATCCGGCAGAGAACTACAACCCGCTCTTCATCCACGGCGAGTCCGGCCTGGGCAAGACCCACCTGCTGTATGCCATCGCCCACACCATCCATAAAAATCACCCGGACTATAAGATCGTCTATATCCGAGGCGAGGACTTTACCAATGAGCTCATCCGGGACATCCGGGCCGGGAAGAACCAGGAGTTCCGGGCCAAGTACCGCTCGGCAGACGTATTCCTCATGGACGACGTACAGTTCATCGCCGGGCGGGACTCCACCCAGGAGGAGATGTTCCACACCTTCAACACCCTCTACGAGAGCAAGAAGCAGATCGTCCTCACCTCCGACCGGCCGCCTCACGAGATGGCCCAGCTGGATGACCGTCTGCGGACCCGGTTTGAATGGGGCCTGCTGGTAGACGTACAGCCGCCGGACCTGGAGACCCGCATCGCCATCATCGCCCGGAAGGCCGAAAGCCTGCATCTGGACATTCCGGAGTCGGTGTGCGAATACATTGCAAACAAATTAAAGAGCAACATCCGTCAGTTGGAAGGCGCGGTGAAAAAACTGCGTGCCTATCACCTGCTGGAGAACAAGCCAATCAACATCGCCACGGCCCAAGCTGCCATCAGCGATATCATCAACAATTCCCAGCCCACCCCAGTCACCGTGGACAAGATCATCGAGGAAGTGGCCCGCACCTATGGGGGCATCACCCCCGAGGACATCCGTTCCCAGAAGCGCAACGCCAATATTTCCAAGGCGCGGCAGGTTTCCATGTACATTGTCCGGGAGATCACCCAGATGTCCATGGTGGAAATCGGCCAGACTTTTGGCGGCCGGGACCACTCCACGGTGGTGTACGCCGTGCGCCAGGTGGAAAAGGACCTGAAAAAAGACCCTCACACCAAGGCCATGGTGGACGACATCATCAAGAATATCCGGGACCGGTGAGTCCCCTTGTCTTTGAAACCTGAAAAGGATTGGAACAGTTGGCGGTTTCCCCGCCGGCTCCTGAGCAGTGTCTCGGGCAGGCCGGCGGGGCTTTCCGGGAGCTTTTTTCCCTATTTCCGGGCCCAAAAACAGGCCCAGGGACGCTCTGTTCCATATTTTTTTTAGCCGAAAAGTTTTCCACACTTTCTTTCACATTCCCTCCACAGGATTTCACAGGCTGTTGAATGTGAAAAACTTTTTTCAATGCCTCCACGATTTCTCCACAAACGGTTTTGAAAAACTTTCCATGGATAAAATCAGGCGTGCTGTGGGTTTGCCCAACTTTTCCACAAATTCACAGCCCCTACTACTACTTCTAAATCTATGATAGTAAAGAAAGGATAAGAAAGGCTGGACCCGGGTGCTAGTCCCGCCCGGCCGGAAAGGAATCCCTATGAAATTTACTGTGAATAAAAGCGATATCACCGAAGCTGTGAGCAATATCCAGCGGGCCGTTTCCACAAAGACCTCCATCCCGGCCTTGGAAGGCATTCTTCTGGGAGCCAGCGACAAAGGTTTGGAGCTGTGCGCTTACGACTTGGAGCTGGGCATCACCACGGTGATCCCCGCGCAAGTGACGGAACCCGGCAGATCTGTGCTCAGCGCCAAGATCTTTTCCGATATTGTACGGCGTACCCCCGCGGAGACCATCACCGTCACCGTGGATGAAAAAAATATGGCCAGCTTGGAAAGCGGATACAGCCGGTTCTCTATTATCGGCATTCCCGCGGAAGAATTCCCTGAACTGCCCAAGCTCACCGATTCCACCCAGTTCTCCATGGCTTCCAACGTGCTGAAAAGCATGATCCGGCAAACTCTGTTTGCCATTGCGGAAAGCGATGCAAAACCCATCCATCAGGGCAGCCTGTTCAACCTGGAAAACGGGGTGCTGGACGTGGTCAGCGTGGACGGATACCGGCTGGCCAAGCGCAGCGAGCCCATCGATTTTGACGAGGACCTGAATTTTGTGGTGCCCGGCAAGACCCTGAGCGAAATTTTGAAACTTCTGAAGGACAGCGACGACCCGGTGGAGATCTCCGCAGGCCGCCGGCACATCCTCTTTAAAATAGACAACTACACCGTGATCTCCAGCCTGCTGGAAGGAGAATTCCTCAACTATAAGGCGGCCATTCCCCCGGACAGCCAGACGGAAGTGGTGGTAAAAACCCGGGAGGCCATCGACAGCGTGGAGCGTGTGTCCTTGCTGATCACCGACCGGCTGAAGAGCCCTGTGCGCTGCATTTTCTCTGACAACGAAGTAAAACTCAACTGTACCACCTCCATGGGCCGGGCCAGCGACCAGATCAATGTGGAAATGATCGGCCAGGATGTGGAGATCGGATTCAACAACCGGTATCTGCTGGAAGCCCTGCGGAATACCGAGTGCGACGAGGTAAAAATCCAGCTGGGCGGCCCCCTGAGCCCCATGAAAGTGGTGCCCAAGGAAGGGAACAGCTTCCTGTTCCTGGTTTTGCCCGTGCGACTGAAGAGCGAGTAAGGAGCCATCCCTATGGAACAGATTCCCATTACAACTGAATTTATCCGGTTGGATTCGTTTTTAAAGCTGACCGGTATGGTGGATACCGGCGGCCAGGCCAAAATGATGATCCAGGACGGCCAGGTGAAGGTCAACGGGGAAGTGTGCCCCATGCGGGGCAAAAAACTCTACCCCGGGGACCAGGTCTCCCTGCTGGGGAAAGAATTCCAAGCCGTCCAGGGTCAGTAAGGGTCCCGCCATGGTTGTGACCCGCCTGGCCTATGAGGGCTTTCGAAACTTGGCCGATGGTGCTGTGGAACCCTGCGAAGGGGTGAACGTGATCTACGGCGACAACGCCCAGGGAAAAACCAATCTGCTGGAAGGCCTTTGGCTCTTTACAGGAGGACATTCCTTCCGGGGAGCCAAGGACACGGAATTGCCCCGCCTGGACCCCGCTACCGGGGAAAATGGGCCGGTGGCTTCCCTGTCCCTGGAATTTTTCAGCGAGGGCAGAAATCAAAAAGCCACCCTCCGCCTGGAAAACGGCCGCCGCAGCTCGGTGATCAACGGGGTGAAAAAGAAAACAGGCTCCGCCCTGGTGGGCAAAGTCTGCGCTGTGATCTTTTCCCCAGAACATCTGCTTCTTGTGAAACAAGGTCCCGCCCGGCGCCGGGGATTTTTGGACGGCGCCCTGTGCCAGCTCCGGCCCAGCTATGCTTCCACCCTGCATGTGTACCACCGGGCCTTGGCCCAGCGGAACGCTTTGCTGAAAGATATTGGCAGATTCCCGGAACTTCACGATACCTTGGAAGTCTGGGACGCCCGGTTGGCGAAATTGGGCGTGGCCGTCATGGTGGAACGCCGCCAGTATGTGGAGAACGTAGCTCCCCGTGCGGCGGAAGTGTACCAGGGAATTTCCCGGGGAAAGGAAGACCTTGCCCTGGCCTATTCCCCTTCCCCCAAGCCGCCGGAAGGCTGTTCCCCCCAGGAGTGGGAGAAAGTGTTCCGGGAAGAGCTGCGCCGGGCAGAAAAAAGCGATATCCGTTCGGGCTTTACCTCGGTTGGCCCTCACCGGGACGATTTGGAGATCTCCCTTTCCGGGTTGTCTGCCAGAATGTATGGTTCCCAGGGCCAGCAGCGGAGTACCGTCCTGGCCTTAAAACTGGCGGAAGCCCAGACTTTGTCGGAGCTTTCCGGGGAAACGCCCATTGTGCTGTTGGACGACGTGATGAGCGAGCTGGATCAAAGCCGCCAGGATTACCTTTTGAACCACCTTCATGGCCGGCAAGTGTTTGTCACTTGCTGTAGCCCGGAAACCGTGAGCTTGCAGGAAACAGGAAAACGGTTTCGTGTGGAAGCCGGAAAAGTGTATGAAGAAGAAGTGGGCACGGCCCTGGAAACGTAAAAGTTTTAGAGCAACCGGCAGTCAAAATCACTTTTCCCGCAGGAGGTTATCATGTACTTGCACTTGGGACAAGATACCATTGTGAACGAACGGGATATTGTAGGTGTGTTTGACCTGGACAATTCCACCATTTCCCGCCATACCCGGGAGTTTCTCTCCAAAGCCCAGCGGGAAGGCAGAGTGGTCAACGTTTCCATGGAACTGCCAAAATCCTTTATCGTGTGCCATTCAAACGGCCGGGAGACCGTTTACATCTCCCAAATCTCCACCGCCACCTTGCTGCGCCGGGCTTCCGGCCGGCCGGGTTCCGCCTTGAGCGGTTGGTGAGAGTTTTTTCAGATTTATGGGAAAGGCTGGTTTTACTATGCAGTATTTTGGTGTGCCTAGATGCCCCTATTGCAAAAAAAGGGTCAACCTGATCCGTACCTGGTCCCTCAAACGCCAGGGTGAATATCAATGCCCCCGGTGCGGTGGAATCTCCAACATCTACCTGTCACCGCTGATCTATGTGTTTGCCTTGTTGGCGGTTTTCTCCGCAGGCGCAGTGTATTTCTTCCACAAGTTCATTTTGAATGACGTGGATTTGACCACCTGTTTCCAGGTGATCCTTCCCTTTGTGGTGTTTTTCCTGCTGAGCTTGTTCATGGTCTACCTGGCAAAACCGGTGATCAAACGGGTGTCCCGGGAAGAATCCGGCAAAAAAGGGAAAAAACGCCCCGCCGCCGATGCTCGCCGGGCTGGGGTCAATTCCGGCAATACGGGCCATATTTACGCCGACCAGGAGGAGTATCTCCCCCAGAACGATTATCGCACCGGTCCCTTCCCCCAGGAACGTCCTGTGAACGCCCCTGCGCCCCAGGCAGTCAGCGAAAACGCCCAGCCCACAGCGGTGATGGCTTCTCCTGCTGCCCAGCGGCGAATGGCGGCCCAAAATACAGCTGCTCATAGGGGCGCCCGCCGTCCTGCGGCAGCCCAGAACAGCCAGACTCAGTCTCGGGTGTCTCCCATGAAAGGAGAAACGTCTACCATGCCCCGGGCGCAGAGTGGGGCTCAGCCCAACCACGCCGCGGCTCGTCCCGCGCCTTCCACTGGGACGGCATCCATGCCTCGGGCACAGGGAGCGGCTCAATCTAACCGCGCCGCGGTTCGCCCCGCGCCCTCCGGTGGAACGGCACCCATGCCCCGGACACAGAGTGGGGCTCAGCCCAGCCGCGCCTCTCGGCCGGCTCAGCAGCCTGTGGCCCCGGTCACACCTCGGAGAGAACCTGCTGCCCGGCCGCAGACCCAGCAGCCTTCCCGCCGGACTTCCATCCCGGAGCCCCGGCAGGCGTCCCACGTGGTTAGCAGCGTGGAGATCCCCAGCGTTTCCGACGATTTCTTCGCAAAATACGACGATCCCGCCTATGTGGAGCGCCGTTTGAAGGAGATCCAGGAAAAGAATGGGAAAGATTCCCAGTAAACGGGAAAACCAAACCAGCTTTCCGCCCGGAAAGCCCCGGAAAAAGGGGGTTTCCGGGTTTTCTTTGCCAAGGTTTTCGCCGGTTTACATGTTTACAAAAACGGGAAAATCTGTTATACTAATAAATAGCTAAAAATTGATTTTTGCTCAGTGTATAGTAATTCCAAACGCCCCCAAACCCCCTGGGTTTGTCCCGTCCGGGTCTGGGGGCAGGCGTTTCCTTTAGGAGGGTTCTTGCTTGGAAATCAACGAAATGACGGACATGACAAAGTCTGAAAAAGCCTATGACGGCGACCAGATCCAGGTCCTGGAAGGCCTGGAAGCAGTGCGCAAACGTCCCGGCATGTATATCGGCTCTACCGGTCCCCGGGGTCTGCACCACCTGGTGTATGAGATCGTGGACAACTCCATCGACGAGGCGTTGGCCGGCTTCTGCGACAAGATCGACGTGAAGCTGCTGCCGGGCAACGTGGTGTTCGTGCGGGATAACGGCCGTGGCATCCCTGTGGGCGTGCAGCACAAGACCGGACTTCCCGCTGTGACCGTGGTGTTTACCATCCTCCACGCCGGCGGCAAATTCGGCGGCGGCAGCTACAAAGTCTCCGGCGGCCTCCACGGCGTGGGCGCCTCTGTGGTAAACGCTTTGTCCACCTGGCTGGAGGTGGAGGTGGTCTCCGACGGCATCCTCTACTACCAGCGGTTCGAGCGGGGCAAGGCTGTCACCGAGCTGGAAAATCGGGGGCCTGCTCCGGAGGGACGGCAGCGGGGCACCACAGTGTGTTTCCAGGCGGACCCGGAGATCTTCAAAGAGACCACGGTGTACGAATACGACGTGCTTCAGAAGCGGCTGCGGGAACAGGCGTTTTTGAACGCCGGGGTGCATATCCAGCTCACCGACGAGCGTCCTGCCAAGGACCGTCCGGAAAGCGAGCAGGACCGGGAGATCCCCTACCAGAACAACTACTGCTATGAGGGCGGCGTGTCCTCCTTTGTGGAGTATATCAACGCTTCCAAGGATGTGATCCATCCGGACGTGATCCATTTCTCCGCAGTGGCGGAGGACGAAAACTCCACGGCGGAGATCGCCATGCAGTATACGGACTCCTACCAGGAGCAGATCTTGAGCTTTGCCAACAACATCCATACCACCGACGGCGGCACCCACGAGGACGGCTTTAAGCGGTCGCTCACGCGGGTGATGAACGACTATGCCCGGAAATACAACATCCTGAAGGAAAACGACAAGAACCTTTCCGGCGAGGACGTGCGGGAAGGCTTGACCTGCGTCATCAGCGTGAAGCTGAAGGAGGCCCAGTTCGAGGGCCAGACCAAGGCAAAGCTGGGCAACACGGAAATCAGCGGCCTGGTCAGTTCCCTGGTGTACAACAAGATGATGACCTACCTGGAGGAAAACCCCGCCACGGCAAGGATCATCTTTGATAAGGCCCTGTCCGCTTCCCGGGCAAGAGAAGCCGCCCGGAAGGCCCGGGATCTGGCCCGGCGGAAAACCGCCCTGGAAAACACCACCCTGCCCGGCAAGCTGGCGGACTGCCAGAGCCGCGACACGGAAGAGACCGAGATCTACATCGTGGAGGGCGACTCCGCAGGAGGCTCCGCCAAGGGCGGCCGTGACCGGAAGTTCCAGGCCATCCTCCCCCTGTGGGGCAAAATGCTCAACGTGGAAAAGGCAAGACTGGACAAGGTGTACTCCAACGAAAAGCTCATGCCTGTAGTCATGGCTTTGGGCACGGGCATCGGGGAAGATTTCGACCTTTCCAAGCTGCGGTACGGCAAGATCATCATCATGGCCGATGCCGATGTGGACGGTTCTCACATCCGCACCCTGCTGCTCACCTTCTTCTTCCGGTTCATGCGTCCTCTGGTGGAAGAGGGCCACGTGTACCTGGCCCAGCCTCCCCTGTTCCGGATCACCAAGGGCCGGCGGCACTACTACGCCTTCTCTGACCAGCAGCGGGACCAGATCATGGCGGACCTGGGCACCGGGTATGAGATCCAGCGGTACAAGGGCTTGGGCGAAATGGATTCCGAGCAGCTTTGGGAAACCACTATGAACCCGGAGACCCGCACCATGCGCCGGGTGGAAGTGGAAGACGCCATCGAGGCGGACGAAGTGTTCACCGTGCTCATGGGCGACAAGGTGGAACCCCGCCGGGATTTCATCATCAAAAACGCCAAAGAGGCCAACTGGGACGTGTAAGGCCCCGGGCTTCCGGGGAAACCTTCCCGGATCTTTCCACGGCTTTTTCAAAACCTGTGGAAAACTCTCTGCTTTCAAATCACTTTTGGAAAGGACTTCACTATGGCATCCTTTCAATTTTCCTATACATTGACAGAACAGGAAGTGTACGACGGCTTGCGGCTTTCCGGAGTGTATAAGCTCAGCGGCAAGCGGGCCTGGATTGAAACCATTCTGCTGGGCGTATTTTTCCTGTTTTTCCTCTATTCCTTCCTCATGGAGAGAAAAGGCTTCGACCTGGCCATGACCTTGATCTCCGCGCTGGTGCTGGTGGCCCTGAACCTGGTGCCCCGGCTGGATATGCGCAGCAAGGCAAAAAATGGCCTGCGGGAGATCAAACTCCGGCTGTACGCCAACAAACTCTATGCGGATACCAAGGCCGGCACACAGTCCGTGGATCTGGACGGTTCCGTGCCCATCAGAACGGTAAAGACAAAGGAGGGCCAGCTCCTTTGCGTCCTGTTGCCCGAGGGCGGGCTGCTCATCATCCCCCTGCGGGCCATTCCCAAAGAGATCCGCGGCCAGGCTTTGAGCCTTTTGCTCGGATCCGGTCAAGACAGTTCCCATTAACTCCACGCTTTTTAGGCGATCACTTTGCCCCCGGGGCAAGAAAGGCAGTATGACCCATGGACAATGAAAATTCCGAGATCATCAAGGAAGAAGCCGGCGGACGGATCATCGACGTCAGCCTGCGCAAAGAGATGGAAAAATCCTTCCTGGACTACTCCATGTCCGTCATCGTGCAGCGGGCCTTGCCCGACGTGCGGGACGGCTTGAAGCCTGTTCACCGGCGCATCCTTTACACCATGTATGAAAATACCCTGTGGCCGGAAAAGCCCTACCGCAAATGCGCCGATACGGTGGGTTCCGTGTTGGGACGGTACCATCCCCACGGCGACGCTTCCGTGTACGACGCCATGGTGCGTCTGGCCCAGGATTTCTCCATGCGCTATATGCTGGTGGACGGCCACGGCAACTTTGGCTCCATCGACGGCGACCCCCCTGCCGCCTACCGTTACACCGAGGCCCGGATGAACAAGCTCTCTGTGGAGATGCTTCAGGACATCGACAAGGACACGGTGGATTTCATCCCCAACTACGATGACCGTCTGAAGGAGCCCACCGTGCTCCCCAGCCATTTCCCCAATATCCTGGTCAACGGCTCCACAGGTATTGCCGTGGGCATGGCCACCAATATCCCGCCCCACAACATGGGCGAGGTCATCGACGGCATGTGCGCCTTGATCGACAACCCTGACGCCACCTTGGAAGACCTGATGGAACACATCAAGGGGCCCGATTTCCCCACCGGGGGCATTGTCATGGGCCGGTCCGGCATCCGGGCCGCCTACGCCACCGGCCGCGGCCGGATCACGGTCCGCGCCCGGGCGGAGATCGAGGAAAACGAGAAAACCGGCCGCTCTAAGATCATCGTCACCGAGCTGCCCTACCAGGTGAACAAGGCAAGGCTCATCGAGAGCATCGCCGACCTGGTGAAGGAAAAGCGCATTGAGGGCATTTCCAACATCGACGACCATTCCGACCGGAACGGCATGCACATCGTCATCGACGTGAAGCGTGACGCTTCCCCTCAAATCGTCTTGAACCACCTGTTCACCTTTACCCAGCTGCAAACCACCTTTGGCGTGATCATGCTGGCCATTGTGGACGGAGAACCCAAGCTGCTGAACCTGCGGCAGATCTTGGAAGAATATATCAAGTTCCAGGTGGAAGTCATCACCCGCCGCACCCGGTTCGACCTGAAAAAAGCTCAGGACCGGGCCCACATCCTGGAAGGCTTGAAAAAGGCCATCGACATTGTGGACGAGATCATCGCCACCATCCGGGCCTGCAAAGGCGGCCGGCCGGAGGCCAAGATCGCGTTGATGGAGCGGTTTGGCTTTGACGACCTGCAGGCCGACGCCATCTGCCGGTTCCAGCTGGGCCAGTTGGCAGGTCTGGAAATTTTGAAGATCGAAACCGAACTGGACGAGCTGCACGCCCGCATTGCCGACTTGAACGAGATCCTGACCAGCGAAGGCCGGCGGCTGGCCATCGTCAAGGACGAGGCTCTGGAAATGAAGCGGAAGTTCTCCGACGAGCGCCGGACAGAGATCGCCGCCATCAGTGGGGAAGTGGACATCGAAGACCTGATCCCCCAGGAAGAGTGCGTGCTGACCATGACCAATTTCGGCTATGTGAAGCGTCAAAAGACCGACGACTATCACCAGCAGAAGCGGGGCGGCCGTGGCGTTAACGGCATGAACCGCCGGGACGAGGACGTGGCCACGGAGATCTTTGTCACCGGAAGCCACGACTATGTGATGTTCTTCTCCACCCTGGGCAGAGTGTACAAGCTCAAGTGCTACGAGGTGCCGGAAGGCTCCCGCACCAGCCGTGGCATGAATATCAAGAACCTGCTGCCTCTCCAGCCGGAGGAAGGCATCAGCTCCATGATCCGGGTGACGGATTTTGACGAGGACAAATACCTTGTGATGGTGACGAAAAACGGCGTCATCAAGCGGACCAAGCTTTCCGCCTATGATACGGCCCGGAAGGGCGGCCTGATTGCCATCGACCTGGACGAGGGCGACGCCCTGAGCTGGGTCCGGGTCACCAGCGGCCATGACGACCTGGTGGTGGCCACCAAGAAGGGCATGGCCATCCGGTTCCACGAGACGGAGGTCCGGGAGCTGTCCCGTACCGCTCGCGGCGTCCGGGTGATGAAGCTGGAGGAAGGGGACTGCATTGTGGGCATGTCCATCCTCCGGGAAGGCGGCCTGGTGCTCACCGTGACGGAAACCGGTTTCGGACGGCTTTCCAGCCCGGAGAATTACCGGATTCAGAAGCGGGGCGGCAAGGGCCTGCTGAACTACCACACGGATAAATTCGGCGACGTTGCCGCTATCAAGGTGGTGGACATGGACGACGACGTGATTTTGATCTCCGAGGACGGAGTCATTATCCGCATCGCCGCCAGCTCCATCCGTGTCTGCGCCCGGCCCAGTAAGGGCGTGCGGGTGATGAAGCTTGCGGAAGGCAGCAAAGTGGTCACCCTGGCTCGTGTGCCTCACGAGGAAGACGAAGTGGACCAAGTGGACATTGAGGACGACGGCACCGCTGACGAGGGCGGGGACGTTTCCGAAGAGGTGGAAGAGGAATCCACGGAGGAAGTGGAAGCTCTCCAGACCGAGGAAGAGCCGGAAGAGTAATCCTGGATGAAAAAAGAGCTGATGCGAAACGCATCAGCTCTTTTGTTTTGAAAATTTCGGGTTCTTAACCCTTATCCTCTTTATGATCGGAAAGCTGCTGGGCTTTCTGCTCCCGGAACTCCTTGTTCAAGTTGGCTTCGGCTTCCGCTTCCTCGTTTTTGATCTCCCAGTGGAGCAGGAAAGTGAGGGCTGCCCGCAGGGCGATGATGGCCCCCACGATGGCGATCTCGCTCAAGTCCCGGACGATGACCGTACGGAGGATCTCGCTGCCCAGCTTGAATTCCAGGCACAGGGCCATGCCCTTTGCCAGATTCAGCCGGACCATGGGGTCATGGCGGATATAGTTGACCACACCACGGATGCCTGCCACGATCAGCACAATGACGCCCACCAGCTCGAACAAGTGGATGGCGTTGGACACCAGCACTTCCAGCAAGTTTTCCATAAACAGTTCAAATGCGTCTAAATTCACTACCATCCTCCTTCCCCCAGCGTGACGCTGGACCCAAGTCGCGGGGGCGTGCGCTGCGCTTACTCCCAGCGTGGAAAACCGTTGGCTCACTGTCCGCGGGGTCTAACGGCGCGGACGTGCTCTGACGCATTTCACAGCCTGAGCGAAGCGAACGACCCGTGGTCTCGCCTGCCGGCTCGGTCGGTCCTAAACGGTCGTCACCGGCGACCAGGACCGCGACTTGCCCGGAGTGCAACCCCGCGGACAGCACAAAAATGGTTCCCTGCGCTGGGAGTAAGCAACGCGCACGTACCCGCGACTTGCCAAGGGTGCAACCCTTAGCCGACAGCTTCGCCGGTGGTGGAGGGGAATTGGGGCAGTTGGCCGGTGGCCTCATATACGGCCTGACACAGGACCTTGGCCCGGTCACGGTAATACTCCATCACCGCTTTGGCGGACGCTATGGAATCTTCGCTGTTCTCGTCCCGGATGGCTTGTACTGCCCCATCCAGACCGTTTTCCCATTCCTGCTGTTCCGTTTCCAGCGTGGTCAAAGCGTCCCCGGTCAAAGCGCTTTGGGCTTCTCCATAGGCCGTGTCGATCAGCGATTTCCACAGCTTGGCCCCGTTGTCATAAGCCCGTAGGATCAAGTTGGTGGAAGTGGCGTTGGCCATGTCCTCTTCCAGCTTGACGTCAATGGGATTTTCCTCAAACGCAGTGTCAAACTCCCCGGAGGACACTTGGCTTTCCTCAGAGCTTTCCGGCGAGGGAGTGGGACTGGGCGTGGGAGTGGGGGTAGGTGTGGGCGTAGGCGTGGGGGTGGCTTCGTTTTCCACAACGCTGACAGAAGGTGTGGAAATCTGGGAAGAGGTGTCCGCCCCTTCTCGGGAACAAGCCCCCGCGCTCAATAACAATCCGGCGCAGATGACCAGAGACAGAAATCTAAGAGAACCTTTCATAGCAGTGCTCCTTTCTCTATCGAGACATTCCGCCGGGCCCTCAGGCAGGGCTTAGAGCAGCCCTTTTTCCACCAGGGCGGCGGTTTTTAAGATCCCCACTTGGGTCTTGCTGTCGGGGATCTCGTTATTTAACACCATTTCCACAGCTTTGTCAAGGGGAATACGCAGGTTTTGAAGGAACTCGTCCGGGTCCAGATTCAGCTCGCCGGTTTCCTTGTCCACACGGCAGGCCCACAGCCGGATGATCTCCCCGCAATAGCCGGGAGTGGGGTACAGATTTCCCAGGGAAATGTAATTTTTACCGGTGGTGCCGGTTTCTTCCATCTGTTCCCGCTTCATGGCTTCAAAGGGATCCTCCCCGGGCTCCAATTTGCCGGCGGGCAGCTCCATCAGCACTTCCTTGTAGGGGCAGCGGAACTGCTTGACGAAGATCAGCTCGTTCTGGGCGGTGAGAATGGCCACGCTCACCCCACCCGGATGGCTTACGATCTCCCGTTTTGCTACGGCGCCGTTGTCCAGTTCCACGTCGTCCACGTGGACCCGGATCAAATGGCCGTCAAATACGGTGGTCTCCTTCAATGTTTTCTCGTTCATGGGGATTCCTCCTAAGTAGATGAAATTTAGGGTTATATTACATCCTGGCCGGTAGAAGGGCAGGTTATTCCTGCAGAGAGTTCATCACCAGGCCGGTAATGAGTTTGGGATAAAAATAGGTGGATTTTTGGGGCATTTTCTCCCCGCTTGACGCCACCTGGCCGATCTCCTCCACCCGGGTGGGATTGAGCAGGAAGCAGCATTGGCTTTCGCCCTTCTGGACGGATTCCTCCGCTTCCTGGGCGGATCGGGTGTAGGTCAGGTTCTTCTGGTTTGCCATGTTCTCCTTGTCAATGCCCAGCAGCCGCTCCAACACCAGGTTGTGAAGGATGGACACGTCCAGCATCCGGTATGCCTGGCTTTTTTCCGGCAGAAGACCGTCCATCACCGCCGGGTCTTTCAGGGTGAGCACCGTCCAAGCCGCACCGTCGTACAGGGCGAAGGCGTGTTTGCCTTCTTCATACAGTTTGTCCAGAGTTGCCTGGCTTTCCTCCCTGCTCCCCTGGGGCAGAAGGTCAAAATCCTCCTGGCAGGCGGCCAGCACCGCGGCGCTGTCAAAGGAGGGCAGTCCCCGCACCAGACGGTGGGTGGGGAATACCGTAAGCCCCGGGTCGGCCATGTCCGTCAGGGTCATGAGGATATACTCGCTGCCCGGCAGGTAGGCTCCCTGCTCCCGG
>OLOH01001086.1_pt1 | contig 16528 bp, 16 predicted proteins | sample 1673221 | NCBI WGS metagenome assembly OLOH01 (sample SAMEA3136767, study PRJEB25190) | human gut metagenome
CGCGGGCGGTGAGGGTGAACTTCTGCCCGGCCTCCAGCGTGACCTTGCCCTCGGCAAAGGTCTTCAGGCGAATTTCCGGGCCTTTCGTATCTAATAAGGCAGCCACGGGGAGATTCTTCTCCTTCCGCAGCTTTTTCAGCAGCTCCAACCGCACCTTATGCTCGGCGTGGGTGCCGTGGGAAAAATTGAAGCGGGCCACGTCCATGCCGCTGTCCATCATGGCTTCCAAAATCTTGGGGTCGTCGGTGGACGGGCCTAAGGTACAGATGATCTTTGTCTTTCTCATAAGGCAGCACCTCCAACTTGGCTGTCGTGTGTCATCAGTTTATGGATCCTTCGTATCCGTCTATTCTACACCTGCCGGCAGGAAAAGGCAATCATGACCTTCTGTCAGCGTTTGCGGGGATTCAAGGCTTTTCGTAACCCCTCCCCCACCAGCAGCAGGGCCAAGGCCGTGCCCACGATGCACAGCCCCGGCGGGACCCAGGCCCAGGGCCGGGTGGTCAGCGTGACCAGCTCCATGGCGTTCTGGGTCAGGTTGCCCCAGGAGGCCTGAGGCGTGCGCAGGCCCACGCCCAGAAAGCTCAGGCTGGATTCCGACAGAATGGCCCGCACCACCTTCAGCGGCAGCGCCGCCCACACCGGGGCGATGACGTTGGGCAGAAGCGTCCGGAACAAGATCGCCCGGTCCGTCGCGCCCAGGGCGCGAGAGGCCTCTACATAGCCGGTCTGTTTGGTCGATAAGGTCCCGCTGTAAACAAGCCGCGCCACCGAGGCCCAGCCCAGGCCGCCGATGACCCAGATGATGTTCCACACCGAGGGACCCAGCAGGGACACCATGGCCAGCACCAAAATAATACTGGGGAACGACTGGAACGTGTCGCAGGCCCGCATGATCCAGTATTCCCAGGCCCCGCCCTTATATCCCGCCAGCAGCCCCAGGGGGACGCCCAGGACCACGCCCAGGGCGGCAGAGGCAAAGCCCACCAGGAGCGACGTCCGTCCGCCATATAACAGGCGGGCAAAAAGATCCCGCCCCACGTCGTCCGTCCCCAGCCAGTGCTGGGCGCTGGGTGCGGCCCAGAACCCGGCGCTCCGGTCGGTCAAATTGGGATCCTGGCCCAGAAAGAGGGGCAGAAAGAGCACCAAGGCGATCTCCACCAACAGAAACACGGCGGCCACTGCCGCCCGGCGGTCGGACCAGAAGGCCCGCCACACGGCATAAGAGCGTCTCACCGGGCCTCACCTCCCCACCCGACGCCGGGGTCAGCCAGGCGATAGACAAGGTCCATTAAAATGCCTGTCGCCAGCACCGTCAAAGCGATCACGACGGTGAGGCCCATAATGACCGTATAATCCCGGCTGGACACGGAGGTAAAGAGCAGGCTCCCCATCCCCGGCCAGCCGAAGATGCGCTCGACGATGAGGGAGCCGCCGATGATATGGGGGATGTGGTTGAGGATCGTCGTCACCACCGGCAGCAGGGCCGTCCGAAACCCATGCTTCCAGACGACCGCCCACTCCGGCAGGCCCTTGGCCCGGGCGGTGCGGATGTAGTCCGCGTTCAGCACTTCCAGCATATTCGTGCGGGTGTAGCGCATATAGCCGCCGATGGAGACGATGACCAGCGTTGCGATGGGCAGCACCAGATGGTTGGCCTTATCGCAGAACTGCCCCCAGGCGTCCAGCTGGGCATAGTCACGGCCGACGAGGCCGTACAGATCGAACCAGCCGAGCTTGACCGAGAACAGCAGCTTGAGCAGCGTAGCAAAGAAGAAAGTGGGCAGAGAGATGCCGACCAGTGCGGCCGCGGTAATAACGTAGTCGGTACGGCTGTACTGCTTGGTGGCAGCCAGAATGCCCAGGGGCACCGCAATGATGATGGACAGCACAAAGGAGATGCCGCCCATGATGACAGACAGGCCGATGACCTCGGTAAACTTCTGGGTGGCGGGCACGTTCCACTTCCAGCTGTCGCCGAAGTTGCCGACGACGGCCTTGCTCAGCCAGGTGAAGAAGCCGGGGATAATGTCCAGGTCAAGGCCGTAGGCCGCATTGAGCTGGGCCAGCCATTCCTCATAGGGTTTGGCACCGGGGGCCTGGGCCAGCTGCATTGCCATCGTCTCGGCAAAGGAGCTGGGCAGGCTGCGGATCAGCGCGTAGATAATGAACATGACACAGAACAGGATCAATACCGACTGCGCGATACGCTTGATGATGTAATTTCGCAAGAGTTTTCGTTCCTTCCTTGCACGGTTAGACCGCGTTTATTTTGCAGGGAAATGCCGTAATGTGGGCATCCCCATCCCACGCAGGGACGACGCCTTGCGTGGGAGTGGGACGACCATATTAGTGGTATAGGGGAAGAATGGCGATTACCGCCGGGCAGAGGGCCGGGCATGCCCGGCCCCTACAGGGCAGCGCATTCGTAGGGGCGCATTCTATATGCGCCCGCACAGGCTGCCCGCTCCCCCCTTTCCTCGGTTCGTCCAATACAGCAAGCAACCGCCCTTGGCGGGCGGTCACCTGCTTTCACAACGGTAAGTTGAACTTAGTTCAGCTCGAGGTTGTTCAGCTCAGACTTGTAGGTCCAGTACGGGGTCTGATCCTTCGCGATGGTGTCGATGTTGACACGCTCGGTGGAGAAGATGGTAGCCTCGCTGCGCTGGTAGACGGGCAGCTCGACACCCCAATCCAGGATGATCTCCATGGCCTCTTTGTACATGGCCTTGCGGGCCTCCTGGTCGGTGGTCTGGCGGGCAGCCATGATCAGCTCATCCAGGTCGGCATCGTTGATGGTGTAGTAGTTGGTAGCGCCCTGGCTGTGGTACAGCTGGTACATATCGGGGTCATTGGTGGACTGCCAGGCAGCGACCCAGCCCTCGGCAGCGCCGGACTGATAGGAAGCGAACAGGTCAGAAGCGTTGGCCATATCGTTGACAGTCAGGGTGAAGCCGATGGTCTTGAGAGCGGCAGCAGCGTTGGTCAGGGTCTGGAAGGAGGGGTGATCACCATTGCCGGAAGCACCGATGTTGACCTGATACTCCATCTTGGCACCGGCGGGGGCAGCCGTGATCTGGCCGTTCTCGACGGTGTAACCGGCAGCCTCAAAGTAGCCCAGGGCAGCCTGCAGAGCGGCGGCGTACTTGTCCTCGCTCTTCATGTCGGAGGTGTAGATCTCGTTGCCGTCCACGTCGGTGGAGTAGGCGATCTGGTAGCCGTCGTCGGTAACGGACGGGGCAGCCCAGGAGGTGTTGGAGATGGGGTAGTTGATAACGGTGGCGGTATCGCCGTAGTAGGAGTCGATGCCCTCATCACGGTAAGCGGCGATAACGGTCATGATGGCCTTGCGCAGGTCCTTGGAGGCCTCGGAGGCAGGGTCGCCGCCGACGTTGACGTTCTTGGCGCTCAGGGCGATGTAGCCGTAGCCGCGGTAATCCTTCAGGCGGGTGGTGATGACGGGGCCGTCCTCACCCTCGACGCCGTTGATGTCGGCGATCTGGTCAGCAACCTCCAGAGAGTAGGAAGGATCGGAGATGTCGATGGTGCCGGCCTGAACGCCGGTGATCTTATCGGCCTCCTGGGTCTCCTTCATGTTGACGTGGGCAACCTTGGGTGCGCCGTCATAGTAGGAGGGGTTGGCATCCAGATAGACAACGCCGTCGCTGTACTTGGAGAAGGTGAACATACCGGCACCCATGGGAGTGCTGGTCTTGGCGCGGACGCTGCTCAGGTCGCCCTTGGCAAAGCCGAAGGAGTTGTTGTCGTAGTCGTACAGGCTCTCATCGCCGTAGTAGTGCAGCGGGGCGATGGGCATCTGCAGCTGGTAGATCATGGTGGTGGACAGCTCGGTGGTGGTCAGCGTCATGCTGTAGTCACCAGTCTTGACGATACCGGCCACAGAAGCAACGGCGTCACCGACGTTGACACCGGTGGTGGAGTAGGCGTAGACGTCCTCGGGGATCAGGTCAGACAGGGCGGTACCGGCAGTCTCGGCCTCCATGGCAGAGAAGTTCCAGTCGTAGTTCGCGCCGATCAGCTCGAACATATCCTTCGCGGTTGCGCCTGCGGGCAGCTCGCCAAGGTTCCAGGCGGCGGCGGCACCGGCAGCATCGTTAGCGTCGGCGGCAGCGCCGCTCTCAACGCACTTGTCGATGATCTCCTGGGCAAACTTCACACCGCCGTCGTTGACAGCGTCCCAGAAAGCCTTCTGCTGCTCGGCAGTGAATTTCGTGTTGTCGGTGTTGTCCTCGCCGGCCTCAGCGATCAGCTTGGACAGCGTGGTCATGGAGCTGCGGTACTCGTCCAGACCAACGATGGGGGTAGAGTACATGGTTACAGAACCATCATACGTAGGATCGAGGAAAACATACATCGAGAAGATGACGTCGTCGATGGTGACAGGCTCACCGTCGGAGAACTTCAGGTCCTCGCGCAGCTTGATGTCATAGGTAACGGTGCCGTCGGCGTTCTCGGTGACAACGCAGTCGGCAGGACCGTGGTAGGTGTAGTCAGTGCCGTTGTACTCGCGGGTCTCGCCCTCGATGCCGTTCAGGACCATCTCACCCTTACGGTCAGCGCCCAGCAGGGCGATCTGGGTCAGGTCGATGACATCCTGGTCAGCGGCAGAAGCAGCAAAGAAGGGGCTGAACTTGCTCTCAAAGCCGGTCTCGGCCAGAACGAGCGTACCGTCGGAAGCGGCAGTGGTGGATGCCTCGGCAGTGGCCGTGCTGTTGCTCTCACTGGACGCAGTCGCAGCGGAAGAAGCAGCACCGCCGCAGCCTGCCAGCATGCCGACGCTGAGAGCGGCAGCAGATGCCAGTGCAATGACTTGCTTGGTGTTTTTCATGTGTAAAACCTCCTATATTTTGCCCTCACCTACAAATCATTATTACGCTCCCCAAGAGCGTAATACGAGAAAGGGGTACCCCTTTCTGAGCCCTGTTGTTTCTTTACAGCGCACACTTGTCGATAATGGCTTAGTTTTTAGCATACCGTAAAATCGCAAAAAAGTCAACCGAAAATCACACTTTTGTACCTTTTGACGAAATTTGGATAGGAATTTTGGAAGGGTTGGTTTGAGCCTTCCCCCTTGGGGGAAGGTGGCCGAGCGAAGCGAGGTCGGATGAGGGGTGCGTTTGCCGATGCTGCGCCGTAAAAGGGCAATCACGGCAAGACCGTCCCTCATCAGTCCGCTCCGCGGGCAGCTTCCCCCTTGGGGGGAGCCTTTCCTCTGCGCACAAAAAAACGTGCCCCGTCTCCCGGCAGGGCACGCCCTTATGTAATGTATAATTATTCTTCTCTATTCCACGGCATCTTTTTGACCATCCCCGCCGCGGCGGCAAATGCGGCACAGGCGGCGATTTCAAAAAGTATAAAAACACCGTGTGTGCCAAGCAGTTGTCCTTCATCCGCAAACGCTGCCGCCCCCTGCCCCGCAGCAGCCATGCCGCACAAGACGGCAGAGGCCACACACAAAGAGGGCAATTTTTGCACAGTCTGCTCGTGGATGTAAGCCCGCATCGGGTCGCCGCCGCGCGTTGTGCGCACCAGTACCACCACGGCGTACAACGCCAGTACCAGCGCTGCCATGTAGGGCAGCTCCAGGTAGAGCGGTGCGCGGGCCGTGGCCCCGGGCAAAACGCCCGCCGCCACGGTCAGCGCCGCACCGCCGCCGCACAAAGCCCACAGCCGGGCCAGCGCCTTGCCGCGCGGGATCTCACCTGCATAGCGGTAGTGTGCCCCGCGGTACCGGTAGTTGCCGTTCAGGTCTTTTTCAAAGTCATCGAGATAGGCGCGCTTCTTCTTTTTCTCGCGGTCGGCCATCACACGATACCTGCCAGGTCATAGTTGTCCAGCCACTGTTTGGCTGTCTCGCTGACACTGCGCAGGCAGCTTTCCTCAAAGGGGGTGGTCAGGCCCGCGTTCTTCAAAAGCTCGGTAAAGGTGCGGCTGCCGCCCTGCTTGGTGTAGGCCATGTAGTGTGCCCAGGCGTCGGCGCGATCCTTTTGCAGCATTGCCCAGAATTGCAGGCTGACGGTCTGCGCCAGGCAGTAGTCAATGTAGTAGAAGGGGCTTTGGTAAATATGCATCTGGCGCTGCCAGTACTCGCCCGCGCCGTAGAAGGGAATTTCGCCGTCCAGGCGCATCCAGGGCTGGTAGATGGCGGCCAGCTTCTTCCACTCCTCGTGGCGCTGGGCCGGGGTCAACTCTGGGTGCGCATAAACGATATGTTGGAAATGGTCGACCATCGTGCCGTAAGGGATGAAGGTCAGCGCGCCCGCCAGATGGCTGTACCGGAACTTGCGGGCGTCCGCACCGAAGAAGCCCTCGGCCCAGGGCCAGGCGAAGAACTCCATCGACATGGAGTGGACCTCGCAGGCCTCCATACTGGGCCAGACGTAGGAGTACGGGATGCGGTCGCGGTTCATGTAGGCAGCAAAGGCGTGGCCTGCCTCGTGGGTCACGACCTCGACGTCATGCTGCGTGCCGTTGAAATTGGCAAAAATGAACGGCATTTCGTAATCGCCCAGGCTGGTGCAGTAGCCGCCGCCCGCCTTGCCGGGGGTGGACAGCACATCCAGCAGCTCGTCATCCAGCATTTTGTTGAAGAACACACCGCTCTCGGGGGAAAGTTCCTCATAGAACTTCTTGCCCTGCTTGAGGATGGCGTCGGCGTCGCCCGCCGGGCGCGGGTTGCCGCTGCGGGACATCAAGGCGTTGTCGGCGGCGTTCATCGGGTACTGCTTGCCCAGACGCCTGGCCTGCTCACGGTAGATGCTGTCGGCCAGCGGCACAATATACTTGACCACGGCGGCGCGGAACTTTTCTACGTCAGCCTTCGTGTAGCAGTTGCGGCCCATGCGGTAGTAGCCCAGGGTGGTGTAACCCTCATAGCCAAGCTTTTTGCCCATCGTGTCGCGCAGGTGGACGAGCTTGTCATAGATGCCGTCAAACTCGGCCTCATGCTCCTTGTACCACGCGCCCTCGGCCTTCCAGGCGGCCAGGCGGCGGGCATCGTCGGGGTCGTTCTTGAAGGGCGAGAGCTGGCTCAAGGTATAGACGCCGCCCTCATAGGGGATCTGCGCCGACGCGATGAGTTTGCCGTACTCGGTGGTCAGCTTGTTTTCCTGGGCCATCTCGTCCAGGATGGCGGGCGAGAACGCCTTGTCGGCGATCTCGGCGTTGACGAACATCAGGCTGCCGTACTCGGCCTCGAACTCCTTGCGGAAAGGCGACGCCAGCATAGCCTGGCTCCAGGCGTTCTGGCACTCCTGCAGCTGGGGGATGGCCTCGTTCCAGAAGTTCATCTCCTCGTCGTAGAATTTGTCGCGGGTGTCAATGCTGTTGCGCACGCTGGCCAGCTGGGCGGCAGTGTCAACGTGTTTGTTGAGCGTTTCCTCTTCCAGGAAGATTTCGCGGGCCTCGGCGTAGGATTTTGCGTTTTCCAGCCGGGTGCGCAGGTCAGCGAACTGCTGCTTGACCGCATCCAGATCCGGGCGGGCATAGGGCATTTCTGAGAATTTCATGGGGTGTCTCCTTTGCTTGTTTTTGTTTGTATTATAGCACGGGGAGGGTGCGGGCGCAACGCCTCGTTTTTTCGTCAAATCACCCACCCCGCCCTTTCTTTTTTGGCGGATTCGTCGATTGCGGATTTTTATACACAATGTTAAAATATAAATAATACCACTTTATAAGGAGCATCCCATGGACAACATAAAAATTCTGGAAGTGAAGCAGAGCATCTTTGCTTCCAACGACGAGCAGGCCGCCGCGCTGCGGGCTGACCTGAAAGCGAAGAAGGTGTTTCTGCTCAACCTGATGAGCGCACCGGGGTCCGGCAAAACCACGACGCTGCGCAGAACCATTGCAGCCCTCAAAGATGAGCTGCGCATCGGTGTGATGGAAGCGGACATTGACTCCGATGTGGATGCCCGCGCCATCGCCGGGACCGGGGCAAAGTCTATCCAGCTGCATACCGGCGGTATGTGCCACCTTGACGCCGAAATGACCCGGCAGGGGTTGGAAGGTCTGGGCACCGGGGACATCGATTTGGCGATTCTCGAAAACGTCGGCAACCTGGTCTGCCCTGCCGAGTTTGACACCGGCGCAGTGAAGAACGCCATGATTTTGTCGGTGCCAGAGGGCCACGACAAACCGCTGAAATACCCGCTGATGTTCCAGGTATGCGATATCGTGCTTGTGAATAAAATCGACGTGATGCCGTACTTTGATTTTGATCTGGACAAATGCCGAGAGTACGTCGCCATGCGCAACCCGAAGGCGAAGGTCATCCCCATCTGTGCCAAGACCGGGGAAGGCATCGACGAATGGGCAGACTGGTTGCGGGAGCAGGTCAGAGAGTGGCAGAGGTAAAGGCTTTCCCCTCGGGGGAAGCTGTCCGCGAAGCGGACTGATGAGGGACAAGTTTGCCATTGCCACCATTTACCGGACAGTCGCGGCACACCCGCCCCTCATCCGGCCCTGCGGGGCCACCTTCCCCCTCGGGGGAAGGCTTTGGAGCATAAACGGAGCAACAACATAAAAAGGAGCACGCCATGAGCAAACCCACTGCGTTCCCGCTGGACGAGAGCAAGCTGCCCTTCCGGATCCCGAAGGACCAGCCGTTCCGGGAAAATATCGCCAAGCTGGGCCAGATGATCACTGACCGCATCCCTGCCAAAAAGGGCACGCTGACCCAGGACGACCCCGAATACTGGGGCCTTGCGTCCATCGTGACCGACGAGATGGCCGAGGTTGCATTGAAAATGAAGGTCCGCAAGCCTATGACCCTGCCCGAGCTGGTCAAGGCTACCGGCAAGCCTGCCGACGAGCTGGAACCGCTGCTGCAGCAGATGGCTGTGGTCGGATTACTGGAATACAACTGGGAAAATCCCCGCCGGGAGAAGCAGTACATCCTGCCGATGTTCGTGCCCGGCAGTGCGGAATTTTTCAATATGAACAAACAGCAGATCGCCGACCACCCCGAGGTCACGGCCTTCTTCGAGCGGATGACTTTTTTGCCGCTGGAACACATCACCGCCATGGTGCCGCCGGGCGGCGCGGGTATCGGTATGCACGTCATCCCGGTGGAAAAGGCCATCGAGACCGAGAACCAGTCCGTAGACGTGGAGCATATCTCCCACTGGCTGAAAAAGTATGACGGCAAGTATGCCGCCGGGCCGTGCAGCTGCCGTATGTCCCGCGCCGCCATGGGCGAGGGCTGCGGCGACGACCCCGACGACTGGTGCATCGGCGTCGGCGACATGGCCGACTACCTTGTGGAGACGAACAAAGGCCACTACGTCACCTACGATGAGGTGATGCAGATTTTGCAAAAGGCCGAGGACAACGGCTTTGTACACCAGATCACGAACATCGACGGCGAGAACAAGATTTTCGCCATCTGCAACTGCAACGTCAACGTCTGTAACGCTTTGCGCACCAGCCAGCTGTTCAACACGCCCAACATGAGCCGCTCGGCCTACGTTGCCAAAGTCGCGCCGGAAAACTGCGTAGCCTGCGGCCGCTGTGTGGAGTACTGCCCCGCCGGTGCGGTCAAGCTGGGCCAAAAGCTCTGCACCAAGGAAGGGCGCGTCGTCTACCCGCGCCAGGAACTGCCCGATACCGTAAAGTGGGGCCCCGAGAAGTGGGCCATCGACTACCGCGACAAGAACCGTATCAACTGCTATGACACCGGCACGGCCCCCTGCAAGACGGCCTGTCCTGCCCACATTGCCGTGCAGGGCTACCTGAAAATGGCCGCCCAGGGCCGCTACCGCGACGCGCTGGCGCTGATCAAAAAAGAGAACCCCTTCCCCGCCGTCTGCGGCCGCATCTGCAACCGCCGGTGCGAGGATGCCTGCACCCGCGGCACCGTGGACGAGGCCGTGGCCATCGATGAGGTCAAGCGCTTTATCGCCCAGCAGGATCTGGACGCGGAGACGCGCTTCATCCCGGAGAAGGTCATTCCCAAGGTGGACGGCGAATTCAGCGAAAAGATCGCCATCATTGGTGGAGGCCCCGCCGGCATGAGCTGCGCCTACTATCTGGCGGAAAAGGGCTATCGCCCCACTGTGTTTGAAAAGGAGAGCCGCCCCGGCGGTATGCTGATGAACGCCATCCCCTCCTTCCGTCTGGAAAAGGACGTGGTGGAGGCGGAGATCGACGTGCTGCGGCAGCTGGGCGTGGAGTTCCGCTGCGGCGTGGAGGTGGGTAAGGACATTACCATTGCCCAGCTCCGTGAGGAGGGCTACAAGGGCTTCTATGTAGCTGTCGGATTGCAGCACGGCGGCGCCCTGGCCGTGCCCGGCGGCGACGCGGAGAACGTGATCTCCGGCATCGACTTCATCCGCGGCGTGCATCTGCGGGACGAAAAGGCGCTGAAGGGCCGGGTGGTCGTCGTCGGCGGCGGCAACATCGCGGCCGACGTGGCCCGCACCGCCGTGCGCTGCGGCGCGGAGAGCGTGAGCCTGTACTGCCTGGAGGGCTATGAGGAGATGCCTATGGGCGAGGAGGACCGCAGCGAGTGCGAGCGCGAGGGTATCGCCATTTACGCCGGATGGGGTCCCAAGGAGGTCCAGACCGAGAACGGCAAGGCCGCCAACATCGCCTTTGTCAAGTGCCTGAGCGTCAAGGACGAAAGCGGGCGCTTCGCGCCGGTGTACGATGAGAACACCGTGCAGATGGCCCCCTGCGGCACGGTGCTGTACTGCATCGGCCAGAAGGCGGAATGGAAGACGCTTCTCGCGGGCACCCAGGTGGAATTCAACCCCAACGGCACCGCCAAGGCCGATCCCGTCACCTATCAGACGGCTGAACCGGACATCTTCGTGGGCGGCGATGCCTATACCGGCCAGAAGTTCGCCATCGATGCCATTGCCGCCGGCAAGCAGGGCGCGATCAGCCTGCACCGCTATGTGCAGGGCGCCACGCTGACCATCGGCCGCGACCGCCGGCAGTTCATCGAGCTGGACAAGAAAAACGCGCTGATCGCCGTGGACAGCTACGACAACACGCCGCGCCAGCGCATCGGCTACAACGACGCCCTGCGTAAGACCTTCCGGGACGAGCGCGTGGCCTTCACCGCCGAGCAGGTGAAGGCGGAGACGGCCCGATGCCTGGGCTGCGGCGCCAGCATCGTGGACCCCAATAAGTGCATCGGCTGCGGCGTGTGCACCACCAAGTGCGCCTTTGACGCCATCCACCTGCACCGGGAGCGTCCGGAGTGCAGCACCATGTACGCCTGCGAGGACAAGATGAAGGCCATTCTGCCCTATATGATCAAGCGGAACATCAAGATCAAGAAGGCGGAGCGCAGGGCCAAGAAAGCGGCCAAGTGATATGCATGAGCTGGGCATTGTTTTCCACGTGATCAAGACCGTGGAGCGCGTGGGCGCGGAGAATGACCTGACCCGCGTGGCGGGCGTAACGCTGGAGCTGGGCGAGGTGTGCGGCGCCATCCCAAGGGAGCTTGTCAGCTGCTGGGACTGGGCCGTACAGAAGTCCGACCTGTTGCGGGGCGCACAGCTGCACATCGACACGCTGCCCGCCGTGACACACTGCGGCGGCTGCGGTGCGGACTACCCCACTGTGGCCCACGGGCGGGTCTGCCCCCACTGCGGCAGCGGGGATACCTGGCTGCTGCGGGGCAGCGAGATCAGCATTAAAGAGATAGAGGGTGCGTAGTATGGATACCTATAAGATCATCGAAGTAAAAGAGAGCGTATTTGCCGACAACGACCGGGAGGCAGCGCGGGTACGGGAGGCGCTGAAGCAAAAGGGAACGTTCCTGCTGAACCTGATGTCCTCCCCCGGCAGCGGCAAGACCACAACGCTGCTGCGGACCATCGAGGCGCTGAAGGACGAGCTGCGGATGGGCGTGATGGAGGCGGACATTGACTCGGATGTAGATGCCGCCGCTATTGCCGGCGCCGGGGTACGGTCTATCCAGCTGCACACCGGCGGGATGTGCCACCTGGACGCGGGTATGACGGAACAGGGCCTGCGGGAGATCGGCACGGACGATCTGGACCTGGTGGTGCTGGAAAATGTGGGGAACCTGGTGTGTCCGGCGGAGTTCAACATCGGAGAAAACTTCCGTATTGCGCTGCTCAGCGTGCCGGAAGGGGATGACAAAGTGGTGAAATACCCGCTCATGTTTGCCACCACCGATGCTCTGGTGCTCAACAAGTTCGATATGCAGCCCTATTTTGACTTCGACGATCAAAAGGTCGAAGCAGACGCCAAGGGCGTCAACCCCAATGTGAATGTGTTCCGTGTTTCCTCCCGCACCGGAGACGGTCTGGGGGAACTGACGGAATGGATAAGCAACAAAGTCAACGTAATTCTTGGAAAAGAAAAAGGAGGGGTGTAACGTGCAGAAAAAGACAACATTCTCTGCATGGCTGTCCACTTTTGTGTTCTGCTTCCTGTTCTGGCTCCTGCTGACCTGGTCAGTACATCCGTTGGGCCTGTTAATGGACGCAATCTTCAGCGCAGCAGTGGCAGCGTTCACAGCAAAATTCTTTATCCACAGCAAAGCATTCCACTTCTTCAATCCGGCACGGTTCTTCGCGCTGATCGCTTACATCTTCGTGTTCTTCTGGGAGATGGTCAAGGCGAACCTGAGCATGGTGGGCATCGTCCTGACCAGCAAGCGCAACCACTGCCAGAGCGGCATCATCCGCGTGCCCGCTGCCAAAGGATTGACGAGCGAGTATGGCCTGGCCATGGTCAGCAACTGCATCACCATGACCCCCGGCACCATTACCGTGGATGTGGCTGAGGATGAGGAAGGCAACAACTATTACTATGTACATTGGATCGATGTGGCGGAAATGGACCGCGAAAAAGCGGGCGACATCATCAAGGGTACCATGGAAAAATGGATCGGGAGGATTTGGAAATGATTGAATTTCTGATTGCGGCGATTATCTGTGTGGTACTCGATCTGTTCCTGCTGGTTCGGGTGCTCAACGGCCCCACGGCAGTGGATCGGCTGTGCGGTATTGACAGTATCTCTCTGGTGACCGCACTGGGCCTGGCGGCCTACACCATGTACACCGGTCGTATCATCTACTTGGACGTCGCTCTGGTAGACGCAGCTCTGGGCTTTTTCGGTACGGTTTTCGTATCCCGCTATCTGGAGGGAAGACTATGAATATGACTTTGCGAGTGATTATTGATATTCTGCTGGGGCTGGGTGCGTTCTTCACCTTTGTCGGTGTCATGGGCGTGGTCCGGATGCCGGACGTATTCGGCCGTCTCCAGGCTTCCACCTGCATCGGCAGCTTGGGCAATATCTTCCTGGCGCTGGGCGGTATCGTCTACGCCATCGGCACCAATGCAGCAGAGGCTGGCACTTGTGTGAAGCTGATCGTCATCATGCTGATGGTTCTGCTGACCAACCCGGTTTCCAACCATTCCATGTGCAGGGCGGCTTGCAACTCGGGCGTACTGCCTTCCAGCAAGATGGTAATAAATGATTACAAGGAGGATGATCCCGAATGAGCGGTACCTTGATTATGGTTCTTAACACGCTGGTGGTCATCAGCATCGTAGTCTCTGCCATTATTGCAGTGCAGGCCGATAAGCTGATCCACTCCGTTATCGCTCTGGACGCAGTCGGCGCCCTTGTAGCTCTGGAATTTATCCTGCTTCAGGCACCGGACGTGGCCATTGCAGAAGCCAGCGTTGGCGCAGTTCTCTCCACTGTTCTGTACATTGTTGCCCTGCGCAAGGTCGAGGAGGAGGACGTATGAAACTGAAAAAAGCGATTGGCGCAATCGCCCTGATTGCGATCCTGATCTGTGGTATCTACGCCGCAGGCATTATGTATCAGAGCGGCAGCACCTATGACGGTTCTAAGACCGACGTGATCGCCCTGTACGAAAACCCGCAGGAATATGATGTCTCCAATCCCGATGGCGTTGCGGACATCATCGTGAAGAACAACCTGGATAAGACCGTCTCTCACAACGTGGTTGCAAGCATCGTCTTTAACTTCCGTGGTTACGATACCATGGGCGAGAGCTTCATCCTGGTCACCGCCGTTACCGGCTCCCTGGTCATCCTGCGCAAGGTGAAAAAAGATAAGAAGGAGGCGTGATGAGAAGATGAAACTGAAACGGAAAGACATTATCGTCAAGTGCAGAGCGGATACCTTCATGCCTCTGGCAGCCATGTTCGGCATTTGTGTCATCATGCATGGCGACAGCAGCCCCGGCGGCGGCTTCCAGGGCGGCGTTCTGGCAGCGGGCGCATTCCTGCTGTTTTTCCTGGGCTACGGCGGACGGAAGAACTACTTCAACTATCAGAAGGGCTACATCCCCCGCCTGGAAGCAGTGGCTGAGATCGTCTACATCGCAGTGGCCGTGGTCGGCATCTGCGCAGGCGGCAATTTCTGCCTGAACATCATCCTCTCCCACCACTGGGAGATCGAGACGGTGCAGTTCATGAACAACGCAGTCGGCTGCAACGTGTTCACAGGCATCTGCTGCCTGCTGATGCTCATGCTGGGCCTGCTGGACAAAGAGGAAGGAAGTGAAGCGAAATGATGCAAATCAATTACATCGGTTCCTTCTGTCTGATCGTGCTGGGTATGTACTGCATGATTGCAAAGAAAGATATGATGAGAACCTGCATTGGCATGGGCATGACGGACTATGGCGCCAACCTGATGATCGTTTCAGTAGGCTTCCATGACGGCGGCACCGCTCCGATCTTTGTCATGTCCGAACTCAACCGAGCATCCTTCTTCGTGGATCCTGTGCCCCAGGCACTGACCTTGACCTCCATCGTCATCGGCGCCTGCACCACCGCTATGGCGCTGAGCCTGGTCATGATGGCGAAGAAGCAGTATGGCAGCATCAACACAGATCAGATCAGGAGGTTGAACGGCTAATGATTAATATGTCTCACTTCCCGGTTCTGGCCATTATGGGTCTGTTCCTCGGGGCATTCCTGGTTGCACTGTTTGGCCGTAAGAGCGCCGCAGTCCGCAACACCATCTCATTTATCATCACGGGCGGGGCTATGGTTCTCATGTTCCTGCTCATCAAGCCGATCATGATGGATGGCGAAGTCATTGCTTATTGGCTGGGCGACTGGGCACCGGTGTCCGGCTGGGCCATCGGTATCGGCATCGAAGTGGACGCGCTGAGCCTGTTCTTCGGCCTGATCGTCACGGTCGCCGTGTTTGCCTCCTGCATCTATGCCTTCACCTATATGGCCCACGATGACAGCCAGGCCAACTACTTCAGCCTGTTCCTCATGCTCTCCGGCTCCGTGCTGGGTCTGGTGCTCTCTGGCGACTTGTTCAACATCTTCGTCATGATCGAGATCATGACCTTCTCCGCCGTGGCGCTGACCGCATTCCGGAACGACTATGAAGGCGCCATCGAAGGTGCGTTCAAGTATCTGACCGTCGGCTCCCTGGGTTCCACTGCTGTCCTGGTGGGGATTACCATCCTCTACAACCAGCTGCACACCCTGAACCTGGCTCAGATCTCTGCCATGCTGGCGGAAAAGGGCAACACCCCCATCCTGATGGTGGCCTTCGGCCTGCTATTCATCGGCTTCGGCACCAAGGCGTTCATCTTCCCCTTCCACCCCCTGGCAGCCGATGCCCACGCTGTGGCACCTGCTTCCATCTCCCTGATGATCTCCGGCGTCCTCACCAAGTGCGGCGTCTATGGCATCATCCGTCTGGTCTATGCGCTGTTCCAGAACATCCAGGTTCCCGCAGTGCAGTATCTGGTGGTCGGCTTTGGCACCATCAGTATGTTCGTCTGCGTCACCATGGCGTTCAATCAGCATAACTTCAAGCGGCTGCTGGCCTTCCATTCCATCTCTCAGGTGGGCTACGTCATCACCGCTCTGGGTCTGGGCACTGCCCTGGGTCTCAGCTCCGGCCTGTTCCACGCCATGAACCACACCCTGTTCAAGGGCCTGCTGTTCCTGACTGCTGGCGCTGTCCAGCATGCCACCGGCAGTCTGGATCTGGATAAGCTGGGTGGTCTGGCAAAGAAGATGCCCCGCACCTGCATCCTGTTCCTCATCGGCGCCGCTTCCATCAGTGGCCTGCCCCCCTTCAACGGCTTTGCCTCCAAGTGGTACATCTACCAGGCAGCCTTTGAAAAGGGCGCTGAGAGCAACAACTTCTTCTTCATCTTTGTCTGCATCGTTGCGCTGATCACCTCCGTGCTGACCCTGGCTTCCTTCATCAAGGTCTCCCAGAGCGTCTTCTTCGGCCAGCTCAACCCCGAATTCAAGGATGCGAAAGAAGTTTCCTTGGGTATGCGCATCCCCATGTGGATTCTGGCCGTCCTGTGTATCCTCCCCGGCCTGCTGCCCGGCAAAGTCACCGATTACCTCCTCGCACCTGCAACCGCCGCAGCTTCCAACGCTGTGAACTATGTGGATAAGATGATGGGTGACGGCTACGCAGCCGCTCACGGCGTCACCAACACCTACCGTGCAAGCCACCCCGTGATACGCAAACATTTCCCTGATTGCCGCCAGCAAA
>OLOH01001092.1_pt1 | contig 16487 bp, 14 predicted proteins | sample 1673221 | NCBI WGS metagenome assembly OLOH01 (sample SAMEA3136767, study PRJEB25190) | human gut metagenome
TCATGGGTTCCTGCTCAGATTTTTCTTCCTCGCCGCCGATGTAGGGGATGACGTTATCCACCATCTCCGGCCAGCGCTTGAAGGTCTTTCCGGCGCCGGAAATCGCCTGATAGGTGGAAACAACCACGCGCGAGGGCTTGAGATCATACAGCGCCGTCAGCGCGGGCACATAGCTCTGGATGGAGCAGTTGGGCTTGACGGTGACGAAACCGACCTTTGTACCCAGACGCCTGCGCTGATATTCGATCACATCCGCGTGCTGCGGGTTCAGTTCCGGCACGATCATCGGCACATCCGGCGTACCGCGGTGAGCGGAATTGTTGGAAACGACGGGCGTTTCGCTCTTGGCATAGGCGTCCTCCAGCGCGCGGATTTCGTCCTTCTTCATATCCACGGCGCAGAAGACGAAATCGACCTCGCCGGTGACGGCCGCCACATCGGAGGCGTCGCGCACGACGAGCGGACGGACGTTCTGCGGAATCGGCCAATCAAACGCCCAGCGGTCGGAAACGGCTTCTTCATACGTTTTCCCGGCGCTGCGCGCGGAAGCGGCGACGACGGCGATTTCAAACCACGGGTGATCGGCCAGAAGAGAAACAAAACGTTGCCCCACCATGCCGGTGGCGCCGACAACGGCAACACGCCATTTACGCTCCATGACGAATCCATCCTTTCAAAAATCAGCAATATATCCCGTAAAAACGAGAAAAAAGGAATGACCTGCTCATCATAGCACCATAAGCGGCGCTTTGTCAACCCTGCTATGGCAGAATTTGGGCGTATCGGCTGACCGCCCTGATAAAAAATACGCTGCATGCGGAGGAAATGTGCGCCCCTGCTTTTCATTTTGCCGCAATTATGCTAAAATATAAACTTGAGAAAGTGGATGTTAAAATGAAGAGAACGGAAAGCGAGGAATCGAGTATGGATTTCAGCGCCCTTGAAAAAGAGGCGAGCCGATACGAAAATCAACTGCGTGCGCATCGACGCGCGCTGCATCAAATTCCAGAAGTGGGCTACGAAGAGCATGAAACGCATGCGTATCTGATGGAGCAGCTTCGTGCGCTTGCGCCGGACGATTTGAAGACGTATGCGGAGACGGGGATTCGCGCCGTATTCCGCGGGGACGGGACGGGGCGCGTGATCGCTTTCCGGTCGGATATCGACGCGCTTCCGATTTCCGAAAAAACAGGGTGCGCGTTTGCTTCGCGCCATCCGGGAAAGATGCATGCCTGCGGCCACGACGGACACATGGCCAATCTGCTGACGTTTGCCCAGTGGCTCAGCGAGCACAGGGCGAGCCTACGCGATGACGTGGTGCTTCTTTTTCAGCCTGCGGAGGAAACCATCGGCGGCGCGAAGAACATGATCGAGGAAGGCGCGCTGGAAAACCCGCACGTCGAGGTCGTCTACGGCATGCATATGATGCCGGATGTGCCGATCGGCAGGATTTCCGCCTGTGCGGGGCCGATGATGGCGCAGACGTGCGAAATGGATATCGTCATTCACGGGCTCGCGTCGCATGGCGCAATGCCGCATCTCGGGCGTGACGCGGTGATGGCGATGGCGCATCTGCTGACGCTGCTGCAAACGACTGTCGCGCGCAGCATTGATCCGGCGCAGCCTGCGCTGCTGACCATCGGCCGCGTTGAGGCGGGGCACCAGCGCAACATTCTCGCCGAGGAAGCGAAGATGGAGGGAATCATCCGCACGTTTTCCAACGCCGTCTATGCGAAGCTGGAAGAAAAAATCCTTCAGAACATGGCGAGCGTGGACGCGGCATTCGGCACAAAAACCGAGATGTTCAAGCGTGTGTTTTACCCGTGCGTAGAGAATGACCCGGCGGAGGTGGAGCGCGTCCGCGCACTGCTGGGCGATCGCTTTGTGACGGAAAAGCCGCGCATGATCGCGGAGGATTTTGCCTATTACCAGTTGAACGTACCGGGCGTATTCGTCTTCTGCGGCTGCATGGATGAAGAACACCGGAGTCCGCTGCATGCGGATACGTTTGATTTTGACGAGCGCGCGCTGATTACCGGCCTCGCGCTGTTTATCGGCCTGACCGCCAGAAAGGATAAAGAAAATGGGCTTGTTTGACAGATTATATTACGGCAAAGCGGGCAAACGGGATTACAGCGAGATGGATATGCCGAAAAACCGCATTTCGCTGTTCTTCGTGGTGCTCAAGGATCACGTCTTTGATTTGATTAAGGTCAATCTGATGCAGTTGATCTTCTGGATTCCGTTCCTGCTGTGGACATATATCAATCTGGCGGCGGTGCAGAGCATCGACACCGAGACGGTGCTTTCGCACGCGGACGGCGCGGCGGAGCTGCTGAGCGCGATTTCCGGCTATCTGATGATGTGGCTGATCGGCCTCATCCCGTGCATCGCCATCACAGGCCCGTCGTCGGCGGGCGCGGCGTATGTGATGCGCAACTGGGCGCGCGATCAGCATGCGTTTCTGTTTTCGGATTTCAAGGATGCGTTCAAATCCAACTGGAAGCAGGCGCTGGGCGTTTCCGCGCTGACCTCCGTTGTGCCGCTTGTGGCATATACGGCGGTTTCGTATTACGGCGAGATGACAAAGGGCAGCGCGGTCATGTTTGTACCGCTGATGCTCGTGCTTTCCGCTACGCTGATTTATATTGTCATGCTTCCGCTGCTCTATCCGATGATGGTCGGCTACGAGCTGAGCTTTGGAAATCTGATCAAAAATGCGTTTCTGATGGGCGCGGCGCGTCTTCCGCAAATGCTGCTGGCGAGGCTCATCACTGCCGTTCCGGTTATTGCGCTGCTGATGGGGATTTACGCGGGAAACGGCATCGTGCTGATGATCGTTTCGCTGTATTATCTGCTGTTCGGCTTCGCACTGTCCCGTCTGGTGTATGCGTCGTTTGCCAACGGCGTGTTTGACAAGTATCTCAACCCGCACATCGAAGGCGCGCAGGTCGGTCAGGGTCTGCGCCCGCAAAGCGAGGACGACGAGCTGCCTGACGAGGACGACGAGGACGAGGAAGACGAGTAAATCCACATGAAACGACGCCTTTGCGGCCACAATGTGGCCGGGGAGGTGAAGAAATGAAGGGATTTACACCGCCGACTCAGCGCGAACGCGATAAATATCGCGCGGCGCAGGAGGCAGGCCTGCTTGAACGGGTGCTGGAGGTCGGCTGGGCCGGGCTGACCGCGAAGGAAAGCGGTCGGATCGGCGGGCCGCCTGCACACAAAAACAGAGAGTAGAAAAAGCGATGTACGATGATTTTGCAAGCGTATACGATACGCTGATGGATGATTTTGATTACGACGAATGGAGCCGACATTATCTGCGGCTGATTCGCCTTGCGACGGGCGAGCTTCCCCGGCGCGCGGCCGAATGTGCCTGCGGAACGGGCAGCCTGACCGTGCGTCTGGCGCAAAGCGGTATGGCGATGACGGGCGTGGATTTATCCGCCGCAATGCTGCGACAGGCGGAAAAAAAGGCGCGCGATTACGGCGTGGAGGCCGCGTTTGTTCGGCAGGATATGAAGAAACTGACCCTTCCGCGCCGCGTCGGCGCTGTGCTGGCAACCTGCGACGGCGTAAACTACCTGACAACGCCGGAAGATGTGCGCGCGTTTTTCAGCGCGGCATATCGCAATTTGCTGCCGGGCGGCGCGCTGTGCTTTGATTGCTCGACCCGGCATAAGCTGGAGGACGTCATGGGCGACGCATTTTTCGGTGAGGAACGGGACGGCGCGGCGGTGCTTTGGCAGAATAAACTCAATCAGGCGGAACATCTGCTTGCCATGGACGTGACGTTCTTCGTTCGCGAGGAGGATGGGCGCTACCGACGCTTCCGCGAGCAGCATCATCAGCGCGCGCACAGCGAAGAGGAGCTGACGCAATGGCTTGCCGAGGCCGGCTTTGAAGACGTGTGCACCTACGGCGAAATGCGGATGGACGCACCGAAAAAAGACGATTTGCGCATCCACATCACGGCAAAAAAACCTGAAATAGACGGATAATTCGGAGGAATCAACGATATGGAACAGAAGAAATCCAGAATGCTGCGGCTGACGCTGATGGGCGGTCAGGCGCGCGTGTTTATTTGCGATACGACCGAGTTGGCGCAGCAGGCGCGCGACATCCACAACGCGAGCAACACGTGCAGCGCCGCGATGGGGCGCATGCTGGCTGCGACGGCAATCATGGGCGCAAACCTCAAGAGCGAGGGCGACCGGATTACGGCGACGATCAACGGCGGCGGCCCTGCTGGCCCGATCTGCGCGATTGCAGGGCCGGACGGCACGGTGAAGGTGACCATCGAACACCCGGAGGTTGAGCTGCCGCTCAAGGAAAACGGTAAGCTGAACGTCGGCGGCGCGTTGGGCAAGGACGGCCAGTTGACCGTCATGCGTTCGTTTGGCTTCGGCGAGCCGTATGTCGGCCGTGTGGCGCTGGTCTCCGGCGAAATTGCCGAGGATTTCGCCATGTATTATCTGGAATCCGAACAGACGCCGTCCCTGTGCGCGCTGGGCACACTGGTGGGTGAAAACATCATTTCCTCCGGCGGTATTTTGATTCAGGCCATGCCAGATTGCTCGGAAGAGCTGCTTGACGCGCTGGAAATCCGCGCGGAACTGTTCAGCTCAATTTCCCAGCTCCTTTCCGAGATGACGCTGGAGGAGATCGTCGAGGGCTGCTTCCGCGGGTTGAACCCGGAAATTCTGGAGGAAATGCCGCTGCGGCTGCAATGTGACTGTTCGCGTGAATATATCGAGCGTGTGCTGCTGTCGATGGGCGAAAATGAAATCCGCGACATGATCGAAAAGCAGAACGGCTGCGAGGTGGAGTGTCACTTCTGCCGCAAGCACTACCGTTTCAGCGGCGAGGAGCTTGAGGCGCTGCTGGCGCAGGCGCACAAGGAGAACGACGGAGACGAGTGAACAGGAGGGGTGTCATGACCAAGGTGGTTTCCATGGCGCGCACAAGTGAATATTGGATCAGCCGCGCGCGGAAGCACCGCCTTGCCGGGCGATATGACGAGGCCATGGCACTGCTGGCAAAAACGCGGGAGCAATACGGAACGGGCGAAGCGCTTGAACGAGAGCTTGCGCAGACGTATGATGAAATGGGCTGCGAGGAAGAAGCGGCGCGGGCGTATCTGCGTGTGGCGCGCATGAAAGGCGAATACCGGGCAGAAGCACTGTTCCAGCTGGCGCTTTCAGCGGCGCAGCGCGCGGAGCTGGTGCGTGCGGCTTCTTATTTCGATCAGTTTGAAAAGAGCGACCGCCGCCACGTATCTCCGGATCTGGTCGCGCTGCTGGGTCAGCAGCTCAGGCAGGCGCTTGAAAAGCCCACGCCGCAGACGCGGCGGGAACGCGCGAAGGCGTTGGAACGCCGCGCCGTAGAGCGCTTGCAGGGAGGTCGGGTTTACGCGGCGCGCCGGACGATGCTGCATGCCATTGATCTGTGGGAAAACGCGCAGAGGCTGACGCTGCTCGCCTGTTGCGAGCTGATTCTCGGGCGGCTGGACGAGGCGCAGACCCACGCTGAGCAGGCGCATGCGCTTGCGCCCGCCAGAGTGCAGACGCTCTGCGTGTTGGTCGATGTGCTGTATGCGACGGGAAAGACGGAACAGGCGCGCCGTATGCTGCATATCGCGGTGCTGCGCGCACAAAGCGTGGACGAACGGCTGAACGTAGCCGTTGAATCTGCCAAGCACGGAGAAGACGGCCTGACGCTCAGGCTGACGCGCTCGCTGCTTCGGCGCGATCCATATTGTATGCGCGGCATGATGCTCCGAGGCTGTGCGCTGATGAACCTGCGCCGGTTCGATGAGGCTAAGCGCGTCTTTGGCCGTCTCTGCATCCTGCTGCCGGAGGATACGGTTTGTCAGGCGTATTACGCGATGGCCAGAAACGAGCAGCCGCCGGAGGGGCGGCTGACGCTGGGGCTGGACGTGCCGCCGGAGGAGGCGGTCAACCGCGCCATGCGTATCATTTCCGCGATGGCGGAAACGCCGCTGCAGGGAACGCGGGAGCTGTACGAATTGAGCGCGTGGGCGTTGCGCTCGGCCATCGCCGGAACCAATACGGCGCTGCTTGCGATGATGCTGATGAGCGCGTTGGAAACGCCGGAGGCGCTTGACGTGCTGCTGGATGCGCTGACCGATCCGCAGGTGAGCGACGGTGTGAAGCGGGCGATTCTTCAGGCGCTGACGGCTTCACGCGGGTTTCAACCGTATGACGTGGATATCGGCGGGCGTTATGTTCGCCTTGCGGCAGGCGCTTTGTCCGGACGGACGATGGACGGAGAGGCGGCGCGAACGGTTGTGCAGGCGGCCTGCGACGCGCTGTCGCCCGATTTTCCGCAGGCGCCGAAAATGCTGCTGCCGATGTACATCGCGTTTCTGGAGCAAAACGGTGTGCCGAAGAGGCGTGAACAGCCTGCCTGCGCGGCGGCGCTCGAGTATCTGTTTCACAGGCTATCCGGCAGAAAGGTCGGTTTGAACCGAATTACAGCCAAATACGGCGTATCGCCCAGACTCTGCCGGACGAAAGCAAATAGAATTCTGCGGGCGGTTCGAAAGCAGGCGGAAAACAACACAAAAGGGAGTGTCGATGATGAAATGCATCAACTTTGATCGCGCCTTTGAGCGCTATATGGCCGAATGGATCAAGGAAAACAGCGAGAAATACAAGGATGACATGGATGTGATCGAAGATATGATGCCGGACGTCTATCTGGAATTTCTCAAAAAACCGGCCGATTTTCTGGATGGCGTTGCGCCGCAGGATTATTTTGAGCAGTTTGACAACGCCGATATGCTCGTCAACTGGCTCTGCGATTACATCGCGCAGGGAGTGCCAGTGCCGGATCTTCTGCTGGAGCGGGTGACGGCGCTGGGCAACCCGGCTGAAAAGAGCCTGCTGGCGTTGGTAGCCCGCGATGATTTGCCGGAAGAGACGCAGATGACGGCCATTTCCTTGCTCCGCGAGATGGAAAGCAAAGCGCCGATGCAGCGCTACATTGATTATATCGCTTCGCTGGAAGAACCGAGCGACAAGGGCGATCTCTGCACCGAGGCACTGATGAGCATGGGCGAATCGGTTGTCGAGCCGATTCTGGCCACCCTTTCCGGCGCGGGACAGACCGGACGCGATATTTTTGCGGATGTTTTGAGCAATTATCCCGGCGACGAGCGCATTTATGAGCTGATGATCGAGCGCTTTGTTACGCGAGACGAGCGGCGCGCGCTGTTTGCCTCCTATTTGGCAAAGCTGGGCGACGAACGCGCGATTCCGATGCTCAAGGAGGCCGCGCAAAGCCCGGACATCAACTATCTGGATTATGTGGAGGTCGTTAACGCCATTGAGGCGCTGGGTGGTGAGCGTCCGCCGGAGCGCGAATTTTCTGGCGACCCGTATTATGAATCTCTCAGGCGGGTGTAACGGCCTGAACGCGCATGTTTTGCCCTTAAAGGAGGAGCTGCTTTCGTGATTTGTCCAAATTGTGGTCGTGAACTGCCGGATACGGCGCGCGTATGCCCGGGCTGTAACGCCGTACAGCGCGCGTACAGGCGCAGACAGGCGGAAGCCGACGTTGAATCGGAAAGACCGCGCGCGCATGTGGCGCGTCGGGTAACGCCCGAAGCCGAACCCGCGCACAAGAGAGAACAGACGAGAGCACAGAATATCGGCACGGTATCCACCCCGAAACGGGTTCCCGCGGGCGGAAAAACGTACGCACAAACGGGATCGGGGAGCAAGGTGCCCATCGGGCTGGAAAAACAGAAAGCCTACGAACAGGCAAAGGTGCGGCATGTCCGCCACGCGCCGGACAACCTGCGGCGAAAGGTCGATGCAAAGCCGGAGACCATGAATCCGCCGATCTACCAGCGGTCGCACAAGAAGCTGCTCCGCATCATGGTGATTATTCTGCTGCTGCTGCTCTTCGTCGGTTCGGCTGGCGGCTACATGCTGCTGAAAACCGAAAGCGGCCAGCAGCTGATGGCGCAGTGGGGATGGAGCATCGCCAGAACGGACGCTTACGTTACGCTGGGCAAGGAGCTGCTGGATCAGGCGTATTACACCCGCGCCATTCAAACGCTGCAAATCGCGATTGACCGCGAGCCGGAAAACGTCGATGCGCTCATTCTGATGGCGCAGGCCTATACGGAGCTTGACCGTGTTGACGAAGCCAAGGCGATTTATGAATCTCTGATTAACGATATCGCGCCTGCGCATCCGAGCGCATACCGAAACCTGATTAAGATCTATCAGGATGAGGGATATAACGCCGAGGCGCTTGCGCTGATGAGGCAGGCGGCGGAAAAGGCCAACAGTACGCAGGAATTTGATGTGATGCTGCGCGAATACACGCCGACCGCGCCGGTGCTTTCTAAAACAGCAGGGCGATACACCGAGGAACTTGACGTGACCATCAGCATCCCGGAGGGAGAGACGGTGTATTATACCACGGATGGCACCGATCCCTCCGAATCCGGCCTGATATACACGGAAGGGACGAGCCTGCATGTGGCCGAAGGCAAGATGACCATCAAGGCCATCGGTTTTACGGAGAACGGAACGCCGAGCGATCAGGTTTCGGCGGATTATACCGTCATCATTCCGACCCCGGCCGCGCCGAAAGCCAACTATGCATCCGGCAATACAAAAAAGCGCCGAAGGTCAGCCTGCGGCCGGGCGATGAGGACGACAAGAACGCATCGCCGATTGTCGCGATTTATTATACCATCGACGGTCGGCAGGCTACGACGGAATCGACCCTGTATAACGACGCGGAACCCATTCAGCTTCCGACGGGCAAAAGTACCCTGCGCGCCATCGCGGTGGCGGCAAACGGAAAGATCAGCTATGAAATGAACGTGACCTACGATGTGGAGGGCAATCTCAAGCGGATGTTCACATCGGAGGATACGTTTAAAAATCTAACGCTCTACAAGACGGGATATACCACGTTCACGAAGACGTGGGGAACGCCGAGCAGCTACGAAATACTGCCGGAGGAGGAATGGTACAGCCCGGATATGGAGAGCTATGAAGCGGTATACGAGTGGGGAACGGCGCGGTTCTGCATCAAAAAGGCGGGCAGTACGCCGGTGCTTTATGCGCTGGACACGACAAGCAGCAAAATGACCGGACCGCGTTCCACCAAGGTCGGCATGAGCAGCGACGAAGTGCTCGGCAAATTCCGCGATTTGGGGCAGGCCGCACTGGATAAAGAAGGAAACCGGCTGCTGTATAATTACAACTCTGCCAACACGCAGTTCGGCACCTATCGCAGCAATGGGGACGGCACCTACGTGATTCATTATTACGACCCGGTGGATGAAAAAGCGACGATTTTTGTCGAGCTTTCCTATTACTTGGATGCAAGCGGCAATGTGGCGCGCATCGTCTGGCAGCGATATCTGTCCGAAATGTGATTTTTGCTTGACAAATCGGCCTTTTTTCCATATAATGAACAAGTAATGCCGCCATGCGATTGCGATTGGTGCGGCCCCTGTCAAGGGTTGATTGCATAAGCAATCGCCCCTCGCGCATGCGGGGGGCGTTTTTTTGAAGGAGAGATGAGGATGAGCGAAAAACCTACGTTCTACATCACAACGCCGATTTATTATCCGAGCGATAATCTGCATATCGGCCATAGCTATTGTTCCACTGCGGCGGACACGATGGCTCGATTCAAGAAGATGACGGGCTACGATGTGTTCTTCCTGACCGGCACGGATGAGCATGGCCAGAAGATCGAGCGCAAGGCGCGCGAGGCTGGCGTGACCCCGAAGGAATACGTGGATCACATTGTAGACGGCATCAAAAAGCTCTGGAAGCTGATGGATATCGACTACAGCGACTTCATCCGCACGACGGATGAGCGCCATGTGAAGTCTGTGCAGCAGATTTTCCGCAAACTGCACGATCAGGGCGATATCTATAAGAGCGAATACGAGGGCTGGTACTGCACCCCGTGCGAATCCTTCTGGACGGAGCTTCAGCTCAAGGACGGCTGCTGCCCGGACTGCGGCCGCCCAGTGGAAAAAACCCGCGAGGAGAGCTATTTCTTCCGCCTTTCGAAGTATCAGGATTGGCTGATTGATTACATCAAGACCCATCCCGATTTCATCCAGCCGCCGACGCGTACGGCTGAAATGCTCAATAACTTCCTGATCCCCGGCCTGCAGGATCTGTGCGTTTCGCGCACGTCGCTCAAGTGGGGAATTCCGGTGGACTTCGATCCGAAACACACCGTCTATGTCTGGGTGGACGCGCTGACCAATTACATCAACGCGCTGGGCTACGGATCGGATGACGATTCGCTGTTTCAGAAGTATTGGCCGGCCGATATCCATCTGGTTGGCAAGGAAATCGTGCGTTTCCACACGATCATCTGGCCGATTATGCTGCATGCGCTCGGCCTTCCGCTGCCCAAGCAGGTGTTTGGCCACGGATGGCTGGTCATGGGCGGCGGCAAGATGAGCAAATCCAAGGGCAACGTCGTTGACCCGGTGAAGCTCTGCGAGCGGTATTCGTCCGACGCGGTGCGCTATTTCCTCATGCGTGAAATGCCCTTCGGCGCAGACGGCGAGTTCTCCAACGAAGCGCTGATTAAGCGCATCAACGCCGATTTGGCGAACGACTTGGGCAATCTGGTCAGCCGCAGCGTGGCAATGATCGAGAAGTATTTTGACGGCGTGGTGCCCGCGCCCGCCGAGTATACCGAGCTGGATCACAAGCTGATCGAGCAGGCGCAGGGGCTGTGGGTGAATGTCGAGAAGAGCATGAACGCGCTGCAATTCAGCAACGCGCTGACCGAAATCTGGAAGCTCATCAGCGAGTGCAACCGCTATATTGATCTGACGACGCCGTGGGTGCTGGCCAAGAACGAGGCGGATCGGCCTCGGCTGGGCACGGTGCTCTACGTGCTGCTGGAATGCGCGCGCATCGTGGCGGTGCTCATCGCGCCGACCATGCCGCGCACGCCGGAGCGCATCTTTGCGCAGATCGGCGTGACCGACGAGACGCTGAAAACATGGGCATCCGTCAAGGTGTTCGGCGGCGTTGTGCCGGGCAGCAAGGTGCACAAGGGCGAGGCGCTCTTCCCGCGCATTGACGTGGCCAAGGAGCTGGAGCTGCTGGAGGCGGAAAAGCAGGCGGCGCTTGACCATGCCAAGGAAATGGCGGAGAAGGACGCGAAGCAGAATGAGCTTCCCGCGCCGGTCGACGAGGAGAAGACGGTCTTCACGCAGCGCGATTTGATTCAGTTTGAGGATTTTGAAAAGGTTCAACTGGTCGTCGCGAAGGTGCTCAAGTGCGAAAAGGTTCCGAAGGCCGACAAACTGCTCATGTCTACGCTCAAGGTGGGCGATACGGAGCGCGTCGTCGTTTCGGGCATCGCCAAGTTCTATACGCCGGAAGAGATGGTGGGCAAGAAGGTTGTGCTGCTGGCGAACCTCGCGCCGCGCAAGATCCGCAGCGTGGAATCCCACGGCATGCTGCTGTGTGCCGCGAACGCGGACGACAGCAAGCTGAGCCTGCTGACGGTTGATTCCGATATGGAAGACGGCTGCGAAATCGGCTGATGAATCATAAAAGCGCGTTGGCTCCTGCGAGTCGGCGCGTCTTTTGAATGGAGAAGAATGATGACAGAGGAATTGATCGGCCTGTTTGATACGCATGCCCATCCCACGGACGAACGCTTCAATGAGGATCGCGAGCAGGTGCTTGCGCGCATGCGTGAAGCCGGGATGCTCTGCATGTGCGTGGGCGCGGATATGGCTTCAAGCGCGCAGAGCGTGGCGCTGGCCAATGAAAATGAGAATATCTATGCGGCGGTCGGCGTACATCCGCACGACGCAAAGGATTTCACCGAGGCGGATATTCCGCAGCTAACCCGTTGGCTGACGCAGGAGAAAAAGGTGAAGGCGCTGGGGGAGATCGGGCTGGATTATTACTACGATCTTTCGCCGAGAGAGATTCAAAAGACCGTGTTTGAGCGCCAGCTTGATCTGGCGTATGAACTGAAAAAGCCGGTCATCCTGCATATCCGCGACGCGCACGGCGACACCATCGAAATTCTGCGCACGCACAGGGACAGGCTGCCGCATTGCGTCGTCCATTGCTGCTCGGCCAGTTGGGAGAGCGCGAAGATCTACCTGTCGCTTGATTGTATGATTTCTTTTGCAGGGCCGGTGACGTTTAAGAAATCGGTCAACTTGCAGGAGGTTGCAAAAAACGTGCCGCTGGATCGCCTGATGATCGAAACGGACAGCCCGTATCTGGCACCGGAACCCGTTCGGGGGCACCGCAACGAACCGCTGAACGTGGGGCATATCTGCCGCCTGATTGCAGCGCTTCGGCAGATGGATGCGCAGCAGCTCTGCGATATTACGCGGGAAAACGGCAGACGCTTTTACGGAATAGGCTGAAGATAGCGAAGCAGCCGCAGCAAACGGAGAATCATCCGTGCTGCGGCTGCTTTTTTTAAATGGGGAGAAATCAGCGCTCCTCGCGGAAATACGCAAGACCCAGGCTTGCCGGAGGCTGGTTTTCGCGCTTCTTGCGCAGTGAGGTGACGACCAGAACAACGATGGTCACCAGATAGGGAACCATCTGAATGAGGTCGGTCACATAGCCGGGCACGGAGATGTGCAGCAGCGTCGGCAAAAATTGATAGAGCCAATAGAGCAGACCGAACAGGTAAGAACCCCAGATGGCGTTGAGCGGCTTCCAGGTCGTGAAGATGACCAACGCGACGGCCAGCCAGCCGAGCGCTTCAATCTGCGTGGTGGTTGCCCAAATGCCCTGATTGTAATCCAGCACATAATAAAGGCCGCCGAGGCCGGAAATGCCCGCACCGAGGCAGGTGGCCAGATATTTGTACTTTGTGACGCTGATACCGGCGGCATCCGCAGTCGCGGGGTTTTCGCCAACTGCGCGCAGATTCAGGCCGATTCGCGTATGATTCAGGATTCGATGCAGGATGACGGCCAGAATGATGGCGGCGTAGACCATGAAACCGTAGTTGAAGATCGTTTGGCCGACAATGCCCAAACCGGGAAGCACGGGCAGCTTGGTCTGAAAGGTTTTGTAGACCATGCTCTGCGTGGCGGTGCTTCCGTTGAGAATGTATACGCCGAAAAAGTTTGCCACGCCCATGCCAAACGTGGTCAGCGCAAGGCCGGTCACGTTTTGATTGGCGCGCAGGCTGATGGTCAAAAAGCTGTAAATCAGGCCGCCCAGCATCGACGCGGCGAAGGCGCAGAGCAGCGAAATCACGACGCAGAGCGCCATGTTCGGATTGGCGGCGGTGTTTTCATACAGATAAGCGCTTGCGAAACCGGCGAATCCGCCCAGATACATGATGCCCGGCACGCCGAGGTTCAGGTTGCCGCATTTTTCGGTGACAATTTCACCCATTGCGCCGTACATGATGATGGTGCCGAAGGGAATGGCGCGCATGATCCATGCGATAAGCGTATCCATCAGCAAACCTCCTTGCCCGCGTGGCCGCGGAAAATCGCCTTGTAGTTGATGAAAAACTCGCTGCCGAGGATGAAGAAGAGGATAACGCCCGCGATGATATCGCTGGCAAAGTCGTTGAGGTTGTATGCGGAGGCGATTTCCGCCGCGCCCTTTTCAAGGAAGATCAGCAGGAAGGAAATCAGCGCCATCGTAAACGTGTTGAATTTAGCCAGCCATGCGACAATGATGGCGGTGAAGCCGTTTCCGCCCGCTGTGCCGGTGGAAATCGCCTGATCGCGCCCGCCGACAATCAAAAAGCCTGTCAGGCCGCACAGCGCGCCGGAGAGGATCATGGTGCGGATAATCACCTTGCCGACGTTAATGCCCGCGTAGCGCGCGGTGTTTTCGCTCTCGCCGACGACGGAAATTTCATAGCCCTGTTTGGAATAGCGCAGATAGCAATACATGATGATTGTCAGCGCGACGACGACGATCAAATTGATGGTATAACGCTGACCCATGATCTGCGGGAACCAGCCGGCCTTGGATTTCATGTTCAGCTTGCCCAAGCTGGAAGCCTGACCGCGCCAGATGTTGACGCAGCAGGCGACAATTTGAATTGCGACGTAATTCATCATCAGCGTGAAGAGGGTTTCGTTTGTGGAGAAGCGTGCTTTGAACCACGCGGGGATGAAGCCCCACAGCGCGCCGGCCAGAACGCTGGCGACGAGCATCGCCGTATACAGCAGCGCATTCGGGACTTTTCCGCCGTAATAGACCATCACGGCGGCGGTGGCCAGCGCCCCCATCAGAACCTGCCCCTCCGCGCCCGTGTTCCAGAAACGCATTTTGAAGGCCGGAGCCAGCGCGATGCCGATCAGCAGGAGAGAGGCGAGGTCGCGCATCGCCCATGAAAAGCGCATGGACGTGCTGAACGTGCCCTGAATCATCGCCTTGTAAACGTCGATCGGGTTCAGCCCGGTCACGAAGAAGATGAACAGCGCATCCGCCACCAAGGCGAGCGCGACGGCGGCGAGACGAACGAATACCTTCTTTTTCAGGGATATTTCGCCGCGCTTGACGACGCGAACAAACGGCTCATGCATGGTTTTGCTTTGCATCAGGCGACGCCTCCTTTTTCCTGCGGCTCGCGGAGTTTGGTCATCATCAAGCCGATTTCTTCCTTATTGGTCTTGCGCCCTTCCACAATACCGTTGTTCTTGCCGCCGCAGAGCACGAGCACGCGGTCGCACAGGTCGATCAGCACGTCCAGATCCTCGCCGACATAGATGATGGCGACGCCCTTCTTTTTCTGCTCGTTGAGCAGGTGATAGATGGTGTAGCTCGTGTTGATGTCGAGGCCACGAACGGCGTAAGCGGTCATCAGCACGGACGGGCTCGCCGCAATCTCGCGGCCGACGAGCACCTTCTGGACATTGCCGCCGGAGAGGCGGGAAACGGGCGTGGTGACCGACGGCGTAACCACGCCGAGCGAATCCTTGATTTCTTCGGCCAGGTGGCGCGGCGCGCGGCGTATATGGCCCAGAGCCGCAATGTGCCCAGCATCGAGGCGCGGCGCATGGTGTTGCACGGGCGGTTCCCGTACCTGTCGTTCCCGCGGCGCTACCGCAAAAGCGACTATGCGGCCGTGCGGCGCGCGATGGAAAAGGCGGACGCGCTGGAGCTGGCGGACCGTCCGATGCAGGAGCTGAGCGGCGGCCAGCGGCAGAAGGTGTATCTGGCCATGGCGCTGGCCGTGGTGGTCTCACCGTCGACGGGGAACTTCGCGACCATCGCGGAGGTGGGGGTGAGCTGGGTCTTGCCGCCGAAGGGCATGAGGACCGTGGCCGCGCCGATGGTGGAGTCGAAGCGCTCGGACAGACCCTTGTTGGAGGCGACGTTGAGATCGCGGACGAGCGAGGTCATGCGCTCGGCGAGGGTGTCGCCTGCCCACTCGGGCTCCCAGCGCTCTGCCTCCAGGACGTGGACGTCCATGTGCTTCGGGGCGCCGTTGCTGGCGAGGAACTCGCGGGAGAGGTCGACGATGGTGTCGCCGCGCCACGTGATGTGGACGCGCGGGTCCTCGGTGACGGTGGCGATGACGGTGGCCTCGAGGTTCTCCTCGGTGGCATAGCCCATGAACTCGTCGACATCGGAGGCGGCAAGGGCCACGGCCATGCGCTCCTGGCTCTCGGAGATGGCGAGCTCGGTGCCGTCGAGGCCCTCGTACTTCTTGGTCACGCGGTCGAGGTCGATGTCGAGGCCATCGGCGAGCTCGCCCACGGCGACGGAGACGCCACCGGCGCCGAAGTCATTGCAGCGCTTGATCAGGCGGCAGGCGTCGCCGCGACGGAAGAGGCGCTGGAGCTTGCGCTCGACGGGGGCGTTGCCCTTCTGGACCTCGGCACCGCACTCCTCCAGGCTCTCGACGTTCTGAGTCTTGGAGCTGCCGGTGGCGCCGCCGATGCCATCACGGCCGGTGCGGCCGCCGAGAAGGACGATCTTGTCGCCGGGGGCGGGGCACTCGCGACGCACGTGGGAGGCGGGGGTGGCGCCCACGACGGCGCCGACCTCCATGCGCTTGGCCATGTAGCCGGGGTGGTAGAGCTCGGAGACCTGGCCGGTGGCGAGGCCGATCTGGTTGCCGTAGCTGGAGTAGCCGGCCGCTGCGGTGGTCACGAGCTTGCGCTGCGGGAGCTTGCCGGCGCGCGTGGTGGAGACGGGGACCGTCGGGTCAGCGGCACCGGTGACGCGCATGGCCTGGTAGACGTAGCTGCGGCCGGACAGCGGGTCGCGGATCGCGCCGCCGATGCAGGTGGCGGCGCCGCCGAAGGGCTCGATCTCCGTCGGGTGGTTGTGGGTCTCATTCTTGAAGAGGAAGAGCCAGTCCTGGTCCTCGCCGTCGACGTCGACCTTCACCTTGACGGTGCAGGCGTTGATCTCCTCGGACTCGTCGAGGTTCTTGAGGATGCCCTGCTTCTTGAGCCACTTGGCGCCGATGGTGCCCATGTCCATGAG
>OLOH01001094.1_pt1 | contig 16462 bp, 16 predicted proteins | sample 1673221 | NCBI WGS metagenome assembly OLOH01 (sample SAMEA3136767, study PRJEB25190) | human gut metagenome
TTCCCAATACGGGGTCTTGGATTCGCGCATGTATTCATGCCCCTTGTTGATGGCGTCCTGATGCGAGCCGGAGAAGGCGGTGAAGGCCAGCTTGCCCGCATACGGCCAGCGCTCGGGCACGTGCATCTTGGTGCAGCGCTCGTAGATCTCGCGGACATGGTCGATATGGGAGAAATCGAGCATCGGGTCAACGCCCTGCGTGAACATGTTCAGCGCGACGGTGACGATATCGAGATTGCCCGTGCGCTCGCCGTTGCCGAACAGCGTGCCTTCGACGCGATCCGCGCCCGCCAGCATGGACAGCTCCGCGCAGGCCACGCCCGTGCCGCGGTCGTTGTGCGGATGGACGGAGATGATCGCCGCGTCGCGGTTGGGCAGATGGCGGATGAAATATTCGATCTGGTCGGCGTAGGTGTTGGGCGTGCACATTTCAACCGTGTTGGGCAGGTTGAGAATGACCGGGTTTTCCTTCGTCGCGCCGAGCGTTTCCATCACCTGATGGCAGATATCCACGGCAAAATCCATTTCCGTGCCGGAAAAGGACTCCGGGGAGTATTCGTAGCGGAAATTCGTGCCGGATTGATCGGCTTCGGTCAGCTTGCGCACCAGCTTTGCGCCCGCGACAGCGATATCAATGATCCCCTGCATGTCCTTTTTGAAGACGACCTTGCGCTGGAGGGTCGAGGTGGAATTATAGAAGTGGATGATGACGTTTTTCGCGCCGCGCACGGCCTCGAAGGTTTTGCGGATCAGATGCTCGCGCGCCTGCACCAGCACCTGAATGGTGACGTCATCCGGGATATAATGGCCGTCGATCAGCGCGCGCAGAATTTCATATTCCGTTTCGGAGGCGGAGGGAAAGCCGACCTCGATCTCCTTGAAGCCGATATCCACCAGCAGCTTGAAGAAATCGAGCTTTTCCTGAAGGTTCATCGGCGTGACGAGCGCCTGATTGCCGTCGCGGAGATCGACGGAGCACCAGGTCGGCGCTTTTTCGATGCGGTTGTTCGGCCAGGTGCGATCCGGCAGAGAAACGGGAGTGAACGGGATATACTTTTTGCAGCCCTGATACATGATGGGTTTCTCCTTTCAAACTGAAACAAAACGATTGGCCGGGGAACGAAAAAGCGCCCCCAGCCGCTTAAAAAGCGACATAGGGGCGCTTGAATACATGACTTTCAGCGCGGTACCACCCTAATTCGGCTGATGACTCAGCCCTCACGGCCTCAGACAAGGCCTGACCGATCACGGGGTCATCCGTCGCGAACTACTGCGTTTCATCCGCGCGATTCCGGGAGGAGTTCTCAAAAGGCGTTCCGTTCGGCTTGCACCAGCCGCCGACTCTCTTGACGGAAGAAATCCCCTGATTATTTCCCATCATCATCTTTGGGTTCGTTGCTGTGAACTTGACATTTATTCTAGCCGGGTCGGGGGCGTTTGTCAAGGTGGTTTGAAAAAAATGTCGCGGACGGAGGCGAAAAGGGGAAAGAAGTCAAATTTCTTTGATAAAATCAGCAAAAAGCCTTGACAAAAGGGATAGAAAGCGGTTAAAATAGCCAGTGCGTATGTTCGACTGATTAGCCCCGGGAGAATCTGCGCGCGCTTTAGCAGAGCGTCTGACCAGCGCGATGCACCTTAGATTCTGATTTTCAGGATAATGGAGGAATTCACGTGAAAACGTTTATGGCAAATGCCCAGACCGTCGAGCGCAAGTGGTATGTTGTTGACGCCGACGGCATGACGCTCGGCCGCCTGGCCAGCCAGGTCGCCGCGATTCTGCGCGGCAAGAACAAGCCTACCTACACCCCCCACTGCGACACCGGCGACCATGTGATCGTCATCAATGCCGCCAAGGTGGTTCTGACCGGCAAGAAGCTCGACCAGAAGGTGTACTACCATCATTCCGGTTATGCCGGCGGCCTTAAGGAGACCAAGTATCGTAAGCTGATGGCTGAGAAGCCGGAGTTCGCTGTGAAGCACGCGATTCTGGGCATGATGCCCAAGGGCCCGCTGGGTCGTCAGATGGCTCGCAAGCTGCGCGTGTATGCCGGCGCCGAGCATGAGCACGAGGCGCAGAAGCCGGAAGTGCTCGAGCTGGTGAAGTAATTAGCAGGAAGGAGAGTTTGTAACATGGCACAGGTTCAGTATCAGGCGGTCGGCCGCCGCAAAAAGGCCATTGCTCGTGTTCGCCTCGTTCCGGGCGACGGCAAGGTGGTCATCAATGGCCGCGATATCGACAACTACTTCGGTCTGGAGACCCTGAAGATGACCGTTCGTCAGCCGCTGGCGCTCACCAATCTGGAGGGTCGCTACGATGTGCTGGTCAACGTGTATGGCGGTGGCCTTTCCGGCCAGGCCGGTGCGATCCGTCACGGCATTGCCCGCGCGCTCGTGAAGGCCGATCCGGAGCTCCGTCCGGCGGTGAAGAAGGCTGGCTTCCTCACGCGCGATCCGCGCATGAAGGAGCGCAAGAAGTACGGCCTCAAGGCTGCACGCCGCGCGCCGCAGTTCTCCAAGCGTTAATTCGCTTAACGAGTCGAGGAGGCGAAGATATATGGCGATCCTTAACGGTATTGTCACCGTGCTGCTTGTGATCACCGCGCTCATCCTCATCGCTACCGTTCTGCTTCAGCCGGGCGAATCCAATGGCCTGGGTGCGATTGCGGGCGGCGCCGAGACGTTCTTTGGGAAGAACAAGGCGAAGTCGATGGAGGGTAAGCTCGCTCTGGCGACGAAGGTTTCCGCAGGTGTGTTTATCATTTGCGCGCTCATCGTTGCGATGATCGGCTAAGTGAAAGCGAAAGAGGCTGAAGCAGATGCTTTGGCCTCTTTTTTGAGCAATTTGAAATTTTGAACAATTTGAAAATATGGATTGAACGAAGACCCGAACAGGCAAGATAAAAGCAGGAGAAGAAATATGAAAAGCGACACACGCTACTCAAACCGCAGGCCGAGCGCTCGCTCTGAGCGCCCCGCGCGGGATATGCGCGCCCAGCGCACACAAAAGGAACAAACGGTGCAGTTGACCGTTCGCGGCATGGCTCGCGGCGCAATCCGCATGGAGGCCGAGGACGGAACGATTTACACCTGCGCGAAAGAAAACGCGCGCGGAGCGCTCTTTGGCGATACGGTTCTGGCGGAACGCATCGGCCGCGACCGCGTGATTGTCGCCAAGGTGCTGACGCATGCGCATGAAAACATCATGGGTGTGCTGCGGGTGCACGACGGTGTGCGCGTGATTCAGCCGCTCGAGCGCAGACTCCCTGCTGAAATTGCCGTCGCCGACCTGCATGCCGAAGCCGAGGACGGCGAAATTGTCCGCACCCATGTCACCCGCTGGGAGGATGAAGGCGGCCTGTGCGTCAGCGTCGAGGAACGCATCGGCAGCTTTGAGCAGGCGACCTATGCGCTCGACGCACTGGTGATGAGCATGCGCCTGCGCACCGATTTTCCGGAGGATGTGCTGAAGGAGGCGGACGCCTGCCGCCCGGCGGATCTGGCGGACGACCCGACGCGCGAGGATCTGCGCCATCTGCTGTCGTTCACCATTGACGGGCGCGATGCAAAGGACTTCGACGACGCTGTGAGCCTTGAGCAGCTTGAAAACGGCCATGTGCGCCTCGGCGTGCATATCGCGGACGTCGGGCACTACGTCAGGCCGGGAACGGCGCTGGATCGCGAAGCGTTTGCGCGCGGCACGAGCGTCTATCTGCCGGGGCGCGTGCTGCCGATGCTGCCGGAGCAGCTCTGCAACGGCGTTTGTTCGCTGCGGCCGAACGAGGATAAATTCACGATGACCGCGCTGATGGAAATCGACGACGCGGGGCGTGTGGTGGACGAGCGCATCGCCCGAACCATCACGTGCAGCAAGGCGCGGCTGGTGTATAACGATGTGAACGCGCTGTTTAACGGAAGCGAGCAGCAGGCGGATGCGATGGCCGCCGTGGCGGACACGCTTCACCAGATGCGCGTTTTGGCCGGGAAACTGCGCGCGCGCAGGCAGGCGCAGGGCTGCATTGATTTTGAAATCGAGGAACCGGGCTTTGTGCTGGATGAAAACGGCGAGCCGGTGGAAATCATCACCCGTGAGCGCGGCGAGGCGGAGATGATGATCGAGGATTTCATGCTGGCGGCGAACGAATGTGTGGCGCGCTTTGCGCGGGAAAACCGCCTGCCGCTGCTCTATCGCGTCCATGAAAAGCCGGATGCGGAGAAGCTGGCGATGTTTGCGGATTTTCTGGATGGCATCGGCGTAAATGCTAAGGGCATCCGGCATAACGCCGCGCCGGGCGACATCCGCGCGATTCTGGAAAAGACGAAGGAGCGGCCGGAATATTCCGCCATCACCGCGCTGGCGCTGCGCAGCATGCAGAAGGCGCGTTACGACGTCGCGCCGCTGGGGCATTACGGCTTGGCGATGGCGGATTACTGCCACTTCACCTCGCCGATTCGCCGCTATCCCGATCTGGTGGTCAGCCGTGCGCTGACGGCGAAGCTGACCGGTCAACTCGCTCCGCTGACGGGCGAGGCGCTGGCCGATGCGGCCGTTCGTTCCAGCGAGCGGGAGCGCGCCGCGATTGACGCGGAACGCGCCGCGGACAAGCTGATGATGGCCCGCCTGATGGCGCACCATGTCGGCGAGGATTACGACGGAACGATCAACGGCGTGAGCGAATACGGCATGTATATCACGCTGTCCAACGGCGCGGAGGGCTTTGTGCCCGTGCGCACGCTGGAGGATTGGTTTGGCTTCGACGAGCGGCGCATGCTGCTGCGCGGCGAACGCACCGGCACGGTGTTTTCGCTCGGTCAGCCGGTTCGCGTCAAGGTGCAGAACGTCGAGCTGACCCAGTGCAACATTGATCTGACGCTGCTCACGCCGCTGAAAGGGCGTGTGGCAAGCGGGCAGCGCTCCGAAAGAAAGCAGGAACGCGACCGCATGCGCGGCTTTAACCGGTCATAAGGGCAGGGTTGCATCCGAGCGGATGACGTGATATAATCCATTTGATTATGAAAATGGAAAGGAACGAGATTGATGAAGGCAACGGTCATCGGCTGCGGGCGCTGGGGCTCGTTTATCGCGTGGTATCTGCGCAAAATCGGGCATGAGGTGACGCTGTACGGCAGAGAGGGTTCCAAGCATATCGAGCAGTTTCGTCAGACGCGCTCCAACGGTCTGGTGACGCTGGAAGAGGATGTGCGTGTGACGACGGATTTGCGGGAGGCGCTCCAAAGCGAGCTGATCTGCATTTCCATCCGTTCGCAGAATCTGCCGGAGCTGATGGCGCAGATCGCCGCGCAGGGTGTGAGCGGGAAGACGTTTGCGCTGTGCATGAAAGGCATCGAGGTGACGACGCTCCGCCGCCTTTCCGAAATTGCGGAGGAGGCCGTCGGCGGCAGCAACGACGTTGCCGTGTGGCTCGGGCCGGGGCATGTGCAGGAATTTCTCGCCGGGGTGCCCAACTGCATGGTGATTGATTCGAGCAGCGAGGCGGTCAAGGAACGGCTGATTTCGCAGCTTTCCGGCGGTCTGATTCGCTTTTATTATGGAACGGATCTGATCGGCAACGAAGTGGGCGCGGCGGCCAAGAACGTGATCGGCATTGCGGCGGGCATGCTGGACGGCATGGGGCTCTCCTCGCTCAAGGGCGCGCTGATGAGCCGCGGCACGCGGGAGGTTTCCCGGCTGATTGCGGCGATGGGCGGCAACGGGTTTTCCGCCTACGGGCTCTGCCATCTGGGCGATTACGAAGCGACGGTTTTTTCACAATACAGCCACAACCGGCGCTTTGGCGAGATGTTTGTGCGTGGCGAGCCGTATACCGAGCTGGCGGAAGGCTATGACACGGTGAAGGCGCTTTGCGCGCTGGCGGACAGGTATCATGTGGATCTGCCGATTGGCCGCGCGGTGTACGCGGTGCTCTATGACGGCGCGCAGCCGAAGGAGCAGATGAATCAGTTATTCACGCGCAGCCTCAAACGGGAGTTCGATATCTAAAGGGTGAACGATAGCCGGAAGCCGTTCGATACTGTCCGGAAACATTGATAAAAAGCATTGAAAAACGCAGGTTGTGAGCAACTTTTCCTTGCACAAGCTGCGTAATACTGATATACTAAATAAGAAGGACTACGTTTTTCTGATTGCATTGAAGAGGTGAGTACACATGGCTTACAAATCAAGGGTTTCTGACGCTGTGGTGCGTAGGTTGCCTATGTATTACCGCCATCTGCGTGAGCTTGAAAAGGCGGGCGTTGTGCGCATTTCCTCCCAAGAGCTGGGCGAGCGCATGAACCTGACCGCTTCGCAGATCCGGCAGGATATCAACTGCTTCGGCGGCTTTGGCCAGCAGGGATACGGGTATCATGTGGCCAATCTGAAGGAGCGCATCGGCGAGATTCTGGGCTTGAACCACGAATACCATGTCATTATCATCGGCGCGGGCAACATCGGCCGCGCAGTGGCGAATTATACCGGCTTTGCGAAGGAAGGCTTTAACGTGCAGGCGATGTTCGACGTATCACCCGCGCTGGTCGGCATTGATGTGCACGGGATTCTCGTGCAGCCGATGGAAAAGCTGGATGCGTGGATGGAGACCCACAAGGTCGATATCGCGGTGCTGGCCGTTCCGTCTGCCTATGCGCAGACGACCTGCGATACGCTGGTTCGCGGCGGGGTTCGCGCGATCTGGAATTTTGCGCCGGTCGATCTGGTGCTGCCGGAGGGCGTGGCCGTCAACAACGTGCATCTGTCCGACAGCCTGCACATCCTTTCGTATCGCATGAACGAGAAGGAGCTGTTTTCCGCCATTGACGCGAGCAAGCAGCAGCGCGACTAATCAACCGAAAAGGAGAGCGCTTTATGGCTTTTGATCCGCGCACCAAAGAGGAAAGAAAACTGTTCCCGTTTTGGACGCTGATCGTGATCGCAGGGTGTACGGCTCTGTGGGTTTTCGGCGCGAAAATTTATCAGGAAAGCATGGCGGCATATCAATCATATGCCGCCATCACTCAAAATGTAGCGCAAAACACCTATTATCCGGGCGTCGCGGTGGATGGCGTTGAGCTGGGCGGCATGACCCGCGAAGAGGCCGGCGCGCTTTTCGGCAGCCGCCAGCAGGAAACGAGCAGCGCGTTTTCGCTGGTCGTTCAGGCGGGCGAGCGCAAATGGCGCATCACCTCCGACGAGGTGCCGATGACGTTTGACGCGCAGACGGTGCTCGACGAGGCATACAACATCGGGCGGTATGGCACACTGGAAGAGCGGCTTACGGCGATTGACGACGCGAAGACAAACGGTGCGGCGTTTACAACGGGCTTTTCCTATGATCGAACGGCGATTGACAGGCTGGTGGAGATCATCGCCGACAGCCTTGAATACGACGCGACGGACGCGACCCTTGCGGCGTTTGACGTGCAGACGCGCACATTTACGTTTTCGGAGGCGAAACCCGGCTACCGCGTGAACCGAACGGCGCTTCAGGAGGATATCCTTGCGGCGCTGGATGAAGGCGCATATGACCGCGTGATTGTGCCGAAGGGCGAACAGGTTGAGCCGACGATCACGAAAAGCCAGCTGGTCGGGCAGTTTGGCCTGATTTCCTCGTTCACGACGACGACGACCAAGGACAAGGATCGCAACAACAACATCGAAATTTCGGCTGCGGCGCTGAACGGGCGCATGGTTAAGCCGGGGGACACGATGTCCTTCAACGACTGCACCGGCCAGCGAACGGGCGAAAAGGGCTATCGTGAGGCGGGCGCAATCGCGGGCGGCGTGTTGGTGGATGACACCGGCGGCGGCGTATGCCAGACGTCCTCCACGCTGTTCAACGCCGTGGTTCGCGCGGATCTGGAAATCGTCAAGCGGAGCGCGCATAGCTGGCCGTCGTCCTATGTCAATAAGGGCGAGGACGCGACCGTCAACTGGCCGTCTCTGGATTTTGTTTTCCGCAACAACGGGGATTATCCGGTGTTCGTCATTGCGTGGTATGAGAACCAGACGGTGACGGTGCAGATTTACGGCAAGCTTCTGCCGAACGGGCAGACGGTCGATCTCGAATCCGAAGTGATTAAGACGATCAAGCCGGACGACGCGGTGCTCTATACGCTGGATGCTTCGCTGCCCGTGGGGACGAGGAAAGCCGGACGCAAGAAGCGCACGGGCTACGTTGTCGATACCTACAAGGTCTACAAGGATGCAAGCGGCAACGTGACGGAGAAAAAGAAACTCTGGACGACGACATACCGCGCCATGCAGGATGAAATTCTGTATAACGACGGTTCCGGCGCCGCGTCGAACGAATAAACCAAAGAGAAACGGGAGGAACGGGCTTGAAAAAGGGGGATGCGCGGCGCGGCGAGCTGTTGGCCGCGAGTGAAAAGCTGTTCTATACGAAGGGCTACGAAAACACCTCCGTTCAGGACATTCTGGATGCGGTCGGCTTTTCCAAAGGCGGATTTTATCACCATTTTGACAGCAAGCTCGCCGTGCTGGAGGCAATCTGCCAGCAGCGGGCGGAGGAACTTTGCCAAAGCGCGACGACGGCCGCCGATCAGCCCAATCTGACCGCGAGCGAAAAGCTCAACATCCTGCTTGCGTCATCGACGCTCTGGCAGAGCGACAACCCCGGCTTTGTGATGCTGCTGATTCAGGCGGCATATTGCGAGAGCGGGGCGCTGATGCGGGAAAAAATGAAAGCCTGTCAGCTTTCCGGAATGAAGGGCGTGTTGGAGCGGGTGCTGAGCGAGGGCGTTCGGAGCGGCGATTTTTTCATCAGCGATATCGAAACGGCGGCGGAGCTGGTGCTGCGGCTGTACATGCAATTTGCGGATGAAATCGCGTTTCTGCTGGCGGGCGATGACAGCGAGCAGCAGCTTTGCGAAAAGGCGATCCTCAAAACGCGCGCCTATCGAACGGCTATCGAGCGGATGCTGCTTGCGCCTTACGGTTCCATTACGCTCATCGAAACGAAGACCCTGCAGGTGCTCGCGCAGCGCGTTTCCAGAGAAAAACTGCGCAAGCGCGCGAATGATCTGTTGGCGAAATAAGCGGGGTCAGCCCGCTTCAGATCGTAGACAAAAAGCTATTTTCCTCCCCGAAGGGGGGAGAATAGCCCTTTCCGCAAATGAAAGAATAGCTGAATTTCTTGATTTTGCTATCCAAGCCAAGTTTGCTTATGTCAACAAGCTCAAGCGGGTTCAGCCCGCTTTTTTTTGACGTAAAAAACGCCTGCGTGAGCAGGGAATCGACGGATTGCAGACGTAAAAAGTTGACAAAAGAAAAACTTTGGTTCATAATAGAAACGCTAATCGGTTCATAAAATAGGGAAAACCGAATCGAAGCGGTCGGCCGGTCTGGCCGGGAAAGGTGCAGATTTATGGGCAAATATTTCGGAACAGACGGTTTTCGCGGCGAGGCGAATGTCGATTTAACCAGCGAACATGCGTATCGGATCGGTAAGTTCATCGGCTGGTATTACGGCGCGCGCAAGGGCAGAAAGGCGCGCGTGGTCATCGGCAAGGATACCCGCCGTTCCAGCTATATGTTTGAATATGCGATTGTTGCGGGCTTGACCGCTACCGGCGCGGATGCGTATATGCTTCATGTGACGACGACGCCGAGCGTCGCATATGTCACCCGTGTGGATAATTTTGATTGCGGCGTGATGATTTCCGCGTCGCATAACCCGTTTTATGACAACGGCATCAAGCTCATCAACAGCCGCGGTGAGAAAATGGACGACGAAACCATCGCTGACATCGAGACGTACTTGGATGGAAATATGGCCGCACTGGGGATCGAAGGCGATGTGCCGTCGGCCAAGCGCGAAGAGCTGGGCGAAATCGTGGATTATGTTTCCGGCCGCAACCGTTATGTCGGCTATCTGATTTCGCTGGCGGCACATTCTTATAAAAACATGCGCGTCGGTCTGGATTGCGCCAACGGAAGCGCGTGGAATATCGCCAAAACCGTCTTTGAAGCGCTGGGCGCGAAAACCTTTGTCATCAACGCCGAGCCGGACGGCGTGAACATCAACCGCGGCGCAGGGTCTACGCACATCGACGGGCTGCGGCGGTTTGTCGTGGAAAACCATCTGGACGTCGGTTTTGCCTACGACGGCGACGCGGATCGCTGTCTGGCGGTGGATGAAAACGGCGAGGTTGTGGATGGGGACAAGATCATCTACATCTTCGGCTGCCAGATGAAGCGGGAAGGCAGGCTGGCGGGCAACAAGGTTGTCACCACCGTGATGAGCAATTTCGGTTTGTATAAGGCGCTCGACGAAGTGGGCGTCGGTTATGAGAAAACCGCTGTCGGCGACCGCTTTGTTTATGAAAACATGGCGCAGAACGGCTATTGCGTCGGCGGAGAGCAATCCGGCCATATTATTTTGAGCAAATACGCGACGACGGGCGACGGCATATTGACCTCCATCGAGCTGATGGAGGCGATGCTGGACAGCAAGCAGACGCTCTCTCGTCTGGCCGCGCCGGTGGCTGTATATCCGCAGGTGCTCAAAAACGTTCGCGTCAGCGACAAGGCCGCCGTGCGCGAAAACGCGCATGTGCAGCAGGTCGTGAAGGCTGTCGGTGAGAGGTTGGGCGATACGGGCCGCGTTCTGCTGCGCGAGAGCGGCACGGAGCCGGTGATTCGCGTGATGGCAGAGGCGCAGGAACTGCGCACGGCTGAGGCCTGCGTGAACGAAATGATCGAGGCTATCAAGGCGGAAGGGTTGGCTTGATATGGACGCGATTAAAGTCTGCGATTTGTTTGACCTGACGCATACCCGCGCGGCAAAGATGCTTGCCGCGTGCGAATATCCGTGGGAAGCGCTCTCTAAAATCGGCGAAACGGTGCTGGCCATCGGTCAGGGGCTGGATCTGAGCGATTACGATCACCCGGCTGAGGATGTGTGGATCGCCAAAACCGCGACGGTCGCGGCGACGGCCAGCATCGCCGGTCCGTGCGTCATCGGTGAAAAAACCGAGGTGCGCCCCGGAGCGTTCATCCGCGGGAATGTGCTCGTCGGCGATGGTGCGGTGGTTGGTAACTCCTGCGAACTGAAAAATTGTATTCTCTTTGATGAGGTGCAGACCCCGCATTATAACTATGTCGGCGATTCCGTGCTGGGCTACAAAGCGCACATGGGCGCGGGCGCGGTGACCAGCAACGTGAAGGGCGACAAGAAGAACGTTGTCGTCCACGGCGAGCGGGATTATGAAACCGGGCGGAAGAAATTCGGCGCGATGCTCGGTGATTTCGCGGAGATCGGCTGCAACAGCGTGCTCAATCCCGGCACGATCATCGGCAGGGATTCGCAGGTCTATCCGCTCTCCAGCGTGCGCGGCGTGGTCAAGGCGCGGCATATCGTCAAGGGCGCGCGCGGCGCGTTTGCCAAGGACTAAACGAAAAAACGGGCTGCATCGAACAGCCCGTTTTTCTGTATAGAGGTCGGAAGCGCCGCACAGCTCAGGCGGCATGGTTCGCCTTGTATTCCTCCAGCGCGGTGGCGAGCTGATCCGGGCAGCTCGTGCCGTTGCGGCACTGGATGCCCTTCAGGCGGCGGATGGCCTCGTCAACGGTCATGCCGATGACGAGCGCGGCGACGCCCTGCGTATTGCCTGCGCAGCCGCCGTTGAATTTGCAGGCGGTGATGATGTTGTTTTCCACCTCAAATTCGATTGAGCGGCTGCAAACGTTGTGCGTTTTATAAACGTTCATGGTCAATCCTCCTAATATGCGTAAAATGGAACGTAACAGACATCATTCGACGCAAATCCCGTTTTTCCTGCTTGTGACGCGCGGCTGCTTTGCTTCATAGGCTTGAGGAGAAGGGGTGTGGCGGCGATGGAGGAGCGGATGATCGTCTCGGGCGGCGACGAGGTGCGCGTGTTTGCGCCGCCTAAACGCGAGCCGCAGGAGCAAATCCGGCTGGAAGGCGCGGGAGCGCTCTGCGTGTCGCATGGAACTGTGTTCTGCGCAAGCGATTGGGGCGATACGGTTTGGCGGCTGGACGCCGAGCGCCTTGTGCCGACCGGGCTTTTTGCGGGCGGGCCGGGGATGAAGCGAATTCTGTCGTCGCCGGATGGAACGCGCCTTTTGCTGCTTTGCGCGGAAGCGGACAGCGTTCTTCTGCTTGACGCGGGATGCGGCCTGCCGCTCGTGCTGGCGAGGGCGGGGCTGAATCCGCAAAACATAGCGCTTGACGAGACGGGCGACGTGCTGGCGGTTGCGGCGGGCGAGAGCGGCGAAGTGCTGCTGATGAGCGCGCGGTCGCTGACGCTGCTGCGCCGCCTGTCCATGCCGGGAATAGTGTTCGATGTGACGCTGTGCGGCGGCACTGTGCATGCGCTCTGCCTGAATGACGCGCTGGATGCGACGCTGGTAACGGTTCCGCAGATCGGCGCGCGGCAGATTCTCCCGCTTCCGGGCATGCCGGGGCGGGTTGCGGCGGACGGAGGACGGCTGCTCTGCGCGACAGAGGGTTTTTTGCACGCGGTTTCGCGAGACGGCATGCGGCTTTTGCATACGGAGCATGCGCCCGGACGGGCGGGTGGCTGCCAGCGGTACGCGGGCGCTATGCTTCTTTTCGACGGGCTCAGCGAACGGATTTTTGCGCGGAGCAGCGGCGGATGCTGGAATCTGTTTTGCGGGTGCGCGCGGGATATGCAGCGCCTTTCCGGGAAAGAATAAAACCGGGAGGTGGGAAGATGGCGAAAAGATGGCGGCGGCGAATGGGCGTTATGATCCTCTGCTCGATGGCGGGGACGACGCTCATGCTGGCTCTGCAGGGGCGGATTCGGGAGGCCGTTCCGCTGCATCTGTGCAGCGTATCGGCGCTGGCGGCGGCGGCGCTCGCGTTTTTTCCCGCGCCCTTCGTCGTGGATTTTCTTTGGCTGCTCGGCATGCCGGGGGCGGTTCTGGCGCTCGTGTTTCCCGCGCCGGCCGTCAGCCGCTGGCAGACGGCGTTCACGGCCTGCTATGTGCTGACACACGCGCTCATCGTGCTCATCGGCCTGAGCGCGCTGGCGATGGGAGAACGGCCGCGTGTCGGCCGTGCGCCGCAGGTGCTGCTGACCTTGCAGGCGCTGGCCGTTGCGGCGTTTTTTGCCAACCGCGCGCTTGGAACGGATTTTCTGTTTCTGGCCGCGCCGCCAGCCGGAACGCCGCTGGAGGCAATCTATCGCCTGAGTTACGGCGCATATATTGCGTTTTTGCAGGGAATGATGGCGCTGCTTGCCTGGGGCATGGACGCCGCGGGAAGGCGGCTTTTCGGCAGGGATGATCGACCTGCCGATTTTTTCGCTATACAAAATTCGCCGAATGCGGTATAATAAACTGAAATGACGACATCTTTTGCGGATCATGTTCGCCCGCGATGTTAAAAAAGAAGGGGTTCACATTGGAAAACAAGAATATATCCTTGCTTCGCCGCTCAAACCGATGGGGATGGACGGCGTTGAGCATTGCGCTGTGCATGCTCCTTTCGCCGCTGCTGGCGGTTTCCGTGTTTATACCGCAGGGCATGACGCTGGTGCCGATCGCGCTGCTGCTGCTTGTGGGATATGTCGGCCCGGTCAGTGCGGCGGCGTGCACGGCGATTCTCGTGACGCTCAGCACGGTGTTTTTTGGCTTCTGGGGCGCGGCGCTTTCCACGGTGCTGCTCGTGCCGATTCTGGTTGTTTCGAGCTATATGGTTGAGCACGAACAGAGCTTCTGGCAGAGCGCGGCGGGTTCCGGCGTGACCATGTTTGCGTCCATCGGTCTGGCGATGCTGCTTGTCAGCGCGCTGGCGGGGGCGGACGTGGTTACGGCGCTGTCCAATATGATGCGTCAGGCGTTCTCGGTTTCGCAGACGTTCAGCGACATGGTGCTGACGATGATGATGCAGCTCGGCGCGATCACGTCGGCGAGCGGCGGCGCAGTGGATATTGCGACGCTGGATGCGGCGGCGCGCGGGCAGCTGATTGAGCAGCTCGTGCTGATTCTGGATACCCTGATGCGGCTGGAAATCCCGATGCAGATGGCGACGGGCTCCGTGGCGGCGGGCGTGCTGGGGCAGGTCGCGCTGCGCAAGGGCGTGCTCTCTCGTGGGGATAAGGTGGATTATCCGCCGCTGCGCACATGGACCGTGCCGAAAGGCTGGGGGCGCGTGCTGGGCGCGACGCTGGCGGCACTGTATGTGCTGACGCTGATTGTGCCGAGCTTTACGAGCAGCATGTTTTACGTCTTTACCGGCGTATTTGAACAGATTTTCGCCTTGCAGGGCATAGCCGCCGTGTGTTATTATCTGAATGAAAAGGGCAAGGGGCGCGTGGCGCAGGGGATTGTCTTTGCGCTGGGCTATTTCCTGGTTCAGCCGGCTGCACTTCTGATCGGCATTGCAGATCAGACGTTCGACGTCGTCCATCGCCGCGAAAAAATGGAGGAGGAAACGCCGAATCCGTTTGATCCGCGCACACACGATGATAAATAAGATTTCGGGAGGATAAAGCTATGAAAGTGATTTTGCTCAAGGATATCAAGGGAACCGGCAAGAAGGATCAGATCATCGAGGCTTCCGACGGATTTGCCCGCAACTTCCTCTTCCCCAAGGGGCTGGCGCGCGAGGCGAGCGCGACGAATCTGAACGCCATCGAGAACGCGAAGGCCGCGCAGAAGCACCGCGAGGACGTTGAGCGCGCCAAGGCGGAGGAAACCCGCAAGGCGCTTTCCGGCAAGGCCATCAAGATCGTGGCGCGCGGCGCGGAGGGCGGCAGGCTTTACGGCTCCGTCACCGCGCAGGAGATTGCCGACGAGCTGTTTAAGCAGTATGGCGTGAAGGTGGAAAAGCGCCGCATTGATGTGGCCAACATCCGCAACGCGGGCGATTTTACGGTCAGCGTGTGGCTCTATGCGGGCATTACGGCGGAAATGACCGCCAAGGTTGAGGTTGGCTGATCCATACAACGCACTGGGTTTTCCTCCTGAAACGGGGGAAAGCCCTATCTTTTGTTAAAAGGGGAGAACATTGTGGACGAGGCAGTTATGCGTGTACCGCCCAACAATGCCGATGCGGAAAAAAGCGTTCTGGGCTGCATGATGCAGGACAGAGAGGCGCTGTCGCTGGCCTTTGAGCTGCTTACGGCGGATGATTTCTATCAGCCCGCAAACCGGGAAATTTTCGATGCGATGCATGCGCTCAATACGCAGGGTATGCCCATTGATCTGGTGACGGTGGATGACGAGCTGACCCGGCGCGGCACGCTGGAGGGTGTCGGCGGCACGAACTATCTCATCGAATTGAGCCAGTGCATGCCGTCTACGGTCAATGCGCGCGCTTATGTGCAGATTGTGGATGAAAAGGCGACGCTGCGCCGCATGATTAAGGCGACGGGGGACATCGCCTCCGCATGCTATCAGCAGACCGAAGCAGTGAGCGACATCCTCGGCGTGGCGGAAAAGTCAATTTTTGATATCATCATGCGCCGCCACGAGGGAAGCACGCTGACGCATATTGCGGACGTTCTGCCGGATACCTATCTGCGCATCGAGCAGCTGACCGAGCTGAAGGGCGGCATCGACGGTGTGCCGACGGGCTTTGTGGATTTGGATAACCTGCTGACCGGCCTGCACGGAGGCGAACTGGTGATTGTCGGCGCGCGCCCTTCGATGGGCAAGACGAGCTTTGGCATGAACCTGATCGGCTACGCGGCGACGATGGCGGGCAAGACGACGGCGGTTTTCTCGCTGGAAATGCCGAAGGATCAGCTCGCGATGCGCCTTCTGTGCGCGGATGCGCGCGTGGACATGCAGTCCGTTCGCCATGGCTCGCTGCGCGACGACGACTGGATTTCGCTGTCCTCCGCGCTCGGCCCGCTGGCGGCCTCCAATATCTATATCGACGATACGTCCGGCATCACGCCGTCGCAGCTTCGCTCCCGCTGCCGAAGGCTGAAAATGGAGCACGGGCTGGACATGATTATGGTCGACTATTTGCAGCTGATGAGCGCGGACGGCCATGTCGAAAACCGCCAGAACGAGGTCAGCGAGATTTCGCGCAACCTCAAGAGCATCGCCAAGGAGCTGAACGTGCCGGTGATCGCCCTCTCGCAGTTGAGCCGTGCTACGGAGCTGCGCGGCGGTTCGAAACGCCCCCAGCTTTCGGACCTGCGCGAATCGGGGGCCATCGAGCAGGACGCCGACATCGTGGCTTTCATCCATCGTCCCGAATATTACGGTATCAATCAGGACGAGAACGGTATGCCGACGGCGGGTATGGCCGAGATCATCATCGCCAAGCACCGTAACGGTGCGGTCACGGATGTCAATCTGCGTTTCCTGAAGGACCAGGCCCGCTTCGCCGATGTGGACGAAACGCTGATGCCGGAGGCGGGCAGTCGCCCTGCGCCGGGGCAGTACGAGGATGTATCGAGCGGTTCCAATTCCGGGCTGGGCGGCTTCGGCGGCGTGCCCGAGGAG
>OLOH01001098.1_pt1 | contig 16436 bp, 13 predicted proteins | sample 1673221 | NCBI WGS metagenome assembly OLOH01 (sample SAMEA3136767, study PRJEB25190) | human gut metagenome
CGAGCACGTTTTTGTTGCGTGCATATTGCGGGTTCTTGGGGCGGCTGTTCATCGTGAGCCGTTCCGTCTGCGTCAGAATCACGTTGTTGGCAAACACGGGATCGATAAAGGGCTTGATATCCTCCGGCGTACCCCAGCGAGCCGAGCCATACTCACGCCCTTTACGATACTTCTTTTTTTCACTGTCTTTAATGAAAATGAACAAACGAAAGCCCGCGCCCAGCAGCAGCCCGATGCATAAGTCATACAGCTCAAAGCTCGGCAGGGGCGACGCGAACGACGCAGACAGGCTGTCCATCAGGGTTAGCAGCTTATGCGCCGCATCCGTTCCTTCTGCCAGCCGCCATGCCTGTCCGATTTTCGTCGCGTAGAGCGCAATCAGCAGATACGGCAGCTCATGCAGCCATTTTCTTTTCATCGCGTCCTCTCCCTTTCCGCCTTGCGCGTCGGGGCAGTCCGGGCGACCCTTTCCTTCATCTCATTCAGGATTTCCATCAGAGACGGGTGCTCTGCCTGACGAACGCGCCGATCTGTATATTCCTGAAAAGCTGCCGTCAGCGCGTCCGCGTCGCGGGCTTTAAAGAAAACGAGATATTTCGTTTCATCACTTTTCGCCCTCTTGACGGCGAAGTCCACGCCATATTTACGCGCAATGCGTTCAAAGGCATGGATATCGGGATCGTCGATCTCAATGTTGGTCATGCCCTGATTTTGCCGTGCAAGCTGTCGGACAGACTGCTTGCCATGCGGCACAGTCAATTTGCCGTGCATGGCGTGAAGCAGCTTTGCTATGCCGTTTTTCATTACCCTTCCTGAGAATTTGCTCGCATGAAATGCCATCGTAACGGTGCGCATTTCAACTTCTTCCTGCAAGAAAATCAACTCCTTTCTCTGATTTTACAGGCGATTCACGGCGGAACCGCCAGCCTGTGCAGCAGATACCTCATCTTACTTTTTCCTCCGTTTCCTGTCCGCCAGCCTGCGCCCGATCAGGATAATTCCGGCAAGCAGCAGCAGTACCGCGCCCTCCGTCATCATCGGGGTCAGCTCAATATCCACGCCGGTCTGAATATCGTGCTTTTCGTCCTCCTTTTCATTGACAAGGCAGGGCATTTCTTCGGGAACAACGTAGCTTTCGTCGATGGTGAACGTCAGCGTGTCCTCGGTTTTCGCATACCCTTGGAGCACTTCGGTTTCGCGGATGACGTACCTGCCGTCCTCGAGCTTTTCAAGCAGCACCGTGCCGTCCTCGCCGCTCTCCATCTCGCGCAGCACATTTCCATCTGCATCTTCCAGCACGAATTTCACGCCGGAAAGCGGATTGCCGTCGCCATCCATCTTCATGAACATATAGCTGCTTGGCACGTTGACCAGCGTAATCGGCTCAGGCTGCACGAAGTCCTCGCCGATATGCAGCAGCATGTCCTCCATGCGCCTGTATCCATTGGGCGCGGCGGTTTCGCGGATAATCCAGTCACCGTAGTCGATGTGACGGAAGATAAATTCGCCGTTTTCATCGCTCGTCGCCACCTCGGTCACGACGTTGGTTGTGGCGTTAATCAGGCTGAACTCCACGCCCGCAAGCGGTCTGCCGGATGTATCCACCTTCTTATACGCAAGGCGCATCGGCGTATTGGTGACGGTTTCCAGCGGCTCGTTCGGGTTGACAAACGTACCGTCCACCGTCAGATGAACATGCACGGCGGTTTTGAAATAGCCGGGGAGCGGCTGGGTTTCCTCGACGGTATATCTGCCATACGGGATTTTCTCAAACGTCACCAGCCCGTTTGCGTCCGAAACGGCGGTCATCAGGCGCATACCTGTTTCCGTAACCAGCGCAAATTCCACGCCGGAAAGCGGCACGCCGTTTTCGTCCTGCTTGCGGAGCTGTACGCGGGTATAGTCGTCGCGCAGCATCGTGTTGCCCGTGACATTTCCCTGCTCGTCCACCGCGAAGCGCGTTTCGGCTTCATTGAGCGCATAGCCGCTCGGCGCAAGGATTTCGCGGAAGGTGTATGTTCCCGGCGTAACGGGGATATCCGGGATTTCGCCGTTCGCGTCGGTCGTGGCGCGGTAAATCATTTCGCCCTGCTCGTTTCTGACCTCGATCTGTGCGCCCGGAACGGTTTTCGCGCCGGTGATATCGGTTTTGGTCAGCGTCACGGGCGTATAAACCAGCTCGTCATAGAGGGGCTGCGCCAGCTCGACGCGGATTACCGCATCGCCGCCCGGCTCAAGCGTAATCGGGAAACGGTTTGGATTGAGCTTCCAGCCTGTCTTGGCTTGCAGCTCGCGCACATAGTAGTCGCCATGCGGAAATGTGCCGTCAAACGTCAGCCTGCCGTTTTCATCAGTCGTGCCGACAGCCACAAGCGTATCTGCCAGCAGGGTCACGCCGTTTTCATGGATATCCCGCTCGCTGAACAGCCCGAACACAAAGCCTTCGCCCGGCTCGCTGTGCAGCGTCCGCAGCACTTCACCGTTTGCTTCCGTCGTGCGAATGACTTCGGCTTCCTTGTGCAGCGTAATGGCGGCGGGAAGATAGGTATTGCCGACCTCCACGCGGATCTGCACCAACGGGGTCTGATCGTCCGCATACGCCAGCTCGATTTCGCGCGGCGCATCATCCGGCGCGTATCCTTCCGGTGCTTTGACCTCGGTCAGCGTATATCTGCCCAGCGGCAGAAGTTTGGACGCATCCTCGCCGCCCGCCGTCGTGATGATCGTATCGACCAGCTCGCCCTCGGCGTACCACGCCGTTCCGTCCCTGCCAACGATCTCCTCAGCGGCACGCAGTTCAAAGACCGCGCCTGCCAGATTCCGCTGTTCATACACCGGCTTCTGCACCGCATAGCCGTATGCGTTCACGGTTTCAAAGCCGACGAGCATATCGCCGGTCTTTTTCACGAGAATCTGCCCCTTGACCGGCTCATCCTGCATTTCGATGTTCAGTTCATACGTCTGCCCGGGTTCGTCGCCGTCATGCCCGATCATCACGGGCAGAGATTCCGTCTGAATCAGGTATCCTTCCGGCGCGGAAATCTCCTCGATGTAGTACAAACCCCACCTGAGCGTTTCCGGCAGGGTCACGCCGCCCGTTTCATCCGTGGTGAACGTGTCGATCTCCTTTTCGGTCGGATAATGCACCGTCTGGCGCACCGTTTCGCCGTTTGCGTCCTTGAGCTTAAACGACGTATGCGCCAGCGTGATGGTCTTGCCCGTTTCGCGATCCGTCTTGAGGATACGCAGGCGGTAGAGAATCGGTCGGTCGCTGAGTGTCAGCGGCGGCGGGTTCTGGATATCCTCCGTCCCGTCGATTTCAAACTCAATCGCGCCTTTGATTTCATAGCCCTCTTTGCCCTTCGTTTGCTCCAGCACATAGATGCCGTAGGGCAGTGCCTTGGTCTTGGCGTATCCGCGCTTATTCGTCACCAGATGATCGCGCTCAAACGGACGCGCGTTCTCATAGCTGCCCGCACTTTTGAGATACACGTTGAACTCTGCGCCCGCTTCCGGCTGCTCGACGCGATCCGGGGCAGGGTCGTCGTGGTCGTCGCCTAAAATCTTGACGATAGCCTGTGCTCCCAGCCGGATGGTGTTGGTTTTCAGCCCTTCATATTCCACGACGGCTTCTTCAGACTGCCCTGCGGCGCTGACGGTATCGACGAAGATGTGTTTTTCGCTCGGATGATAGCCCTTTGGCGGGGTCAACTCCACGATTTCATACAGCCCCGGCCACAACTCGCCCGTTGCAGCACTCGCATCCTCGCCTGCCGTCGTCAGCACATCCACGACGGTATCGCCTTTTTTGAACAGAACGTTGCCCTGTCTGTCCTTGATTGCCGCGCCCGCCAGCACCTGAAAGACCGCGCCGGTCAGCTCGCCGTCGCCGCGCGATTTCGGCGGGTCGATGCTCGCCTGTCTGGGCAGGGTCTTTCGATTTTTGCTGTTGGGGTTATCGCCTGCATATTCGTCCTTATCGCGCTTATAAATCCTGATTTTGACCCGGACGGGCTGATTCGTCGCCGCAAGGTCGGTCGTTTCGTCGGGCTTGACCGTCGCGTCCAGCGCGATTTCTTCAAAAACGTAGCCCTTTGTCGCGCCATGCTCGCGCACGATGTAGCGTCCCTTGCGCAGCGGCTCGGAGATTGCCACGCCGTCCGCACCGGTCGTCATGCTGCCGACAAGCGCATTTCCGTATTCGTCGTTTTCATAGATATCAAACTTCACGCCCGCAATCGGATTGCCGTTTACCCGGTCGGTTTTGGTCAAACAGATAAAGCCTTTGGTCGGCTCATTCTCGACTTCCAGCTCGCAGGTTTTGAAGTTTTCCTCGTCAATGACGATATCCGCCGAAAAGCCCGTGTCCACGAAATGCTCCGGCACTTTGCTTTCCGTCACGCGGTAGGTTCCCCACATCAGCCAGCCGGTTTCGGCAACGCCGTCCGCATCCGTCGCAATGACCGCGACCACCTCGCCGTCGCCCGCTCCTTGATGGGATGGCAGACCGCTGATCCGCGTGACGGTAAACTCCGCGCCTGCCAGCAGCTCTTTTGTGAGCTGATCCCGCTTGACGATCCTGATCCTGCCCTGAATCGGCTGATTGCTCGCGCCCAGATATGTCGTTTCGTCCGGATTCACCGCCGCGTCCTGCTGCGCCAGTTCCGCCACATAGCCTGTCGGGTTTTCATGCTCGCGCACGGTATATTGTCCCTTGAACAATGCGGGCGACGTTGCCGCGCCGTTTGCATCCGTGGTCATTGTGCCGACAACATTGCCGCCCGCGTCCACGATATCGAACTGCACGCCCTCAATCGGTCTGCCGTCCAGCGCGTCGGTCTTGACGATCTGGATAAAGCCCTTCGTCGGCTCGTTTTCGACCTCGATGAGATAGGTCTTTCCGTTTTCCGTGCAGTCGTTTTCGGTTGAAAAGCCGCTGGTTTCATAGTGCGCGGGAACTTTGCTCTCCGTCACGCGATACCGCCCATAATCCAGCCAGTCCGTTTCGGCATTGCCGTTTACATCGGTGGTCAGCACGATGGGCGTTCCCGTTCCGTCTGTGCGTGTAATGGTAAACTCCGCGCCTGCCAATGGTTCTTTCGTCAGGCTGTCCGTCTTGGCGATACGGATTCTGCCCCGAATCCGTTCATCCGCGAACGCCGCGCCCGTCGTTTCGCCTGCCGTGACGGTCACGCTCTGACTATCCGGCACAGCGACGAGATATCCCGTCGGCGCGTTGATTTCGCGCACGGTATAATTTCCTGCCGGAAGGTTATCAAAGTGCGCCGCACCGTCCGCGCCTGTGGTCTGCGTCGCCACAACTGTGCCGGAAGCATTCGTCAGCTCGAACGTCGCGCCCGCCAGCACCGCGCCGCTTGCCGCATCCGTCTTAGTCACGACCAGTGCGCCGTTCGGCATATCAAAGCGGATTTCCGTGGACTTGAGCGGATACGGCGATCCCCGCTGCGGAATGACGACCTTCTGCACATTCGCATCCGGCACGGCGACCAGAAAATTGGCTTCCAGCTCCTCCGTCGAAACGGATTCCGCGGTAAAAGAAAAAACGCTTCCTGCTTGGGAAACGGTAATGGTGTCGCCGCTGTTCAGATAGACGTATGTGCCGTCCTCGCCGCCCGTATAGCCGGTAATCGTTCCGACCGAGCGGCGGATGCGGATGCGCGGTGCGTCCGTGGTCAGCGTCGCCGTGCCGGTGCATACGCCGTTGGCGACGGATACGGACACATTCGACACCGTGATTTCGCCGGTCATTTGCGCATAGGTCAGGGCATTTGCCGCCAGCCAACGTGCATATTCGAGATATTCCTTCGGTGCTTGTCCCGTCGCGCGGTAGAACTCGTCCATGTGCCAGTAATCGCGGACGTATTGCGCCCCTTCCAGCTGTTTAATGACCTCGCGGATGGCAAACTGCCCCGCCGCTCTCGACCATTCCAGACATTCATCCTCATACCGGTCAATCCCCATGAAGGGAAATGTGTGCCGCAGTACCCAGCCGATGGCGTGCATCGTCTTTTCGCTGTATATGATGCCGGAGTAACCCTGCGTCTGCCCGTACTGCGCCAGATCAACCACATGATACGGACCGTCCGGGTTGTTCCTGATGCCGGGGCTGTTCATCGTATGTTCAAGGCAATAGACCACGTGCTCGTTGATGTAATGCCTTGTCGCGTAAATCGCGCCATAGTTTTTGAGCGACGCAATCTGCACGTCGTCATGCACGGAATAGGCGTATACCGTCTGCCCCGCGTAAAACTCGCCTGTGTTGCCGCTGAGTGTCTGCAATCTCGGCGGGTTATTCGCCGCGTACAGCTCCACCGGCGTAAACGGGAAGGCATAAGCCGTCACGTCATAATCTGCCGCATCGGACGGCTGGGTTTCCTCTGCCAGCACCCAGACCGTCGCCGTGTCCGTCCACGCCATCTCCCCATCAGGTTCTTCCTCGCCATACAGATAGCGCACCAGCAGCCATGTTCGCCCCATGCCGTCCTGCCGGACTTCTTCCACCTGGACGTTTGCGGTGCGGACAAAGCTGCCGTCGTACAACTCGCCGTCTGCCTCGTCCGCCGTTTCATCCACATCCGAAAACACGCGCGTATTTTCCGTGACGAGAACGAACATGCCCGCCTGATACGCCGCTTCAGGTTCGGGCGTTGGCAGGGGGTCTTCGGTAACCTGCGGGGTCGGCTCTGCCGTGCCCTCCGGCGTTTCGATTTTCGACGGCAGTTCCGTCGGCTCGCTTGGAAGCTCCGGCTCGCCTGTTGCTTCCGGTGATTCAACCGACGGTTCCGGCTCGGCTGTTTCTACCGGCTCGTTCGGAAGCTCTGCTTCCGCGCCTGTTGCTTGAGCAAACTCCGTTTCTTCCGCCCATATCGACGTAGGCAGAGCCGCCGTCAGCATCGTCAGCGACAGCAGCAAAGACAAAAGACGTTTGATTTTGTGTTTCATAAGTTCCTCCTGCTTTTTTCAAGTACAGCCACGACTGCAAGCCGTCCCGCTTTGCCGCCATAGCTTCGGTCACATGTTATCAGCGTGAGAATGGAATCCTCCGCGCCGACCGTCACACCCGTGTCGTACAGTGCGTTCCGCCGGGCGTATCGGATAAATTCCAGAAATGCCGCGTCGCTTTCAAAATCCGCCTGTGAAGCGTCCCACTCGCCGCTGTGAAAATTCAACACGGCGAAAATGCGGTATGCTCCGCTTTCATACAGCGTATCGAGCAGCACGGTTTCGTGTCCGGCATAGAAATCCGCGTCCTTGTACCGCATGAGCGACGTGAACATCTTCTCGCCGGTGGATTTGAGATGATGCCCGTAAATGGCGATATTGCGGCTGGGAATGCTGTAATCCGTTTTCATCAGTGAAAACAGCGTTCCCGCCGCGCCCTGCTTCCCTGTGAACGTGTGATGCAGGTAATACTCGGCGTCGTCCGTCCAGACGACGGGATAATCCACGTTCGTGCCGGGAATCTTGATCCACGCGATGAAATCGTCGTTCTGCGCCAGACACGCCGCAAGGTCTGCGCCTGTCCCGATGTCGATTTCAGGCGGGGATTCATCCGTTTTGGGCAGTTCAAGCGGTTCTTGCGTTGCGCCTGGGAAACCAAGCAGTACGCGCAGGGCACTTTTTCCCTGTGCAGGCGCGTCCGTTGCCTGCGCCGGTTCCTCGCTTTTGAGCCGAACGCGCAGGTCGTCATATTCTGCCGCGCTCCGATTCATTTCCGTGTTCTGCCCGATGAGCGGGCAGAGCAGCATTGCCGCGCCCGTCACAGCCATTGCCGCCGCAAGAAAAGCCGAGGGCGAATCCGCATGTTTTTGCTTCATGATGTTCCTCCCTTCTCACAGGCAGTACAGCTTCCTGCCCTGTATGGCGTAGACCAGAATCGGGGTACAGTCCGGCGTAAACAGGTAACACCTGCCGGATTCAATCTGCGTCAACGCGCAGAGCTGGCAGGCTTTTCCGTCCACCGGCGGCACGGCGAAGAACAGCACCCGTCTGGGAAACCAGCCGCCGCTAATCTCGCACGTCCGCTGCTCGGCTTCCTGCTCCAGCTGCATCACCCGAAGCGCGGTTTCCGTCCGCTTTTCGGGCAAAAGAAAACCTGCTTGCGTATCCTGCCGCAGCAGGTTCTCAAGCAGGTCGTCTTTGCTCATGCAGCCGGGAAATCGGTCAATGGGTTCGAGTTCACAGGCGAATTGAAAATAGTTTTTCATGGACACCACTCCCTTCTAAAGCTCATCGAGCCAGTTTTCATAATCTTCCTCCCGCTTTCGCTGGTCGTATCGCACCTGAGCGTCGTAGTAATTGCCCATTGTCGCGGGCGCGTTGAACAGCGTGGTCAGCAGATATTTCTTGATGTTGCGGACGCGGCTCGCGTTCTGCTCAAGACAGCCGAAGATGTACTCGATGTGCATACTGTTGATCTTGCGCATCCGCTCTCTGACCAGCTCGGCGGGATACTCCGCCCCGGAAATCGTGATTGTTTCCCTGCCGGTGCAGAGGATTTCCACCATCAGCTCGACGATCTCATCCATCCGATCCCGGTTATACGGCGTGACAAGACAGCTATACCCGATCTGCGACCGCACGCTGTCCCGAATCGCCACAACATCTTCCTGCCTTTCCTTGAGATGGATTGATGGATAAGGATTTTCTCCCTGAGTATTTGGTGGATACGTTTTTTCTGAATTCGTGTTTGATCTATTCGTATTTAATTGTGCGGGATTTTCCTGTTCAGGTTTTTCCTGCTTTGGATTCTCCTGCACAGGCTTTTCCTGAACCGGATTCTCCAGTCTTGGATTTTCCCGTTTTGGTTTTTCCGGCTTAGGTGCGTCCTGCGCAGGCTGGCTGTTCATGTGGCAGTCCTCGTAGATCAGGTACTCCGTCCCGCTCAGCCGTCCGCGCTCGTCCCGTTTTCGATTTCGGATCACATAGCCCGAACGCTCCAACTCCTTGACGGCTTCGCTGATCGCGTCCACGCCCTCTTTGCTGATTGCCGACAGCCCCCGCAGCGTATAATCCCAGTTCTCCGGCAGGGACAGCATCACCGACATCAGCCCTTTTGCCTTGAGTGTCAGGCGTTTATCCTTCAAATGCTGATTGGACATCATCGTGTAGTTTTTGGTTTTGACAACTCGAAAGACTACGGTCATTTCGTTTCACCTCCCTTCGTCAAAAACGCCGCATAGTTCATCTTGCTTCTGCCTATACTTTTATTGAAATATCCGTAATTTTTTTACGGACTCCTATTGACACTCAGATTTATCTCGTTTAGAATGTTCTTGAAAGGGTGATTATACATGCTGAAACTCTTTGAAGTATCAGGCTTTAAAAATTTTCTTTCTCCTATTCGAATTGACTTTTCCGATGTTAAGAATTATCAGTTCAACGAAAACTGTATCTGTAACAATCTTCTTCAAAAACTGATTGTATACGGAAAAAACGCTTCTGGCAAATCCAACCTTGGGCTTGCCTTATTTGACATTGTCTCCCACATGACTACAAACAATGTCACACCTGGGTTATACAGCTTTTATCTCAATTCCGAATCAAAACTCGAATTTGCTGAATTCCGATATGTTTTTGTTTTCACTCCTTATCAAATTGATTATTTATACCGTAAAAATGACAATCAAGATTTGGTATATGAACGTGTTATTCTTAATGATGATCTGCTATTTGAATACAATTATGCTGAGAAACGGGGAAATTTATCCGGACTCGAAAAGCTAATTCCTACTCTCAACCTGAACTTCAGAGGCAGCGATTCACTGCTCAAATATGCCATCACAAACTCTGCTTTGCCAGACAATCATCCTCTTTATCAGATGATGTCTTTTATTTCCCACATGCTTTGGTTTCGTTCTCTCGACGAAAATCGCTACATTGGCTATAAATCAAGAAGTTCTGATTATTATGACTTTATTTTTGAAGGAGACCGTATTAAGAAACTTGAAGATTTTCTACACGTTGCCGGTGTAGAAGAAAATCTCGTCGCAAAAACCACACCGGAAGGAAAGAAAAAACTTTATTTTGATACGCCTTCCCCTCTTCCGTTTTTTATGGTTGCATCAAGTGGAACGCGTGCTCTTTACACCTATTTCTACTTTACTGAAACTTGCCCGGATATTTCCCTTATGTTTATTGATGAATTCGATGCCTATTATCACTACGAACTATCTGAAACCATTGTCAAATTGATTGAGAAAATGCCGCACTGTCAGGCAATTCTTACTTCACACAATACCAATCTGCTTTCTAATCGCATTATGCGTCCAGACTGCTATTTCATTCTTTCAGACGGTAGACTCACATCATTTGCTAATGCAACAAAGCGTGAACTCCGTGCTGGGCACAACCTCGAAAAGCTGTATATGAGTGGTGAATTTGATGTCTAAACGAAAAATACTTCTTCTAGTCGAAGGAGAAAAAGCAGATATAGCTGTAATGTGTCGGCTGCTTACTGTCTATAATCTGAATATAGATTATGAAATCATCCCATATTGTACCAATATTTACAGACTATATAAGGATTTTTTTGATTCTGGCGACGATCCTGAAAATCTTGATCTATTGCTTCTTCTTAAATCAAGAGATAAAAATCCAGACCATGCATACATCTTCGATGAACATTACTCTGATATTTATCTTGTTTTTGATCTCGATCCTCAAGACACCGGTTTTTCTCCTGATAAAATCCGTAAAATGATCGATTTTTTTCATGAATCTTCCGACATGGGAAAGCTATATCTGAACTATCCAATGGTTGAATCATTTTATCACCTCAAATCACTTCCGGATGCTAACTATGACGAGCGCTTTGCTTCTATGGATGAATTGAGGCGCAAAGCCTATAAACAGCGTGTGCAGAACGAAAAATATGCAAAAAACTATCAACTTTGTGCATCAAACCGTAAAACTTGTAACATTGTCATTCATCAAAACATCGAAAAAGCGCTCTATTTAACCCATTCTCTCAACAATAACTCTCCTTTTAACCAATCCGCCATTTTAGAATCTGAACTGAATTGGATCGCCTCTGAATCTAAAGTTCCAGTTCTATGTACCTGCTGTTTCTTTATTCCCGAATATCAACCTGCATTGATCGAATCCGACGATTAACTTCAAAACGACGTTTCAATATGCGTCGTTTTTTGTTTTATCTCTATACCTATTCGTAAATTAACCAACAGAGGTGCTTTACATGCCTTATATCAAGCGAAATTTAGAGAAAATCGTTCAAGAAGTGACACTGGAATATCCTGTCATACTTCTCGCGGGACCGCGTCAAGTCGGTAAAACCACCATGCTGATGAAGCTGATGGAAGGTTCCGAGCGCAGCTATGTAACGCTTGACAACTTGAGTGAAAGAGCCTTAGCAAAAAGCGATCCCGAACTTTTTTTGCAGCTCCACAAACCACCCATCTTGATTGATGAAGTTCAATATGCGCCTGAATTATTCACATACATCAAAATCTATGTCGATCAACATCACACACCCGGTTCTTTCTGGCTAACCAGTTCACATATCTTCAAGTCGTTGCAGGGCATTCATGTGTCCCTCGCAGGACGTGTTGCAGTCTTGTCTATGACCAGCTTAACGCAAGCGAAAAGTTGCGGCGAATCCGTCACTCCCTTCACTGTTGATCTTGAAAGTCTGACTGAGCGTGCAAAGCACCGGCAAGCCGCCGATGCGCATGCCCTATTTGAGCGTATCTTCAAAGGTTCCATGCCTGCGCTGCTCAGTGGTTCTGTCAGTAACAGCCAGATTTTTTATAGCAGTTACATCAGCACATACATTGAACGCGATGTTAAAGATCTTTCTGATTCCATTGACTCTTTGAAATTTCTTCGCTTTATCACCTCTGTTGCGGCTCGTTGCAGTCAGATGTTAAATGTCGCCGATATCGCGCAAGATGCCGACATCAACCAACAGCAAGCCAAAAACTGGCTCGGCATTTTGGAAACGCTCGGCTTGATCTTTTATCTTCATCCTTACTCGAACAATCTGCTCAAACGTCTTGTAAAAACACCTAAACTCTATTTTTACGACACCGGGTTGGTTTGCTATCTAACAAAATGGAGTAATGCCGAAACGCTCGAAGCTGGTGCTATGAACGGCGCAATTCTGGAAAATTACGTTGTTTCTGAAATTGCAAAAACCTATTTGAATAGTGGAAAAGAGCCTTTCATGTACTATTACCGGGATAAAGATGCCAAGGAAATTGATATCGTACTGGAGCATGACGGTATCCTAAATCCTCTTGAAATCAAAAAAACTGCCAATCCCGGCAGCGAACTGACAAAAGTATTTTCTCTGCTCGATAAGGCTTCCACTCCTCGCGGAAAAGGGGCTATCCTTTGCATGAAGCCCGCTCTTGGTGCCATCGATAAAGAAAACTATATTATTCCAATTTGGATGATCTAAGGTTTATTTACCTTCGTAGAAACGTAAAACTGCCCGCTTTTTTCGGCGAACAGTTTTTCATATTCACTTAATTATCATTACATTTCACGACTTGATCGTTCTGCTCAATTCTTCGACTTCCTGCTTTGTCAGCTTAGTTACACTAATCACCTGTTCTTCAGGCATTTTCAGTTCGAGCAAACGACGAGCAATAGTCATTTTTTCATTCAGGCTTCCTTGTTTTTGTCCCATAGAAATTCCTTCATCAACCATTTGTCGAATCGCTTCACACATACTCGTATTTTCACCTTCAAAGCACTTGAGCATAGCTTTTACTGTTTGATTGTTTTGCTCAATTCTTCAACTTCCTGCTTTGTCAGCATTGTTAGATCAACAACCTGCTCTATGGGGTAGTTTTTTTCAAGCATACGACGAGCAATAGCGAGTGTCTTCTGCATTTCGCCGCGCTTCTCGCCACGTTCTTCGCCGCGCTTCTCGCCCAGCATGATTCCTTCATCAACCATTTGTCGAATCGCTTCACACATATTTACAGCCTCCTTATTCGGGTCAATCGCAATTCCCGCGTTCGTCATAGCATTGATAACCAGTGCCGCATTTGTTTCCAGACAGCTGAACTTTGAATCCTCATTCAGCAATTTTTCCATCCGTGCCTTATCCCGCTGGTATTTGATATACGCCAGCACCTCGCGCAGGCTGCTGTTCAGCTTCTGAAGATCGTTGTCGCTCATCTCCATCGGGTCAATCATGAAAACCCGATAGTCCTGAATAAACGGAAGGACTTTTTCGGGCTGCTCGCCGTACATCTCGCGCAGGCTGAGCGGCGCATCCCATTTCTTTCCGCCAAAGTTAATGACCAGCGTAATCACAGGGGACAGCCGATCTTCTTTCTTCATACCAGAAAGATATTCTTCCGATGTACCATTTTTTCCTTCCTTACGATGCTGGCTTGCCAGATCACGCACCTGCTTTTCGAGCTGCATGGCATCGTACAGCATGTTGCGAACCGGCATGGCATAATGCACATGGCTCTGATTCTCTATTCCCAGCACGAGATAGGTGTACCGATCATCCGTTTTAACCGCCAGCGTTTTAAGCGTATCGCGGTATTTCTGCGCCGCTTCCGGCTTGCCTTTCTCATCCTCATGATATGGAATCACATACTGCGTTGTATCCATATCGGTCAGCTGTTCCGGCTTAATCACCTGTTCGCCATCGTAAATCAAGTAGTTAAAAGCGTCCGCAAACACTTCCGCTTCCGAAACATACTGTTTGGTTGCCGTATCCTGAATGGACATGTTTTTTCTCTCCTTTGAGCCATCATTTCATCCGTCCATGCTCTATTTCAAGTTTATTTTATCACATCGCTTATGATTTCGCAAGCACTTATGATTCATCACCGTTCCTGCGAAAGCTGCCGCTTTTTATACCAGCCTTCCAGCAGCTTGATAATGGTATCTTCCATTTGCTTTGGCGTGTAGGATTTCGGAAAATACTTGCGCAGCGTTTCATTTTTCAGCGTCACCCGATCAAGGTCAGTTTTCTTTTCTTCGCTCATGACTGCCCGCATCACATCAAGGGAAAGCATCTTCTGCTGGCTGAATTTCTTTAACCGCTGTGCTTGAGAAAGCGACGGCGTTGCCTGTTCGCTATCCATTGCTTCAAGCAGAAGGGTTTGTTCTTCTTTCTTCAAATAGGACAGCTCGACCGCAGGATTAAACGCAATTTTGTGTTCATCCACCATGTCCAGCAGAGTGGGAATCAACTCGGTCAGGCGGATATAACGGAAAATCTGGTTTTTGCTATCGCCTATTTGTTCTGCCATAATTTCACTTGATCGTTTTCCATTGAAATTGTTCCCAAGTTGGGAACAATTTTCTTTAATATGCCGTCCTGCCTGCCTTTTCATCGCATCGAGCTTCATTTTATAGGCAAAAGCGCGTTCACTCGGCAGCAGCTCCTCACGCTGCAAATTGCTGTCCACCATGATAATCGTGGCAGCGTCGTCGTCGAGGTCACGAATGATGACCGGCATGGTTTCCTTTCCCGCCAGCTCGGACGCATGATGCCGCCTGTGTCCCGCAATCAGCTCGTAGCCGCCGTTTGGGTCAGGACGTGCAATCGCGGGGACAAGTACGCCATACTCACGCACACTGTCCACTGTGTCCTGCATCGCCGCATCGTCCTTAACCTTGAACGGGTGATTCTTGAACGGATGCAACTCTTCTAATGGGATATTCTGTACCTTTTCCCGTTGAGTATCTTCTCGAATTTCCTCCGTCGCAAAAAGATCATCGACCGATTTCAGCTCGATGTTTCTGGCGCTGCTTTTCATGTTGAATCACCTCTTTCGTCAGCGCGTTGTACGCCTGCGCGACCTTGCCCTTCGGATCATACGCGAAGATGCTTTTCCCTTCAGCACTGCACTCCGCCGCTCTGATGGAGTGCGGAATTACGGTATCAAACACTTTAATCTTCGTTCCGTACTGTGTCCGAAGCAATTCGCTGATCTCACGGGCATACGTCGTGCGGCTTGCCATTGTAATGAGGATACCTTCAACCCGCAGCCCTCTGTTCAATCCCCGGCGCATCCTGCCGATGCTTTCCATCAGTTTGCCCAGTCCATCCACCGACAAATAATGCGGTATGGTCGGAATCAGCACGCTGTCTGCCGCTGCCAGTGCGTTGATCGTCATCATACCCAACGACGGCATACAATCCAGCAGTACATGGGAGTAGTTTTTTCTGCAATCGTCCAGCACCCGTTTCAGCACATTCTGCCGTGTATCCAACGACGCTTCCACGCCTGATAAGGCAATGCTGCCGGGAATCAAGTCCACCCCTTCCGCATGATGCAGAATCGCTTCTTCGGCATGAACAGGCTGTTTCTGAAGAACTCTGCCCATGAGGGTAGCCAGCGTCACCGGCAAGGTTTCCGGCTTTCTCCAGCCTAAGCTGAGTGTCAGACTGGCTTGCGGATCACAGTCCACCAGCAGCACACGCTTTCCTTCTCTTTCCAAACCAATGCCCAAATTGGCGCAGGTCGTCGTTTTGCCTACGCCGCCCTTCTGGTTTGCCAGACTGATAATTTGCGTATCCATGTTTTCTCCTTTCCGATGAATACAAAAAGGACGCTCGTTGTCGGAGCGTCCCCAAGTTGCTGAGATTGAATTTTCTTATCTCGTGATCAGAATTGTCCTTTAAGGTTTATCATAACTCGGTAGTCCATGCTGTCAGCATGGGGCATATCGAAAAAGTCATTGAAATTAGAAAGTTTTTCTTAAATAACGGTAAAAACTATTGATATCTTCGATGCTTTCTGCACATGTTTTTGCGGAGATATGTGCAGTAACCGAAAAAGAGGCTCATGTTTCTGCATATACTCAGATATAATTATATGCAGAAAGACCGCCAACCTAATTTATTTTACCTATGCTGTCTTTTGAGGTTGGACAGGCTGACGATTTATGCAGCCGATGAAAAAGGAACTGGCAGAACACCGCTGCCACAGCTCCTCATTCTGTGTTTTCTCATCTCGTAATGTCGTCCCAAGTAATGATATCGGGACATTTTAACAGATTATCTTTCAAATCAGCCGGATTCATGAACTCGCCTGTCTGAGCATTTACAATCATCGTATGATAATCCAGTCCCAGCGTTACTTGCCCATCTTCCATTTCTGCATAATGCTTTTGTTCTTCTTTCGGATTAAAGAAATAGTCGCACTCGATTTGCCATACAGGATATAATACGATTTGTTCGTTTTCGTCAAGATAACAGCAATATCCAAATCTCATCTCATAAACATTGCGGATATTTCCGTGTTCAATTTGTTTTTCAACGCTTGATATAACCTCATCGAATGTACACAATGGCACATCATCGACCACCGAAGCAACTTTTTTCAGCGGTCGAAATTGTATTTGATATCCACCATCAACATATGATTAGCGCCTATTAGGAAAACACACTGTCAAAGGGGTTTGTAGCGGGGGTT
>OLOH01001107.1_pt1 | contig 16319 bp, 20 predicted proteins | sample 1673221 | NCBI WGS metagenome assembly OLOH01 (sample SAMEA3136767, study PRJEB25190) | human gut metagenome
CCACGGGCAAGGGCGGCGAAACAGCCGCCCACAGCGCCCCGTGTGGGGCGGAACGGGTATCCTCCAAGCAACTGCCCCTTTCGGTAAAAAGCCCTGTGCGGGGCGCACACGGCGCAAACAGCGGCAAGGCATATTCTACACAACTGCAAGCCCGGAAATCCACATATCTTTTGTAGTTTTATCGGCTTGATATAGTGCCGGAAAAGAGTTATTATGTGCGTACCGGAACGAAAACGGAATCCAAGACAAAAGGAGAAGAGCAATGAAAAGATACTACCTCGCATACGGTTCAAATCTGAATATCCGCCAGATGCGCTACCGCTGCCCCGGCGCAAAGCCCATCGGCATCACGGCGATCCCCGACTACCAGTTGCTTTACAAGGGCAGCAAGACCGGCGCGTACCTGACCATAGAACCGAAGAAGAACGGCATCGTTCCGATCGCGGTCTGGGAGGTCATCGCCGACAACGAGAAGCGACTGGATGCCTACGCGGGCTGCCCGACCTTCTACTACAAGAAGGAAGTCCGCCTACCGGTGAAGCTGGCAAGCGGCAAGACCAAGAAGCTGACCGCCTTCGTATACATCATGCACGAGGAGCGCAGCCTCGGAATTCCGTCGCTTGCCTACATCCGCACCTGCGAGGAAGGCTATCGGAACTTCGGCTTCGACACCAAGTTCCTTGATGCCGCCTACGAAATCAGCGCAAAGGAGGTACAGCGATGAAAGACCGCAACAACGAGCCTCGCGTCTGCCCGAAATGCGGGCAGGCGTATACCGCCCGACCAGCTCTTTCCCGCGCGGATAACAGCCCGATCTGCCCCGACTGCGGAACGCGTGAAGCGCTTGAAAGCATCGGCGTTGGACGCGAGGAACAGGACAAGATTCTCGGCATCATCCACGAGAAGTACGAAGGCGAAGAATAAGGCGCACAGAGCCGCACAGAGCCTGTGTCCTCGACCACGTTGCCCCGTGTGGCGCGGGACGGATATCCTCCAAACGGTATCCCTTTCGGTAACCCGCCCCACACAGGGGTGCGGGTGTCCGGTGGACACCTCTGCCAAAGGCAGAAGCACCGACCGAAGCGACAGCTGAGACCGTGTGCGGCTCCCCAGCAATGTACAATTCAGCCGGTTTTCTGTCCCGATGTTTGTCACATTTATTTTGCCGATAATGCTTGATATATCCTCGATTCAGAGGTAATATGTCACTACCGCAGGAGAAGCGGAATAAACACAAAGGAGCATTCACATGAACATTTTAGTTGTTGAACCGGGCAAGCGCCCCTACGCAAAGGAGATCAGCGGCGACCTTGAAAGCCTGCAGCAGACGGTCGGCGGATACATTCAGGCGATTTATCCCTTCGATGATCCGGTCGCACTGGTGTGCGAGGAGGAAGCCCTCTACCACCCGGAGCAGAAGTGGAACCGCCCGATCAAGGGTTACGGCGTCATCAAGGGGACATTCTTCCTTTGCGGCTTGGGCGAGGATGACTTCACCGACCTGCCGCAGGAGTTGACCGAAAAGTACACGGAGTTCTTCCGGCAGGCATACGATTTCGTGCTGGTCGGCAACATCCTGATGCCGATTCCTCTCGACGACTGATATTGAACTGCAGATAGGATAATAGGATTGATAGAAAAAACGGAGGTTAGTTTACCAAGACACATACCTCCGTTTCGCACTCATTTTTCAGTTATTTCAAGTGTTATGTTGTTGCCGAAATTATCCGTTCCTTTAATGATAAGTGTTCTGTTTATCAATTTGAATGCACTATTGTCGGTTGAATAAGAGGATTTGAAACTGCAATTGAAATACTGTGCATCTCCCTCTATGATGATTTCTGCATAATTTCGATTGACATCAATCTGTAAACAAACAAAGAGAATCGCGTTATAATTTTTCTTGTCACATGTTGTGCCCAAAACATGCGCCTGATAACGTTCACCACTATTATGACCATATGATGAATACTGTTTCAATATCTCAAATGGGGTTAGTTTTTTCTCATCCATGTTGACCTCCAAGTTGCTCAATAATTTGCTTACATTATATCAAATTGGGAAAGGTCTGTCAAGTGAACTGTGATTTATCAAAACAACTATTTGACTACTACGAAGTAATCCGCCGCACATTTTCCCCGTATCTTCTGTAGTTTTAGCGGCTTGCTATTATGTGCTTTCAGAGTTAATATGTACACAACGGAAGGGCAAAGCCCACCGAAAACTACGAAACACGGAGGAAAAAACAATGATCAGCTACGGAATGGCAAAGGCAAGAGCGATGGCAGGCAGAGACGACTGGAACGAGCGCGAGGCGATCAAGAGCGCCACGATCCTTTGGTACGACACCGAGGAGGAAGGCTACGAACTGGAGGTCGAGAACGAGGACGACCTCGACGCAGAAGACTTCAGGGCTTGGGTTGAGGAGAACGCCGACAGCCTTGCGCAGGAGGACGCAGCCGCAAACGGCACGACCTTCGAGGGCATTGAGGACATCGAGTACAAAACCGAATGGATCAATGACGACGCCCTTTTCGAGGCGGACTACGAAGCAGCCTGTGAAAGCGAATGGGAATGGATGACCGGCAGATAAGCCAAAAGGCAGAAAGCCCCGAAAGGGGCCTCTGCCTCGTACTGCTCATTTTATTATAGTGATACGTCATAACTTAGTATCAGAATGTTCACAATTTGCTGCATGGTGCAACATATGATTCGACCACAAAACTATTTACCTTATCAGATTTTTATAGATTCAATTCTTTTTGGGTCGATTTCATGATACATATCGATATAATTTGCTCCAGAGTAATTCAATATCTGATTGATTAGTGCTTCTGGAATGTTCGCATTCGGAAACCAAACAAGTGCTTGTCCAAAACCGAAATTTTGCTTTTTGGCTGCAGGAGCTTGCCAAATGAATCGGTTTACCTCAAAATGAGGTAGTAAAACACAATCCTTTTTCAAAGCAAATATGTTACATCCGATATTTTGGTCGTTATCATCGATAATGGTGCAATAATTCCGGCAGACGGTCGCATTCTTATACCAACCTACTACTCTTAATCCGATCCCCGGTTTAACAGCACACCACACAACAAGAACATCGTCAATCATTGTATCGTCTTTCGCTGACGGATCAATCTTTTCGATGTGTAACTGATTATTGGGGGAGTCCGTGTTTCTCCATCCGTCTTTGTGTTTGGTTTCAACGAATCCGCAACAATACTCCATTTGATTAAACGGAACGGTGCTGAAATTATATTGTTCGCCGCCATCTCCTGTTAACTGTACATATTCACCACCGTTATACAGTTTATCATTGGCGTTGATTCCTTTATAATATTTCATATAACCAGTTTTACAAAATAAGATTCGCATTTCACAGCCTCCTTCATATTCAGTATAGTAATTGGACAAAAGGCACACACAACGAAACTTTTTTCGTTATAATCTGTTTTGTTTATAGTATACCATCTTTATGTGAAAAAAACAAGTGCTAATATAGTGTTCAGTTTGAAATTTCGATTGACATTGACAGAATTATAGATAGTGAATTGCGAATTTGAGCAAAGTATAATATGTACAATTCCTTCTGAATTATGCCGATTCTGTTTTGTAGTATTAGCCGCTTGATATATCCACCGTTCAGAGTTAATATGTGTACAACGGACGGGCAAAACCACCGAAAACTACGAAAAACGGAGGAAAACACTATGTGGCACGAAGGTACAATTGGAGTTCTGAAGGGAGACGGCAAGTACACGGTCGTTCATTACTGGGTGAAAGCCTACGACGAGGGCAGCCAGTACGGAATCGAGGGCGGCAGGATCAGCAAGGCAACGCTGAAGATCAGCGGCGAAGTCGTTTACAACTACGACCGGGGCGAGGATGTTCTGCCCCAGAACGAAGCCGCAGAGATGGCGCTTGCGATCCTGATGCACGAATACAACTAAAAACACGAAGGCGGCTACCGGAAGGCAGCCGCTTTTCTCATGGAGGTGAGGCACTTGCGAAAGCTGAAAGATTATACACCGACCAAGTTCATGGCGGAGGATTCCCATTACGACAAAGCCGCCTCTGACTATGCGGTGCGGTTCATTGAGTGCCTTGCCCATACCAAAGGCACATGGGCGGGAAAACCGTTCGAGCTGATCGACTGGCAGGAGCGCATCATCCGTGACCTGTTTGGCGTTCTGAAGCCCAACGGCTACCGGCAGTTCAACACGGCATACATCGAAATTCCGAAAAAGAACGGCAAGTCCGAGCTTGCTGCTGCGGTCGCCCCACTGCTGACCTGCGGTGACGGCGAAGAACGTGCGGAAGTTTACGGCTGTGCTGCCGACCGCCAACAGGCTGCTATTGTATTTGACGTAGCAGCGGATATGGTGCGAATGTGCCTTGCCCTTTCCAAGCGAGTGAAAATTCTGACCTCACAAAAGCGTATCGTGTACATCCCGACCAACAGCTTCTATCAGGTGCTTTCTGCTGAAGCCTATAGCAAACATGGTTTCAACATTCACGGGGTTGTGTTTGATGAACTGCACACGCAGCCGAATCGAAAGCTGTTTGACGTTATGACGAAAGGCTCCGGCGATGCTCGAATGCAGCCGCTGTATTTTCTGATTACAACGGCGGGCACGGACACCAATTCCATCTGCTACGAACAGCACCAGAAGGCGCAGGATATTCTCGAAGGGCGCAAGATCGACAAGACCTTCTATCCGGTCATCTACGGCGCTCCCGATGATGCCGACTGGACTTCTCCGGAGGTCTGGAAAAAACTCAAATCCGTCCCTCGGTGAAACCATCGGCATGGACAAGGTAGAAGCCGCCTGCGAATCCGCCAAGCAGAACCCCGGCGAAGAAAACGCCTTCCGACAGCTCCGTCTGAATCAATGGGTGAAGCAGACCGTCCGCTGGATGCCGATGCATAAATGGGACTCCTGCAAGGTTGATTTCGATGAATCGCTGCTGGAAGGGCGTGTATGTTATGGCGGCCTCGACCTCTCGTCTACAACGGATATAACCGCATTCGTGCTGGTATTTCCGCCGACCGATGAGGACGATCATTATTATATTCTGCCGTATTTCTGGCTGCCGGAGGAAACGCTTGACCTCCGTGTCCGGCGCGACCATGTGCCGTATGACCTCTGGCAGCGGCAGGGCTTTTTGATGACGACCGAGGGCAACGTCGTACATTATGGTTTCATCGAAAACTTCATTGACGAGCTGGGTACACGGTTCAACATCCGGGAGATCGCCTTCGACCGCTGGGGCGCAGTGCAAATGTCGCAGAACCTTGAGGGGTTGGGCTTCACGCTGGTGCAGTTCGGGCAGGGCTACCGTGATATGTCGCCGCCGACCAAAGAGCTGATGAAGCTGACGCTGGAGCAGAAAATCGCTCACAACGGGCATCCGGTTCTCCGCTGGAATATGGACAACATTTTCATCAAGCGCGATCCCACAGGCAATATCAAGCCCGACAAGGAAAAATCCACGGAGAAGATCGACGGAACGGTCGCCACGATCATGGCACTCGACCGTGCAATCCGCTGCGGAAATGATACCGGAGACAGCATTTATGACAGTAGGGATATGCTGGTGTTATAAATCTCGTATAGCTTTAATAGCATCATAAAGCTTATTTACCAGATCGTCTTTGGGTAAAGGTTGGTCGTTTTCAGAGTATTCATAATCAAACATCATAGCGCGTTTTTGCCCTAAGTCAAATGGTAATTTATTAGGATCGTTCCCATCTGCTTTATTAAATAGCATTATTACTCGTTCATAAGAAATCGAACTTAACGCATAGCCCAATTCACACATAACATTTGGATTTGGAATTCCTTTAATATCGTTTGTTTTTTCATTCTGGTAATTAAAAATTGGTGTAATATCTGCGATAAAAACCATGCAAGTTTCAATTTTGCTTAATATAGTCGGAAAGATATCCGGAGAACCAGTAGTGCCAAAGGTGTCTTTGTCAAGACAAAGTTTTATATCTGATTCATTATTGAGCTTTTTTATTGCCTTTTCTATACATGATTGAATAAAGTTTCTGTTTGTTTTTGAAGGTAAGTCGCTCTCCCAGCAGTAAAAGACTGTAAACTGAGAATGAAGATTAATTGATTCTTTCATAATCTTTTCAAGAGACTCAATGCCCTGAATTAATGACTTTGCTGACCGAGATTTATAGTTTCCTGTGAAATTATTACCGGTAGTCCCTGTGATGTATCGAAGCAATTCGAGCAAGCTTCTAACTTCCGACAACTTATCTGTGGGTATTAGTTCAATAAATTCGTCGCGTAAACTATACTGACTTTCATAGAATAAATCTGGTATAGCATCGCGCACCTTGTTTACGTAATCATTCAGATTTTGTGGTGTCGTATCCGATAAATACTTTTTTGCTAAGATAAGTAAATCTAATTGTTTTCTATATAAAACGTGTTTATTCATCATTAAATAACCTCCAAGTGGTTTTATCAATTTATCTCACATACCAGCATAAAAAGTCAATAAACAATTCGATTTACAGCGGAAATCTCCGCTTTTCCATATTATATCACAAGCCCATACAAAAAGTCAATGAGAGGAGTGATGCACATGGGCATTTTCAGCGGACTGTTCCGGTCGAGGGACAAGCCGAAGGACAGCTAAAGCCATGGCTCTTGACCGTGCAATTCGCTGTGGATGTGTTTCTGATGCGTCGGTTTATGATACGAGGGAGATGCTGGTTTTGTAATTGTGATTATCTCTTACAAACTGGAAGTTATGTGTCTATTCTTATCATTTCAGTAATTAGCTTATTTCTATAAATCAAATCTTCCCGTGAAGTAAAACCGTTTTTCTCCCAAAAAGCATTTCCATCAGTATTTTTTGAAAATACAACCAAAGCAGTCTTATTTATACCTAATAACTTTAATGCTCTCATAGCTTCATTTACAAGTTTTGTGGCAATTCCTTGATGTCTATAATCAGGATTAACCGCTGTATGGTAGATATAACCTCTTCTTCCGTCATTTCCAGCAATAATTACGCCAATTATTGTTTGTTCTGACTCAGCAACAAAACAAGTTTCGGGGTTTCTGTTCAGAAATCTTTCGATTCCCTCTTTTGAATCGTCTAAATTATTTAATCCCATTCCCTTACAAGACAGCCACAATTGATAAACTTGTTCATAATCAGATATATTCATTACCCTGATTTTCATATTTTTGATACTCCTTTCGTTAGATTCCGATTTGTAGAGCAACTGCTCTGCATTCTGTTTAGCATATTATACCACACCCATATACGAAAAGTCAAGAAAGGAGCGTGATTTCATGGGAATTTTCAGCGGACTCTTCAAGTCCAGAGATAAGCCACAAAATAGTTATGACAGCCCGTCATACACATATTTTTTCGGCAGAAGCAATGCTGGAAAAAGAGTTACCGACAGAACCGCCCTGCAGCATATTGCGGTTTATACCTGTGTGCGTGTGCTGTCAGAAGCGATTGCACAGCTGCCGCTTCATGTGTACAAATACAACGATAGCGGAAAAGAGCGAGTGCCACGGCACCCGCTTTACTTTTTGCTCCACGACCAGCCAAATCCTGAAATGACTTCTTTTGTTTTCCGAGAAACCTTGATGTTCCATCTTCTGATTTACGGCAATGCCTATGCACAGATCATCCGAAACGGCAGAGGCGATGTTATCGGACTGTATCCTTTGATGCCTAACAAGATGAAGGTTGACCGTGATGAGAAAAACCGCCTGATATATATTTACAGCCGCTATGATGAAGCAAATCCGAATTTGAAAGAACAAGGTGATATTGTTCTCTACGCTGATGAAGTTCTCCATATTCCGGGTCTTGGATATGATGGCTTGGTGGGATATTCGCCGATCGCACTTGCGAAAAATGCGATCGGCATTTCTATCGCCTGTGAGGATTATGGTGCGTCTTTTTTCGGAAATAACGCAAATCCAAGTGGTGTGTTAGAACATCCGGGAGTAATCAAAAATCCCGATAAATTAAGAGATGCATGGCACAGAGCCTATGGTGGCAGAAATGCACATAAAGTTGCTGTTCTGGAAGAAGGCGTAAAGTTTACGCCGATCTCAATTCCGAACAATGAGGCTCAGTTTCTGGAAACCCGTAAATTTCAGATCGAAGAAATTGCAAGAATGTACAGAGTGCCGCTCCATATGATCGGTGACTTAGACCATGCTACATTTTCCAATGTGGAACATCTCTCTTTGGATTTCGTGAAATACAGCCTTGACCCATGGATTGTTCGCTGGGAACAGGGACTACAAAAGGCATTGCTTTCCGATTCAGAGAAAGGACAGTATTTCATCAAATTCAATGTGGACGGATTACTTCGTGGCGATTATGCATCAAGAATGCAGGGATATGCAACAGCAAGACAGAACGGCTGGATGTCCGCCAATGATATTCGTGAATTGGAAGATATGAATATGATTCCTGATGAAGAAGGAGGGAATCTGTACTTGTGTAACGGTTCGATGAGCCGCCTTTGTGATGCAGGAATTGCGTATGCAGATAAAAAGGAGGAATCAGAAAATGGATAAATTCTGGAACTTTATCAAAAATGAAGAGACAGAAGAAACCGAATTATACTTTGAAGGCCCCATTTCCACAGAAAGCTGGCTGGGTGATGAGATCACACCTGCCTTGTTCCGTGATGAACTGGCAAAGGTCAGCGGTGATCTGACTGTCTGGATCAACAGCCCCGGTGGGGATTGCATCTCAGCAAGTCAGATCTATACCATGCTGAAAAATCATAAAAGCAAAGTTACCGTAAAAATTGACGGCATTGCTGCCTCTGCTGCTTCCGTGGTAGCAATGGCAGGTGATGAAACATGGATCAGTCCCACCGGATATCTGATGATCCATAATCCTATGACTTGTGCTTCCGGAAATAAGGCAGATATGGAAAAAGCCATTGCCTTGCTGGACGAGATCAAGGAAGGCATCATCAACGCCTATGAGGAGAAAACACATCTCAGCAGAAGTAAAATTGCAAAGATGATGGACGAGGAAACATGGATCAATGCGAAAAAGGCAAAACAGCTTGGTTTTGTAGACGGAATTCTGTTTTCCAAAAAAGAAACAGAGGAAAAAGAACCTGACAAAGATGAACCGGAAGAAGAGCCTGATGAGAAGCAGAAACCGAAAAAAGCACCGGAATCTATGCTATATTCCACATCAGCGACCAATGCATCTTTGCTGCAGAAAATATCTGCAGCAACGCCAACAGGTGTACCGATCAATCAGCTTGAAAAAAGACTGGCACTTTTGAAATACTAAGGAGGATTTTATTATGACAATGACAATTCAGGAACTGAGAGAAAAGAGAAACAAGGCTTGGAACGAAGCAAGAAATTTTCTGGATTCCAAGCGTACTGAAAGCGGTGTCCTTTCTGAAGAGGATTCCGCTGCTTATGATGCAATGGAAAAGACCATTGTTGACCTTGGCAAGGAAATTCAGCGTCTGGAACGACAGGCTGAAATTGAGGCTGAGATGAACAAGGCAACTTCTGACCCTGTTCTCGGTAAGCCTGCAGCACCGACTGTTACTGAAAAGACAGGCACAGCCAGCGATGCCTATAAAACAGCATTCTGGAACAGCGTCAGAAACAGAAATTATATCGATGTCCGTAATGATTTACAGGTTGGCACAGATACAGAGGGCGGCTATCTTGTGCCAGACGAGTACGAAAAGAAGCTCATTTCTGCACTGGAAGAAGAAAACGTATTCCGTCCTCTTGCTACCAAAATCCAGACATCCAGCGGTGACAGAAAGATTCCTGTAATCACGCAGAAGGGTGAGGCATCGTGGATGGAGGAAGAAGAGGCATATTCTCTCTCCGACGATGCCTTTGGTCAGATCGCACTTTCCGCTTACAAGGTAGGTACAGCAATCAAGATCTCGGAAGAACTCCTCAACGACAGCGTTTTTGATCTGCCATCCTATATTGCAAAAGAATTTGCAAGAAGAATCGGTTCTAAGGAAGAAGAAGCGTTTCTGATTGGCGACGGTAAAGGTAAGCCGACCGGTATTTTTGCTTCTGTCGGCGGTGCGGAAGATGGTGCAACGACCTCTACTGCAAACATTTCTTTTGACGATATGATCGAACTTTTCTACTCTGTCAAGTCGCCTTACCGAAAGAAAGCAGTATGGGTGCTGAATGAACAGACAGTAAAGGTACTCCGCAAATTGAAGGACAACACAGGAAACTATATCTGGCAGCCCGCCGTCAGCAGCGGACTTCCTGATACCATTCTCAATCGTCCATATGTGACTTCTGTATATGCTCCTGTTTCTGCGGCAGGTGCAAAGCCGATCGCATTTGGTGACCTCTCCTATTATTGGATCGCCGACCGTCAGGGCAGAAGCCTGAAACGTTTGAATGAACTCTTTGCCATGAACGGACAGGTCGGTTTCCTTGCCTCTCAGCGTGTAGACGGCAAGCTCATTCTTCCGGAAGCCGTCAAGACACTTACCATCAAAAAGGCGTGATATTATGATCACGCTGAAAGAGGCAAAAAACTATCTCAGGGTAGATTACGAAGAAGATGATAAACTGATTCAGAATCTTCTTTTTACGGCAAAGAATCTGGTTATGGACGTTGGCAGAATGGACGAATCGGAACTTGCTGAAAATGAAGATACCGTGCGGACAGCAATGCTTTTCGCACTGGGGTATCTTTATGAAAACAGAAGTTCTCCGGATTATCAGAAACTGACCCTAAATCTTCGTTCAATTTTGTTTGCACAGAGAGAGGGTGTGATGTAATGGAAATTGGAAACCTGAATCAGAGAATCACAATACTTGAACATCGAACGGTTGTTGATGAGATCGGCAACCATACTACAAAATGGGAAGAAATATTCTCCCTATGGGCAAAGGTAACTGTAAAGACGGCAACGGAAACCACGGATGCAGGGATAACCAAAGAGGTGCAAAAACTGGAGTTTCTGGTTCGACAGAGTCCTGCATCGCTGAACATCAACAGCACCAATTTTCGCATTCTTTTCCGAAACAGCATCTACAACATCACAGGACTGATTCCGCTTTACGACCACAACAATTATCTGAAAATTGAAAGTGAAATCAGAAAGGCGGGTGTTTCTGATGACTTCCGTTGATAATCTTGCAGCCGAAATTATGAAGGGGCTGACAGAATATGCAGACCTTGCAGAAGAAGGCATGAAAAAGGCGGTGAAAAAGACTGCAAAATCTGTAAAAAACGAGATCTCCGCCAATGCTCCAAAGCGAACAGGTGCATATTCTAAAAGCTGGTCGGCAAAGAAAACCAAGGAAAACAGCCATTCTCTCGAAATGACTGTGCATTCTAAAAACAGGTATCAGCTGGCACATTTGTTGGAAAAGGGATATGCCAAGCGTGGCGGAGGTCGTGTATCTGGAAAACCGCATATTGCTCCTGCAGAAGAAAACGGTGTGCAGTTGTTAGAACATTTGATCGTGGAGGCGTTGTCATGACTTACGAACAAATCAATGAGATGATGCAGGAGATGGGCCTGCCTTTCGCCTACCATCATTTTGCCGAAGGCGAAAGTCCTGAACCGCCTTTTCTGCTGTTTTTATCCCCCGGAGAAAATACATTTTCGGCGGATAATTCCATGTATTTCAGCTCTAAAATGCTGGATATTGAACTCTACACAGATGTGAAGAATCCTGAACTGGAAAAGCAAGTTGAACAGGTTCTGAAACGTCACAAAATCTATTACACAAAATCAGAAGTATGGATAGAGTCAGAAAAACTCTACGAAGTGCTTTACGAAACGGAGGTATAACCTATGGCAACGAACAAGAAGAACAAGGTTAAATTCGGTTTGCAGAACGTCTACTGGGCAAAAATCAATGAATGGGGCGAAGACCCTGACGGCAACAAAACTGTTCCTGCATATGGTCCGTCAAAGCACCTCCCCGGTGCAGTGTCGCTTTCTATTGACGCAAATGGTGAGAGTGAAAATTTTTATGCGGATAACGGTGTTTACTATGTCATCAACAACAATGCAGGATATACAGGTGACCTGGAAATTGCCCTCATCACCACAGAATTTGCAACTGAAATTCTGGGTGAAATCCTTGATAACAACGGCGTTCTGGTGGAAAAGAACGACACAGAACTTGCCCAGTTTGCACTGATGTTTGAGTTCTTAGGCGATAAGCACCATATCCGTCATGTGATGTATTGCTGCAGTGCTCCCCGTCCTGCAACGGAATCTGCAACAACAGAGGAAAGTACGGAAGTCAAGACGGAAAAGCTGTCGCTGAAAGCGACCCCTTTGCCGACAGGTCTTGTAAAGTCCAAGACAACGGAAAGCACCACAGATACGGTGTATAATAACTGGTTCAAGATGCCGTATAATCCTGATACGACCGTTAAATCTTCCGCCAAAACATCTTAAGGAGGTACAGCATGGCTATTAAAAAGAATATTACAATTGATGGTATTGAAGTTCCTTTCAAGGCAAGTGCCGCAGTGCCAAGACTGTATCGTCTGAAATTCCGCAGAGATATTTATAAGGACTTTGCAGCACTGAAAACTGAAGTCACTGAAGGTGATGAAAACAAAAGCGAAATCGGTATTGAAAGTCTTGAGGTCTTTGAAAATATAGCCTACATCATGGCAAAACACGCTGATTCTAATGTTCCCGACAACCCCGATGATTTCCTGGAACAGTTCAACACATTCAGCATTTATGAGATTCTTCCTCAGCTTATCGAACTCTGGGGACTGAACACCGCAACGCAGATAGAGTCTAAAAAAAACATCGCCAGACTGACCGCCCGATGACAACACCACTATTCCTGTTAAGATGCAAACAGCTCGGTCTTTCAATGACCGAGCTGGATCTGCTGACAATTGGTTTGATAAATGATATGTTTACCGAACGGGAAAATGACGATTATACGGGGTGGAATGAGGTTGCCGGACAGGCGGATTTTGATAGTTTCTGATTGGAGGTGAAACCACAGTGGCAAACAGAATCAAGGGCATCACCGTTGAGATCGGCGGTGATACGACTAAGCTGTCCAAAGCCTTAGAGAGCGTAAATAAGAACATTAAAAACACCCAGTCACAGTTGAAAGACGTAGAGAAACTCCTGAAACTTGACCCGAAAAATACAGAATTACTCTCACAAAAACAGAAACTTCTCGCTGACAGCATTTCTGCTACAAAAAATAAACTTGCAACGCTGAAAACAGCCGCAGAACAGGCAAACACTGCTCTTGCAAATGGCGACATCACACAACAGCAGTATGATGCCTTACAGCGTGAAATTGTCGAAACAGAAAATGAACTGAAACGTTTGGAATCAGAAGCCAAAAATGCAAATTCTGAACTCGCTAAAATCGGTGAGGCAGGACAAGTCCTCCAGAATGCAGGCGATAAAATTTCAGGTGCAGGTGAAAAACTTCTGCCTGTTACAGCAGGTGTGACGGCTCTTGGAACTGCTGCTGTGAAAACCGCCTCTGACTTTGATTCTGCAATGTCAAAGGTTGCCGCTGTATCAGGTGCAACGGGTGATGACTTGCAGGCTTTGCGTGATAAAGCCCGTGAAATGGGCAGTAAGACGAAGTTTTCCGCAAGTGAAGCCGCCGAAGCCATGAACTATATGGCGATGGCAGGCTGGAAAACAAATGATATGCTGTCGGGTATTGACGGCATTATGAACCTTGCTGCTGCATCAGGCGAAGACCTTGCCACAACATCAGATATTGTCACAGATGCACTTACAGCATTTGGTCTGACAGCACAGGATAGCGGACATTTTGCTGATGTGTTAGCGGCGGCATCAAGTAATGCAAATACCAATGTATCTATGCTTGGTGAGTCGTTCAAATACTGTGCTCCGATTGCAGGTGCTTTGGGATTCTCCTGTGAAGATACCGCTGAGGCACTTGGTTTAATGGCGAATGCAGGTATCAAGTCTACACAATCCGGTACTTCCATGCGTTCCATTATGACAGCTCTTTCCGGCGATGTAAAATTTTGCTCTGCCGCCTTTGGAGAAATGGAGATCGCAACTTCTAATTCCGATGGATCAATGCGAAGCCTTTCTGATATTTTAGCAGACTGCAGGGTTGCATTTGACCAGATGTCGGAATCTGAAAAAGCAAGTGCCGCAGAAACTCTTGTGGGAAAAAATGCTATGTCGGGCTTTCTTGCTCTGATGAATGCCACACCTGCAGATATTGATAAGCTGTCCGGTGCCATTGCAAACTGTGATGGTACATCGCTGCAAATGGCTGAAACCATGCAGGATAATCTTGCAGGACAGCTTACCATTCTGAAATCACAGCTTGAGGAACTGGCTATTTCTTTTGGAGAGATTCTGATGCCTGTTATTCGTGACATCATTACCAAAATACAGGTATTTGTGGACAAACTCAACGCCCTTGACCCTGCAACCAAGCAAACCATTCTCAAAATCGGACTGATGGCTGCGGCTTTAGGTCCGCTTTTGATTGTGGTGGGCAAAACAATTTCTTCAATTGGCGGACTGATGACTTTTATCAGCAAAGTCCCGACAATGATTGCAGGTGCTAAGACTGCATTTTCAACGCTTGGTGCCGCAATTGGTGATATTTCTGCTCCTGTGGTGGCTGTTGTTGCGATTATTGCGACACTGGTTGCCGCTTTTGTGCATTTGTGGAATACCAATGAGAACTTCAAAAACAGCATTCTTTCTATCTGGGAACAGATAAAGTCCACCTTTGAACGTCTGACATCGGGAATTGTTGACCGAATTAATGCACTCGGATTTGATTTTCAGAATTTCGGTGAAATGCTGAAAGCGATGTGGAATGGATTATGCAGTGTGCTTGCACCTGTGTTTGAGGGCGTATTTCAGCATATTTCGGATATTTTCACTTTTGTGACGGATACCATTCTAAGCGTGCTTGATGTATTTATCGGCTTATTTTCGGGAAACTGGGAACAGTGCTGGAACGGTATCAAAGGCATTTTTACAGGTATCTGGGATTTTGTAGTTAACCAATTCAGCAATATTCTGAACACGCTGAGAGGTGTGGCAGATGTATTTCTCGGTTGGTTCGGAACATCATGGAATGAAGTCTGGACGAGTATAAAAGATTTCTTTGTTGGAATCTGGGACAGTATTTGTTCTGCTTTTCAGGCTGTTGCTGACTTTTTCACAAATATCTGGAATGCAATCTCCATGTTCTTTACAACGATAGTGACTGCAATCTATACCACAGCGGTCACAATTTTCACTTCTGTATATGACTTCTTCGCAGGAATTCTGACCAGTATTCACGACTTTTTTACAACTATCTTCAATGCGATATGGACGGTTATTTCAACTGTCTGCACCACTATTTACGACACGATTTCAAGCATCTGGAATGCAATTTACAGCTTTATTTCTCCGCTTTTGGAAGCGTTCAAATATCTGTTTGAAACCATTTTTCAGGCAATTCATATCATTATCAGCAATGTAATGGATTGGATCTCGGAAAAGATACAGGCTATATGGAATGCGATTGTTGCATTTCTCACACCTCTGCTTGAGGGCATTAAAACGTTCTTTGAAACGATATGGAATGCCATTTATACCGCAATTTCAACGGTTTTAAGCACCATTTCAAGTGTTGTTACATCGGTCTGGGACGCAATTTCAAGCTTTATTTCAAGTGTAATGAACACGATAAAATCCATAATTTCAAGTGTATGGAATGCAATCAGCGGTGCGATTTCGAGCGTTGTAAACGGAATCAGAAACACGATTTCCTCCGTTTGGAACAGCATTTCTTCTACGATTTCATCGGTGATGAATACCATTCATTCAACTGTGACAAGCATCTGGAATAATGTGAAATCTTCAATTGGTTCTATTATCAGCGGTATTTACACAACGATCAAGGGTGGTTTTGATAATGCTGTCAATTACGTCAAAGGTCTTGCATCCGATGCGTGGAACTGGGGCTCCGACATTATCAGCGGCATCATTGACGGCATCAGAAGCATGATTGGCAATCTTGCCGACTGTGTCACCGGTGTGGCGGATACGATTCGAGAATTTCTGCACTTTTCCGTACCGGACAAAGGACCGCTGACCGACTATGAAAGCTGGATGCCGGACTTTATGAAAGGGCTGGCTGACGGCATCAACAAAAGCAAAAAGGTCGTAGCAAAGGCAGTTTCAGGTGTTGCAGATACAATGAGAGTAACGCTCAATTCTGATCTCAACTACAACCTTGACGGAATGACAGGTGCTATCATGAACGGCGGGACTGAAAGTTCTGTGGTCA
>OLOH01001117.1_pt1 | contig 16209 bp, 10 predicted proteins | sample 1673221 | NCBI WGS metagenome assembly OLOH01 (sample SAMEA3136767, study PRJEB25190) | human gut metagenome
TGCCGCACCTCGCTCGCCGTATCGGCACTTAGAATTATGCGGTATTGCCTTAGCGTTTGAACAATGTATTTACTTCAGCGCCTGTTTCAGTTCATACAAGAAGTTCAGCGCTTCGATGGGGGTCAGGGTCTCAATATCCAGGCTGTTCAGCTTGTCCACAACCTCGCTGGGAACGGCGGGGTTGTTATAGGCTTCCACTGTTTCAAAATCCAGCTGCATGGCCTTGTTGGCGCCGGGAGCTGTGGCTTCCAGCTGACGCAGCACGGCGTGTGCACGCTTGATCACGGCCTCCGGCAGACCGGCCAGTTTGGCGACTTCAATGCCATAACTGTCATCCGCCGGGCCCTGCACAATGCGCCGCAGGAAGGTGATATCCTCCCCGCGCTTCTTGACGGCGATGTTATAGTTTTTAATGCCGTCCACATCCTGGTCCATGCTGGTCAGCTCATGGTAATGGGTAGCGAACAAGGTTTTGCAGCCGATGTTGTCGCAGATATACTCCACCACGGCGCGGGCAATGCTCATGCCGTCAAAGGTAGATGTGCCGCGGCCGATCTCATCCAGAATGACCAGGCTGCTTTTGGTTGCCCGCTGCAGAATTTCGGCCACTTCGGTCATTTCCACCATAAAGGTGGACTGACCGGCGGCAAGGTCATCCGATGCGCCCACGCGGGTAAAGATAGCATCCACCACGCCGACATGGCAGCTGGATGCCGGAACAAAGCTGCCGATCTGCGCCATCAGGGCAATCAGCGCATTCTGGCGCATGTAGGTAGATTTGCCCGCCATGTTGGGGCCGGTGATGATGAGCATGCAGTTTTCGGTTTCGTCCAGCGTGGTATCGTTTGGCACAAACAGACTGCCTTTCAGCATCTGCTCAATCACCGGGTGGCGGCCCTCGGTAATAGAAAGCACATCGCTGTCATCCACCGTGGGCTTTACATAGTTGTTCTGCACCGCCGCTTCCGCAAAGGAAGCCAGAACATCCAGCTGGGCTACCGCAAAGGCCGTGCGCTGGATGCGCAGCAGCTGGGCGGAGATGGCTTCCAGCAGGTCGGCAAACAGCTGGTGTTCCAATACCAACAGGCGCTCGTTTGCGCCAAGGATCTTGTTTTCCAGCTCTTTCAGTTCGGGAGTAATGTAGCGCTCCCCTGTTGTCAGGGTCTGCTTGCGGATAAAGGTATCCGGTACGCTGGCCGCATAGCTGCGGCTGACCTCAATATAGTAGCCGAACACTTTATTGAAACCTATTTTCAGCTTGGGGATACCGGTCTCCTCTTTCAGCTTGGCTTCCAACTGGGAAAGGAAGCCCTTGCCGCCGTGCATGATATCCCGCAGCTCGTCCACTTCGGCGTTGAACCCTGCGCGGATAGCACCGCCGTCCTTAAGGTTTGCCGGGGGATCTTCCACCAGGGCACGGTTGATAAGGTCCAGCAAATCTTCCAGCGGGTCCACAGCGCCCGAAAGCTCCCGCAGCAGTGGGGTGGTACACTGCCGGGCCAGCTGGCGTACCTGCGGCAGATAAACACAGGTATCCCCCAGAGCTTTGACCTCCTTGGGGGTGGCGGAGCCATACAGAATGCGGGTGGTCAGGCGTTCAATGTCATAAACATGGGAGAGCGCTTCTTTTAAATCTGCACGGGTCACGTTGGCATTGTACAGTGCTTCCACAGCATCCAGACGCTGGTTGATGACGCTGCTGTCCACCAGCGGCTGCTCGATCCAGGCGCGCAGCTGGCGTTTGCCCATCGAGGTTTCGGTTTTATCCAGCACCCACAGCAGCGTACCACGCTTTTCGCGGCCGCGCATGGTTTCGGTCAGTTCCAGGTTAGTGCGTGTGACCGGGGAAAGCCGCATGTACTGGGCATCGGCATAGTTCTGCACTGACTTGATGCGGTCGATGCCGTGCTTCTGGGTCTCATGCAGGTAGCCAAGCAGTGCCCCAAAGGCATAGGGCACCAGGCCGTCCTGCGCAAAGCCGCAGGTATTGCGCCAATCTGCCCCAAACTGAGCGGTCATGGCGTCCTCCATCACACGTTGCCGGTAGCAGGCATCCTCGCGCAGCTCCACCAGCGCATGGGTGTGCTGGCGGACATAGTTGGTTACTTCTTTTAAGTCCAGCAGTGCCGGGTTGATCAGAATTTCACTGGGCATATAGCGGCAGAGCTCGGTGATGATGGCCGGGCCCATTTTTTCCGCGGTCAGCTCGGTGGCATAGGCCTCGCCGGTGGAAATATCCGCAAAGCAGATGCCGGCTTTCCAGCGGCTGCGCACCTTGCGGGTATAAATGCTGCAGATATAGTTGTTTTTATCGTCTGCCAGCATGCTGCTTTCGATCACAGTACCCGGCGTAATTACGCGGATGATATCCCGCTTGACCAGCCCTTTGGCCAGCGCCGGGTCTTCCATCTGTTCACAGATAGCGACTTTGTAGCCCTTGGCAATCAGGCGGGCGGCGTAAATTTCATACGAATGGAACGGCACGCCGCACATCGGCGCACGGTCCGGCAAGCCGCAGGCTTTGCCGGTCAGGGTCAGTTCCAGCTCCCGCGATGCCGTCAGGGCATCGTCAAAGAACATCTCGTAAAAGTCACCCACGCGGTAAAACAGAATCTCGTTGGGGTGCTGGCGCTTGATTTCCAGATATTGCTGCATCATGGGCGAAAGCGCCTGTGTATCAACATCCTCAACTTTTTGGGGCACAATGTTTGCTGCCATTCTTCACACTCCTGATTCTGTTCATGAACAAATTGGCTGCTGTGCTGCCTTAGTGGCAGCCGCCACAGGTGGAGCAGCTGCCGGTGCAGCCGCCGGTGGGGGCCTGAACGGTCATGGGGTCGCCGCCGTTCATGGCCGTGTTGATGATGGCATCAATATGGCTGACCATGGCTTCGCACTCTTTTTTGGCGGTGTTGTAGCGCACCATGCCCTCACTGGACATGATCTGGGTATACAGGTCGTTCACCTGCTGGTTCAGTTCGGCCACATGTGCGGTATCCGGTTCCGGCTTGGCGCTTTCGTTGTTCAGGTCCAGGCGCTTGAGGTTGAACTCGCCGATCAGGCCCTGCAGTTCCTGGTCGTTATCGTTTTCGCGGCGGGCTGCATCCAGTTCCAGGTAACGGGGGTCAGTCTGCATGGCGGCGGCGGCTTTTTTGAAAAGATCAATGCAATCCATTTTGGTTACTCCTTATTATTACGCTGTATTCAGCAAATGTTAGCTACGATATTTTATTGGAACTGGCTTTATTCTGCCAGTTCCCCCACCAGCAGTGCGGCGCGGGAACCGGTCAGGCGCACATTGGCGTACTGGCCGATCAGGCTTTCCTCGGCGGGGAACTCGACGACCAGGTTGTTATCCAGCCGCCCGTTCAGGGTGCCGGGGGTGCGGCCAGCAGCTTCCACCAACACTTTCACGGTCTGCCCCGCCATAGCGGCGATCATCGGGAAAGCAATGGAATCCTGCAGTTTCAGCAGGCGGTCCATGCGGGCTGCCTTTTCGGCATGGGTGGCCGGGTCCGGCAGCTTGGCAGCGATGGTACCCGTGCGCTTGGAATAGATAAAGGTAAACAGCTGCATGTATTTGACCCGCTGGATCAAATCAAGCGTTGCCTGGAAATCCTCTTCCGTCTCGCCGGGGAAGCCGACAATGATATCACTGGAGAAGGTTACACCGGGGATTTTCTTCTTAGCATAATTGACCAGGTCCATATACTGGGCAACCGTATAGTGGCGGTTCATTTCTTTCAGGATACGGTCACTGCCGGACTGCACCGGCAGATGGATATGCTTGCACAGGTGATCCTGCGCGGCAATGGTATCGATCAGCTTACGGCTGGCATCCTTGGGGTGGCTGGTCATAAAGCGGATCTGGTAATCGCCCGGAACGGTGCACAGCAGGTTGAGCAGATCGGCAAAATCCGTCTTTTCTTCCAGACCTTTGCCATAGCTGTTTACGTTCTGGCCCAGCAGGGTGATTTCTTTATAGCCCTGCTCTACCAGCGTTTTGAACTCTGCCAGAACATCCGCCGGGGTGCGGCTGCGCTCGCGCCCGCGCACATAGGGCACAATGCAGTAGGTGCAGAAATTATCGCACCCGTACATGATGGGCAGCCAGGCGCGGAAGCCGGAATCACGCCGGATGGGCAGCTCCTCCACCACGGCGTTGCGCTCGACCGGGGTTTCCAGGTAGCGCTTGCCGCGGTGCAGGCGCTCCACCAGCATGGCGGGCAGGCGGTCAATGCCGTCCACGCCGAACACCAGATCCACATAAGGGTAGCTGGCGCGCAGCTTATCCACAATATGCTTTTGCTGCGCCATGCAGCCGCACACCCCGATGATCAGGCGGGGGTTCTTTTCCTTCAGCTTTTTCAGCGCGCCGACATTGCCGAACACGCGCTGTTCCGCATGTTCGCGCACAGCGCAGGTATTGAACAGGATCAAATCTGCCTGCTCGACGGAATCACAGACGCCGAAGCCGATGTCCATCAGCACGCCGCGTATCTTCTCACCATCGTTCACGTTCTGCTGGCAGCCATAGCTGCGCACATAGGCAAGGGGCGGGGTATCATAAGTCTGGGCGATGACGGCGGCGGCATCCGCGTTATGGGTATAGGTTAGTTTTTCCAAGATATTGCTCCTGACGGGTGCAGTTTGTCCCAGCTAACGCCTGGGAGAGCACAAAAAATTAGAATCTGACACTTAAGTATACCGCAACGCACGGCAAAGTACAAGATGCCTGTCCCCAGAAATTTTACTCAGAAAATTTTCTGGTGTCGAGAACGCTCACCGGGTTTGGAGTCCTCATAAAGTTAGGCAGGGGGTGTGGCATAAAGGCGGAAGTATTCAAGGTGTATCTGAAAACAAAGAAAATGACGGATATTTCGCAAACACAAGCAGGATGTAAGGCAAAGAGCCTTAGGGCAACACCGCATAATCCGGCTGTGCTTGTAGAAATAGATGATAGTTTCGACTTTTCAGATACACCCTAGGCAGTATTCTCGAAAATGCCGAAAAGATGGGTGCTCCTATTCCACCACTTAAAAATGTTCTTGAAAAGACGCAAGACAGTAACGACAATACGAATATTCTCTCACTATAGGCGTTCATTTTTTCTATTTACGGTTTTGTGATTTGGTTAAAATTATAGTATGCCATTATTTCTACAGTAGCACACGGCTCAGATAAAAGGCTCCCACATAACATGCCAGATAATAAACTTTTGCTTTGCGAGTAAAATCCCTTATTAAAAATACATAGACAAAAATTCCATAGCACAGTAACACTACACAGTGAACTGGCAGCAATTTTAGCGAACCATCTCCCAGGAACATTTCCGCAATGAAGGCAACAAACATCGGTGGAAGCATTGTCGCACTGATATCAATCAATTCGTGAATCTCAAACTTTTGATTTTTGAAGGATATCTGCTGCAGAATAACATACACCACAATTCCCGTCAAACTTCCCAATGTGTTTACAATAAGGTCATCTATATCTACGACACCAGTTTTTAAAACGAGCTGCGCGCTTTCTATGAAGAATGTTGTCAAGCATGACATTCCAACTGCTTTATATACGCGGAAATTCTTTTGATAATAGCAGTAAATTACTCCAAAAGGTACAAACATTACCATATTATAAAGCATATCCCATGAAACAGGGCTGCGACCATATTTCAAGTTTTCTCTAATACTATGGAACGGCAGTAGATTAATTTCTTCCACCCGCGTTAGTTGACCACCCATAATTGTCATAATCACGTTAAAACGCGACACACACATACAAAATACGATCAAAAAATATAGTATCGTCATAAACTGGAAGCCATGCTTTCTTCTGCTTTTCATGATCGGTTGCCTCTCCAATCGCTTTAATTTATCATAGACTTCTTTAAATTTGTTTATCTTTACTTCTGGGCATCGTATAGTTCCTTGTAGATTCTACATGTATTCTATAGTCTATCATGTTCTTCATGATAAATCAATTTTCCATCGTCAAATACGCAATTTCTACACCTGCCCCGGAAAATTTTGCTGGAATGGGGCGCGGGCATTTTTTGGGGGGTGTTTTCCCCTGCCTGGCTGTAAGTTCAATCAACGAATCAAAGCGAATCCCGCAAAACAAAAAGTACCGTCCCCGCAGCGCTACTGCAGGTCCGGTACATCATAGGCAATACCGCACAATTCCCGCCTAACGGCTCAAGCACCGCTCCGGCGGCTGCGGCACGGCATCTGCGTTGCCAAAATGCTCGATAAGACATCCAGTATTATCTGCGCTTTTGGCTTAGCATCTGCCGCACCTCGCTCGCCGTATCGACACTTAGAATTATGCGGTATTGCCCATAGTATATTCGTATGCTGATCTGCCTGCGCTGCGGCAGGCGGGATTTCGGGGGATTGCCATTACATTAAGCTGAACAGGTCAACCTGGCTGGTTTCCGGCAGATTTCCCAAAGCGCCGACTTCGTGCAATTTGTCGAATACCGACTGCGCCACGCCGGAGGCTTGCTGCAGTTCTTCCACCGAGATATATTCCTGCCCATGGATGGTAGCCTGTTCCAACGCCACAGCGGCAGCTTCGCCCAGGCCGCGGATGGCGGTAAAGGGCAGGCGCACTTTGCCGTCCTCCACCACATACTTGCTGGCATAGCTCTTGCCCAGCTCAATGGGCAGGAACTGGCAGCCGCGCTGCAGCATTTCATTGACCAGCTGCAGGCTGACAAGGGCATCATCGTCCTTAGCGGTACGCTCATCCTTGGGGATCTTTTCGTTATCCCGCAGGTGCTCCTTGGCCACGCGCACACCGCCAACAGCTGCTTCATAGTCGATATCCGCGCCGCGAACGGTAAAGTACACAGCATAGAAGATAGCCGGGTGGTACACCTTGAACCACATCAGGCGGATGGCCGCCATCAGGTAGGCAACAGCGTGAGCCTTGGGGAACATATACTTGATCTTGCGGCAGGATTCGATGTACCAATCCGGCACATCATGCTCCTTCATGGCTTCTTCCCAGCCGGGCTTAAAGCCGCCCTTGGCCACCTTGCCTTTACGCACGGCCTCCATAATGTCAAATGACATTTTGGGTTCCAGCCCCTTGCGCAGCAGGTAGAGCATGATGCTGTCACGGCAGCCGATCACCTCGGCAATGGTGCAGGTACCGGAGCGGATCAGTTCGTCCGCGTTGCCGGTCCACACATCCGTGCCGTGGGACAGGCCGGAGATTTGGATCAGCTCCGAGAAGTTTTTCGGCTTTGCATCCAGCAGCATGCCGCGCACAAAGTTGGTGCCCATTTCCGGGATACCGAAGGTACCGGTCTGGCTGCCGATTTGCTCCGGGGTAACGCCCAGTGCTTCGGTGGAGGTCAGCAGGCTGTAGACCTTGGGATCGTTCATCGGCACGCTGTCAATGGGGATGCCGGAATACTCTTCAAAGAACTTATAGAAAGTCGGAACATCATGACCCAGCTCGTCCAGCTTGAGCAGCGTATCATGCAGGTACTTAAATTCAAAGTGGGTGGTCAGCAGGCCGCCCTTCACATCGTCCGCCGGGTGCTGAATGGCACAGAAATCATAAATATCAAAGGTGGAAGGCACAACAACCATGCCGCCGGGGTGCTGGCCCGTGGTGCGCTTGACACCGGTGCAGCCCAGGCACAGGCGGTTTTCCTCAGCACGGTTCACGGTTTTGCCACGCTCTTCCAGATATTTTTTCACATAACCGTAAGCCGTTTTATCCTGCAGGCCGGATACAGTGCCCGCCTTGAACACATTCTCCTTGCCGAACAGCTCCTCCGTATAGCGGTGAACGTTGGACTGGTACATGCCGGAGAAGTTCAGGTCGATATCCGGCTCCTTATCGCCGTAAAAGCCCAAGAAGGTTTCAAACGGGATATCGTGGCCGTCCATGACCATGGGTTCGCCGCAGACAGGGCATTTTTTATCTGGCAGGTCAAAGCCGTCCATCGTCACGCCATCATCAATCCACTCGCTGTGCTTGCACTTGGTGCACAGGTAGTGCGGCGGCATGGAGTTGACCTCCGAAATGCCGGAAAAGTGCGCCACAGCGCTGGAACCGACAGAGCCACGGCTGCCCACCTGGTAGCCGCCTGCGTTGGAAAACGCCACCAGCTTGACCGCAATGACATACAAAACAGCGTAACCATGGCCGCAGATGGAATCCAGCTCTTTTTTCAGGCGCTTTTGCAGCACATCCGGCAGGGGGTTGCCGTAATCACGGCGGGCGTGCTGCCAGGTGCCGGAGCGCAGCTGATCCTCAGCCCCCTCAATGGAAGGCGGGTAGGTTCCCTTGGGGATGGCGCGCAGATTGTTATCAATGGTAGCGGCAATCTTGTTGGGGTTGGTCACGCAGATTTCAAAGGCTTTTTCCTGCGGGAGATAGCTGAACTGCTCCAGCATATCCGGCGTGGTGCGGTAGAACAGCGGGGCCTGGTTGTCAGCATCCTTAAAGCCGTTGCCTGCCTGCAGGACCGCGCGGTAAATGCGGTCCTCCGGCTCCTGGAAGTGAACGTCACCGGTGGCAACCACGGGGATATGCAGTTCTTCGCCCAGCTGGATGATGGTGCGGTTGAAGTTCTTGATGGCTTCGATGGAATCCACCTGCCCATTGCGGACCATGAACTCGTTGTTGCCAAGAGGCTGCACTTCCAGATAGTCATAATACCGGGCAATACGCAGCAGTTCATCATGGGCCTTGCCTGCCACTACGGCGCGGTACAGCTCGCCTGCTTCGCACGCAGGTGAAAGCAGCAGGCCCTCGCGGTATTGATTCAGCAGGCTGCGGGGCACGCGCGGCTTTTTGAAGAAATACTTGGTGTGCGCCGCACTGACAATGCGGTACAGGTTTTTGAGCCCAGTCTGGTTCTGCACCAGAATGATCAGGTGGTAATACTTCTTTTTCAGCACCTCTTTGTTGCCGCCAAGGCCGGTGTTGATAGCCTCCACGGTGGTCATGTCCTTCTCCTTCAAATCGGAGAGCATAACCTCAAAGATGCGGGCCAGCGCCATGGCGTCATCCACGGCGCGGTGGTGGTTAAAGGGCTGGATTTCCAGATGTTTGTTGATGGTATCCAGTTTATAGTTATGCAGGCCGGGGAACAACGCCTGCGCCATGGGCAGGGTGTCAATATAGGTGTTGGAAAAATCCACCCCCGCCTTATCCCCTGCTTTACGGATGAACAGCATATCAAAGCTGTTGGCGTTGTGGGCAACCAGGATGTTATCGCCGCAGAATTCCTTGAATTGGCGGATGGCCTCGGCCGGTGTGGGGGCATCGGCCACCATGCTGTCGTTGATGCCGGTCAGCTCCACCACCTTTTGCGGGATGGGTTTGCCGGGGTTGACGAAGGTACAGAAACTCTTATCCGGGTTGATCTTGCCGTTTTCCACGTACACGGCGCCGATCTCGGTCAAAGCTTCCACGTTGGAGTCCAGGCCGGTGGTCTCGGTATCAAACACCACAAAGGAGCCGGTGATGGGCATGGTTTTGGTGCCATACACAGCGGGGATCATATCGTCCACAAAGTAGGCTTCACACCCATAGATCAGCTTGAAGTTGGGGTCGTCCTGGTGGATCTCGTCAGTGGCAAGCATGGCTTCCGGGTAGCCCTGGCACACGCCGTGGTCGGTAATGGCAATGGCGCGGTGGCCCATGCGGTGGGCCAGGCGCACGATCTTGCCGGAATCGCAGAAGCCGTCCATGCTGCTGGACTTGGTATGCAGATGCAGTTCCACGCGCTTTTGCCCCTCGGGGGCATCATCATGGCGGGGCATACGCTCCACCTGCAATACATCATAGGGCAGCAGGACATAGTCGTGCTCGTACTTATCGTAGGTATAGTTGCCGCGCACGATGAGGGTTGTGCCCGATTTGAGGCCCTCCCACTTAGACATATCCTCGTTTTCATCGCCGAGGACTTTGAGGTTGATGGAACCGTTATAGTCGGTGATGGAGGTAAAGTAGATTTTGCGGCGGTTGCCCTTTACCTCGGTAAAGAATACATCGCCCCACACGGTCACCTTGCCGCCATCGCCCAGATCGTTCAGCGGGCGCAGGTCGGCAGGCTTGAAAGACTTGCCATAGAACACCTTAGCTGGCTTGGAGGTGAGCTCCAGCCCCTCAATGGTAAAGGGTGCCACTTCTTCTTTGGCCTTGAACTGCACGGCGGGCACCTTTTCTGCCACGCGGCGGTCGAGTTCGTCCGCATCCATCTGTTTGCCGACCAGCTCCATGCGCACAATGGGCAAAGCACCGGTGCGCTCCTGGATGAGTTCTGCCAGATGCTTGGGCAGCTCCACGCTTTCCAGAATCGGCAGACCCGCGTTGACCCGCACCACAAGACCGTCCTGAGCAAAAGCAACCGGCTGGGTTTTATCCAGAAAGCCGTTGACCGGCATCCCCTGCTGTTTGAGCTCTTCGATCATAGCCTTGACGGCTTCCGGCGTGATGGCGTTATAGTTGAAGTAGTTGCGCATGGTCAACTCATAACCGGCAAAAATCTGCTCCAATGACGCCAAAAGACGCCCGCACAGGGCAGAGTCCAGCGGCTCTGTGCTGCGCAGGCAGATGATAACTTTGCGTGCGGAACGGAACAGTTCTACCCGCTCCACAAACACATTGCTGAAGCTGGCGGTAAACTGTTCATCGGCCGTGAACTGCGGCCAAACCTGGGTAACAAGTGGTTTTAACATAGCACCTCTTGAGAGTTACGAACGGCCTTTTTTGAAAAAAGGCCTGGCAAAAAACTTTAAGGCATCACCGCACAATTCCCGCCTAACGGCTCAAGCACCGCTCCGGCGGCTGCGGCACGGCATCTGCGTTGCCAAAATGCTCGATAAGACATCCAGTATTATCTGCGCTTTTGGCTTAGCAGCTGCCGTACCTCGCTCGCCGTATCGGCACTTAGAATTATGCGGTATTGCCTTAATATGATAAATTACAGTAATATTATAACAATATTATGTTGGATTCAAAGGCAGCCCGGCAGCTGGCGTTAAACTCCCCTGTTTTCGCAGACTTTGTTAGCATCGCATAGAAGTGCAATGCTCTATTTACCGGGAAATATAAATCAGACTTTTTCTCAGCGTGTTGAAAAGCGTATTTTTCCTTGTAGAGGATAGGGGTAAACGCCACCGCAGAGGAATTCTGCCTTGCCGTGTGCTGCGAACGTTGCACATGATTTGTAGGGGACGATGCTTGCATCGTCCCGCAATGGTGGGCTTTGCCGCAGATTCCTCCACAGCAGGCTCCGCAAGGTGACGGGCGCACAACGTGCGCCCCTATGGTCACTATGGGGTAAACAGCGCAGTTTTCCCATGCGGTGCCGTGCCGCTTTCATGCAACATTTTCATCGCTTTGGCATCGGTTTTCGGACTTGTTTTCGGAACTTGTTTTTATCTTTGCGGATGACATGCATCGCGGTGATGGTGGCCACCACGCCGGGCAGCAAAAAGGCAAAAGCATCCAGCACCAGGCAGGCGGCCAGCTTGATTGCGGCGTTGGGAGCACTTTGGCAGTACCAGACTTCCAGCACAATACTGACCACAAAGCACACCAGCAGCACCGTGCCAATGCAAAGCAGCCCCCGCACAAACGGCGGGAGCTTGGCTTTAGCGGTCGGTTCTGCGTTTTTTGGGGTGTTCCGTACCATTACAGTTTATGGATTTCCTCAACGAACTGGCTGACGATATCGCCTTTCAGGGTGCGGATCTTCTCGCCATGCTCAAACAGCACAGCACAGTCCTTGCCGCCTGCAATGCCGATGTCCGCATCGCTGGCTTCGCCGGGGCCATTGACAATACAGCCCATAATGGCGATTTTTACCGGCTTTTTGAAGCCCTCTTCTTTCAGGCGGCGCTCCACCTCGTTGGCAATTTCGATCATGGGGTACTGGGTGCGGCCGCAGGTGGGGCAGCTGATGATCTCCGGCCCGGCCACGGCGTAGCCAACCGCACGCAGGATATCGTAACCGGCGTACACTTCATCCTCCGGGTCGCCGGTCAGGGAGACGCGCAGCGTATCGCCGATGCCTTCCAGCAACAGGCCGCCAATCCCCATGCCGGATTTGATCAAGCCTATGCGGTTGCCGCCGGCTTCGGTCACACCCACATGCAGGGGGTAATCTGTCTGGGAGGCCAGCAGCCGGTAAGCGGCCATCATGCGCGGCACGTTGGAGGATTTTATGGAGATGACGATATTATTAAAGTCATGCTTTTCCAGCAGGCGCACATGGTACATGGCACTTTCCACCATGGCTTCCGGCACAGGGGCACCGTAACGGGCCAGGATATGCTTTTCCAGGCTGCCGCCGTTCACGCCAATGCGGATGGGGATGTTTTTGGCGTTGCAGGCATCCGCGACCGCTTTTACACGGTCATCATCACCGATGTTGCCGGGGTTGATGCGAATCTTATCGGCACCGGCATCGATGGCGGCAAGGGCGGCGCGATAGTCAAAGTGGATATCGGCCACAACGGGGATATCCACCGCCTCCTTAATGGCCGATACCACCGCGGCATCTGCCGGGGTGGGCACCGTGACGCGCACGATCTGGCAGCCCGCTTTTGCCACGCGTTTTGCCTGCTCCACGTTGCCCGCAATATCCTTAACGGGCACATTGAGCATGGTCTGCACTGCAATGGGGTTGGTGCCGCCAATGGTAATGTTGCCGATTTTGACCGTCCGTTTTAGCTGACGCATGGAAAAACGCCTCCTGTATGTTACTTCGCAAAGCCTACTGTTCCCCTTTTATCTGGGTTGCTGCGGCTTTCGTTTCAAATCAAAGAATATATTTTGCCACATCCTGCATCGTGGTCAGCACCACCAGCATTAAAAGCAGGATCATGCCTGCCGCGTTGATGGCTGTCTGGAAGCGCAGCGGCAGTTCCCGCCGGGTAATGCCTTCTGCGGCAAGGAACAGCAGCTTGCAGCCGTCCAGCCCGGGGATGGGCAGCAGGTTAAACACGCCAAGATTTACCGTGATGACAGCGGCCAGGCTGAGCACATCCCGCCAGCCATATTTGACGGCTTCGTTGACCGCATTGACTATACCGACCGGACCGGAAAGCTCATTGACGCCCACACGCCCGGTGAAAAGGTCCAGAAATCCGCGCAGGATGACCCGCGCATAATAGCAGAAATACCGTGCCGCCCCATGCACCACGCTGCGCGGCGTTTTTTCAATACCATACACCCGGAAATCCAATACCATGGAGGTTGTGCCGTCCGCATTGGTAGTGGAATCAAACTGCACCTGGGGCAGTGTGACCAGCTTGCCGTCCCGCAGAACCGTGATGGTTGCGGTATCATTTTCGGTACGCTGCAGTTCGTACATGACATCTTCAGCCGTAAAGCAGAAATGCCTGTTGACCGACATGATCTCATCGTTCACCTGCAGGCCAGATGCCTGGCTTTTTGGGTTTTCACCCTGGAAGTCATAAATGATCTTGCTGGTCACAGCGCTGCCGCTGGCCACAAGTACCAGCAACAGGATAAAGCCCAGCACAAAATTCATCAGGGCACCGGCGGCAATCACAAAAAAGCGCTGCCAGGGGCTTGCTTCCACAAAGCTTTTGCCATCCACCGTCAGGGGGAACAAGGGAGCATGCAGATCATAGGTATGCACAGAAGCAGCGGCAGCATCCTGCTTTTTCGCAGGTTCTGCCCGCTCCTGCTCGTCCGGGTCCTCAGATTCTTCCGGGGTTTCACCGGCAAGGTTATTGTAACCGCCCAGCGGCAGCAGACGCACGGAATAACGGGTGCCGCCCCTGACGGTGCTCCACAGTGCCGGGCCGAACCCGATGGAAAATTCCTCCACATGGATGCCGCAGTGCCGGGCGGCAAAAAAATGCCCGGCCTCATGCACCAGCACCACCGTGCCAAATACCAAAACTGCCACAATCGCGGTCAGCAGAAAATTCATAAGCACCTCGCTTACAGGGAACTTTGACAGCCGGGCCGCCAAATGCCCGGCACAGAAGGGTTACACATGGGCTTTTACATAATCGCGCGCCATGTGGTCGCAGTCATACACATCCTGCAGGGTATAATCCCCGCCAAAGCTGTCGCTGTCCACCATGCCTTCCACCAGGCGGCCAATATCCAAAAAGCCGATCTTATCCTGCAGGAACAGGCGCACAGCTTCCTCGTTGGCACCGTTTGCGGCGCAGGGGCCAAGGCCGCCCTTGCGGATCGCCTTTTTGGCGGCTGCCAGGCAGCGGAACGTTTCATCATCCGCCACATCAAAGCTCAGATGCTTGAGGGCAGCAAAATCCAGCTCCGGCACCGGGCTGGGCAGACGGTCCGGCCAGGTCAGGGCATACTGGATGGGAATGCGCATATCCGGCACGCCCAGCTGAGCGATAACAGAATGGTCGGCAAACTGCACAGCAGAGTGCACAATGCTTTCGCGCTGGACAACAATCTGAATCTTATCCTCCGGCAAGCCAAACAGCCAGACAGCCTCAATCAGCTCCAGACCTTTGTTCATCAGGGTGGCGGAATCGATCGTGATCTTAGCGCCCATATTCCAGTTGGGGTGCTTGAGGGCATCAGACTTGGTTTTGCCGCGCAGCTGCTCGGTCGTCATACCAAAGAAAGGTCCGCCTGACGCGGTGAGCAGAATCTTTTCCAGCCGTTTGGCAGAATGCTGATCCTGCAGGCACTGGAAGATGGCGGAATGCTCGCTGTCCACCGGCAGCAGCTTGACGCCGTATTTCTTTACCGCGTCCGTTACCAGGTGGCCGCCGGTCACAAGGCTTTCCTTGTTGGCGAGGGCCAGATCATGTCCGCTTTCGATTGCAGCCAGAGAGGCCGGCAAACCGGCAATACCGACTACCGCGTTCAATACAACATCAGGGCCATCCATGGCAGCCAGAGTGCGCAGCCCCTCCGGGCCTTTCAGCAGTTTGGGTGCGTTGGCGGTGCCGGCAAGGGCAGCATCCAGTTTCTCACAGGCGGCAGGGTCCACCACGGCCACATATTCCGGGTGGAACTCTTCGATCTGCTTTTGCAGGATCTCCACGCGGGAGTTCGCTGCAAGGCCAAAGATGCGGTAGCCGTGCATCCGGGCAACATCAAGGCTCTGGGTACCGATGGAACCGGTGGAGCCAAGCAGAGTAATGGTTTTTGGCATGTTGACATCCCCTTATGGAAAGGCACTGCCACAAAAGTGCAGTGCCGGTTGTTGTTCTGGTTTTCGGGACCTGGCCTGTTGATACGACGGCCCCCCTGTTTACGCTTTACTGGAACACATAAAAGAAGTAACGCACCACGATGGACACCAGCGGCGCGATAAACATCACGCTGTCAAACCGGTCCAAAATACCGCCGTGGCCGGGGAAAATGGTGCCGTAATCTTTGATACCCACCTGACGCTTGACGGCAGAGGCGAAGAGATCGCCCAAAATGCCCAGCACCGACGCCACGGCGCCCATGGCGGCAATGATGATATAGTGCCGCGCGGTGACAGCCACCGTCAGGCTGGCGAACCGGCCGGAAAGCGCGCTGTAAATAATGGTTGCCAGCAGCCCGATGACCACGCTGCCGATCACACCGCCGATGGCGCCTTCCACCGTTTTGTTGGGGCTTACCACCGGAGCCAGCTTGTGCTTGCCGAACGCGCGGCCCGCAAAGTAGGCGCAGGTATCGCCGCCCCAGGCAAAGCACAGGATCAGCAGGATGAAGTAGATGGCATCATAGCCGTACATATCCATCGGCAGGCAGCGCTTGAGGTGGATGAGAGAGTAAAAGCAGAACAGAATCACACCGCTGAAGTAGATAAAGCCGCTCAGCTTGCCAAAATCCAGCGTTTTATCATGGGTGATGAGCACCACATTATAAAACAGCACCGTCAAAAAGCCCACAGCCAGCAGCGCTGCGCGCGCCGCGCCGCTGGAGCTGAGCATGAGCAGCATGGTAAACGGCACCGCTGCCGCATACAGGTACCACTGCTTTTTGCCAAAGCCCATTGCGGTAAACACTTCATGAATGGCAAGCAGGCAGATAGCCGCCAGCACCAGGTCAAACAGGATCGTGTCAAAGAAAGCCAGAACCACGGCAAGAACAGCCAGCCCGACTACGGCGGTAATGATGCGAGTTTTCATAAAAGATGGTTTCCTTTCAACAGCAGCTGCGGTGTGTTAAGGCAATACCGCATAATTCTAAGTGCCGATACGGCGAGCGAGGTGCGGC
>OLOH01001123.1_pt1 | contig 16106 bp, 5 predicted proteins | sample 1673221 | NCBI WGS metagenome assembly OLOH01 (sample SAMEA3136767, study PRJEB25190) | human gut metagenome
ACGGCCTCCTGAAGCGTCAGCTCGGTGAAGCCGTTTTCACGTGCGGTGCTGATGGTCAGAGTAAGATCGTCGCTTGTAAAGTTCTCCGAGAAATCGTCTGCGTAGCCGGTCAGGATCGTCTGCTCCGCCGCTCCGCTGACGCCGATGTGTGCCTGCTTGTCAAGGCCCAGATCGCCGATCTTGAGTGCAGCAGTTTCATCCAGCCAGAGGTTATCCTGCGCGTCCTGCGCGCGGTTGCCGGTGATGCTGGTCGTGCCGCTCAGCTCGAGCGTACCGGCGCAGTACACGCCGCCGCCCAGGATGCCGAAAAACATCGCCAGCAGGGTATTCTGCCAGCCCAAAAACAGCCCGGCGGCTGCCATCAGTTTGATATCGCCGCCGCCGAACGCACCGTCAATGGCAAGGCAGAGCAAAAACATCGGCACGCTGACGCAGACTGCACCGATGATATGCCCCCGCCACCCGGCGGGGGAGAGCGCCGTGCCTGCCACGCCGCAGACCGCCAGCGCGAAATTCAGCCGATCGGGGATAGTCTGCGTCTCGGCATCGATGAGCGCAATGCTTAAAAGAATGCCGCAGACGGCCAGCGCCAGCAGCGCCGCCCAGCTCATGCCGAACAGCCCGTCCGGCAGGCCGAGTGCCGCGCCGTACCGCCATGTGCAGCCCAGCGCCAGCACGCCGCCCAAAACTTCCACCAGCAGATACCGCGCCGGAATAGGTGCGCCGCAGTGGCGGCACCGCCCGCGCAGGAACAGCCAGCTGAACACCGGGACCAGATCCGGCGCGTCCAGCGTGCGGCCGCACCGGGGGCAGATGCTGCGGCCTTTCAGCGGGTCCATGTTCCGGGGCAGCCGCCAGGCCACAACATTCATAAAGCTGAACAGCGCCGCGCCCAGCAGAAACCGGATCAGACCCAGCAGGCACTCAAGAAGCAGCATGGCCGACCTCCGCGCTGTATTGCAGCCGATCCTCCGCGCGGAACACGCGGTAGCCCTCGGCGGCGTCGTAGATGGCGTACATACCGTTTTCGCAGTAGAGCAGTTTTTCCACCGTGTAGCCGTTGCCGCCGATCTGCAAAAGCGTCACGGTACCGGGCAGTGCGCCCAGTGTCTCAATGGCATCGGCCACACCGTCGGCAAAGCCGTCAGGGCTGGTCTGGTCGGCATAGGGGCGGCCTGTGGCGTAATACTGGGCCGATACGGCCCCCGCCGCCAGCCGAGCTGCCTTGACCTGGGCCAGCGCCTCCCGGGCGCGGGCCTGGTAGCGCAGCTCTGCCGCGCCGGTGACGACCGTATAGATAACCGCTGCCAATGCCAGCGCAACAGCCAGTTTTTCCGAGAAGGCGGCCTTGGCCCACCGTTCCCCGGTTTTGCGCAGCCATGCGCCCAGTCGTGCTGCCAGCATCGTTTCACCCCTGTACCTTATATAATAACACACTATTCAGTATACCGTGGAAGGACACTATTTGCAAGAAAATCCGCAAAATTTCCTCATTTTTTGTTGTAAAGTAACGCTGGATGAGCCGAATCCATGCGGATATTGCCGCAAACCACAATATTTAGTGTGATTTTTTTGAAATATCGCACTTCCTTGTTGCGAAAACGTCACAGGCTTAGTATAATAACATCATATATAGTCTGTTATTGTGTCTATCTGTCAGGATTTTTTTAGATATACAGGGAGCATCTATGCTGCATCAGCCCAAAAACAAAAAGCGCACCGGCGGTTTTACGATGGTAGAGCTTATGGTCGTGCTGGCCATTATGGGCATATTGGCTGCGCTGGTGGGTGGCGGCCTTATCGCCTACACTCGCCTGGCCCGGTTTGAGAAAAACGAGGCCAACGCCCGCACGCTGTTCCAGGCGGCGCAAATCTCGCTGACCCGCATGGATACTGCGGGCGAGCTGGATGCGTTCTGCGCCGATGTCGAGGATCAGGGCAAGGCGGGCACGCACTTTACCGATGATGTTGTCATCACCGATGCCGCCGGGAATGAGGTGCGCCGCCGCACGGCCAGTGAGCTGAACAACGGCATCTACGCGCTGTACTACGATAAGACCGACGGCACGGGCCAGAACGAGCTGGTCCAGCGGCTGCTGGACGATTATATCTACGATGATTCGATGTTTAGCGCCGCCATCTGCGTGGAGATCGACCGGGCCAGCGGGCAGGTGTACTCGGTGTTCTATGACACGAACTCCGACAAGCTGCGCTTTGCCGCGGACGGCGTGGCCGACGCAACCGATATCACCGACCGCAGCTACGACCACCGCCGCAATGACAGCCTGGTGGGTTACTACTCGGCCGAGGACCGCGTCAACGTGGTGGAATTGCAGCAGACGAAGCTGAAAGTCAAGAACCCGCGCCTGTCCAACGGCGAGACGCTGACCCTGAACTGGGGCGGCAACTCCAACCTGGCCGACATGGACACTGTCTACACGGCAGTGGCCTACCGGGCCGAGAAAAACGGCCTGACCGGCTACAAAATTGCCGATGAATCGAAGCCGCTGTTCTCCATCGAGATCAAGCGCCCCAACACCGAACAGCAGGTGCTGGCAGAATTGGAAACCACCGTCTGCACCTACGGCGCCGACGGCACAAGGACCGAGACCAAGCGCACCCTGCGCTATCCGCTGAGCTACAACAAGGGCAACTTTGTCCTGACGCTGGACGCCATGGCCGATGCCTCGCTGCTGCGCACTTGTGAGAAAGATACAAACACCGCCGACAACGACCTGTATAGCATCACTCGCTTGCTGGCCGAGCCGGAGAATATCATCATCCGTTTGCAGGCTGCCCCGCGGGACGAGTATGCCGACAGCTACACCGCCAGCAAGAGCGAGGACTCCAACGCCGAGAACACGCTGTTTGCCATCGACGGCACCAAAACCGACGCAGAGCTGAAATATTTCCGCCACCTCTACAATGTCCGCTGGACCAAAAACTGGGGCGATGCGAAAGCCACCTACACCCTGAAAGCCCAGGGCATGGGCGCCAACGGCCTGAACTGGACCGGCGGCGGCGTCACCGTCTACACGGCGGCGGGTGTGGGCAAAAACCCCGAGGCCAAGGTCCCCAGCCAGACCGACCCGGTGGCCTGGCCCACCATCCCCGCGCTGGGGGAAAATATCACCCTGCAAAGCGAAACGACTGTGGCCGGCACGGCCCGCGTGCCGATTCTCAACTTGCAGCTGCGCGGCAATTCGGTCGCGGCAGTTGACAAGACGAATGAGAATCCGCTGGACCGCTATGTGGGTCTGGTGGGCGAGAACAACGGCACGATCTCCCACATTACGCTGCGCGACGCCGACGTGCAGGTCAACACCGAAATCAAGGCGCTGACCACCGGGCAGAACGTGCCCGAGGGCGGTATCCGCCTGACGAACACGACCTACTTGGCCGAACTGCCGGAAGGCGACACCGCCCGCCGCGACGGTGTGCGCGCCGTGGGTGCGCTGTGCGGCGTCAACACCGGCACACTGCAGGACTGCACGCTGCTCCACGGCACCAACAACGCCTACAAGGCGCAGGTGCTGGCCACGCTGCATTTTGACGACGATACGACCGAAAAGACCCGCATCCCTGACGCTGCGAACACATACTACGAGCACGAGCCGCAGGGCATTGGCGGCCTCGTGGGCGTTGCCATACCCAAAAACGATGCAGGCACCAAGCTGGAAAACCTGACCGTGGGCGAGAACGTTACGGTGGCGGGCCTGCTGGTGGACGACGATACCACTGACACCACCGACGAACCCGGCGAAGCAGGGGAAAAGGCCCGCTATACCGCCGCGGCTGCCGACACGGACGACACGAAAACGCCCACCCGCTGGCGCAGTGTCGGCGTGGGCGGCGTGTTCGGCACGCTGGACGCGGCTAACCTGAAAACCGACGATAAAACGGTCATTGCCAACGCGGCCAATGTCACCGGCAGCGGCTTTGTGGGCGGCATTGCGGGCAACCTGTACAGCACCGATACCGCCGCCGACGGCACGATAAAGACAATCGTAAACAGGCTCGCCAGCACCGGCACGGTCAGCGCGGGCGTGAACTATCAGGGCGACAACACTAAGACCGAGCACAGCCTGGTGCTGGGCCAGTTCTTCGGCGGCATTGCGGGCTACACCCAGGATGTCGTGCTGGCCAACTGCACCGGCACTGCCCGCGGTACGATGACCGAGACCGACCTGCGCAGTCAGGTGGATGCAGGCTACGCCAGCGACGGCACGCTGAACGACAACAGCCCCCTCAAGGGCGATTTCGTCGGCGGCCTTGTGGGCTTTGGCAAAAATATCCTGCTGCAGAACAGCCGCACCGAGAAAGGCTATGTCCTGGGCAGCCGCTTTGTCGGCGGCCTGGCGGGCGGCTTCACCGGCAGCACGCTCCACGCAGACAGCGCCGCCAACACCAGTGATGTGTTCGGCAACCGCTATGTGGGCGGCATCGTGTCGGTCAACGGAAGCGGCAGCATCATCCAGACCAGCACCAACAGCGGCCTCGTTGCGGGCCTGGGCAAAAATGCAGCCTACGTCGGCGGCATCGTCGGTGTCAACGACGCCACCTGGGGCGCGGACGGCGCCGCCCAGGCCGAAAAAGCGCAACTTATCAACTGCACCAACAGTATGTCCGGCGACAATGCCACCGACAGCCGCCGCATCCGCCTTTTGCAGGCATTGAGCACCCACGCGGGCATCACCGAGTATGCCAATTATGTGGGCGGCCTGGTGGGCTATAACGGCACCAAGGGCAGCGTGACCTGGGACCGGTACGGCACCCCGACGCTGGGCGCGATCTTGTACGGCGACACCTTCGTCGGCGGCCTGGCGGGCTACAACGATGTGAACGCTGCCATCACCAACACCAGCGGCAAGCCCCTGACTATCCGCGGCCAGATCGTGGCCGACGGTGACGCCGTGGGCGGCATGATCGGCCTGAACACCGCACCCGTCCTGCCCACCGCCACCGTGGAGGCTACCCGCGTCGAGGGCGCCCACTTTGTCGGCGGCGTCATCGGCGCAAATATGCCGGTGGGCAGCTTCACCGTGCAGGACACCCTCGGCAAGGCGGGCGCACTGACCACCACGGTCACGGCGGGCCGTGTCCGCGCGGACGGCGTGGCGGGCGGCATCATCGGCTACAACCGCCTGCTGGCAGCCCTGCCGCAGAGCGTGACCTATGCGGCCATGCTGCCCACCTTCAGCGACGACAATGTGCTGACCGACAGCACGGCCGTGACCAGCAGCGGCGCAGCGGTCTGCCTTGAAAACTTCACCAATACCTTCAACCTCGAGGCCAACGCCTACGTCGGCGGCATCCTTGGCTATAACGATGCAGCGACGAATCTGACCATCCGCAATGCCGTCAACGGCAGCAGCAGCAACGCGCTGGCCGTCGGCGGTCTGAGCATGGGCACCGACGACACAGCCCACCGGCTGTACCAGGGCGTCAAGCTGCTGAGCCTGAACCAGAACTACGAGTTCGGCGAGACGCGCGGCTACCTGGCGGGCGGCATCATCGGTTTTGCCGCCCAAAATACCACGCTGGAAAACTGTACGAGCTACGGCAACATTGCCCACGCCTGCGCGGCGGGCGGCCTGACCGGCTGGAACGACGGCACGATCAGCGGCGGCATGACCTGCGCTTCGCTGGGCAGCCAGCAGGCGGGCTACCTGTACCTGGGCGGCATCGCGGGCGTCAACACCCGCAGCATCGCCAACGCGGCCCCGGATCAGGGCGTTGTGCTGCGCGGCAATCAGGTCATCGGCGGTATCGCGGGCATCAACATGAGCGGCGCGGCGGTCACGTATGACCAGGCCGCTACCCCCGCCGCGTCGGTGGTCGCTACCTACTGCGCGGGCGGTGTGGCAGGTGTCAACTGCGGCACCATCACGCTGGGCAGCACTACCCAGCTGAACTTCACCGTCACGGCTACGACCTACGCGGGCGGCATCGCGGGCAGCAACAACGCCCGGGGCAGCACGCGGGGCCTTATCACCGGCGGCGTGCCGATAGCCCAGGTCACGGCTGCGACCTACGCGGGCGGCGCTGCGGGCATCAACTATGCCGATATCAGCAATGTCAACAACCAGGCCCCGGTGCGCGCCAACGATACGCTGGCGGGCGGCATTGCGGGCCAGAACGCGGCGGGCGGCGTCATTGACGGCTGCCGGGATACGAACCGCGAAGTCTACGCCACCAACGGCGTGGCGGGCGGCATCGCGGGCACCAACGCGGCGGGTGCGGTCATCCGCAATGCGGAAATTACGGCGGGGGCCACCGTCACCGCCGCCAACGGCGCGGCGGGCGGCTTTGTGTCGGAGAACAGCGGCCTGATCGAGAACGGCACGGTCCGCGGCGGTACCATCAACTTTACCAGCGGCACCATCGGCGCGGTGGTGACCTACAACCGCAAGGGCGGCATCATCCGCGGCACGGCGGTGGCGCAGGACGCCAAGGTGCACCTCAACGGCCCGGCCACCATCGTGGGCGGCATTGCGGGCCGCAATGAGCCGGGCGAGGGCACGACCGACGCGGCATTGGACGCGGCATTGATTGAAAACGCCGCCGTCAACGCGGGAGCACTGGACTTAAACGGCCTGACCGTCAACGCAAACCTCGTCACCCTGGGCGGCGCAGTGGGCAGCAACGCAGGCAAGGTCAAGGGCACCAACGTCACCCTCAGCGTGACCGAGGGCGACAAACTGGAACGATATCAGAATTTGGGCGGCGTCGCAGGCCAAAACGACGGTACCCTGGATACGTGTACCTATCAGGGCACGCTGGGCCTGGCCAGCGCCAAGGCTGACGGCGATTTTGCCTGGGGTGCGGCCAGCAGGGACGGCAACACCATCGGCGGCATTGCGGGTGTCAACAACGGCACGGTGCAGAACTGCGCGGTCCCGGCCATCGTATTGCAGGCGCGCGGCTCCAACAACGTAAGCTCTTTGCAGACCGACGCGCAGAAGCTGGACAATGCCACCCACGTAGGCGGCATTGCGGGCCGCAACAACGGCACCATCAGCGCCAGCTATGTGGCGACCGACGCAAACGGCAAGAGCATCATTGCGGCGCGGTACGGCTTTGTGGGCGGCGTGGCAGGCTCCAACAGCGGCAGCATCACAAACAGTGGCAGCCAGCAGGCGCAGGCACTTGTCAGCAAGGTCAACAACGAGTGGCTCCCCCTGAACACCGACGACGCCAACACAGGCATCAACGCCATGGTGGCCGAACTGACAAAGGCGAACGGTACTTACACCGGCTTTAAAGGTGTGGATACCGTGGGCGCTCATGATTACGGTTATGGCAGTGTGTACCTGACCGAGAACAAAACGACCACCTCCGGCAGCTGGTGGGGGACGACGACGACCCCCACCAAGGCGGGCCTGGCTGCCAACGACCTGACCGTCGTGCTGCGCGGCAATAATAATGTGGATAACAATGACAGCCAGCGCGGCAGCGGCTACCTGGGCGGCATCACCGGCTATAACTCAGTGACGGGGGCAATCACCGACAGCGCTACCGGCCGTTGGTTTGTCTACGGCGATAACATCAGCAAGGCATCCACCATCGGCGGCATTGTCGGCACCAATATTTCCAGCAAAGACCTGACCACGCTGGTCAACTGCGCGGCGGTGCGCCGGTATACACGGCTCAGCTCCAACAAAAACGATGATAACACGACAAATGAATATACTAGCGCTAAGGCCACGCGCATTGAGGTCCATGTCGGCGGCATCATCGGCCACCAGGGCAACGACCGCGACGACCTGTGGGCGCTGAGCAAGTGCGTCAACTACGGCACGGTCTACAACAGCCGTTCCAACAACATCGGCGGCATCGTCTCCTACTGGACGGACTATGGCGGCACGATCGAGTACAGCTTCAACTTCGGCGACCTGCTGACAAATATGAATGATAATTGGGACAGCTGCGGCACCATGGGCGGTATCGCGGGCTACTTTGATGCGCCTGTCAAGAATACCTCCGCCAATATCCTGCACTGCCAGAACCATGGCTCAATGAAGGGAACGAATAATAAAAGTGCGAACGATATCGGCGGTATCTTTGGCAAGGTGCAGATGGCAGATAAGACCGACCCCATGACCATCAATGTATACGACTGTGTCAATGGCAGTACGGTTGAAATCAAAGCACAGTCTATGGCGGTTGGCATTTTCGGTTATCTGGGGCCGTGGGATACGCGCGGCTCTACAATCGATAATGTTATCGTCAATATTGACCGCTGCCGCAACTATTGTACGAATATGAGCGCCAGCTACATAGTCGGCATCGTCGGCAGCCGTGGCGGCGGCGGCAGAAGTACGCAGCCTACGACGCTGAACAACTGCTTCTCGCTGGTAGGCGGTGATAACTGGCACCCGCTGGCTTATGACAATCTCGGCGTTGCTGCCGTAGAGAACATCAAGGGTTCAAATAACTATTATATTGACGCATATAGTAAGGATGGCAAGAGCGCTTGGAACGCGCAAGCCTGGAATGAACGCTGGTTGGGTCACACAAGTACCGATTTGACAAACTTTACATGGTCTGGTGCAGACAGCCGCTTTACGGAAAGCGTGGAAACCAAAAACTGCGGCGGTCGTCGTTTGAACCTGGGCAAAGACACCACAGACGGCAGCTATTTTGCCATGCTGGCGGTGCCAAACAATACGAATGATAACACAACGTATGACCTGTCCCGGGTTGTCTACAACACGGCTTATATCCATGTAACGGATACATGGAAGCGTACAGTGGAAACAAAAGATAGCGATGTGTTGGGCAATATCCTGCTCCGTTTTACCGAGACAAACGACAGTATCAAGGGCTCAAGCGGCCAGAACATCCCCAGCAATGGCGATATTACCGATGAAGTCATCCAAAATTATTATAAGTATGTGTTGGAGGCCAATGAACCGAACCAGATCCCCGAATCCATCACGATCCAGCGCAGTGAGGAGACTAAGGACGGCACCGGTGCAGTGTATGGCCGCTATCTCGTAAGCTGGACTGCCCCCAAGCAGGACGCCGCCCACGGCCCGGCCATGTACTATAAGCTGGAGGTGTACAAGACCGACGCAAGCGGCAATGTGACCGATGCCACCCCCATACACACGGCCATGGTCTACGAGACAAAGTATACCTTTGATAACGACCCGGACCGCGACGGCTGGGCCGGCAACTTTGTTGTGCGCATTACCCCCATGAACAGCAAGGGCGGCGGTACATCCCGCGATTCTGCGGTGCAGACCTTCGCCCAGACACTGCCCAAGCCGGAAATTGAAGTACGGCTCAAGCGTACCGGCACGGGCAACATATACTATCAGACAGTTGTGCTGACAAACTATGACGAATATGTCAGAATCGCCAATGACCAGTGGAAAGTTGATTTTAAATATGTGGACGGCAGCTCCGGCAGCTCCGGCAGCTTTAGCAAAGGCAAGAGCGAGCAGACCATCACCAACGGCTTGGACAATATCAGAACCCTGACTGCTATTGCTAACCCGAGTACCAGCACAGCGCCGTTCATGCGGTCGGAACAGTTCAGCGAGCGTACCGCCATTGCAGGCCCCTTTACAAATCCGGATAAGTACGATGAGTGGAACACCGGCCTGGCGGCTAAGGGCAATGTGACCGTCACAAATCCGACTGTTATAGGAACGACGGTCAATGACCTGACTATCAGCCTGAATTTGTCCTATGAACCGTCTGTGCGGGTTGATAACAAGATGCAGGAAGCCCAGCCCATCTACCGCGTCATGCTCGTCGGCAAATACGTTGGCGACAGTGAGACGACGGCCAGCGGCACAAGCCTGACAGGCCAGTATATCACGCTGGCCGCGCAGCAGACCCGCGTTGGGGCTGCGGCCACCACCGTGACCTTCCGCAATCTGCCGAAGGAAGCCTTCACCAGCGACTACGAGGATTTGAAAATCGTCGCGGCTCCTGTCGAAAGCGGCATCGGCCCCTCGTACAGCCGTTGGGCAGCTACCGAGGAGGAAGTCACGGCAGCGATTGCCCAGCGCGGCACAGACCCGGTCGCCTACTATGACGGCCTGGAAATCGTGCGCAAGGCAGGCGGCGACGGCTACGAGTACGCCCATATGACCGCGCTGTACTTTGTAGGCAAGGCGTACAATACCAACGACAAAGACAAATCCTATAACGATGTCCTTGCCCCCAGTCAGGTCAAGACACTGCAGACCGGCGTAACCACCCTGCAAGCCCCGAAGCTGGACAAGCAGTTGACGAAGGAAGAAGTGCGCGCCGCCGAAAACAAGCTGTACTATACCTTTAGCTGGGCCCAGACCACCGACGGCACGATACCGGATACAACGGAGCAAAAGTACACCATCGAGCTGTACGGCGTGCAGGCCGACGGCAAGCAGGAGACCATCCGCCTGGCAAGCGGCGTGGATTTGGCTAAGAAAGTCACGTTTGACAGCACAACGGGCCGCTACACGCTGGAACTCTGCGTGGACGACGACCTGGCCGAGGGCAGCAAGAGCTGGAAGTACAATAACGTCATTCTCCATGTGGCCCGCGTGTCCGGCACGAACGCGCAGATCGGCCTGGCGGACGAGCAGAGCTATGCCGTCAAGACCAGGCTGGATGCCCCCGACGCCCCCGGCGGATTTACCCGCCTGTATGACGAAAACAGCGCCGATGCACTGACATACAGCATCAACTGGCCCGCGGTCGTGGGTGCGGATCATTACACCCTGTACGCCAAGCGCCAGAACGCCGATAACACCTGGGAAACCGTGGAGACCTGGGAGAATATCACAGGCACCCAGACCGAAATCGACATGGAGCAGTACCAGGGCCAGGAACTGCGCTTCTACGTTATTGCCAACCGTGCGGCGGGTGACACCACCGGCTTTGACAGCCCGGACGGCGCACTCTGCGACCCGCAGGCTGTGAAGTCCCGCGTGGCGGCCCCGACGGTGAGCAGTGCGGCCTTTGCCCCGGCTGCGCCCAGCCAAGCGGAGTTCCTGAATGGCGAAACGCTGCAAATGACAGTCAGCGGCAGCACGGCCAGCAGCTACTTCTTTACCGGCTATCTGTTTAAAAATGTGGATGACTATAAGACGATTGCCGCGTTGGCAAATGACTGGCAAACTACCGCTGACTTGGGCAAGGAGAAGGCAGACAAGCTGGCTGTATTGCAGACTGCGCTGAATGAAATGCTCAAAAACGGTGACGCCATCTGCATCATCCCCGAAAGTGACCGGCAGAGCGGCGGCGGCACGCCCGCCGACGGCAGCGGCAACAGCGCGGCCTACAACCTGAGTAACGGCTTTACCATGAAGCCCGAGTATTCCCGCTACTACCTGCTGCCTGCCCTGCGCGCTATGGCAGAGACCGGCAGCGGCATGGAATCCTCCAACTGGTACTACTATGTGGGCAAGCCGGAGGATATGCAGTTGCCCGCCATCAAGTTGGACGCCCCGGATGCAGGCCTGACCGCGGTGGGAGTGGATTATACGGTCGATTTGTACGCCAGTGATGCCTACACGAGCACTACCGGAAAAACTGACGAAATAACGCTAAACCGCTTTGCGGTACAATGGCAAGCGGCCAACCGTTATCCGTCCACAGGCACGCCGGACGATGGCAGAGTCAGCAACCTGACCGACTATTATAAGTTCACGGTGACATCGGTGAGTGGCACTGCCTACACGATTGAAATGTGGACCTATGATGCCGATACCGAGACGAAAGACGCTGACGGCAACACGACGCTACACTCGCGCGGCGAAATCAGGCAGGTAAAAAAGACTGTCACGATAAACAACACAGCGTACACGACCGAACTTACCCCGCAGAACGTGACTGACGCCGACGGCAATGTGACCCGCACCTGGTACGACCTGAGCGTGATGCCTGTGTTCCAAGAGGACACGACGGATGTTGACCACTGGGAAAGCAAGCCGGAATGGCTCCGTGGCTGTGTAACGCAGGACGACAACGCGAAACCGTACTATCAGGTCAGCGTTGTGGCCGAGCTGGAGGTCGTGGAAAACGACAACGGCGAACCCGCTTACCGCGTATTGCTGCCCGATATGGCCAATGTGCTCACCAGCGGCGATGCCCTGCAAAAGTTTACCACCAGCATCCAGGTCGAGACGATGGCTCACTCCAAGGCCGACGGCAAGACCGTGGGCACGCCAGACGCCGAAGCTGTAAAAATCGGCGACGAGACCCAGACCGTCGAGCTGATTGCAGAAGAGCCGACGCCCGACGAAAACACCGAAACCACACAACCGACCGAAACGCCCGCAGAGCCGCAAAACGCGCCCCAGCCCGTGGAACTGACCGACAAGGCCGGGTAAACTACAACAAAGGAGGTGGCATCATGCGCCGAAAAGCACGCGATATCCTGCGGGACCAGCAGGGCCTTTCGATGATTCTGGTGCTCTGCATCGGTGCCTTGTTTGTGGCCCTGTCTGCGGCACTGGTGTACGCGGCGTCCGTGTTGACGGCCAACGCTAACCGCCAGCTTTTGGAGCAGGAGGCCTACCAGCTGGCCACCAGTTTTTCCGACGTGCTGGAAGGGGAACTGAACACCCCCACAAGCTCCTTCGCCGCGTTCGTGAATGACAGCTTCATGACCTCCACGGCCTACGGCGGCGATATCTACGGCAGCCCCTCGCAGCCCTACTCCTACACATGGAAAGCGGCCGATGCCGACACGAGCGGTGCGGAGGAAATCACCGTCACGCTGCGCCGCCGCCCGGGCGAGGACGCTGAAAAGCTGAACCTGAGCGGCGTGGGCCAGTCCGTCAGCACCAAAAGCGGCTGGCGCGACCAACTGACCAGCTGGCAGAGCAACGACTATCTGCTGACCGATCTGCAGCTGGACGTGACCGTCACCGCCACCAAGGCGGGGGAGAGCTTCGCCTATACCGTGACCTATGACCGGCAGGTACACTACCCGGTGTCTGGCTACACATTTGACGATAGTACGACGGTTTACACATGGAGCGAGGGCACAAACTCCTTTGCCAGCCCCGGTTTGTCGAGTATCAATATTAAACCGGAGGACGCAGAGCGAATCATTGTGCCCCACTTTGACACCACCAACCCGGATAAGTCCACCATCCATTACACCCGCGGTGCCCGCCAGAGCACCAGCACAGCACAGGAGTGAGCCGCCATGAAACACAAATTGCAAAATCAGCGCGGCGAGACCATTGTCGAGGTTATCGTCTCCTTTATGCTGCTGTTGATGTTCACAGCTATGTTTGTGGTGTCGCTGCGGTACGCCCGGGCCATGTCCCAAAAGGCCGAGACGCTGCGGGAGACGGCCTACGCTTTCTGCGCCGGGCTGTACCCGCAGGAAAAACAGGCCCCCGCCTGGCAGACTGAAAAAACCGGGCAGAGCTTTACCTTCAGCGCGGGCGCGGGGGCCGGGGCGTTCACCGTGGACGGTGTGGAACTGGACCAGGTGGAGACCCAAGCCGAAGTGAGCGAGAACGGCGGCACGCCCACCACCGAGACGCACACCTTCCACCGTTACGCCAAGGAGGCAGGGGAGGCAACGCCATGAAGCAGCTGCAAAACAAGCGCGGCACCACGCTGGTGGAGCTGATCGTCTGTATGGTGCTGCTGTCCATCCTGACGCTGGCGGCGGTCACGCTGATACGCCCCAGCGCCCAGACCTACCGGGATATCCAGCTGCAGACCCGTGCGCAAAACCTGGCCGATGCCCTCATCGAGACGATACGCGGCGAGGTGCTGGACGCCAACGGCTATATCCGCTTTACAAACGGCGCGACGGACAGCGCAAACCTGGACAGCGTGTTTGACGCCCAGACCAGTTACAGCGACGGTACGGCGCTGGAATTCAGCGTCTACCCGAACCATGTGGAGCTGATCGACAAGGACCTTGTACCCGCACTGAAAAACAGCAAGGACAAGGACTTGTTGACCCAGGCCCAGGCCGACGAACTGAAAGATTACCTGCATATGCGGTTTTACCAGCAGGAGCAGCGTGATTTCGCCCCCCTGCACAAGAAGGACGGCGAGAAGATCGCCTACGCCTACACCACCGCCTACCCGAAGGAATCCTACATGGGGCTGTACATCAGCGACCTGCACTTTTACGCCCGCAGCTGGGCACAGGAAAACGACACCGACACCCCGCGTATCACGGCGATGACGGTGGTCATCACAGTAGCCAAGCGGGACAGCAGCGGCAATGATGTCCCCCTGTGTACCCAAAAGGCCATTGTGCCGCTGCCCGGCGAACCGGTGATTTTGTACGCGCCCGGCACCTGGAACGGGAAGGCATCCTCAGAACGATAAGAGATTTTTTGCCATATTATAACAAAATGTGACAAACCACTGGACAAATGCCGGACGAATTGTTATACTATGAAACATAGAGACGTGCAGCAGGTCACTGCCAAAATAAGGAGGGGTACAGGATGGCAACCATTGAAATCAGAATGTTGGGCGATTTCGAGATTCGCGTCAACGGCAAACCGGTATTGGCGGTGCTGGGGCAGTCGCGTAAGACTACCGCGCTGGTGCAGTATCTGGTGCTGCAGCGGGGGGAGCGCGTAACCCATAAAGTCCTCACCGATACGCTGTGGGCGGGGGAACGGTCCAGCAACCCGGATATGGCGCTGCGTGCCATCCTGCACCGTTTCCGCAATATGATCGAGGCCGAGGGCCTGGATGAGCTGCGAAACTGCATCCTGACCAGCCGCGGCTGCTACCAGTGGAACCCCCACCTGGACTGCACCGTGGATGTGTTCCGGGTCGGCGACCTGTCCGAGCAGGCCCGCCGCGAGGAGGACCCCGAAAAACGCGCTAAACTGTATGAGCAGATCGTTGATCTGTACCGCGGCCGCCTGCTGCCCCAGTCTGCGTCCGAGCAGTGGGTCGAGGGCGTCAGCGTGCGGCTGCATGGCCAGTACCGCACCGCCATGTTGAGCCTGCTGGAGCTCTGCAAAAAGTGGGGCGAAAGCACCCGCATTATCTCGCTGTGCAACCACGCCCTGGAACTGGACCCCTACGAGGAGCGCCTGTATCTGGAAGAAATCGTCGCGCTGGAAGCCCTGGGCCGCCATAACGAAGCCCAGAAACTGGCCCGCCGCGGTACTGCCATGGGCTGCCTGCACCATGCTATTGAGCCGGGCCGCGCCGGTTCAGCTTACCGCCAGATGCGCCAGGCTGACCGCAATATGGAAGGCGAGGTCGCCAAGCTGGTGGCTGCTCTGCCCGACACCGAGAACGCCGGGGCCTGCATCTGCGATTTCGAGACGTTCAAAGAAGCCTATCGCGTGCAGCGCGGCGTGCAGGCCCGCTACGGCCTGCCGGTGTTCCTGGCAATCATGACGGTGGCCCCCGGCCAGGATGCCGAACCCGACGAGACCTCCACGATGGTGGACCAGTTGGGCGAGCTCATCCACACGAGCCTGCGCCAGTGCGATGTGGCCGCCCGCTATACCGAGACGCAGTATGTCATCATGCTGTGCGGCAGTGCCGCCGAGACCGGATCCAGCCCGCTGGAACGCATCAAGGCGTCGTTCTACCGCGTGCCCGCCCATGGCCGTTACCTGCTCAACTACCACATGTACGCCCCCGAGCTCCACGCCCTCTCCGCCGACGCCCGGAGAAGATAATTTTAGGCAATACCGCGTAAGCGGGTGGGGGAGACATTAAAATCATTGCATCCTTGCCTTTTTAATCCTATGCCACTTCAAGACACGCTCCGCCAAAGCGTGTCTTTTTTGTTAAATCATTGCAACGCACGCCCCATCGTGCTACAATAGGTACAATAATGTTAAATCCGTGACAATTTGCCCCGGAGCAAAGGAGAATCCCCCATGGCTTTGTTCAATTTCCATTTCGACCGCCCCGGCCCCGGTGTCTCGCCGGACGCTCCCCGCAAAAAAGGCCCCGCCCGCTTTTTCGAGATTTTGGGCCGTGACCTCACGTCCTTTTACCTGGCGGGTCTGCTGGCGCTGGTCAGCGCACTGCCGTTCGTGTTTGGTGTGTGGTTCGCCGTCGATACCCACTCTCTGGTGCCGCTGCTGCTGGCAGGCGTGCTGGGCGGCATGATCGCCGCGCCCCAGCTGTGCGGCCTGCTGGAT
>OLOH01001126.1_pt1 | contig 16092 bp, 15 predicted proteins | sample 1673221 | NCBI WGS metagenome assembly OLOH01 (sample SAMEA3136767, study PRJEB25190) | human gut metagenome
AGTATGTCATCGTGGATGTGGAGATTCCCAAGAAGCTGAACCGCACCCAGCGCGAGGCCCTGAAGGCCTTTGAGGACAGCCTGAAGGACGAGAACTATGAGAAGCGCAAGAACTTCTTCAAAAACCTGAAGGATCGGTTCATGTCCTAAAGCTTTAAACAGCCCCGCCCCGGCAATGTGGAAAACATTGTCGGGGCGGGGCTGTATTTTATATCTGTGTGTTGTAGGGGTCGGCGTCCTCGACGACCCGGGAACTTTGCGGCAGCGGAAACGTGCCCGGCGGCATGAGGGCATGCCGCCCTACGGCCCACCGTACCGTAACTTGTAGGGCGGGATGCCCTCATCCCGCCGACTGGACCGCCCGGCTTACCCCACGAACTCCATCGCGGTATACTCGGTGCTGCCGTTCAAAAAGGCGTCGGCGTCGATGGTGGCGTACCGGGTCATGTAGTCGTGGTCGAGATCATAGCCAATGAGCAACAGAATACGCCCGTCATCCAGCATGGAAAGGGGATAGTACGACTCCACCCCGGCGGGCGGGTTCACCTGCGCAATTTGCGTACCTTGCAGGTCGTATACCGTGATGGTGCCCGGATTGCTGCTCATTGCGAAAAGCCACTGGAGCTCTCCATTTTGGCGCAATTCGCGAAGCGACACGTTGACCATAAGTCCTAAATCCTCCTGCGTGCCGTCGCTGCCCACACGCAGAACAGACATTTTAATGCCCTCCTCCTCCGAGCGGGAGTGCTCGCCGGTGAAGTAGAAATCGTCTCCGGATTTCCCAAGGTAGGTGTAATAGACATAGCCGCTGCCGTCGTCAGCCCCCTTATACGGAAATTTCGCAATTTTCGCAGTGGGCTTTCCGGTTGCAGCATCCATCAGATCGTACTCGAGCAGAGAGTTTTGCAAAAGGGCGTCGGAAATTTCCGGGTCACTCGTGAAGGGAACAGGGTGGTCTGAAATGAGCCGTGCGGTTACGGCAAAATCACCGGCGGCGTCCGGTGTGGCGGCTGTCTCGGCGGGTAAGTCCCAGGGCGTTGTCTCGCCGGTCTGCAAGTCAAGGCGGAAGCCGCTTGCCGTGTTATAGGGGGCAAGACCGCCCACGCAATAGAAATAGCGGTCACTATATAAAGCGATAGATGCGGCGTATGGGTCAAAGGGAATCTCATGCGTTTTGGTGCCGTCATGGGACAGGGCAATGATTTTGTTGTCGCGGTCTCTGTTGTAGGTGAGCAGGTACACCGCGTCGCTCGTCACATAGGGTTCAGCGTTGCACAAGTCGTCACAACTGTAAAACAGCGAAACCTGCCCGGCGTTCAGGTCGTTTTTGTAAACGTTCGTTCCGATGTGGTCCGACTGGTCATTAAAGGCAGGCATGACATCATAGACAACGCTTTGCGAGTAGCGGGAAGTCATGCCGTAGAGCGGGCCTGTTTCGGCAGCGGGTTCCGCTGTTGGTTCAGCGGTGATTTCCGGCGTAGCGGTGGGTTCCGCAGTGGGCGTAGTGTCCGCCACCGGGGCGCAGGCGGTCAAGGCGAACACGGCGGCGGTGACAAGCAGGGGCAGGCGGGTGTGGTTTTTCATGGGTGATAACTCCTTTCATTTGTGGTTTGTCGTCATTCTACACCCCAGTTGTGTCCTACTTGTCACACGGAGGGCGGTTTTTGAAAATTTTTGTAAAAAATTTTGGGGAAGGGGGCGGCCGCAGGGGAGGCCCCGCTTGAGGAAACACCGCCCGGGGCGTCGGCCGCTTGGCGGCGCACAACGAGCGCCGCCAGTTTGCTGCGCAAACCCGCTCGTGCGGTTGTTCGTCCCATGGGACGAACATTGCTCGCTCCCCGGTTTCGCACGCTCAACCGTGGGCCCACGCTCGCAACCCCGCAACGCCGCCCCCCTGCAACAGCGGCTGCATAAAAACAGGGGAGAGCACCCACGTCGGGCGCTCTCCCCTTATCGTATCCGTTAAAATCCGTGCTTCTCCATCAGCTTGCGGCCCATCAGGACGCCCATGACGGAGGCCATCATCAGGCCGCGCGTCCAGCCGGAGGAATCACCCAGGCAGTGCAGACCCGCGATGTTCGTCTCCAAGTCGGTGTCCATCTTGACCTTGTTGGAGTAGAACTTCAGCTCGGGGCTGTACAGCAGCGTTTCGGGGCTGGCAAAACCGGGAACGACCTCGTCCATCATCTTGATGAACTCAATGATGTTGACCATGGCGCGGTAGGGCATGGCGGCGGTGATATCACCGGCCACAGCGTCCTTCAACGTCGGGCGGACGTTGGTGCGGGCCAGCTCTTTGGCCCAGGTGCGCTTGCCGTCCAGGATATCACCGTAGCGCTGCACCAGAATGTGGCCCGCGCCCAGCATATTCGTCAGCTCGCCGACCTTCTGCGCGTAGGCAATGGGCTGGTTGAACGGCTCGGTAAAATTATGGCTGACGAGAATCGCCAGGTTGGTGTTGTTGCTCTTTTTCTCTTTGAAGCTGTGGCCGTTGACGACCGCCAGATCATTGTCGTAGTTCTCCTGCGCGACAAAGCCGCCGGGGTTCTGGCAGAAGGTGCGCACCTTGTTGTGCCACGGGGCCGGGTAGCCGATCAGCTTGCCCTCGTACAGGACCTGATTAATCTTCTCCATGACCTCGTTGCGGCACTCGACGCGGACGCCGATGTCAACGGTGCCGGGCTTGTGGGCGATGTTGTGCTCGGCGCAGAGTTTCTCCAGCCAGTCCGCGCCGCGGCGGCCCGTGGCAATGACGACCTGCTTCGCCAGCACGTCGCGGGTGCCGTCCTTCTCGCGCAGGCGGACGCCCTTGCAGACAGAATCCTCCAGGATGATGTTCTCGCACTCGGTGTTGAACAGCATCTCGACGCCCGCGTCGGCCAGATAGTTCTGGATGTTTAAATAGAGCTGCTGGGCCTTCTCGGTGCCCAGATGGCGGATGGGGCAGTCAACCAGCTGCAGGCCCGCCTGGATGGCGCGCTTGCGGATGTCCTTGATATCGGGGCCTTCGTAAACGCCCTCAACCTTGGGGTCAGCGCCGAACTCAAGGTAGATTTTGTCGGTGTAGTCGATGAGTTCCTGGGCAAAATCCTCACCGATCAGGTCGGGCAGTTCGCCGCCGACCTGGTAGGACAGGGACAGCTTGCCGTCCGAGAATGCGCCCGCGCCGGAAAAGCCGGTGGTAATGGCACAGGTCGGCTTGCAGTTTACGCAGACGCCGGTTTTATCCTTGGGGCAGTGGCGCTTTTCCACAGGTTTGCCCTTTTCGACGAGCAGGATCTTGTGGGGGTTGCAGCTTTTGCGCAGCAGCTCCAGCGCGGTGAAAATACCGGCAGGGCCGGCGCCTACGATGATAAGGTCATACATGGATGGGGGTTCTCTCCTTTAAAAATAACTCGCGAACGTTCGCGCGGGAAACAAAATAAGGGCAAACGGAGCTTGTAGGGGCGGATTCTATATCCGCCCGTGCCCGTTTGCTGATGGCACGGCGCTGCGGGCGCATATAGAATGCGCCCCTACGGTGTCACGGAACGGTTATTCACCGTCCTCCGACACATCCTTGCTCTCGGCGTCGTAAACGACCGGGGTGTCGGCGGGGGACTCGGCGGCTTCGGCTTCGTCCAGGGCGTCACCGATGGCGGACATGGCAGCGTTGGCGGCAGCAGTCGCCATGCGGTCCAGTGTGCGCAGCTCCATGGCAGCATACAGAATGCAACCTAAGTTCATCGCACCTTCGACGATCAGCAGAATACCGCACACCATCACGACGCTGACAGCCGCACCAAACGGATGCAGCACCAGCAGTATGCCCAGCGCAACAGAGACGATGCTGAGCAGCAGCAGCACCCACCATTTCTGTCCCTTGCGCTTGGCAAGGTCGATGGCGCTGCCGATGCGGCTCAAACCGTCCACAACGATGAAGATGCCGAACACGATGGGGAGAAAGCTCGCCACCACCTGCGGTTTCGCCAGCGTAAAGATGCCCAGCCCCGCCGTGATAACGCCGCCCACCAGCATGAACGGCGCAGTAAAGCCTGTGTCGCGGATGCGGGCGTACTGGATCAGGCAGACGATGCCGGTGGTGAGCACGACGGCCCCGAAAGCGTAGCAGATCCAGAGCAGGCTGGTCTGGGGCATGATGAGCAGCATCATACCGATGACGATATAGGCGATGCTCAACAGCATCATTCCGCTTTTGACATAGCGCAGCATGGCGGGTGGCTCCTTCCGGTTTTTACTTGTTGGCCGCTTGCATGGCCTTGGCCGCCGCGACGATCAGGTCAGCGCAGGCTTCGCGGCCCAGGGTGGCATTCAAGCACAGGTCGTAGTTTTTGGCCTCGCCCCAGCGGTTCTCGGTGTAGTAGTTGTAGTAGCTCGCGCGGGCGCGGTCATGCTTGGCCAGCTGGGTCTCCCACAGGCGGTCGGGCATATCCTTGGCGTCGGGGCGGCTCTTGGCGAACCCGATGCGGGCATCCAGCGGTGCATAGACAAAGGTGCGCAGCACATTCGGGCGCTCCCGCAGGACATAGTCGCCGCAGCGGCCCAGAATGACGCAGGGACCCTGGGCGGCCAGCTCTTTAATGACGTTGCTCTGCAAAATATAGACCTGGTCGGCCAGGGGCATGGTGTTGCCCATCATGTACAGGCTGTAAATCAGGCTGCCGCTGCGCTGGTTCTCGCTGGCGGCGATGGCCTCCTCGGTCAGGCCGCTTTTTTTGGCGGCAAGGGTGATCAGCTCCTTATTGTACAGGGGGATACCCAGCTTATCTGCGACGGCCTGTGCGATTTCGCTGCCGCCGGATGCGTACTCACGCGCCATAGTAATGACCATAGGTTCCTTCATACTGATACACCTCACAATTATTTTTGTATAGTTTGCGCAAAATGGCATACTAATCTGCTTATATTATAACCTGATTTTGTGGAAAACGCAAGAAGATTTGGTGGGATTTTTACTGTGCAGGGCGGATGCGTGCATCGACCACCACAACAAAAGCTGCCCGCGGCAAAACACCGCGGGCAGGGAAAACAGAATGCTGAATTTTATTCGGTCACTTCGCCGGAAATCTCCTTGATGGCGGAGACGGTGGCGGCCAGGTTCTGCATATCGCTGGGCACGATCAGCTTCGTGGCCTTGCCGTCGGCAACCTTCTCCATGGCTTCCATGCTGCGCAGGGCCAGGTAGTTGTGGTTAGGGTTCGCCTCGTTGATCATGCGGATGGCGTCGGCCTGAGCTTTCTGCACGGTCAGCAGGGCCTCGGCTTCACCTTCGGCCTCGCGGATGCGCTGCTGCTTGACAGCCTCGGCGCGCAGGATGGCAGACTCCTTTTCGCCCTCGGCACGGGTGATGGCGGCCTGCTTTTCGCCCTCGGCCAGCAGGATCGAGGCGCGCTTCTCGCGGTCGGCCTTCATCTGCTTTTCCATAGCTTGGCGGATTTCCACCGGAGGCTCGATGTTTTTCAGCTCAACGCGGTTGACCTTGATGCCCCAGCGGTCGGTGGCTTCGTCCAGGCTGGCGGTGATCTTTGTGTTGATGAGGTCGCGGCTGGTCAGTGTCTCGTCCAGCGTCATCGAGCCGATGATGTCACGCAGAGTCGTGGCGGACAGGTTCTCGATGGCCTGGATCGGGCGGTTGACGCCGTAGGCGTACATCTTGGCGTCAAACACCTGGAAGAAAACGACGGTGTCGATCATCATGGTGACGTTGTCGCGGGTGATGACGGGCTGCGGGGGAAAGTCGGCGGCCTCCTCCTTCAGGGAGACTTTGCGGGAGATGCGCTCAACAAACGGCGTGCGGATGTGCAGGCCCGCGCCCCAGGTGTCCTTATAGACGCCGAGCCACTCGGTGACGTAGGCGTTGGACTGGGGAACAATGACGATGCAGCGCACCAAAACTACCAGAATAATAATCAGCAGAATGGCAAAAATCAACAGCATGGGGATTCCTCCTTTTTCTTTTGAAACTTACTCTGCGGCCGCGTTGACGGTCACAGGGACTACGATGAGAATGGCACCGTCCACGGCCACGACCTTGCAGCGCTCGCCTTTTGGCAGCGGCGTTTCGGCGCGGGCCTGCCAATCCAGGCCGTCTACCCGCACGCGGCCGAGGGTGCCCGGCTCAATATCCACCAGCACAACGCCCTGTTTGCCGATGGTCAGCGGGGAACCGTTGGTGACAGGGGCTTTGTGCTCACCTCGGCGGCTGGCAAGGGTGGGAATCATCAGCGCCAGCGTAATGGCCGATACGACGGCAAAAACAAGCGCCTGCCAGCCGAAGCCAATGTTGAAAAAGCTCGCTGCCATGGCCGCTGCCGCGCCCACAGCGAACCACACCGACACAAGGGCGGTGGTGGCGGCTTCCACGGCGATAAAAGCAACAATGGCGACAAGCCAGAGGATCGTATCAAACCACATGGCGGTACTCCTTTCGGCAGGGAAAATGTATTTATCACTACTTTAACATTCTGCCGCTGCGCTGTCAAGAATTAGTTGCGGGGTAAAAATGTAAATGGTTGCGCAAGACTATACATAACGCAATAATTCGCTGAAATTATCCTCGTTGTAAACGCAAAGCCCGTGCGCTTGCAGCAATTCCGCCGTCACCCCATCCCCGGCAATTTTGCGGTGCCGGAATGTGCCGTCGTAGATCGTGCCGCAGCCGCAGCTGGGGCTGTTGGCTTTTAAGATGGCCGCCTCGCACCCGGTCAGCCGGGCCAGCTGCAAGGCGGCCTCGGCACCGCGCTGATATTGCGCAGTCACGTCAGTGCCGGTTTCGGTCAGCACGCAGTCCCCGGTGCGCTCGGCCGGCGGGCGCGGCGTGGGCAGGCCGCCGTAGACCTCGGGGCAGATGGGGATAAAGGTATGGCCGCTGTGCTGCACGGCATTCAGCAGGGCGGGGCAGACGTTGTCGCCGCCGGAATATTTACAGGCGACGCCCAGCAGACAGGCACTGACGAGGATTTTCATGAAAACCACCGACTTTCCGTAAATTGTGCGGTAAACCCAGTGTAGCATAAAAGGAAAGAAACCACAATGAAAAAATATTTTGACCGCCCACCCATGGACACATATAATTAACAGGTTAGCTCTTGCAATGTATGCCCGCAGCGCTTACAATACTACTAACTTTCCGTAAATTGTGCGGTAAACCCAGTGCAGCATAAAAGAGGAGGAACCACAATGAAAAAATATTTTGACCGCCCGCCGAGCACGATGGGGGATTGGCTGGTGCTGGCGGCGGGGACGGCGCTGCTGTTTGCCGCTGTGGCACGGCTGCCCGCGGCCCTGATGGCGCTGGGCGGTCTGCTGGCGCTGCTGGCACCCTTCGGCTGGGGGCTGGTGCTGGCCTACGTGCTCGACATACCTACGCGCTTTTTTGCACAAAAACTGTTTGGCGGGCGGCGCGGCTGGGCGATGGGGGCCAGCTACGCGCTGTTCTTCGGCGTGCTGGCATTGCTGGCGGCGTTGGTCGTGCCCCAGCTGGTGCAAAGCATCACCGCCTTTGCCGGACGGTTGGCCGCCTATGAGAAAACCATCCGCCAACTCTTGCTCTGGGTGCAGGCGACCTTCGGCATCGACATGGCCACGGCGGAACAGCTGGTGCAGGCCGTGGGGAGTGAGCTGCAAGGCTGGTTCGCGTCGCTCTCCCGCCAGGCGGCCCAGGCGGCGGCCCGCGCGGCGGGGGATGCTGCAGGCGCCGCCGCCAATGCCTTTGTGGCGCTGGCGGTCAGTATCTACCTGCTCTCCGGAAAAGAAAATCTGCTGCACGCCGCGCACACCTGCCTGCGGGCAGCGCTGCCGCCCCGGGCAGCGGGCAGTGTGCTGGCTGTCTGCACACTGGCAAACCGGATCTTCAGCGGCTATCTGGGCGGGCAGCTTGTGGATGCCCTGCTGGTGGGCGGGGAAACCTTCGCCCTCATGTCGATTTTTGGGCTGGAGTACGCCCCGTTGCTGGCAGTGCTGGTGGGCGTGACGAACATTGTGCCGGTGCTGGGGCCGTTCCTCGGCGCGGTGCCGGGCATCGTCATCCTGCTGCTGGAATCGCCCTGGAAAGCGGCAGAATTTGCCATCATCATTTTGGTAGTGCAGCAGGTGGACGGCAACTTCATTGCGCCGCGCATCCTGGGCGGGGCCACCGGCCTGCCGGGGTTGGGTGTGCTGCTGGCCATTGTGGTGGGCGGTGCTTGGTTTGGCATCCCGGGCATGGCGCTGGGCGTGCCCACGCTGGCTGTGGTAGCGGCGCTGCTCAAGCAGGCGGTGGGGGCCGGGCTGGCAGCCCGCGGCCTGGACGCAGATGCCCTCGACCGGGATTTCCCGCCCATGGACACACAAAATTAACAGGTTAGCTCTTGCAATGTACGCCCGCAGCGCTTACAATACTACTAATATGGTATAAAAAGGGGCGGAGCGCTTGAAAGACGAACATATCTGGTCCAAAAAGCCGGAGACGATATTGGATTGGTTCTGCGTGGTCGGGGCCTGTATCGCATTTTATCTGATTTTAAACAACCTCGGGTATTTCCTGGGCAAAATCGGCTTCTTTATCGGGATTCTGTCGCCGTTTGCGGGCGGCGTGGTCATTGCCTACATCCTGGATCCGATGGTGAAATTCTTTTACCACAAGCTGTTCAAGGAAAAAAACAAGACACGCGGCATTGCTATTCTGATGGCCTATGCCGTGGCGATCCTGTTGATCGTGCTGCTGGCATGGCTGGTCATCCCGCAGATCGTGAACAGTATCGTCATGCTGTTTACGAACTTCCCCAGCTACATACAGGGTGTGCAGGATCTACTGGTCATGATGCAGGATCGCTACGGCATCGACTTGCAGCAGGCTATCAAAATGCTGGACGATTCTGAGACCATGGTCAAGGAAGTGTACAGCCTGGCGACCGCCGCCATGCCGCAGATCGTGGACAGCATCGGCAGCGTGGCGTCCAACTTTGTGGGCGTCTTTACTTCGGTGGCGGCCAGTATCTATATGTTGGCGGATAAAGAGCATCTGCTCCACCAGCTGCGCACGCTGGCACACGCCTTTTTGCCGGAGAAAGCGGCTGACAATACGCTGCGCATCTGCCATTACGCCAACGTGAACTTTACCGGGTTCTTCGTCGGCAAGATCATCGACTCGGCCATCATCGGCGTCATCACCTTTGTGGCAATGACGATCCTGCGGCTGGACTTTGCACTGCTCATCAGTGTGTTTATCGGCATCACGAACATCATCCCGGTGTTCGGCCCCTTCATCGGCGCAATTCCCAGCATCTTTATCCTGCTGCTGGTCGACCCCATCCAGGCGGTTATTTTCGGTGTGCTCATCCTTGTCATCCAGCAGCTGGACGGCAACTTCATCGGCCCGAAGATCTTAGGCTCGTCCATCGGTATTTCTGCCCTGTGGATTTTGTTCTCCATCGTGGTGGGCGGCGATTTGTTCGGCATCGTCGGTATGGTCGTCGGTGTGCCGGTGTTCGCCACGCTCTACGGCCTGGCCCAGGAGTTTGTGCATTACACGCTGGATAAGCGAGGCATCGACGCTGAGGGCAACCCAAGGGAACAAACGGCCGAGGATAAGGAAAACGTGTTTGAGTAAAGGGGCTTTGCCCGCTTGCCGCAAAAAATAAGCCACGGTTTACAGAACGAGCCTGTAAACCGTGGCTATTTCTATTTTGTTTAAAATTCTTTTCGGTTCTTTTTCTTTTAGGAAAAGGAATAAAACCCCCGCAAACTCATGCCCCCGGCAGCAGCGTGACCACATCCCGCAGCAGTACCAGCGGGTTCTCGCCCTTCTGGACACGCAGGCTGAAATAGGGGCGGCCCAGGGCGTTGTACAGGACCCGGTGCGGGTACTGCGCCATGATCTGCTCCAACTGGCGCGGACCGACGATATCACTATACAAGATCAGCTGGTCGCCGCGCTGTACGATCTCCGCAATGCCAACGCGGGCCGCCGTCACGCGGATGAGAGATACATCCACCAACCCCTGCACGCTCTTGGGCGGGCTGCCGTAACGGTCGATGAGTTCGTCCAGCACATCCTCTGCGTCGGTGGTCGTCTCGATGGCCGCAATGCGCTTGTAGGCCTCGATGCGCCCGGCGGCGTCCGGAATGTAGTCCTCCGGCAGGAAGGCGTCCACCGTGATATCCACAAGGCAGTCGCTCTTGTCCGGGGCCGGGGCCTCGCCGCGGGCCGTGGCAATGGCCTGGCCCAGCATCTTCACGTACAGATCGTAGCCCACGGCCTCCATATGGCCGTGCTGGCTGTGGCCCAAAAGGCTGCCCGCGCCGCGTATCTGTAAATCGCGCATAGCGATGCGGAAACCCGAGCCGAAGGAGGTGAACTCCCGGATGGCCGAAAGCCGCTTGGCGGCAATTTCTGTCAGCACTTTATCGCGCGTAAACGTGAAATACGCATACGCCTTGCGGGAGGAACGTCCCACGCGGCCGCGTATCTGGTACAGCTGCGACAGGCCCATCCGGTCTGCATTCTCGATGATCAGCGTGTTGCAGTTGCGCACATCGACGCCGGTCTCGATCAGCGTCGTGCAGACAAGAACATCGATTTCATTGTCCAGTAATTGCTGCCACACCGACGAAATCTGTTCTTCCGTCATCTTGCCGTGGGCAATGCCGATGCGCGCGCCCGGTATCAGCTTGCCGATGCGGGCCGCGCACTCGTCGATGGTATCCACACGGTTGTGCAGGTAGTAGACCTGCCCGCCGCGGGCCAGCTCCTTGCGAATGGCTTCCGAGACGATGCCCTCGTCGTATTCCAGCACATAAGTCTCGATGGGCTGACGCTCGAACGGCGGCTGTTCAATCGTGGACATATCGCGGATGCCGGACAGCGCCATGTTCAGCGTGCGGGGGATCGGCGTGGCCGACAGGGTCAGCATATCGACACCGATGAAGTTTTCTTTGAGCTTCTCTTTATGCTTGACGCCGAAGCGCTGCTCCTCGTCGATGATGACAAGGCCCAGATCGTGGAACTTTACATCGTTGGACAGCAGCCGGTGCGTGCCCACAACGATATCCACCGTGCCGTCTTTTAAACCGCGCAGCGTCTCTTTTTGCTCCTTCGGCGTGCGGTAGCGGGACAACAGCCCGATGCGGATGGGGAAGGACTCCATCCGGGTCAGCGCCGTGTTAAAGTGCTGCCACGCCAAAATTGTGGTGGGGGCCAGGATGGCGCACTGCTTGCCGCCCATCACGCACTTGAACGCCGCCCGCAGCGCAACCTCGGTTTTGCCGACGCCGACATCGCCGCAGAGCAGGCGGTCCATCGGCCACGGCTCCTCCATATCGTGCTTGATGTCCGCCGCGCAGGTCAGCTGGTCGGGCGTTTCCTCGTAGGCGAAGCGCTGTTCAAAATCGCCCTGCCAGGTGTCGTCGGAGGGGAAGGCGTAGCCGTGGGCCTGCTTGCGGCGGGCGTACAGCTCAATCAGCTCTTTCGCCATCAGCTCCGTGGCGGCCTTGACCTTTTTGCGGGTCTTGGCCCAGTCATTGCCGCCCAGGCGGCTCAACTTCACATTGTCGCTGTCGCCCGGCGCAGTGTAGCGGGATAGCAGATCCAGCTGGGTAACAGGCACATAGAGCACGTCCTTTTTGTCGTACTCAATGCGCAGGTAATCTTTGGTGACGCCCTGCACGGCCATCCGCTGGATACCCGCATACCGGCCAATGCCGTGGTTCTGGTGTACGACCAGGTCGCCCACCGAGATTTCGCTCAGACTGTTCAGCGCATCTTTGCTGCGCTTTTTCTTTTTCTGTGCGCCGCTCACGCCGAAGGCCCGCGCCGTGAAGAGCGCGAACTTGGCAAAGGGCAGGCTGCACCCGGCGGAGAGCTGCCCCGGCAGGATCTGCACCATCCCGGCGGATGGCTCGGTTTCCGCGTCGGTGGTGACGTTCAGCCCCTTGGTGCGCAGGTCCGCTGCCAGGCCCGCCGCCGCGCGGGGCGTGCCAGCCATGATCGTGACTGCCGCGCCGCCGCTGCAAAGCGGCTGGATGTCCTCCAGCAGTGCTGCGACCTCGCCGCCCCAGGTGGGCAGCGTGTGGGCGGGCGCGTTGACGATGGCTTTCAAGGGCACATCGGGCATACTACGGGCAAAATTCTCGGCACAGAGCGTACGGTGGGTGCTCGTCTGCGCCCAGAGCCAGCTGCTCTCGGCGTAGAGCTTATCCAGCCCGGGGGCCAGCACGCCGTCCTCCAGCAGGGCGGAAAGCTCCTCGCTGCGGCGGTAGGCGGTGGCACGCTCGGCCTCCCGCAGGGACGCGGGCTCTTCCAGAATCAGAAGCGGGTCGTCGAAATAGTCTAAAATCGTTGCAGGCTCAGGGTAGCGCAGGGACAGATATTTGTCCATGTTCACCGGCATCGCGCCGCCGTCCAGCTGGGCCAGGTCGCTGGCCGTGCAGCTTTCCAGTGCAGTGCGCCGCTTGCCGCGGGCTTTTTTGATGACCGCGCGGATCAGCTCGGCGGCCTCGCCGGGCAAACCGAACAGTACCTCCCGGGCGGGGGAGACGTAGATTTTTTCGATTGGTTCATCCCGGCGCTGGGTGGCCAGGTCAAAGCTGTGCATCGTGTCGATCTCGTCGCCCCAGAACTCGAGACGCGCGGGCTGTTTCATGTCGGGCGCGTAGATATCCACAATGTCGCCGCGGATGGAAAACTGGCCCGGCCCATCCACCTGGTCGCGCCGGGTGTAGCCTGCGCCGTAGAGCAGCGCCGTCAGGTCGGCGCGGGGCAGGGTATCGCCGGGGTGCAGCGTGCGGGTGTTGGTGCAGAACTCGGCCCGGGGCGTCGTGTACTGAGTCAGCCCCTCGTCCGGCACACAGACGGCCTGCAGACGGCCGCCGACCAGATCGCCCAGCACGGCCAGGCGGCGGTACTCGTACTCGCGGGCTGTACCCTCAATGGGGCGCAGCACATAGTCGCGGGCGGGGAACACCGCCGCCGCCACGCCCAGGGCGTTCAGGTCGCCCGCAAAGCGGGTGGCCTCGGCCTCGCCGGGGGTCACGATGCAGAGCGGCCTGTCCAGTGCCTGGGAAAGCGCGGCGTAAACCAGCGCCCGCCCTGCCCCGGGAATGCCAAATAAGGCGCAAGCCCCCGGTCCCCCGAGCGCCTGCGCCAGTTTTGCGTATTCTTCGGTTTTGGTAAAAAGTGCGTTGAACATAGCTTATCAGCTCAAAAATTCGGTCTTGAGCCAGCCGTATTTGCCGTCGTAGTTGACTACGACCCAGCTGCCGTCCTCGTTGGTGCCCAGGGCGGTCACGCCGGTCCCGGCGGGCACGCTGGTCACTTTGTCGTAGTCGGTGCCGGGGCCTGCACGCAGGTTCATGCCGGAATCACCGGGGGTGGTGTAGCTGGGCTGCTCGCCCTCATTGTAATAGGTGGTGGGCTGCACACTCAGGCCGTCAAAGGTGGGCACGGGGGTCGGCTCCGGGGTAGGCTCCGGCTCAGCGGGCTGCTCTTCGGCAGGCTGCTCCTCGGCAGGGGGTTCGGCGGTGTCGCCGGTGGCCTCTGCGGTGAAGCTGTCGGCAGTCGGGTCATTCACGCCTGCTGCGGCAGAGGTGGTGTCGCTCGTCGCAGGGGCCGCGTCACCGCTGTCGGTCTTGCCGTCAAAAGTGCCGGTGAGCAGCAGCACGCTGAAAATGATGCTGGCAACCAGGGCCACCGCACAGATGGCCAGGCGGGTCATGGCTTTTTTGCGTAATTCACTCATGGTTAAACGTCCCCTTAGTGGTTGAACTTGTTTTGGGCGTACTGCAAATTGCCGTCCATCAGTAGTTTGCAGGCGTCCTCAATGTCCGGGTAGCGGTCGGTCATGGCTTTGCGGTCCGCGGGGGGCAGCTTGCCCAGCACCCAGGCGGCCAGATCGTACTGCGGGTTTGGCTTGGCCCCGATGCCGATGCGGATACGGTTGAAGTTCTCGGTGTCCAGGCTGGCGATGATGCTTTTCAGCCCATTGTGCCCGCCCGCCGAGCCGTGGGGCCGGATGCGCAGATGCCCCGGCTCCTGGGTGATATCGTCACACAGGACGATGACGTGGTCGGCGGGGATTTTGTAAAAGTTTGCGGCGGGGGCAATGCTCTGGCCGCTGAGGTTCATATAGGTCAGCGGTTTGAGCAGCACGACCTTGTGCTGCCCCACCTGAGCGGTGCCGTACAGGCCCTGCCACTTGGCTTTTGTGATGCTGCACCCCCACTGAGCGGCCAGATAATCCAGCGCTTCAAACCCGGCGTTGTGGCGTGTGCCGTCGTATTTCGGTTCGGGGTTGCCCAGCCCGGCAATCAGCCAGTCTGCCCCGGAGGTCATTCCTAACATAGTGTGTCCTTTGTCGTGTTGATACGCTTTGCCGCGGGGCGTCGAGGACGCTGCCCCCTGCAATATTATTTCGCTTTCTTTTCCGCTTCCAGCTTCTGCTTTTTGGCGATGTACTTTTCCAGCTTCTTCTCGCCCCAGCCCTCGATCTCGGCCTGCTTGGCGCGCTCAATGCTCAACGCACCGGCGGGCACGTCGTGGCCGATGGTGGAACCGGCGGCGGTGAAGGCGTGGTCGCCCACCGTGACCGGCGCGACAAGGTTCGTATTGCAGCCGATGAAGGCATAGTCGCCGATGGTGGTGTGGAACTTGCCCTCGCCATCATAGTTGCAGGTGACGGTGCCGCAGCCGAAGTTGCAGTACTTGCCCACGGTGGCGTCGCCGATGTAGGTCAGGTGGCTGACGGTGTTGCCCTCGGCAAAGTCGGCGTTCTTCGTCTCGACATAAGCGCCCAGGTGGCAGCCTTCGGCAGTCTTGGTGCCGGTGCGTACATGGGTGAAGGGACCGATCTTGTTGTTGGGGCCGATGTGGCTGTCATAGCACTGGCTGGCGTTGATGGTGGAGCCTGCGTCCACGACGGTATTCTCCAGCAGGGTGTTGGGGCCGATGACGCAGTCCGCGCCAATGACGGTCTTGCCGCGCAGGATGCAGCCGGGCAGGATGGTGGCACCGGGGGCAATGACGACCTCCGGCTCAATATAGACATCGCGGCTGATGAAATTCACGCCGTTATCCAGGTGGCGCTCAAAGGTGGCAACGTAGCGCTGCTGCGTCAGTTCAAATTTCTCTTTTGCGGTAGACATGAGCATCTTCCTTTATATACGGTTATATACGGTTTGCAGTCAGGGGCGGGCCGCTGTGCCCGCGAAACTCTGATACCCATATATTGTATAACACCCGGCGGATTTTAGCAAGCCGAAAAACGCCTTTCGACGCAATTTCCCAGAAAAAGTTCTGTGAAAGGGAAAGAATCATGAAAAAGTACATCTTTTTCATAAGAAAATTTATTATGCTTTGCAGCGGGAAATGCTATACTGTAGCCGTAAGATGCAATAGAAGAAGGAGAGAACCTCCATGAAACCCCGAAACACCCTGATGCAGAGAATCGCAGCGCTGGCCCTGGCCGGTATGGCGGTAACATACTACAAAAAGAAAACCAGATGAAAAAAGGGAACGGACACCGCATCCGTTCCCTTTTGTATTTACCACAAAAACAAGGAATTGAAAAATATTTCAAACTTTCCACCCATTATAGTTTACACGATTTTTGTGCAAATTGCAATAGGCAAACCGAAAAAGTTTGTCTACTTTTCGGCGAAACTATTGAGCATTTTTTTAACAATCTACTGGAAATCTGTCTTTCGGTCTGTTATAATGGACTATGCAAACATGATTTATGTGATGCAAACACGTCACCAATTTGGGAGGTAACTATGAGCAAGAAATTCTTGTACCTGTTCAAAGAGGGCCATGACGCCTTCGGCGGCGACCAGACCACCATGAAGAACACTCTGGGTGGTAAGGGCGCCGGCCTGGCCGAGATGACCCACGCCGGTATGCCGGTTCCGCAGGGCTTCACCATCACCACCGAGGCCTGCACCCAGTACTACGCCGACAACCGCGAAATCAACGATGAGATCAAGGCGGATATCTTCAAATACATGGGCATCCTTGAGGAGCAGACCGGTAAGACCTTCGGCTCCATCGAGAACCCCCTGCTGGTTTCCGTCCGTTCCGGCGCACGTCAGTCCATGCCCGGCATGATGGACACCATCCTGA
>OLOH01001127.1_pt1 | contig 16082 bp, 13 predicted proteins | sample 1673221 | NCBI WGS metagenome assembly OLOH01 (sample SAMEA3136767, study PRJEB25190) | human gut metagenome
ACAGATACACCGCGCCAAAGCCGTCCTTGCCGGCGCCCAGCACCATGCGGTTGGAACCGTCCTCCCACTGGAACACCTTGGGGTCCCGGAAATCCTTGCTTTCCGGGTCCAGAGGGCTTTCCGTGATGACAGGGTTCCCCTCGTACTTTACAAAGTGTTCCCCGTCGTCGGTCCAGGCCACACACTGGGTCTGAGCCAGCTTTTTGTCCACAGCGGTGTAGAAGAAATAGAGCCGGCCGTCCTTTTCCACCGCGGAACCGGAGAAGCAGCCCAACCCGGCTTCATAGGGCTGATCGGGATAAAAAGCGATGGGCAGTTCTTCCCAGTGTACCAGGTCGTCGCTGACGGCGTGGCCCCAGTGCATCACGTCCCATTTGGGAGCCTTGGGATTGTGCTGGAAGAAAGCGTGGTATTTTCCTTGGAAATAGCAAAGACCGTTGGGGTCGTTGAGCCAGCCCTTGTCCGGCTCTACATGGTAGTTCAGTTTTGGAAGCATAAAAAACTCTCCTTTGTTGGGAACAAAAAACACCGGGGCCGGACCGCCCCGGCAGGATGTTCGGATTCTATATTCGGTTGCTGTATAAATAATACCTTAAGAACGGCAAATTTACAAGAGCAATCCATAAGCCTGCTGCGGGCAGCGCAAAAAAAGAAAAAGCCGGAAGCAGCAGCGCTTCCGGCGGCAAAATGAGCCAGTCAGGTGGTTTCCGTGGAAGAGGCGGGCTGGGGCCTTAAACGGAGCAAATCCTCCCCCGCAGCCACGAATCCGGTTTTCAGAAGGTCCACTTCCCAGCCTGTTTTGCAGTTGCAAAACACAAAGGGCGTGGACAGAGAGCAGTGCTGTTCCTCCATGACCTGAGGGTCGAAGGAAAGAAGCTTTTGTCCCCGTTTGACCTGATCCCCGGTTTTTACAAAGATCTCAAATCCTTTTCCGGCCAGACGGTTGGTATCCATGCCCACGTGAATGAGGAATTTGATGCCGTTTTCAGTTTCCAGTCCCAAAGCGTGTTTGGTGGAAAGGGAAAAATCCACTGTGGCGTCAGAAGGGGAGTAAACCAGGCAGTCCTGTGGTTCAATGACCACACCGGGGCCCAAAATCCCCTGGGCGAACGTGGGGTCAGAGCACTGGGAAACAGGGATGACCTGACCAGAGATAGGGCAGCCGAACAGGGAGAAATCCCCCAGCGATGTAGCACCCATATGGTCTCTCCTTTCCGCAAAAACACATGTTGATTTTTCAAGAAGTTGAATTACATCACGAAAACCGTTAAAATTATAAAAAATATAAGGACTTTTATGTGAAATAACACTATTCTATCCATTCTATTGTACAGGAGAACGCGGACAACTGTCAAGGGATTTCCAAAGATTTGGCACGGGGAGAAGAAAAAGCGTTTCGCCAGGGGGATTTCTTGTAAGAAAAGCCCAGGGAAAAGTCGTCTAAGGGGCAAAGAAGTTGAGAAAGGAGGGAACGGCTGTGGAAAAGCAGGAGCACGCACTGGTGAAAAAAGCCATGCGCGGCAATCCAAAAGCCTTTAGCGCATTGGTGGAGCAGGAGCAGGAATATCTGTACCGTATGGCGTTCCTCTACGTTCACCAGGAAGCCGATGCCTTGGATGTAGTGCAGGAGACCATCATAAAAGCATACAAAAGCGTAAAGACCTTGCGGGAACCGGAATATTTTCGAACCTGGTTGACGAAGATCCTGATCAACACCGCCCAGGATATGCTTCGGAGAAGGAAATCCACAGTACCTCTGGAGGAAGAAATAGGGGTACCCAGTCCGGAAAGTCTATCTCCGGAAGAGCGGCTGGATCTGTACCAGGCCTTGGAAGCTTTGCCGGAAAAATACCGGGATTTAATCAAACTCAAATACTTGGACGGGTATACCATCCGGGAGATCAGCGTCATCACGGACATGCCAGAAGGTACCGTGTCCGTGTATTTGCGGCGGGCCATTAAACAGATGCAAATCATTTTGAAGGAGGAACCTGTATGCGAGAAGATTTAAATCTCATCCAAATTCCAGAGATCACCATTCCCCAGGAGCTTGGATCACGGGTGGAAGAAGCTTTGACACAAGTGAGGGTCATTCACCGGAGGCGGATGGTTCGCCGCATGGGCGCCATTTTTGGAAGTTTTGTGGTAGCGGCAGGAGTTTTGTTTGGAATGGCAGCGGTAAATCCCGCTCTGGCATCTCAAATCCCCCTGGTGGGAAATTTTTTAGGAAGCCTGTTCTATGAGACAAACCACATGAGCAAAGTGGGTACGGGCGGGGCTTACCTGGAAACCTATGACGTGCTGGAGGACATAGACGTGGCCGCGGATACGGAAAACGCCCAGTGGGGTGTGACCTTCCAGCAGGGCTACAGCGATGGCAATACGGTCCAGATTTCCCTGACCCTGACTGGTCCCCAGGAGGACTTGGACCGGTACAGCGGTATTGATGTGGGAAACTATGGACGGACCTCCACTGCCACCATCAACGGAGAGACGTCGGAAGTGGCTGTGGTCAATCCCTTCTATGAGCGGAACGGGTCGTGGACCACCACCCTGACCCTGACCGTCCCGGAAAGCCAGCGGGAAGCGGATACCCTGGATGTGGCCCTCACCTTGCAGGATCTATCCGGCCGGGTAAAGGGGGACAATGGGGAAAGCTCCTACCAGACCGAGACCATCGAAGGAGACTTTGCAGGCAGTTTCACCCTGACCGTGGATCGGGCCCATGAGTTCTCTTTCACCAGCGACGCGGAGGACAATGGGGCCAAAGTGCTGGCCGTGTCCGGCACACCCACCCAGACGGTGGTTACCGTCCAGAAACCCTTCTGGGGGTATATCAATGAGAATATTCCTGAGGACGGCGTGGAGGGATATCCCATGCTGGTGCTGTTCAACGGGGATACCTATCGGATGGACTACAATCGCACAACGAACTACGATTACAGGGCCACCCAAACCCAGACCGCCGATTTGTACTTTGACGGCCTGCCCTCCGGTACCACTCAGGCGGTTCTCCGGTTCTATGGGGGGTATAACGACGAAAAAGTTCTTGCGGAGTTCACCATTGATATAGAAGCCCAGACCGTCACCCCTTCCACCACCTACGACGATGGGGGACTGCTGGACCTGGACAATCCTTACCGGTATTTGATCCTGCAAGACGGCAGCGAAGGGAAAGAGGAGAACGGTTTCACGGTGCGCAGCGTGGTGTTCGAAAAACTGGATGGCTATACAGGCAGCGTGTACTTTACTTCCTCCCAGGAGCGGACGGAAATGAACTTGCGGGTGGAGGTGTATGACTCCCAGAATACCCTGCTGTGGGAGAGCAATGCCTACAGTGCTGACGGCTCCTGGAATGACCGCTGGGACTACACCAGCGCCCAGGATTCCCAGTTGGCACGCTTGCAGCAAAACGCGGGGGAGACCGGGGAAAACCAGGCCGAATTTAATGTGTCGGCAGAGATCACAGGTTTGATAGTGCCCATCGGAGAACAGGTAACCGTGAAGATTATCGACCTGAATTCTGGCGAGATCCTCTGTACAGATACCCGTACTTTGGATGTGGTACAACGATAAATAGAAAAGCCCAGCAAAGGCCCCATTTTCCGGGGCCTTTTTTGGTTTTCCACAGGATTGGGAATTGCCAGGGAAAAGCTTCTGTTGTAAAATAGTCCCAGCAAAACACAGGAGGAAACGGATATGGAACCTACAAAATGGAGGTTGTGCCTGAAGCTGTTTTTGAAATTTCTCAAGATCGGCGCGTTTACCTTTGGAGGCGGTTACGCCATGATCCCTTTGATCCGGCGGGAGATCGCCCAGCGGGAGCATTGGATCGAGGACAAGGATATTTTGGACATCCTGGCGGTGTCCGAAAGCACCCCAGGACCCATCGCCGTAAATACGGCCACCTTTATCGGCTATAAGCTGGCGGGCAAGCTGGGAGCGGCCTCGGCCACTGTGGGTGTGGTGCTTCCTTCCTTTGTGATCATCTTCATTCTGTCCTTTGTGCTGCGCCAGTTTGAGGAGTTCCCCGGGGTGCGATACGCTTTTTGGGGCATTCGGGTGGCGGTGGTGGCCTTGGTGCTCAGCGCGCTGGTATCCATGGCCCGGCAGTGCCCCTGGAACCTGGTTTCCTATGTGCTGGCGGCAGGAGCCTTTGTGCTGGTGGGATTTTTCGGCGCCAACAGCATCTTGGTGCTGTTGGCTTGCGCCCTGCTGGGGCTGGGTGCCTCTAAGCTGAAGATTGGAGGGATGAAGCTGTGATTTTCCTGGAGCTTTTCCTCACTTTCTTCAAGATCGGCGCCTTTACCTTTGGGGGCGGCTATGCCATGCTGCCCTTGATCCAGCAGGAAGTGCTGGCTCACCAGTGGATGAGTTTGGAGCAGTTGGTGAATTTCATTGCCGTCAGTGAAAGCACCCCCGGACCTTTGGCGGTGAACCTGTCCACCTATGTGGGAGCGGAGACCGGGGGGATCTTGGGCGCCCTTTCCGCCACGGTGGGAGTGGTGCTGCCCTCTTTTCTCATCATTTTGCTGGTGGCCAAATTTTACGACGCTTTCCAGCACAATTCCATTGTAAAGGGCTGTATGAACGGCTTGCGGCCCACAGTGGTGGGGATGATCGCCGCGTCCCTGCTGTCGGTGGCGGGCTCGGCCTTTCCCAGTACGGCGGGAATGGTCCAGTGGGGATTGGCCGCGGTGCTGCTTGTGGTGGTGGTCATTGCCCATTGGAAAAAGATCCATCCCATTCTGCTTATTGTCTTTTCCGCGGTGGTAGGTGTGGCCGCCGGATATGCCGGGTTGCTTCCCGGCGTGTGATATGTCAAAAACGCCGTTCTCAGGTGGGTCCTGGGGACGGCGTTTTGGTTTGTGAAGGGATTGTCCAAAGAGCAGCCTGGAAATTTTAGAAAAAATTGTTTAAAAAGTGATGCAATCAATATAAAAAATTGGTATAATAGCGGTAATATATTTTCCGGGAAAAGCCCGGATACGAGGTGACAGGTATGCTGAAGAATTGGATACGCCCGGAAAAACCGGAAAGCGAAGAATTAAAACAGCGGTTGAAGGCCGCTGAGGAAAAGCTGGGAGTCCAGCAGATGAAGCTGAAAGAGAAGAAATTGCCGGTGCTTGTGCTCATCGAAGGATGGGGCGCGGCGGGAAAAGGCAGCGCTATCGGCCAGATCATCCGGAATATCGATCCCCGGTTTTTCAAGGTGTTCTCCATGCCCTCCACTCCCACCCAGGAGGAATTGCGCAAGTACCGGTTTTTCGAGAAGATCCCTGAGGCGGGGAAATTCACCTTCCTGGATTCGGGCTGGATGGACCAGATCATGAAAGAACGTTTGGACGGCCGGCTGGACGACAAAGCCTACGCCCAGCGGGTGGAAAGCGTCAAGCGTTTCGAGCGGTCCCTGACGGATAACGGCTACCTGGTGCTGAAATTCTTCTTCCACATCAGCAAAAAAGAACAGGCCAGCCGGATCGAGGCGCTTTTGGCGGACAAGGATACGGCCTGGCGGGTGAGCCAAGGGGATACCTGGCAGAATCGCCATTACGACAAATGTCTGGAAGCCTTTGACCGGTATTTGGACGATACCAATACCCCCAGCGCGCCCTGGTATATCATCGACTCCAAGTCCAAGAAGTTCGCGGAGCTGCAAGTGATGGAGACGCTGTGCATGGGCATTGAGACGGCCCTGCACAACGAGAGCCTGGCGGTGCCCCTGCTGCAAAACGTGTTCCCCCTGGTAAAGATGCCCAAACTGAAGGATATTCCCCTGGATAAGACCATTTCCGAGGAGGAGTATAAGCGGGAGCTGAAAGAATTGCAGACAAAGCTGGGGCAGCTGCACAACCGGCTGTACCGGAAGCGGGTGCCGGTGATCATCGCCTATGAGGGCTGGGACGCCGCAGGCAAAGGCGGCAATATCAAGCGGCTGACAGGAGCCTTGGACCCGCGGGGATATGAGGTGCATCCCATTGCCAGCCCGGAGCCCCATGAAAAGGCCCGGCATTATTTGTGGCGGTTCTGGACCAGGCTGCCCAAGGACGGCCATATCGCCATTTTCGACCGCACCTGGTATGGCCGGGTGATGGTGGAACGGCTGGAAGGCTTTTGCAGCGAGAACGATTGGCAGCGGGCTTATTACGAGATGAACGAGTTCGAGCAGGAGCTGCACAACTGGGGCGCGGTGATTTTGAAGTTCTGGGTGCAGATCGACAAGGACACCCAGTTGGAACGGTTTACCGAGCGGCAGAATACCCCTTCCAAGCAGTGGAAGATCACCGACGAGGATTGGCGCAACCGGGAAAAGTGGGACCTGTACGAACAGGCCGTGGACGAAATGCTGCAAAAAACCAGCACCACTTACGCGCCTTGGAACATTTTGGAATCGGTGGATAAGAAATACGCCCGGATCAAGGCGTTGAAGATCGTCATCGACGCCTTGGAAAAGGCGCTGTAAAAGAGCAGGGCTTTTCGGGAAAGAAAAAAGACCTCTGGTTGGGCAAATGTGCCGGACCAGAGGTTTTTCCATTTATTCTTTGGGTTTGACCACAGCGGTGATGGCGTCGGTGACAGCGCCCCGGAAGCCCCGGCGCTCCAAAGCCGCCACCCCTTTGATGGTGGTGCCGCCGGGCGAGCAAACAGCGTCCTTCATGGCGCCGGGATGCTGCCCCGTGGCCAGATGAAGCTTGCCCGTGCCTGCCAGCATCTGGGCCGCCAGCCGGTAGGAAAGGTCCCTGGGCAGGCCGTGGAGCACTCCCGCGTCCCCCAACGCTTCCAGGAACATGGCAGCGTACGCCGGGCCGCATCCGCTCAGCGTGCCCGCAATGCCCATTTGGGCCGCCGTCACGGTCTCTACCGTGCCCAGGGTGGAAAACAGCTGTTGGACCTGGGAAAATTCTTCCGGAGAAAGGGAGTGCTCCTGTTCCAAAAGAACCACTCCTTCCCCAATGGCCACCGGGGTGTTGGGCATGATGCTCAGATGATGGACTCCGGCGGGCAAAATCTCCTCAAACCGGGAAAAAAGCCAGCCCGCCGCCACGGAAATCACCAATTTCCCTTCCAGCTTGTCTTTCAGGGGAGAGAGCACTTCTTCGATCAAATAAGGCTTGACCGCCAAGATCAAAATGTGGGAGTGTTCCAAAACTTCCAGGCTGTCATGGCAGGGGATCACGCCCAGCTTGGCCGCGGTCTGTTCCAATTTTTCCCAGCGTTTGGCGCAGGCGAAAAGGTCTTCCCCCTTCACGCCGCCCCGCAAAAGCCCTTGGGCCATGGCCTGAGCCATGTTGCCGAATCCGATAAAGCCGATCCCCGTGTTTGCCATAGAAAACCACACCTTTCAATCCTTCATTTCAAAACGCGCTGCGCCGAAAGCCCCAAAAGGGCAGAATCTTTCAAAAACGCGGCCCAATTAAATTGTTTTCTATTATACCATAAAACCCTGCCTGGAAAAAGCGGGGTTTTTTCTGGTAAATGCCCGTCTTTCTTGCGGTTTCCCGAAAACTGTGCTATATTTAACCTATATTTTACGCGTAAGAAGGTTTGCCACGTATGACCGAAGAAAAAACTGCATTTTTAAAATGGAAAGAGGTGCGGGCGAAGTTGGCTTGGGCCAGCTTGCCCCTTTGTTTTGCAGGTCTGTTTCTGTTTGACGCAGCCCTGCGGTATTTTTACCGGTTCGCAGGAAGCACCCGCTTTTTGGATTGGCGTGCCCTGGTGTTTACCGCTGCTTGGTCCCTGCTGCTGACAGGGGTGTGCGCGTTGGTGCCGCCGCTGGTCAGGCGGATTCTCATGTGCGTCTACGCCGTGTTTTTCGGATTTCTCTCCCTGCTCCACGGGGTGATGTTCAATATCTTCGGAAAGTTTTTCAGCTTTTCCGATACCTCCTTCGCCGGAGACGGCGCCCGGTTTTTCAGCTGGTCCTATTTCAACCTGCGGAAAGCCCTGCTGGCCTGCATCCTGCTTGCCATTCTCTGCTTGGTGGCAGGCGCTATCCTGGTCCCAAAGCATACTCCCGGAAAGCGGCGCTGGCCCCTGCGGGTGGGAGCGGCTGTGGCGGCAGTGGCTTCGGTGGTGTGCATCGTGGTGCTGCACCAGTCTTTGCTGCCCAAAGAGGACACCATGTGGTGGGGCAATACGTTTGACCCCAGCAGTGAGGAACAGTCCTACAAGGAGTTTACAGATTCCAACCGGAACTTGCTGATCACCGGTTTGTACCAGTATACGGTCCGGGATTTTGTGGTTTCCTTTGGCCTGGAAGGGGCTCCCATTGAGTTGGGAGAACTGGACCAGTACTACGAGGAACGCACCCAGGAAATCAGCGAGGAAAATGAAATGACAGGTGTCTTTGAGGGCAAGAACCTGATCATGGTCATGCTGGAATCGGTGGATACCTGGCTGATCACCCCGGAATATATGCCCAACCTTTACAATTTGCAGCAGGAAGGCACGGATTTTGTCCATCACTATACGCCCCTGTTCCTGTCCGCGGGCACATTCAATACGGAGTTTATCTCCCAAACCGGATTGCTGCCCTCGGTGACCGGCCTTTCCAGCAGCGTTTATTCCACCAACAGCTTCCCCAATTCCCTGGCGCACCTGTTCGCCAAGGAGGGGTATACGGTGAATTCCTTCCATTCCGCCAGCCCGGACATTTACAGCCGGGGAAGTGTCCACACCAACCTGGGATTTGAGGCCTACAATAACGCTCCCATTCTGGGCATGGACGACTATATGATGGACAGCCAGTTGATCAACGGCTATGACTTGATCGCGCCGGAGGGGAATTTCTTCAGCTTTGTCATCACCTATTCCGGCCACGGCCCGTATACCGACGAAATGAGCAATATTTCCGATCCCCATTTGGAAGCGGCAGAAGCGGCGGTGGCTAAGTCCGGAGTGACGGGCAGCGACGCCAATATGAAAGAATACACCTTGGCGGTGGCCCATGCCATGGAGACCGATCAATTCGTAGGGGAGCTGGTGGACCGTCTGGAAGAGGAAGGCCGGCTGGATGACACCGTGCTGCTGTTCTACACCGATCACTATGGAAAGTATATGACCGACCGGGAATTTTTGCAGCAGATCAAAGGCGTGGAGTCGGGCAGCCCGGAGCTGTACCGCACCCCGTTCTTCTTCTACGCCAAGGGTGAGGAACCCAGAAAGGTGGAGAAGTACGTGTCCGCGGTGGACATTGCCCCCACCATCGCCAACCTGTTCAATTTGCCCGCGGAGTACCAATATTATATCGGGGACGATATTTTCGGCGATCAGGGCGGGATCGTGTTCTTCCCCAATTCCGCCTGGTACGATGGGGAGACCTACTATACCAGCGATTACCAAGGGGAGATCACCCCGGAAATGCAGGAGATCACCACAGAGGTGAACCGTCGGGAGCAGGCGTCCTTTGACACCTTGAAGAGCGACTATTTCGCCTATCGGGAAGAGGACGATTCCTGACCCCCAAGCAAGAATACTCATAAAAAAAGCCCGGAGCAGCACGCTCCGGGTATTTTTTATGAAAGTCAGGCAGAGTCTTTTTTGAAAAAAAGATATTCCTTCCGGCCCTCCACCGTCAGTGTTTGGGATTCCACACCGAATACCCGGGCAGGCACGCCGCTGTCAAAGACCTTTTGAGCGTCGCCCTGGGCAGCGATTTTGCCATGGTCCAGCACCACAATCCGATGGCTGTAGGAAAAGGCCAGGGACAGGTCGTGAAGCACCATGACCACTGTTTTCCCCAGAAGGTTCACCTGGCGCACCAGGTCCAGCATTTCGTACTTTTGCCCAATGTCCAGATAGGTGGTGGGCTCGTCCAGGAAAATCACGTCCGTGTCCTGGCATAGCGTCATGGCCAAATACACCCGCTGCCGTTCTCCGCCGGAAAGCTGGGAAAGTTCTTTGTCCTGCAGTGCCAGGGTGTCGGTTTTCTCCATGGCCCAGCGGATCTTCTCCCGGTCCTTGGATGTCAGGTTCCGGCCAAAGGCCAAATGGGGGTACCGGCCATGGGCCACCAGCTGTCCCGCCCGGATGGAAGGCACGTCCCGGGTCTGGGGCAGGATGGACACCAGCCGGGCAAATTCTTTCCGCCCGAACTGGCCAAGCTCTTTTCCATTGTAGAGCACTTTTCCTCCCATCAGGGGTAGCAGCCCGCAGGCGGCCCGAAGCAGGGTGGTCTTTCCGCAGCCGTTTGGACCGATCAGGGAGGTGATCTTCCCGGGCTCCAGGGTCAGGGAGACTTTGTCCAGCACCGTGTTCCCGGGATAGCCCGCTGTGACTTGATCGAGTTCAATCATGGGAAGAGCCTCCTTCCCGGCGGGTTTTCCAGGGCCACTGGAATTTTCCAACGCCGCTTTTGGGGTGGTGCCGCCGCTGCTTCACAATCAGGAACAGGAAGAAGGGGCCGCCCAGGAAGGAAAGAAGGATGCCCACAGGGATCTCATAGGGCGCGAAGATCACCCGACTCAGAAGGTCGCAGAAGGTGACGAAACTGGCGCCCAGCAAAGCAGCCGCGGGGATCAGCACCCGGTGCCGCCCCTGACCGAACAGCCTCCGGACGATGTGGGGCACCAAAAGGCCCACAAAGCTCACCAGACCGGAGAAACTCACCGCGCTGCCCGCCAGCACGCAGGCAAGCAGGATCAGCACAAACCGGGTGGAGGCTACGGGAAGTCCCAAACTGTGAGCGGTTTCCTCCCCCAGGCACAGCACGTCGATGGGCCGGGCCAGAAGGAACGCCAGCAGCAGCGCGGGGAGGATCATCATCCAGGCGGGGGAGATGTCCCCAAAGGACACCCCGGAAAAACCGCCAATCAAAAAGGTGCTGCCGTTGTAAAGTGTCTCGGGGAAAAAGGTTTTGATGGTGTTGATGCCCGCCGTGAAAATACTGCTCACCGCCACGCCCGCCAGAATGATGGTCAGCTTTCCGGCGCCAGCGCCTGCCGCCACAGCATAGACGATGAGCGTGGCAAGGAGGGCTCCGAAAAACGCCCCGATGGGAGCGGAACTGGCGTGGCACGGAAACAGGGCCATGGCCAGAAAGGTGAAAAATCCTGCCCCGGCGTTGACGCCGATCACGTTGGGAGAGGCCAAAGGATTGGAGAGCACCGCCTGGATCAGCATGCCGCTCACCGCCAGCGCGGCCCCGGAAAGCAGGGAAGCACAGACCCGGGGCAGGCGGACGTGGAGTAAAATCCGAGCGTCGGCGGATTGGGCGGCACCGGAAAAGATCTCGGAAAAGGCGGAAAACAGGTGAATGGAAGTGGACCCGGCAGCCACGCCCGCCAAGACAGCCAGCACCAGCAGGACCAGCAGCAGTCCCAGCCGGAGAGCGGTCTTAGGACTGGAAGAGGCTGGGATAGAGGATTTCCGCGAGATATTCATAGCTTTCCCCCCACCGGTTGTTGGGCTTGTAGTGGAACAGGTCTTTGGGCAGTACCACATAGTGGTTTTCCTTCAAAGCGGTTAGTTCCGACCAGGCGGGATTTTCCGCAATGAGGGAGTCCAAATAATCCAGGGCTTTTTGCTCGTCCCCCATGGTGGTGACGAAAATATAATCCGGGTCGGCGGAGATCACTTCCTCCAGGCTCAGGTCCTCCAGCATGGAAGGATGGTCGTCGGCAATGTTGTGGGCTCCCAGCTCGTTTAAGATCGCCCCGGCCAGCTCGTCGTCGGTCTTGGCCTTGATGCCTGTGGAGAACGCCCGGATCAGCAGTACGTTGGAGTGGGTCTCCGCACTGGCAGCAGTGTCCTTTACTTGCGCAATCTGGTCAGCCACCTGGGTCACGTTGGTTTGGTACAGATCGTCCCGGCCGGTAACGGCGCAGAATTGCTGCATCATAAAGTCGTAGTCCTCAAAGGTATCCACACGGTAGTAGGCACAGGAAAGACCGGCGGTCTCCAGAGTGTCCTGCAAGTCCACCTGAGCGGCAATGTCCGAGGAGAGAATGACCAGGTCCGGTTCCAAGGCGATGATCTCTTCCACATTGGGCTCCTTCACCGAGCCCACCACGGACGTTTCCTGGGGAAGGTCCAGATTCCGCTCGTCAATGGCGTCCTGGGTGACGCCCACAACTTGTCCGCCGGCCAGAAGCCAGGCTTCCGCGTAAGAGCCGTACAGGGACACCACCCGGGGATTTTCCGGAACAGAGAGGGTGGCGCCGTTTGTGTCGGTGATCTCCACTTCACCGGTGGAAGATTGGGAAGGGGTTTCCTCCTGGGAGCTGCTCTCCAAAGAGGAGGACTCTATCGCGGAGGAAGGGGCGGACGCCTCTGTGGAAGAGGAAGAAGGGGATTGGGCGGAGCAGCCGGACAGTACCAACAGTACCGCCAGCAATAGGAAAGCGCAGCGTTTCATACGGTGATTCCTTTCTTAGGCGAAATAATGATAAAGAACAAGGCTCCCGGATTTGGGAAACCACATTCGATTAAAAGAGCAGGTCGTAGTTGACCGTGGTGCAGAACAGGCGGCGGATCTCCTTGGGGTCGTTTGTCTGGCCCAGCACCCACATGAGCTTTGTCACGGTGGCTTCCAAGGTCATGTCGTAGGTTTCCAGCAAGCGGTACCGTTCCTTGACCCGGTGGCCCACCTGGTAGACGGAAAGATCGCTGCCTTCCTGGGGGACCTGAGTGGCCATGATCACGGTTTTCCCTTGGCGGATCAGCTTATCCAGTTCTTCCAGGTACAGATCGGGGATACCGCCCATGCCGTAACTTTCAATGATCAGCCCGTCGCACAGTTGGCCTGCGGCGGCGAAAGCGGCAGGGTCCATGCCGGGGGTGAGTTTCAGCAAAAAGACCCGGGTGTTCAGCTTGTGATAGAACAAAGGCCGCTCCTGGCATTCTGTATAGGGAATGTACCGCACCACCCGGCTTTCGTGAACGGAAGCCAGGTCGGGGAAATTTAAGCTGGTGAAAGCATTGTAGCTTTTTGTCCGGGATTTCCGGGCCCGGGTGCCTGCAATGACGTGGCTGCCGAACACAATGCACACGCCGCTTTCTCCGGAGCAGGCAAACCGCAGGCTGTCCATCAGGTTGGTTTTGGCGTCGGTGGTGTCCTCGTCGATGGAGCGTTGAGCGCCGGTGAGCACAATGGGTTTCCGGGTGTTTTGGATCAAATAGGACAGGGCCGATGCTGTGTATGCCAACGTGTCCGTGCCGTGGCAGATCACAAAGCCGTCGTAACGGTCATACTGTTCCTCAATGAGTTTGGATAAAAGCAGCCAGTGTTCCGGCCGGATATTGGTGCTGTCCAGGTTGATGGGCTGGGTGGTGTCGATGTGGCACAGGGAAATGGCGTCGGGGATATAGCTCAAAAGTTCCTGGGGCGTGAGTTGGGGAGTGAGCCCGTCGTCCGTTTTCCGGGAAGCGATGGTCCCTCCCGTGGCAATGAGTAAAATGCGTTTCATGAAAAGCTCCTACTATACTTACTATAAAATGATCGTGTCAGCGGTGGGCTGCTGCGACCCTGGAAAATTCCCATCCAAGCCGGGCATTTTTCACAGCTTGAAACTGGGGGCGTTATGCGTTCAGGGCTTATTATACCCCAAATCCCTGTGGGAGAAAAGAGGCAAACAGACGCAAAAAAGGCCCGGAATTTCCGGGCCTTTGGTGATTTATTCGGCAGGGCGTTCCGCGGTGGGAAACTCCCTCTGTACACATTGGATTCACAGCTGGCTGACCAGTTCTTCCAAACGGCGGTCGTCCATGTTGTCCGTTCCCTCCAGCGGGAAGGGAATCCCCATGGCCTGGTATTTTTCCAGGCACAGATTGTGGAAGGGCAGCCATTCGATCTTTTCCAAATTGGGAAAGCTTTCCGCCAGCGCCTTGATCTTTTTCATATCTTCCACAGTGTCGTTCAGGCCGGGCACCACCACATGCCGCACCCAAAGGGGCACACCCATTTCCGCTGCCATCCGGTAAAAGGAGAAAATCTTCTCCATGTCCGCTTTGCAGTGGGTCTTGTACTCTTCCGGTGTGGCGAATTTCACATCTCCCAAAACCAGATCGGTGTGGGCAAGCACCCGCCGAGCCGCCTCCAGGTCTCCCACCCCGGAAGTGTCCAGGGCCGTGTGGATGCCTTCCCGATGGAGCAAGCGGAACAGCTCCTCCACAAAAGGCGCCTGCTGCAACGGCTCTCCGCCGGAGACGGTGACTCCGCCCTTTGTGCCAAAATAGGGCTTGAAGCGGCAGATCTCTTGCACCAGTTCCTCAGCATCCCGTTGGGTGCCGCCGTCAAACGCCCAGGTGTCCGGATTGTGGCAGTAAGCGCAGCGCAGAGGACAGCCCTGCAAAAACACCACATACCGCACGCCGGGACCGTCCACCGCTCCCAGGGATTGGATGGAATGCACTCTTCCTTCCATAGCCCCCTCCATTACAGGGACACGTGGAAGGTGCGGGAGATGACTTCCCGCTGCTGTTCACGGGAAAGCTTGTAGAAGTTCACAGCGTAACCGGAAACGCGGATGGTCAGGCTGGGATATTTCTCCGGATGGTTGTACGCATCGATCAACGTCTCCCGGTTGAGCACGTTCACGTTCAAGTGATGGGCGTTCTGGGCGAAATAGCCGGTGAGGATGCTCACCAGGTTGTCGATCCGCTCGTTCTCGGTCTTGCCCAGAGCCTGGGGCGTGATGGAGAAGGTGTTGGAAATGCCGTCACGGCAGTAGTCGTAGCTGAGCTTGGCAACAGAGTTGAGAGACGCCAGGGCGCCGGAGGTGTCCCGTCCGGACATGGGGTTGGCGCCGGGGGCCAAAGGCTCGCCGTGCTTCCGGCCGTCGGGAGTGTTGCCGGTCTTTTTGCCGTACATCACGTTGGAGGTGATGGTCAGAATGGACAGGGTGTGCTTTGCCTGACGGTAGAGAGAGTACTGGCACAGAGCGTGATAGAACTTCTCTGCCTGCTCGCAAGCGATCTGGTCCACCCGGTCGTCGTTGTTGCCGAACTTGGGGAAATCTCCCTCGATCTCGAAGTCGGTGACCAAGCCGGTTTCGGGGTCACGGATGCACTTGACCTTAGCGTACTTCACCGCGGAGAGGGAGTCGGCCATGCAGCTCATGCCAGCGATGCCGAAAGCCATCAGACGGCGGACGGTGGAGTCGTGAAGGGCCATCTGGCTCTTCTCGTAGGCGTACTTGTCGTGCATGTAGTGGATGATGTTCATGGCGTTGACGTAGGTCTTGGCCAGCCAGGGGCGATAGAAGTCGATCCGCTCGATCAAAGCGTCGTAGTCCAGATATTCCTCGCTCCACACAGGCATCTTGGGGCCTACCTGGTCGCCTTTCAGCTCGTCGCGGCCGCCGTTGATGGCCAGCAGAACCAGCTTGGCCAGGTTGGCACGGGCGCCGAAGAACTGCATGTCCTTGCCAACCCGCATGGCGGATACACAGCAGGCGATGGCGTAATCGTCGCCATACACAGGGCGCATCACGTCGTCGTTCTCATACTGGAGGGCGTCGGTGTCGCAGGAGACTTTGGCGGCAAAGCGCTTCCAGTTCTCCGGCAGATGGGCGCTCCACAGCACAGTCAGGTTGGGTTCGGGAGCGGGCCCCAGGTTGTACAGGGTGTTGAGCATCCGGAAGGAGGACTTGGTCACCAGAGGACGGCCATCCTCGCCCATGCCGCCCACGCTTTCCGTGATCCACATGGGGTCGCCGCCAAACAGCTCGTTATATTCGGGAGTGCGCAGGTGCCGGGCCATGCGCAGCTTCAGCACAAAGTCGTCGAAGATCTCCTGGGCCTGTTCCTCGGTGAGGACGCCGGCCTGCAGATCGCGCTCAAAGTAGATGTCCAGGAAGGTGGAAACGCGGCCCAAGCTCATGGCTGCGCCGTTCTGTTCCTTGATGGCAGCCAGATAGCCGAAGTACAGCCACTGGACGGCTTCCTTGGCGTTTTTGGCAGGACCGGAGATGTCGAACCCATACATCTGGGCCATGGTCTTCATGTCTTCCAAAGCCTGGATCTGGTCGTGGAGCTCTTCCGCCGCACGGATAGAGGGGGAGCTCATCACGCAGTCGCCCAAAGCGATCTTGTCCGCTTTCTTCTGTTCGATCAGCCGGTCAATGCCGTAGAGCGCCACC
>OLOH01001128.1_pt1 | contig 16073 bp, 15 predicted proteins | sample 1673221 | NCBI WGS metagenome assembly OLOH01 (sample SAMEA3136767, study PRJEB25190) | human gut metagenome
GCTTTTTTGCACAAAAAGAAACGGCGCCATTCTTAAACGGCTCCGATTCTTTTCTACATTCCACTTTTTTATTTTTTCGCCTCGTCCGGATGGGCATCGCCCTTTCCTTTCAGGTTCTTTCTTGCTTTGATCTCGTCGAGTTCATCAAAGATATAATCATTTAATACCTTGATATACGTTCCCTTCATACCGCTGGAACGGGACTCGATGACGCCTGCGCTCTCGAATTTGCGGAGGGCATTTACGATGACGGATCTTGTGATGCCGACGCGGTCTGCAATTTTGCTTGCAACCAGAATGCCCTCATCCCCGTTCAGTTCATCAAAGATATGGATGATGGCTTCCAGTTCGGAGAAGGACAGCGTGTTGAATGCGGATTTAACCACCTGAACCTTGCGGTTTTCCTCCACATTTTCCTCGTTGACGGAACGCATCATTTCCAGTCCGACAACGGTTGTGCCGTACTCACTGACGATGATATCGTCGATATCGTACTGCGGGGTGCAGCGGTACATAAATACGGTACCAAGGCGTTCTCCGGCGATCTCGATCGGGCAGATAATTGCGGTGTAGCGCTCTACACCAGGCCGCTCAAAGCCGAGGGTCTGTAAATTGACGTTCTCTTTTGTGGAGAGTACGCCGAGGAGACGCTCGTTTAATGCGGCATCGACATAACCGCCCACCTTATCCTCGATCAGCTCCGTAATTTCTTCCACGCCCGGGCAAAGGCTGATGCCCAGCACTTTTCCTTTTTTACTGATCACCAGGATATTGGAACTTAACGTTTCCATCAGGACTTCACAGATATCGTTGAACACGACCTTCGTGGAGTGATTGTTATGAAGCAGTTTGTTGATTTTTCTGGTTTTATCCAGCAGTTGTACGCTCATGTTCTTCTCCTTTCTTTATTTTCTGCATTTTTTTGGCGTATCCGCCAAAAAAAATGCACACTGATGCCTTTTTCAGACAACCCTTAAAACTAAGCTCATTCTATCATGTAGTTTTCCGGAAATCAATATATTTTTCAGAAAACTATAAATTTTATAAAAATTCATGCTAAATTTTTTCAGATCTTCCTGTTTTTCCGCCTCGATAAGCAAAAAAAACGGCCTGCACCAGTTTTTCACCAGTACAGACCGCTTTGTCATTCTCAGTCTTCGTCTTTCTTTTCGCGTGCTTCTACATAGCCGCACTGCTCGTCCGCGCAGACCAGCTTATTGCCTTTTTCCAGCATATAGCCGCCGCACTGCGGGCATTTCTTGGCAGACGGTTTCTGCCAGGACATGAAATCGCATTCCGGATTGTTTTCGCATCCATAATATTTCCGTCCTTTTTTCGTCTTGCGCAGGATCACTTCTTTTCCGCACTTCGGACACGGAACACCGATCTTTTCCAGATACGGCTTGGTATTTCTGCAATCCGGAAATCCGGGACATGCCAGGAATCTTCCATGCGGGCCATATTTGATTACCATGTTTCTTCCGCAGTTTTCACAGATTACATCAGTGACTTCATCTTCCAGTTTAACTTCCTCGAGATTTTTCTCTGCTTCTTTCACAGATTCATCAAGATCCGGATAGAAGTTCCGAACTACCACTTTCCAGTCTACGGTTCCGTCGCCCACTTTATCCAGCAGATCTTCCATCGTAGCAGTAAAGTTGACATCCACAATACTTGGAAAGGCTTCTTTCATCATCTGATTGACCACTTCACCCAGTTCTGTCATATACAGGTTCTTATTCTCTTTTGCCACATATCTTCTTGCAATAATTGTGGTGATGGTCGGTGCATAAGTACTTGGACGACCGATTCCCAGTTCTTCCATAGTTTTTACCAGGGAAGCCTCCGTATAATGTGCCGGCGGCTGGGTAAAATGCTGCTGTTCATCAAATTCCTGAAAATTCAGAACCGTATCTTTGTCAATGCTTCGTACCAATGTATTGTTCTGCGCTTTCTCCTCATCTTCCTGCACATAAACGGACATGAAACCATCGAACTTGATCTTGGATGCGGCAACCGTAAACAGGTATTCTCCACCGGAAATCTTTACAGATGTTGTTTCGTATATAGCCGGCTGCATACGGCTTGCCACAAATCGTTTCCAGATCAGCTGATAGAGACGGAACTGGTCTCTGGAAAGAGATTCTTTTACAAGGGCCGGCATACGGGAAACATCCGTCGGACGGATTGCTTCGTGTGCATCCTGAATGTTCTTTCCTTCTTTTTGTTTACTCTCCCGCACTGCCACATAGGATTCTCCGTAATGTTCGCCGATAAAGCTTCTTGCCATTGCATCTGCTTCTTCCGAGATACGGGTGGAATCGGTACGCAGGTAGGAAATCAGAGCAACGGTACCCTGTCCTTTGATATCTACTCCTTCATACAGCTGCTGAGCCAGACGCATTGTCTTCTGGGTAGAAAAGTTCAGTGCCTTGGAAGCTTCCTGCTGCAAAGTGCTGGTCGTAAATGGAAGCGGAGCTTTTTTACCTCTCTCTCCCTTTTTTACTTCACTGACCTGATAAGATACACCCTTCAGTTCTTCCATGATGCGATCTGCTTCTTCTCTGGAGGAAATCGTCATCTTCTCTTTTTCTTTTCCGTAGAACTTTGCAACCAGCGGTTTCTTTTCTCCCGGAATTTTAAATACAGCATCCAGTGACCAGTATTCTTCCGGAATAAATGCATTGATTTCTTCCTCTCTGTCCGCTATAATCCGCAGCGCAACGGACTGTACCCGACCGGCACTCAGTCCACGTTTGATCTTTTTCCACAGCACCGGACTGATCCTGTAACCAACCATACGGTCCAGGATACGTCTTGTCTGCTGTTCATCCACCAGATTCATATCTATGTCTCTGGCATGTTTGATCGACTCTTTCACTGCGCTTTTGGTGATCTCATTAAAAGTGATTCTCCGCATCTTTTTTTCATCCAGCTTCAATGCTGTTGCCAGATGCCAGGAAATCGCTTCTCCCTCACGGTCCGGGTCAGTTGCGAGATATACTTTATCTGCCTTTTTTGCTTCTTTTCTCAGACTTGCCAGCAATTCTCCCTTTCCCCGGATCGTAATATATTTCGGTTCATAATCATTCTCTATGTCGATGCCCAACTGACTTTTCGGCAAATCCCGGACATGTCCGTTGGAAGCTGCCACTTCATAATTGCTTCCAAGGAACTTTTTTACCGTCTTTACCTTCGCAGGTGACTCCACAATCACTAAATATTTAGCCAATGTTTTCCTCCTGATTTTTTATTATGTGCTTCAAAAGCACATGTATTGCCGTGCTTTTATGCCCACCTCTTTTCTGTGCGGATATAATAATTCTGCCAGACTTCGCGGGCCAGATCTTTTGCTGTCAGATAGTATAGACTCTTCAACAGACTTCCGAATGGCAGTCCTGTCTCGTCCTGTAACTGTGACACGGCTTTTGGGTTCAAATCGAGACAACTATACACCAAATCATCTTCCCTTGCAAGCACTATTTTTTTCTCCTGTGTAAAATCCTCCTGTATTATTTTCTTCTTTCCCGTCCATTCCATCTCTTCCAGAATGATCTCCGGCTTCCATGCTGGGATGGCTCCCTGGTAGATTAACCGGTTACATCCTTCACTCAAAAGATCACCTGCACGCCCCGGAAGAGCGAAAACTGTACGCCCCTGTTCCAGTGCGGCATCCGCAGTAATCAGAGAACCACTTTTCTCTTTTGCCTCAACCACAAGTATCGCCCCGGAGAGACCGCTGATGATTCGGTTGCGCAGTGGAAAATGATAGGAAAGGGGTGGTGTCCCAGGAGCGAATTCGGACAAAATACCACCCTGCTGCTGCATGACATGGTAAAGCTTCCTGCTGGATGTAGGATAGCAAAAATCCACCCCGCATCCCATCACACCATAAGTTTTTCCCCCTGCTGCCAGGGCTCCCGCATGAGCTGCTGCATCCACACCTCTGGCCAGTCCACTGATCACCTGTATTCCTCTTTGAGTCAGAATTCTGGCATATTCATATGCCATATTTTTTCCATAAGAACTACAGTTTCTTGCTCCGACAATGGCAATCGCCGGCCGCATAGGATCCGGTAATTCTCCCAGCACATATAACCGTGACGGTGCATCCGGAAGTTGTAATAAAGTTTTCGGGTAGCCTTCTTCTGTTTTCTTATATATTTTTATGTTCTCGCTCATCATTTATCCCCCTATTTCCATGAATGTTTGTCAAAACTTCGGTATCCGATTGCTTCTGCGATCTCTTCTTCTTCAATCTGTTCTTTTCCTGCCAGATCCGCTGCTGTCCTCGCCACGCGAAGGATCCGGTTACATGCCCGTCCACTTAGATGTAACTTTTCAAAAGCTCCCTGTAACATTTTTTCTGCTTCTTCACTTGTTTTGCAATATGTACTGATCTCACCCGGCGGGATCTGGCTGTTATAACAGATTCCGGATTCTTTTAAACGTTCTTTTTGTATTAACCGGGCTCTCTCTACTTCTTTTCGCATATTTTCTGTACTCCACTGTATACTGTCACTGTCAGGTATCTCTCCCCTGAATTCACCATAAGTTGCCGCATTGGTAGTCACACAGATATCCATTCGGTCAAGAAAAGCCTGACTGATCCGCTGCTGATATCTTTTAATCTCATGTTCTCCACAATCGCAGCGGTTTCTGTCCGGATAGTAGCCACAGGGGCAGGGATTCATCGCTCCCACCAGAAGAAATTCTGCCGGGAAACTATACCTTCCCCCCACCCGCGCAATATGAATTTCTCCGTCCTCAAGCGGCTGTCGGAGAATCTCCAGTGTCTCCCTCTTCATCTCCGGAAGTTCATCCAAAAATAAGACACCTTTGTGTGCCAATGTGATTTCTCCTGGCATCGGTATCTTTCCTCCTCCCGCAAGTGCCTGCGGTGATATGGTATGATGTGGAGAACGGAACGGCCTGTTTGATACCCAGGGGACTTTTGAAGATAATAATCCTGCCACACTATAAATAGAAGTAATTTCCATCGCCTCCTCATGACTCAGTGCCGGAAGCAAACCGGGAATTCTTTTTGCCACCATTGTTTTTCCTGAACCCGGAGGCCCCATCAGTAATATATTATGAAAACCGGCGGCTGCAAGAAGTGCCCCCCTTTTTGCCGCAGTCTGTCCTTTGATTTCTCTGAAATCTGCTGTTATTTCCGGTGCAATCTCCATCTTTTCCCTTTCTTTCTCCGGATGTTCCCATGTCCGTTCTCTCACTGTCCGCATAAACTCTCCCAGATTCCTGACTCCTACGCTTCGAATCCCCTGGATCATCTGTGCCTCTCTCCGGTTTTCCCATGGAACAATACACCCCTGACATCCTGATTTTCTCGCCTCCTCAACCATCGCAAGAACTCCTCTCACTTTTTTAATCTGTCCGTCCAACCCCACTTCGCCGGTTACCATGACACTCTCAAGTCCCCCTTTCGGAAGCTGCCCCAGAGATTCCAGGATTGCCGCAGTAATCGGAAGATCAAAACCGGTTCCGGCCTTGGGTACATCTGCCGGAGAAAGATTGATGGTAATTCTTCTTGGCGGAACCGGTATCTCCAGATTATGTAATGCTGTTCTGACCCGATCCTGTGCCTCCCGAACCTGACTGTTCACTGTCCCTACCATGGAAAATCCGGGAAGCCCGGGACTCACATCCACCTCCACCTGTACCGGAATCGCCCTGATTCCCTGCATCGTTGCCGATAATATACTTGTATACATAAAATATTCTCTCCTTTCTCTGCGTTATATCACTGTAATAACGGTTAGCACTGCCATCACCGTCTTGTTTTTTATTGGTAACTGTTCATCCCCTTCACAACTACGGGGCAAAATACCTCGCGGGGCAGTGTTTACTGTATAGTTGTCTTTATTTTCTGTATGTTGTGGGATTATATATTTTGATATGCTCTGATTCTACATTTTGGGAAAAGCACATATTCTTCCGCCAGGGCATAAATTAGAAAGAAAGCCCTTTGAGGTGTGTATGTGAAGACCTTTCTGAAACCCCTCACCACACAAGAAGAAACTTTCTATCTTCGTAAATGCCGACAGGGTGATAAGGCTGCCCGAGATGTGTTGATCGAACGTAATCTGCGACTGGTTGCACATATTGTAAAAAAATACCAGGGGGTTGATGAAGATCTGGATGATTTGATTTCCATAGGAACGATCGGTCTGATCAAAGCCGTGTCCACCTATGATATGACAAAAGGCAGCAGACTTGCTACCTACGCTGCCCGCTGTATTGATAATGAATTGTTGATGATGCTTCGCAGCCGAAAAAAATTTTCCAGAGAAGTTTCCCTGTACGAACCGATCGGTACAGACAAAGAAGGGAACGAGATTCATCTTCTGGATATTGTGGAAGCTAACGAACAGGATATCACTGATCAGTGTATCCATAAGGAACGAATTCTTCAATTGTATGGTTGTTTGAGGGAAGTTCTTTCACCATTGGAATATGAAGTAATTAAATACCGCTATGGGCTTTTCGGTGAAAAAGAATTGACACAGCGGGCACTTGGAAAACGGCTGGGAATCAGCCGTTCCTATGTCTCCCGCATTGAAAAAAATGCTGTATTAAAGCTCCGTGACCGGTTCTTTTCTACGTAAAATATCATATCGATCCAGTTTAATTCCCAGATCAATATAAAGAATCTGTTTCGGATGTGGTGCACTCTCCATCTGGTTGCCTTCTTCATCCTGAATACTTTTTACTGTCGCTTCGATGTTATCGCCATTTGGCTTCATAACTTCGATCTGTTCTCCTACAGAGAACTTGTTTCTCTGAGAGATACAATATTTTCCTTCTTCATTTGTCTCTCCCACAATACCCAGATAAGTATATTCTTTAATATACGTATTATTATCATAAATCTGTGCTTCCTGAGTTGGTTTTCCGTAAAAGAATCCGGTGGTAAATTGCCGGTAAGTACAGTTGGAAATCTGTTCCTGATACCACGACATATTTTCCTCATACAGTGCCGGATCTTTCAGATAGTCATCGATGGCTTTCCGATAGGTCCGGGCAACTGTTGCCACATACAACGCAGTCTTCATACGTCCTTCAATCTTAAAGCTGTCGATTCCGGCATTGATCAGATCCGGAATATGTTCGATCATGCACAAATCCTTAGAATTGAAAATAAAAGTTCCTCTTTCATTTTCATAGACCGGAAAATACTCTCCCGGACGACTTTCTTCCATAACAGAGTACTTCCATCGACACGGATGAGTACATGCTCCCTGATTGGAATCTCTTCCTGTCAGATAATTGCTTAACAAACATCTTCCGGAATATGAGATACACATCGCTCCATGAATAAAAGTCTCGATCTCCATATCTTCAGGAATTCTGCTTCGAATCTCGCGAATCTCTTCCAGCGACAATTCTCTCGCTGTCACCACTCGCTTGGCTCCCATCTGATACCAAAACTGGTATGTACCATAATTGGTGTTATTTGCCTGAGTACTAATGTGACGTTCGATCTCAGGACATACTTCTTTTGCGATCTGATAGACTCCCGGATCCGAAATAATCAGTGCATCCGGTCCGATTTCCCGGAGTTCTTCAAAATACTTCCGGACGCCCTCCAGATCCTGATTATGTGCCAGAATATTAGCTGTGACGTATACTTTTACACCATGTTCGTGGGCAAACCGTACCCCTTCTGACATATCTTCTTTTGAAAAGTTCTTTGCTTTTGCACGCAGACCGAAAGCCTCGCCTCCGATATAGACTGCATCCGCACCAAATATAACCGCAACCTGCAGTACTTCCAGGCTGCTGGCCGGAACAAGTAATTCCGGAATTCTCATGATTCTTTCTCCTATCGTTTCGTGCTGATTGCAACCCCATCTCCAAGTGGGAGCAGGGAAGTTACCAGCTCGTCATTGTGTTTCAATTCGTACAGATACTCACGCATCCGCTTATAGATGGTCCGGTTTCTTCGTTCTACCGCAAACCGTGACTCAATCAGATCACCTTCCTGCAAGATATTATCCGACACTAAAAGACCTCCACTCTTTAAAAGTCGCAACACTTCCGGTAAAAAATGAAGATACTGTCCTTTGGCTGCATCCATAAAAATAAAATCAAAGGGTTCGGTGAGCGTGGGAAGAATCTCTGCTGCATCTCCCTCCAGAAGTTCGATCTGCTCCTCTTTACCCGCTTTTTTAAAATTATCCCGGGCAATCGGGATCCTCTTTTCGTAATTTTCAATGGTTATGATCTGACAGGGTTCCGGATTATATTCACACATCAAAAGAGCAGAAAACCCAACTGCAGTTCCCACCTCCAGAATCCGTTTCGGTCTGGCAGCTACCATCAGAAACTTTAAAAAGCTCTGCATTTCCCTTCTTACAATAGGAACCGCATCTTCCCTTGCTTCTTTTTCCAGCTGTTCCAGGAATTCTGTATGACCTTCGTCCAGAGAATTGATAAAAGTCACCATACGTTCGTCTACGATCATGAGGCACTCTCCTCTCCTGACTCTGGATCTTCCGCATCGGAACTACTGCTTTCTTCTTCCTCAGACGGCTGTCCCTCTGTGTTTTTCCCTGACAGGATGGCAAGCATCTCATCAACTGTCTCATGCGTATTCAAAAGATAAGTACCAGGCTTGATCTTACCACGATAATCGGAGAGTTTTTCCTGTGCCCAGAAGATAACCGGTCGTTCAATCAATCCTTTTTCCTGCAGAGTTTCCCCCACATCATAGACAGAATCATCTTCATGAACAATTACAGTTACCTCCTGCCCATCTGCCTGTGTATGAGCCTCCGGTTCCTGATAGAAGATCAGATACCCGAAACTGTATGCCGTTTTTCCAACAAAAATCAGGCCACAGATCAGCAAAACATAGAGCAGAATCCGAATCGCCCCCTTGGCTCCACTTACGGCAGCCTGATACGTTGCATCTTTTTTCTTTTTCTTACTACCCATCTATACTCCTTGCTTATCCTTCCCACATATAACGCGGGGATGTCCGGCAGTGTGATCATACATTCGGGATATTCAGATCAATCCCGTTTCGAAACTGTTCCTGTACCTGCTGAAGCATCCGACAGACATCCAGCTCCGCCTCCAGATATGCATTCACCTCCGGAACTTTCCGAAGCTTTTCATATCTGTTTTCTACTTCATCTGTAATATCGTACAAATCTCCCTGTGTATCGTCATTGTTCATATGAAAGACAGCTACACGGAATTCATCAATCTGTTTTTTCAGCTCCGGATTGGATTTCAGCATCTCCTCACATGCAAGGTACCTCTGATATGCGGAATCCTCTCTGATTACTTCCAGCAGTTTTTCCACGCACTCCTGTATCTTGTTCATGTATCTTACGCCTCCATTATAATTGGCAGAATCATCGGTTTTCTCTTGGTTCTCTTCCACAAAAAATCACCAAGCGAATCTTTGATCACGCCTTTCATTTTTCCCCAGTCAGAAATTCTTCGATCCAGGCAGGAATCAATAGCATCTTCTACAACACTCTTTGCCTGTCCCATCAGATCTTCGGACTCTCTCACATATACAAACCCACGGGATACAATATCCGGACCTGCCAGAAGCTGGTTACTGTATTTTTCCAGTGTCAGTACCACAATCATAATACCGTCTTCTGCCAGATGCTGACGGTCACGAAGTACGATATTTCCCACATCGCCGACACCAAGTCCATCTACCAGGATTGCTCCGGTATGCACTTTACCGGTAATTTCCGCGGATTCATCATTTAATTCCATCACATCACCGGAGTGCATGATGAAAATATTTTCTTTCGGAATACCCAGGCTCTCTGCAATACCTGCCTGTGCTTTCAGATGACGGAATTCTCCATGAACCGGAATCGAATATTTCGGTTTTACCAGAGAGTAAATCAATTTGATCTCTTCCTGGCAGGCATGTCCTGATACATGTACATCCTGGAAAATAACATCTGCACCTTTGGCTGACAGTTCATTGATGACACGGGATACTGCTTTTTCATTACCCGGAATCGGGTTGGAACTGAAAATAATGGTATCACCTGGTTTAATGGAAACTTTTTTATGAATATTTGCTGCCATACGGGACAAAGCTGCCATAGATTCTCCCTGGCTTCCGGTTGTGATCAGAACCATCTGCTCATCCGGGTAATTTTTCATTTCATCGATATCAATCAGTGTGTTGTCCGGCACATTCAGATAGCCAAGTTCAGACGCTGTTCCAATGACATTGACCATACTTCGACCTTCCACAACTACTTTTCTTCCGTATTTGTAAGCAGAGTTGATGATCTGCTGTACACGGTCTACGTTAGATGCGAACGTCGCAATGATGATTCTTGTATTTTTATGCTCTGCAAACAGATTATCAAAAGTTTTTCCCACGGTACGTTCTGACATGGTAAATCCTTTTCTCTCTGCATTGGTACTGTCACACATCAGTGCAAGAACACCTTTTTTGCCAATCTCTGCAAAACGCTGCAGATCAATGGCATCGCCGAATACCGGTGTATAATCTACTTTAAAGTCACCGGTATGCACAACGATTCCGGCAGGAGAATAAATAGCAAGTGCAGAAGCATCCTGAATACTGTGATTTGTTTTTATAAATTCAATCCGGAAACATCCCAGATTGATCGATTGTCCGTGTTTGATGGTTTTTCTTTTTGTGGTACGAAGTAAGTTGTGTTCTTTTAATTTATTTTCTATCAGACCGATCGTCAGCTTGGTTGCGTAGATCGGTGCATTAATTTCTCTCAAAACATAAGGAAGAGCACCTATATGATCCTCGTGTCCGTGAGTGATCACAAAACCCTTCACTTTTTCATAATTATCTTTCAAATAGGTAATATCAGGGATGACCAGGTCGATTCCCAGCATATCGTCCTCCGGGAACGCCAGACCACAGTCCACCACAATAATACTGTCTTCGTATTCAAAGGCAGTAATGTTCATTCCAATCTGTTCCAGTCCGCCCAGAGGAATGATTTTCAATTTTCCACCGTTACTTTTTTTCAAATAGCACCTCCGTCACTGCTTACATCTCAATATCCACATCATCCATCATCTGACTGAACACTTTTGACATGGCTTCCAGTTCCACGTCATCTTCCACCATCACATAATCCGCTTCCGGATCCGTCTCCTCAGAAGAGTCTTTCAGGATGTAGGCGTTAGCTTCATCATCCATGGAGTCTGTTACCAGCAGATAATCTGTACCGTTCACTCTGGTCTGCTCTTCTACATAGAATTCCACTGTTTCGCCTTCATCTGTCACAAATTTGATTTTATCCATAATGATTCTACCGTCCTGTTTCTTCATTCTTATTCGCAAGATAGTCCAGATACCCCTGCAGAATAAATACCGCAGCGATTTCATCCACATGTTCTTTCCGGTTTTCCCGGCGTACTCCCGTCTCCATCAATACACGGTTGGCAGATACAGTTGTCAGCCGCTCGTCCCACATAACAACGGGCAGACCTGTCCGTCTCTCTAGCATTTCTTTGAACTCGAGAGATTTTTCGGCCCGCTCTCCGATGTCGTTGTTCATATGTTTCGGGAAGCCGAGTACGATTTTTTCCACGCCGTACTCTTTTGCTATCTCTTCAATCCGGGCCAGCGTCTGACGCAGCTTATTCTCCGATTTTCTGCGGACAATTTCGATTCCCTGCGCAGTAAGACCCAGGGCGTCGCTGACTGCCACCCCTACTGTTTTTGAGCCGTAATCTAATCCCATTATTCTCATAGTAATTACGCTCACTTCCAGGATTCATTTTTGATGTACTCTTTTAACAGTTCCTCTACCAGCTCGTCACGCTCTACTTTCATGATCAGGCTTCTGGCTCCCTTAAAGCTTGTGATGTACGTCGGGTCGCCTGACATGATATAGCCTACGATCTGGTTGACTGGATTATACCCTTTTTCTACCATGGCGTTGTAAACGGTTTCGAGTACCTCTTTTACCTGAATCTCCGGCTCTGTTTTTACTTTAAAATATTGTGTGTTACTTAATCCTGACATTCTTTTCACGTCCTCGTATTTATTGATATCATTTATATTCTAATACATGTTATGGGAAATTTCAATCGTGAAATTGCCCAACTATTTGAATGTTACAGTTCACTGCATCTCAGCGAACTGTAACATTCAAAGCCCGCATGGAAAATTTTGCTTTGCGAAGGGGCGGCAGCTATTTCTGATGTTATTTTATCCCTGAAAACGCCGCATTATTCATATGAATTGGAAGTAAAAATCATTTCCAGGATTCTCTGGGCACAGGCGGTCAGGTCTTTTTCCTCGAGATACTGGTCATTTTCGGCACTCAGCGCATCCAGGATTTCGCGGCGGTCGGTGTCGGTTCCCGGCATCACAAGATCGTTTCCGGCAGCGATGCATTTTGCGGCAGAGGAGCCTCCGTCGGCGTTTGTTGTGGTCCAGTCTGTCATGATGATGCCGGCAAAGCCCCATTCCTTTCTTGCAGCGGTTGTGCACAGATCGTAGCTGTTGGCGGTGTGGACACCGTTTACCTTGTTGTAGGAGGTCATGATCGCCTTTGGCTGGGATTCTTTGATTGCAATTTCGAAGCCCTTCAGATAGATCTCACGCAGAGCGCGCTCGGAGACGATGCTCGATACGCCGCGGCGGTTTTCTTCCTGATTGTTGCAGGCGTAATGTTTGATGGTCGTTCCGACCCCGTACCGGCTCTGGACGCCTCTTGTGAGGGCTGCCGCCATTTTTCCGCTGACAAGCGGATCCTCAGAATAGTATTCGAAGTTGCGTCCGCAGAGCGGATTGCGATGGATGTTCATGCCCGGTGCAAGCCAGAGGGTCACGCCGAACTCCTCCAGCTCTGCGCCGATCATGCGGCCTACTTCCTCGAGAAGCTCTGTGTCGAATGTCTGCGCCAGAAGCGTTCCGACCGGGATCGCACTGCAGTACTGATAATAATCTTCTCCGTCGGTGTGGAGGAATTCGGTTCCGAAAATACGGTTCTCGAGACGCTGATACATGTTCATTTTGTAAACACTGCCGTCCGACGGATTTTTCTGATAATGGGAGGTGATGCGGATGCCTGCCGGCCCGTCAGCCAGAATGACATTGGCAACACCGTATTTTTCCAGCAAGGAGGCGGTTGTCTCCCCGGCTGCACCCGGTACGGTAACGGCAGCGGCTCCGATGATTTCTTTGCTTCCGCTGCTGCGGCCGCAGACAAGAGCCGTTTTTTCTTCCGGTGTCAGCTTCTGAGCGAGTTCGGTAGCTTTTTCCATTGCCTTGCGCCGTCTTTCTTCCCATTTCGGCTGTTCTGCTCCACATTTGCAGTTTCCGGCGTCCTCTTTCGCTTCTGTTGTTTCTGCTTCAAATTCACAGCCGTTGGCATCGCATTCCTTTGCTTCTGCTGCATTTGTTTCTCCGAATTTCAGAATTTTATACATTTCTTCGGCACTCTTTCCATCGCGGATCAGACCTTTTTCGTCCAGGAACAGCAGCGGGATTTCTGCTTTCTTTTCTTCCCACATCTGCTCCCGTTCTGCTCTCCAGTGCTCCTCTTTTTCCTCTTCCGGCTGAATTTCCTTTAATGCGTCGAGCAGTGGGCAGATGTTGGTCAGATGCTCGGTTTCCACGGTTTTATCAAGTGTCAGTCTCGCAGCCAGGGTTACATCCCGGCTTGAGGTTCCGACCAGAAAATCATAGTCTCCGGCCTCCATACAGTATACGGCTTTGCCTGTCCGGTAGGATTCCAGCAGGACAGTTGGTACCCTAAGGTGCAGTGTCTCGGATTCTCCCGGCTGCAGCAGTGCTGTTTTTCCAAAAGCGACCAGACGTTTTCTCTCTTTTTTCAGTTTTCCAAACGGGCAGGCAGCGTAAATCTGTACAACTTCTTTTCCGGCACAGGAGCCGGTGTTTGTTACTTTTACGGTTACTGTGATTGTTTTTGGCTCTGCATCCGGCTTCCACGCTGCATTTTCTGTTGCTACGTCAAAGGTCGTATAGGACATTCCATATCCGAACGGCTGACGACTCCCACGGGCAAGCCCGTGGGGTTCTTACTACCAAGTTTAGCTTGTAATCGTACATCATTCTCAGACTTTGGAATACAAGTGTAAGTCTATTTGAGTAAGGACTTTTATTGCCGGGCAGTCCTACGACCACATTGACGGCAAATTTCTATCTTTTGATAAGGAAGTATCGTCAATCTCCCTAACGTATTTCATTTATGCTGTTTTTATTCCACTATTTAAAATTTTAATCTGATTCGCCTGAATCCATTCAATTAAGGCTTTTTCCCTCTTGTAATGTTTTTCAAATTCTGTTCTACATTTTGTTTTATTTATCTCTTCTATTTTATCATCGTAACAGTATAGTAAAAATGAGGAATACCAGTCTCGCTGTACCAATGTTCCATCCACTAAATGATACATTCTATCCGACAACTTCTTTTTGACATAAGCATCTGCGGTATGGTCATATTGACTTGCTCTATAATTGCTCGCCACTTCTATATATCTGCCACCAGACACTTCAAATTTCTTTTCTATTGTCGTTTGAAATCCACCAGGGCATCGATTCTTTATTGATTTACCGAAACGCTTTTTCTTGTTAAACTTACCTTTATTGTTTTTCGTAGTCTCTTTCGCTCGTTTCATAAGTTTACTGGCATTTTTAGGCTCTGTAATCAACACATCTCCAAGGCTTCTTAGATAGTTGGCATCTTCATTTATCGCAAGCTGTCTGTTTCTTTCATTAATACGGCATAATTCTGCGTGTTTCGCTTTCAGTCTTTTATAATGATTCGAGTATTTCCAAATCTTTCGACCTTTTTTAATCGTACCATCCTTATTATAATTCTGTGGATTGGTCGCTCGTCTGCTTCTATCCATTGCACAATAATAAATTCTTTCTAATCGCTCGGATTTTTGAATACTGTTCCCTCTTTCGGATAAGTTTTTAAGACCAACCTCCGTATCCGATGTATAAGCAACGGTCTGCGTTCCAATATCCGCACCAATGATACCTTTTCCAAATTTATGCCTTGGATTCCCAAATCTGTCATATTTCGGTTTTGCTTTCCCCTCAATCGTTAAGTGCAAATACACTCTGTATTTCCCACGAATCAACTTTGGTACAAGCGTAGCATAGCAGGGTCTGTAAGTATTGATACAATACGCTTTCTCTGCAAATATCTGGATTGCTTTCTTATCTATTATTTCAGGTTCAGCAAGGTAATCCAAAACAGCGTGAATTTCATCCGATTGAAATCTATCTTTCAGTTGTATTCCAAACGTAGATTTACCAAATTTAAATTGCAATTGATTCTCTTTCACAGAAATTGGAATCCCACGATTCCTTTGTTTGGCTCGAATACAGGGCAACACTCCATATTTAGAAAAGTGGAGTGTCTTACCATTTGCATATAAGCATTTTTCTATCCCTCTCCAAACATCTTCGGCTTTTGTAAGTGCAAATATAGCATCAATCCCATATTTTTTACCGATTGGTATCATAGATGTTCTACAATCATCCCATGTAACATGATATTGCTTTTGCATTTCATTCAGCTGACGGGCAAGTACTTTTCGTTTCTTTTTCTCTTCTGTAGCACCATAAAGTTTCCGTACTTTCCGATACCTTTTCGTACGGATAAGCTGGTCGTAATTCTTTCTCATAAGACTAACAAGCTCGTTGCCAGCTTTGCGGATTTTATCAGAAAGAGCCACGACTTTCAGAACATCAGGATAAGGCATATCAGTTTCTACAACTAGGATATGCCTGTCAGAAAGTTTATGATATTGTTTCAGAAGTTTCTTGTATTCTTTGTCACTCATGATCTTTCTGTTCCTCGATGTATTTCTTTACCGTAGCTTCACTTATATGACCTACGGTAGATACAAAATATCCTCTTGACCATAATACTCCACACCGAGAGTAGAACTGTTTTAATTGTGGATATGCCTTGAACATTTCAATTGCACTGATACTTTTCAATGTTCTTACTATATCGCAAGGGGCAACTGTCTGTGGGCAATCTACAAATATATGTATATGGTCTGGCATCACTTCCAACGCTTTG
>OLOH01001130.1_pt1 | contig 16055 bp, 24 predicted proteins | sample 1673221 | NCBI WGS metagenome assembly OLOH01 (sample SAMEA3136767, study PRJEB25190) | human gut metagenome
CATCAGTGTCGACGTGGGGCAGGAAGTGCCCGAGACGGTGCGCAGGCTCAAGGACGCAGCCGAACGTCTCGACAAGGGCGCGGGCGTCATCGTGCTGACCGATATGTTTGGCGGCACACCCACCAATCTCGCGCTTTCCCTTCTTTCATCTCTCAATGTTGAAGTCGTGACAGGTGTGAACCTGCCCATGCTGCTCAAGGTTTTTTCCTCCCGCACGCTCCCCCTCGCCGAACTGGCGGAAGTGGCCAGTGAGGCCGGCGTCAAGGGCATCGTGGTTCCGGGCGCCATGCTGAAGCACGCCGAAAAAAGCGGTGAGGCCAGAGCGGAACAGCACAAGGGCTAGTCCATGTGGTTCCGCGTAGACAACCGCCTCATCCACGGACAGGTCATCGAGGGCTGGCTTCCCTATACAGGCGCCGCGCATCTCATCGTCGCAAATGACGCTCTCGCGGAAGACCTGCTCCGGCAGCAGATCATGAGCCTGGCCATTCCCCACCATGTGGACGTGCGTTTCGTGCCCCTGAAGGATCTCGCCGGGACGCTGAAGGAATGCGGCGACGAGAGCTTCGTGCTTTTTGAGAACCTGCAGGATGTGCGCACGGCGGCGCGCAGCGGCGTGACGTGGATGCTCGACGGGCGGGAGGTGCTGCATATAAACGGCGCGCTTTCCGCGGGGCAAAAGCTAGGCGTGGATTTCGCAACAGGCGCGGTGACGCTGGATGGCGCGCATATCGAAAGCCGCCTCGATGTGGACAGAAGCAACTTTTCGGCGGATTTCAGGCCGGGGGTACATGGACTGACCAGCGACGACGGCGGCAGCCTGACGGCAAGGTGGCGATGCGAATGGGCGTGACGGTGTATATCTTCAACGCGAACCGCCGGATTCGGCGGGTTCTGCCGGATGTGACCGAGCTGCTGCATACGGAGAGCGGCGGCACGCTGGAGGCGGTTTTCCCGCAGACAGCGGGCGCGACGCCGGGCGAAGAACTGGGGTTTTCCTGCGTGGACGGCCTGTTCCGGCTGTTCACCATTGACAGCGTGGAGCACGACGATCACAACGGAACGGCCATCGTCACCGCGACGGACGCGGCACGCGCCGAGCTTCAGGACACCGTGACGCTGAACGTCGAGCTGGAAAGCGCGACGGCCATCGAGGCGGCGCGGCAGATTCTCGCCGGGCGCGGATGGCGTATCGAGGGCAGCGGCGGACGCAGCGAGAAGGTGGCGACCGGCTACACATCCGCGTGGGCGGCGCTGAGCGATTTGGAGAGCACCCACGAGGTTCGGGTGCTGCCGGGTTACGCCATCAGCGGCGGCGTGGTGATGGGCAGGCGCCTTGTGGTGACCGAACGGACAAGCACGTTTCGCGGACGCATCTTCGAGGCGCGGCTGGATGCGACGGATATCGCCATCACGCACAGCGAGCGGCCGATCACCCGCGCCTATGGCGTTGGCGCGGCGACGGGCACGCAGGACGTGCCCACGCGCATGACGATCGCGGATGCGGCGTGGAGCAGGGCGAACGGCGACCCGGCGGATAAGCCGACCGGACAGGCCTACATCGACAACCCGGACGCGCCGCCCGGCGCGCTGGTGCGCGAGATGATGGTGCTTGACGAGAACGAGACGGACGCGGTCAAGCTGCTTGAAAAGACGTGGGAGAAGCTCAAGGCGCGGCAAACGGCGCATGTCTCCGGCACGGCGACGGTTGCCGATGTGGAAATGCAGCCGGGAATGGAATACAAGGCCGTCCGGCTGTATGACCGCGTGGCCGTCATTGCCCGCAGCGGCGAAAAGGTGATGGCGACGGTGCTGGAGATCAAGCGCGACTATGTGCGGCCGCATCTGACCAAGATCACAATCGGCGAGGAAGATTTCCAGCCGCGAACACTTTCGAAGACGGTCGCCGCGCTTGCCCGTTCGGAAATCGCATCGCGCGGACGAAGTGCGGGCGCGAGCAATAAAATCATCCAAAATGCGGCGCTGATTCAGCTCAACGCCGAAGCGATCCAGATGAACGCAAAGACGATCCTCATGCAGGCCGAGGATATCAAGCTGCGCGCGACCAAGGAGGAGGTCGAGCAGCAGGGCGACCAGCAGAACAAAAAGATCAACGCGGTTTCCATCGACCTGAGTGCGGCGAACGCGCAGATCAGGCTCAAGGCCGATCAGACGGTGACGGATGCACTCGGTCAGCGCGTTTCCGCGGCGGAAATCGCCATCGACGGCGCGAACAGCAAGATCACGCTCAAGGCGGACAAGATCGACCTTGACGCGCTCATCACCAAGGTCAACGGGCTGACGACAGGCGGCGTGAAGGCGAAATCGCTCTACACCGAAAAGCTGATCGTCACCAACAACTATGTGCATATCGGCGAAAAGGACGGCTCGTGGAAGACATACACTGCCGTCACGGATTTCACGCAAGCGTCGGGAGAGTCGGCCCCTTCGGCTGACGCGACCGTTTTCGCGGCGGCCATCGGCGACGGGGTGACCCGAACGCCGGAGGCGGGCGAGACGATTGCCTTTGGCGGCGCGGCGTAGGGGCGACCCTGCGCAAAAATAGCCTGCTGAACTGCTGGAATATCCTGAAGCCATTCGGCCACAGCGCAGGGATGAGAAACGCCCAAACGCGACGGGAAAAAATCGAATGGATTGGACGATCAGCAACGAAGCCCTGATGAGGGGAACGCTCACAGACCAGCCCGGCGGGGCGATAGGGAAACCGAAGCGGCAGGCCCTCGAACGAGGTGAAGATATGGTCGAGCCCCGGCGAAAGCCGAGGGGAAGATGCGCTGGATATTATGGCGGGCGGCAGCGGCCCGCTGCTACAGGGAAACGAATACGCCGGATCGCTTTACGAGCCGGGGACGAGCGAAACCTATCACCTGCGCGGCAGTGAGGTGCATTCCGATCTGTATTACGCCAACGGCAGCGTGGAGGCGCTGACCGGGTACGGCGTCATCAATTCAACGCTGTACACCAAGAGCGGCAGCACATACAAGGAGCTGCCGTACAAAAAGTATTATGTGAACGGCACCGTCCAGACAATTTACAGGCGCGGAAACAGATACCCCGATACGCTGTATGTCAGCGGCGGTGACGTGACGGTGCGCAGGCAGGGCGATTTGATGAAAGTCGCGCTTTATTACGGGGGAACGCAGCGCGCCAATTTGAAGCTGGCGACGTTCACCACGCGCGAGGTGACGGCGCTTGGAGGGTGACAATATGGATATGGCGACACATTTGCAGGCGATTTATAACACGCTCGACGAGATTGAGGTCAGGGGACACGAAAACGTCAAGCGGATGAGCCTGTGCATGGATTATCTGAAGGAGCTGCGCAACGAAGCGATGAAGGGAGACGCGAACGATGCTGCTGCGGGCGAAGGCGAAAAAGAGATGGCCGATTAACTGGGTTTCCACCGCGATGGCGATGAGCCCCGGAGAAATATGGATTGATATGCCGTTTGACGGCCGCTTGCCGGAGGCAGCGAGGGCGTTTGACGGATGCGAAACGCTGACGGTCTATGCTGATGAGAACGATCAAACGGGAACGGTGTATGCGGGCTACACCAAACTGACGCACATGATGCTCGATACCTCGCTGACCCTGCGTCTGCGGAAGGAGGAAGCACATGCAGCCGATCACGCTTGAATACAGCGCGGATATCCTCGTCGGAATCGGCATGACGGCCATGCCGAGCCTGTTCGCGATGGGCGATAAGCTGGCGCACGTGCTGCGCGTTCGGGTGAAAGCGGGCGGAGAACCGGTCGATTTGACGGGATGGACGGTCACCGCCAGCGTGGTTCGGCAGGATCAGGCGACGGTGATGATGGCGGGAAGGGTGGTCGGCGATGCGGCGGAGGTGACGCTGGAGGCGCCTTGCTACAGCCAAAGCGGCGGGTTTACGCTGTCCGTGGCCATCGGCAGGGAACAGCAGCTCATCACGATTTTCTGCGGCAGGGGCGACGTGACGCGCACCCGGACGGATTCGCTCGTCGATCCCGGACACACCATTCCGTCAGTGGATGAAATCATCGCGCAGTATGGGTTGATGAAAACCGCCGTTCAGAACACGGACGCGGCCGCCAAACGGGCGGACGATGCGGCGAGCGGTGCGCAGAAGGTTGCAAACGACGTGCAAAAGAAGCTCGACAACGGGGAATTTGTCGGCGCGCAAGGCCCGAAAGGCGAAAAAGGCGACACTGGCGCGCAGGGGCCGAGGGGCGAAAAAGGCGACACCGGCGAGCGGGGGCCGCAGGGCGAAACCGGAGCCACTGGCCCGCAAGGGCCGCAAGGTGAAACGGGTGCGACCGGCCCGCAAGGGCCGCGGGGCGAGACCGGAGCCACCGGCCCGCAAGGGCCGAAGGGCAAGGACGGCGAGGTGACTTTTGAAAGCCTGACGGATGAGCAGAAAGCGTCGCTTCGGGGTGAGCCCGGCGCAAAGGGAGAGAAAGGAGAGAAAGGCGATCCCGGCGCAAAGGGCGAGAAGGGGGAGAAGGGCGATCCCGGCGCAAAGGGTGAGAAGGGGGAGAAGGGCGACCCCGGCAGGGATACGCCGCAGGAAGCGGTGCTGTATACGGCGCAGACGCTTAATGATGCGCAAAAGACGCAGGCGAGGGAGAACATCGGCGCGGCGGATGAGGAGACAGTTAATCAGCTAAAGGACGATAAAGTCAATCAATCCGACGCACTGACGTTAGAAGAGATTATGGCAAGCACGGACTTGTCTAAAAAAGTCGCCAGCGCCGAAGCGGTTAAATCCATAAAAAATGCTATCGGCTCGATAAAGTCAGGTAGTTTTTATGCAGAAAAAAGCAAAGGAAATACGGTGCCTGTTGATTATGGCGGTTTTATCCGACTTAGTGGCGGAAGCTGGCCGGGAAGTTTTTATTCGGACACATACTATGTGGGCGTTGGTGCCGGCAGCGAGGCGTTTTTGGGCGTACAAATAAACGGCGCTAAACAAATTACATGGGTAAAAATATGAACCGAATAGGAACGGAATTGACTGTGAAAACGAGGATATGCAATGATTAAAATCAAGATAAACGCCTCGGACGAAATCCGGGAAGTAACGTTTTCGCGGCGCAGTGAGCATGTTATTGAGCTTGGCGGTATCACCGACGCTCCAACAACGGGCTTTACGACGTGGCGCATGGACGGCGTGACCCAGCTCGGCGATTTTAGCGATTACACGACCGTTTACCGCACCCTTGACAACGCGGTGCAGCTATCAGACGACGGCAGCGTATATGTCGAGCCGGAAGTGCCGGAACCGGGAGAACCGAAGCCGACGCAGGAAGAACGCATCAAGACGCTTGAAAACCAGAACGAAACCCTGCTGCAATGCATCCTCGAGATGAGCGAGATTGTATATGCTTAAAATTTTTGGATTGCTCGTGATGAGCGGAAAGGAAGAAGATATGATGGCTATGATTTGGGCACAGCAGATTATGCTTGGGAAGAAGACTTTTGCGCAGGTGCCGCGACTGCTCAAGGAGAAGGTCAGGGAAGTCCTGATCGACAGCGGTTGCGAAGACCTCGTGACGGAGTGACGCAAGGGGGGTGAACCCGATGATTCAGGCAGAAGAAGCCATCCGCGTGGCGCGGGGGCTGATCGGGACGGCGTACAGCGAGCTGGACTGCATCAACCTCGTCAAGAAGGTCATTCGCACAGCGCCGGGCGGCGACAAGCGCTACACGACGGCAGGCACAAACGCCCTGTGGGACAGCGACAGCAAGCGCGGAAAATACCGCGACCTGACGTGGAAGCAGGCGGGCATTTCCGGCGCGAAGCCGGGGATGCTGGCGTTCATGGGCGTGGGCACGGGCGACGTGAATCACACCGGGCTGGTGACGGAGCAGGGAACGGTCATCCACTCAAGCAAGAGCCGGGGCGGCGTGGTCGAAACCGCGCTGACGGCGAAGGCGGGGTGGAACGGGCTGGGGGTGCATCGGATGATTGAGGTGGCAGAAAACGCTGGCGCAGCACCGACGGGCACGGCGTACATTGTCTGCGTCCAGACGGGTTTGCGGATGCGGAAAAGGCCGGATGTCCGCGGCGAATATATGCAGATGCTCCCGGATGGAGCTGTGATCGTCGCGCTCAAAACGAGAGCAGGCTGGATCAAGACGACGTATAAGGGATATACCGGCTGGGTCAGCGGGGAATATTGCTGCAAGGCCGGGGAGGATTAAAGGGGGAATACGAATGGATAAACTTGCGAAAATCACGGCTGCTGCTTGTGGTGCGATACTGTCGTTTATCACAGGTCTGCCGCCTCTGATGTGGGTACTGTTGGGCGTGATGTGTCTGGATTATGCCACGGGGCTGATGTGTGGCCTTGTCGGCGTATCGCCAAAGACGGAAGGCGGCGGCCTTTCCAGTCGAGAGGCATTTTCTGGCCTGATGCGAAAGATGATGATTCTTGCAGTTGTACTGCTTGCGGTTTTGCTGGATTTCGCGGTGGCGCATGGTGCGGGCGTTCAGTTTAACGCTGTCACTGGGGCGGTGTGCTTGTGGTTCATTGCCAGCGAGGGTGTGAGTGTCATTGAAAATGCGGCAGAATTGGGGCTTCCGATTCCCGGCGTGCTCAAAAAGGCGCTGGAGGTTATGAAGAGCGCAGGAGACGGAGAAAAATAAAAAACCTCTTGACTTTCATTCACACCTAAATTATAATAAAGGTGCGAATGAAAGTGAGGTGAGACAATGAGTCCCAGAACGGGACGGCCAAAGGTCGAAAACGCTAAAACAGAAAAAATGAGCATTTGCCTGAATCAAACGTCTAAGCAAAAGCTCGAGGAATACTGCAAACGCGAGAATGTATCTCGAAGTGAAGCGATCAGGCGAGGAATCGATCTGTTGACCGAAAAAGAATAAGACTTGCCGCCCCTCTACCAAAGAATGCGACAAGCCTTATGACACACACCCTTACAGGTGCATGAATATTGTATCACATGTCGCCTGCAAGGTCAATCCTCGACACACAGGAGGCATTTTATATGCAGAAAGATATTAAGAACGCGATGAAGCGATACATTGCCAAGACTGACTTGAATGCACATGGGTTCATTCGCTATGACATGGTGGTGAAAGAAGTGCAATGTTTGTACGAAATTGGAAGATATGAAGATATAGGCGAAGCACTTTATCTGGCCTTCCGATACGGCGCGAGTAAGGGGTATCGCTGCGCGATGAAGAACGCGACCCAGAAGAATTGATGAACGGAGGGAAACAGATGAACGAGATTATGAATATTCAAGGGATTCCCTGCTATGAAAAAGACGGCGTTGCATATTTGAATCTTGAAACCGTGGCGCGGGGGCTGGGGTTCACGAAGAAAGCTGACAGCGGAAACGAGGTTGTGAATTGGACGAGGGTGCGTGGTTATCTCACTGATTTGGGCGTGGAACAGAAGTGTACCACGGGAGACTACATCCCTGAGAACATCTTCTATCGCCTCGCGATGAAAGCCAAGAACGAGACAGCGGAGCGCTTTCAGGCGATGATCGCGGATGAAGTCGTTCCGGCCATCCGCAAGACAGGTGGATACATCGCAGGCGAAGCGCAGATGACCGACGAAGAGCTATTAGCCCGCGCGCTGACGATGGCGAGCGAGAAGCTCAAACAGCGCGACGCACGGATCGCTGAGCTGGCTGTGCAGAACAGTGAACTGACGGTGCAGAAGCAAATCATGCAGCCGAAAGCAGACTATTTTGATGAGCTGGTAGATCGCAATCTTTTGACCAACTTCCGAGAAACGGCGAAAGAGATGAAGATTAAGGAAAAGGCGTTTGTGGGTTTCTTGTTGGGTCACAAGTATGTTTACCGCGATAAGAGGGGAAAACTGGTGCCTTACGCGGAGAAGAACAACGGCCTTTTTGAGTTGAAGGAGTGCGTCAATGAAAAGACCGGCTGGGGTGGTACACAGACGCTCATCACGCCGAAAGGGCGCGAGACGTTCCGGCTGCTGATGCAAGGCATATAAAGAACAAAACCGCTGCGGTGAAAATTGCAGCGGTTTTTCAAATTTTCTTTGAAAACAAAAGAAAAAGCATTGACATGCTAGCAATTAAATAGTATAATATAGTCAGAAATCAGAAAGGAGGGAAAGCCAATGAGCCGGAAAAAGAAAAACCAACAGAGCAAGCAAAGCGATCTGGCAATCGCAAAACTCGCGCTGTTGGCCGGGGCGCTGGAAGTTGCGGGTGCAATCATCAACCTGCTCGCAACGATCATCGACAAGATGACTCAATAAGCGCCGGACGGAGGAAGGGAGGCGGAAGCCTCCCGACCTTCATCTTTATTGTATCAGGCTCGGAGGTAAAACGCAATGGAAAAGCTGAAAATGGCTCTTGAAATCTCTGGGATTATTTTGCAGGCGGCACAGGTTATTGTGCTGACGGCGCTGACGGTCAAGCTCTACCAGTACATCAAGCAGAAAGAAGGCGAAACGAAATGACCACCATCAAAGAAGCGCGCCTCAATGCAGGCTTGAAGCAGGAAGAATTGGCAATGAAATCCGGCGTGAAGCTGAGTACCCTGCAAAAGCTCGAACGCGGGGCGAGCAACATCAACGGCGCGACGGTCGAAACAGTGCTTCGATTGGCGCACACGCTCGGCGTAACCGTCGAGGATCTGGTGAAAATTGAATGGTAAAGGGGAGCCCGGCTGGAGGATCGGCCGGGCTTTTCTGTACGTGAAAATCAAGTCTATTTGCGGTTCGTTGAAACATAAAAAGAAAATCCGAACACAAATCTCTTCGGAAGGAAGAATGTGTTCGGATTTTCGAGCATTGGCAGGGGCAGAAGGACTCGAACCCTCAACAAAGGTTTTGGAGACCCACGTGTTACCATTACACCATACCCCTAAGCACTTGTTCAGTATACCATGAAAGCCGATTCTTGTCAACTGGTTTTTTACAAGATTTGGCGCGAAACTGCATCAAAGGGTGATTTCGCGCAGAATGTCGTGGAATTGACTGCCGCAGCGGGTCAACTCGCCGAGCGTTTGGTCAATGCCGTCCGGCTCGAACATCCAGTTTTCGCGGGTGATGGCCGTCCCTGGCGCGGGGCAGAGGAGAAGCTGGGTTTCGGGGAAGAGCGTCTGATAATACATCTTGGCGCGCCGGGCGTGAACCGGCATGCAGCACAGGATGGCGCGGCGAACGGTCAGCTTTTCCGCGTCCGTGCGCCTGCGGGAATAAATGGCGTTTTGATAGGTGAACGTCGCCTCGTCCTCGCGCAGGATGGCGCGATCCGGCACGCCGTTGGCCAGCAAAACCGCCCGCATGAACGCCCATTCCGTTTCAAAACGCCCTTCGTAGCGCCTTGCGCCGGATTTCTGCCCGTCGAACCCGCCTGTCGTGACGGAGAAGCGGCCGGAGGGAAGAATCAGCGGCGCGTATCCCGAATGGTATAACTGAGCGGCGTATTCGGACGGCTCGGCGTGGCCGTTTCCGGGAATGAAGAGGATATCCGCCTTTTGCGGCGCGTCATGCAGAAAGATGAACGCCGTGATATCGTCGATCCACTCAAGCATGGCTTTCGGCCTTTCCGGTCAGCAGACCGCAGAGCGTGCCTGTTCCGTAGACGATATGCACGACCGGGAACAAAAAGGGCAGGCAGATGAAGGTCAGCAGCTTTCCGCAGGGCGCTTCCAGCGCGGCCTTAGCGGCGTAAAACACATCCAGCACGCCGTAGAGCAGGAGCATGGCGGTCAGCGGAAGCGGAGAGAGCGGGCAGAGCAGCGCCAGCACGATCAGCGCCAGCACAAACAGCGCGGGAACGAGATGGCGCGGGGCAAAGCAGCGCGGCTGAATCCGCATCGTCCGGCCGATCCAATAGCCGTTGCCCCACTTCTGGCTGAGCTGGCCGCGCAGCGTCTTGCGGGCGGCATGCCACGAAACAATATCCGGCGAAAAAAAGAAGCGATAGCCGGCCTTGCGCATGCGGTAATGCATGTCGTTATCCTCGGTTCGGCGCAGGCGCTCGTCGTACAGCCCCACGCGGTCGTAGACCTCACGGCGATAGAGCGCGTAGGCCAGCGTATCGACGTAGCGCGCTTCGCCGCCGTTGCGGAAGGGCGCCGCGCCGCCGCAGAATCGGGACGTATCCAGCGCGCGGGTGACGGCTTCCCATGCGGTTTCCGGGGGCGCGCCGCAGACACTCCCGCCGACGATATCCTCCCCGCGGGCGAGCGCGTCCAGATTCTTTTGCAGAAAATCCTTCGGCATGCGCGCGTGCGCGTCCAGACGGATCACGGCGTCGCCCGTCGCCGCGCGCAGCGCGACGTTGATGCCGCTGGCCAGCCAGCGCTTCGGGTTTTCCAGCAGCTTCACCTCAAACGGTGCGCGCGCGGCAAAGCGACGCATGATCTGCGCGGTGTCGTCCGTGGAGGCGCTGTCCACCAGCAGCGCCTCCAGTTGTTCGGGCGCGATCGTCTGAGAGAGCAGGTCGCCCAGCAGCGCGTCGAGGCTTTGCGCGGCGTTGTAAGCCACGACGATAAAACTGATTTTTGTCATACGGCAGTCTCCCGTCTGATTATTCCGCCGCATAGGCGCGGCTGCGCTCGCGATAGGTCATCAGCCCCAGCGGCAGCCCGAAGAAAAACAATTTCTGCGATATGAACGCGCGCGGGCGCTTTTGAGCCAGCAGCCAGCCCAGCTGCATGCACTCGATCAGCATCATCAGCCCAAGGCCGAAACCGGGCACAAGCGCCAGCAGTGCGAGCGCCAGCCAATCCAGCGCGTAAAAGGTGAATTTTTCCCGTTCGTGGCGGATATAGGCGCGCGCCCGACGTGCCTTCATCGCGCAGGCCAGCGCCTGCCCTTCGCCCAGCCGACGCGCGGAAAAGACGGTGGAAAGTGGGCTGCGGCTGTCGCGCACCGCATCCGTGTGCAGGATCATCGGAACGGGGATTTCCGCGATACGGCAGCCGGTCGCCTTGAGCCGCGCGTACAGCTCGGACTCCTCGCAGGCGATCGTGTCCGTCGCCCAGCCGCCGCAGGCGTCCAGCGCGTCGCGGGTAATCATCAGCGCGCCGCCGAATACCGGCGCGAGGCGCTCCTGCGTGCAGCCGAAATAATTGTCGTTCCGGCAGACAACCTCCCCGCCGCGCAGATACACGTCCTCGCGGATGCCGCACACGCCGTCATAGCCTTTGGCAGCGATGGCCATCAGCGCCTTTTCCGCGAAACCGGGCTGAAGCTGCATGTCGCCATCCAGAAACAGCAGATATTCGCCGCGCGCTTCCTTCGCGCCGACAAAGCGCCCCAGACCGGCGGTCGTCTTCCGCTCGGCGAGCAGAAAACAGCGCGCGCCCAGCGCCTTGGCCGTTTGCAGGCTTTGATCTGTCGAGCAGGAATCCACATAGACGACCTCGTGCGCCAACGCACTCAGCGCGGTTTGGATGCTCCTTAGGCAGGCGACAAGCCGCTCCCCTTCGTTTTTGCCGATGACAATGACGCTAATCAACGCTCTTTCCTCCTGCGCAGCAATATGCTATAATACATACATCGTTTATTATCGCACAAAACGGGGCGGTTGACAAGCCGGAATTGCCGCCCGGAGGGAGGGAACGGCATGCAGTTGAGCGTGGTGATTCCGTTTTATCAGGTGGAAAAATACATCGGGGCGTGTCTGGACGCGCTGGCCGCGCTTCCGGCGGAGGAAAGCGAAATTCTGCTGGTGGACGACTGCGGGCGGGACGGCAGCGCGGCGATTGCGGCGGCATACTGCGCGGCGCATCCGAATGCGCGCGTGATTCGCAGGGCGCAGAACGGCGGCCTTTCCGCGGCGCGCAACACGGGGCTGGATGCGGCGCGGGGCGAATACGTCTATTTTCTGGATAGCGACGATGTGCCGCGCGCGGAGGCGCTCTGGCGGCTGACGCAGGCGGCGCGGGAAAAGCGGCTGGACATAGCGAAGGCGCGCTTTTGCTTTTTGAACGACGAAACGGGCGAATTGACCGACGGCGCGGCCATTTACCCGACCGATGTGCTGGAGGGCGGGGCGCTGCTTGCGGCGCAATGCCAAAGCGGGACATACGAGCCGATGGTCTGGCAGTGCGTATATCGGCGCGCGTTTTTGCTGGAAAACGGCCTGCGCATGGCGGAAGGACTTTTATTTGAAGATGAGCTGTTTCAAGCGCCCGCGCTGATTCGGGCGAAGCGCGCGGCGGTGTTTGACGCGGTGATTCTGGAATACCGCCAGCGGCCGGGGAGCATCATGGCCTCGTTCGCCGGGAGCGCGAGGTGGTGCGCCAGCTATGCGCAGGTGTGCGCGCGGCTGGATGCGTTGGCGCGGACGCTGCCGAGCGGCGCGGCGAGGGCGGCACTTCAAAGGCGCGTGGGGCAGATCGCGCTGAGTGTGGGCAAAAACATTTCGGCATACCGTCTGCCGCCGACGGTCGCCGGGGAAGCGATGGCCTTTTTGAAGGCGCATCGACGGGAATTGGCGCGATACGCGCTGAAAAGCGGAGATGCGGCCATCGCGGCGCAGGGCGCGCTGCTGCTGCTCTCGCCGAAGCTGTTTGTGGGGATGTATCGGAGGGTTATGCCATGACGGGAAAGCTGCATGTGTATACCGGCGACGGCAAGGGCAAGACGACGGCGGCGATGGGGCTGGCGCTGCGCAGCCTCGGCCACGGGCGGCGCGTGCTGATCGCACAGTTTTTGAAGGACGGGCGGAGCGGCGAGCTGGCGGCACTGCGGACGTTTGAACGGGCGACGGTGTACCCCGCCAAACCGATTTCGGGCTTTGTGTTCGCGATGACGGCGGCGCAGAAGGAAGAGGCCGCGAAGCAGCAGAACGCGCAGGCGGCGGATATTCAAAGCGAGGCGGAGGGGCTTCGCCCCGCGCTGACGGTGCTGGACGAGCTGAACGTGGCGCTTGCCTGCGGCATGGTGACGCGGGAAAACGCGGAAAGGCTGATCGACGCGGCGCTGATGTTCGGCGACGTGGTTTCAACCGGGCGCAACGCGCCGGAGTGGCTGCGCGAAAAGGCGGATTACGTCTCGGAAATCATCGCGCGAAAGCATCCGTTTCAGACGGAAAAGCTGGCGGCCAGAGAAGGCATTGAATACTGAAAAACGGGCGCGCCTGCTATCGGAATCTGTGCAGAATTTCGGATTTGCTCATTGATTGGATGAAAAAGGACCGGCGTTTCGGGAAAGCGGGCGGCTTTCGCGAAGTGCCGGTCTTTTGACAGACGGGAAAAGAATTTCAGGCGCTTACCGAACCCCTGCGGGCGTGGGAATCCGCTGCACGGTGCGGCAAACGGCCGTCAGCAGCAGGCAGTCAATCGGGAACTGCATGGCGTTTTTCAGCGCGCGAACCGGAAGCATCGCCGCCTGAGACGGGCCGTAAAGCATCGTGAGGAAAAATGTGTTGAGCGCGATGTTGACGAACACCATGATGACCGCGCGGGCGAGGACGATCTGCCAGAGCCTGCGGTCGCTTTCAAAGAGGAAAGCGCCGTAAATCATGCCGCCCAGTGCCGCCGAAATCGTGAAGCCGGGGAAATACGGCCCCGTCGGCTTGAGCAGAAAGCCCAGAATATCGCTCAGCGCGCCCTGAAGCGCGGCCGCGACCGGGCCGAAGAGCATGGCCGTCGGCGCAAGCGCCAGATGTGCCAGCGAAATTTTAAGGCTGTCGTTGAGCTGAATCACGCCGTAGGAGGAGAGCACCATCTGAATGGCCAGAAACAGGCCCACGGTGGTCAGCGTCTGCGTGCGGCGCAGGGTGCGCGCCGAATCGGGAAATTTTTTGAGGAAACGAGAAAAAACGCCGTGCATCAAAAAACACCTCCGCGTATCATGGACCCGGAAAACCGGGCAGGGATGATTCGCAGAGATGACCGCAATAAAGAGACAGTTCTGGGCCGGAGGGATACCGCGAAAGCCTTGTTTCTTCGTCCCGTGTTTTTCCCACACACGAGCACTTAACGCATCCGTACCGTCGCTGCGCGAAGCAGCGCCCTGCCATCTTCACGAATCGCTTGTGACAGGAGCATTATACCCAATCGGGGCACGGATTGCAACGGCTTCTTGGAATTTTTTGCAAAAGGGAAATAACGCGGCTCAGGTGCGCGGGCGGGTTCAATCCGCAGCCGCGCCCGGCGCCTGTGACGGCGGGCAGGTTTCCTGCCACGGCAGGCCGGAATCATAGCTCAAACCGCCGTGCAGCGAGCGCAGCGCGGCATACGAGCCGCGCCCCAGCATCAGCGCGTTCGCGGCGGAAGCCAGCGCCTCGGCGCGGGCGACGGAAGCAGCGAAGAGGTCGCCGAAGCTGTCATGCCGAACCTCGTCCGGCGTCCAGATGGACGCCCACGGGGCATGCGCGTCGTTGGCGATATCCGCCTGCGGCGGCTCGGCGGGCATCATGTGCGCGTGGAGCGTTTCATCCAGCTTGAAGGGGGAGAGCACGCCGCCCAGCGTGCGGTAGCGCCTGCCGTCCTCGGAGCGGAGGAAGCGGCACAGGCCGACCGCATCCGAAAAGCATTTTTCCAGCCGGGCGGGCGAGAGGACGGAATCCGGGAACACGCGCGCGAGCGCGGCGGAGAGCGCGGCGGCGATCTTTTTGCGCTGCGCGGCATCCAGCGCGGCAAAGCCGCCCATCTGAACCGGCAGGCCGGCCGCGTGGCCTTCGCGGCGGTAATGCAGGGTTTCGAGCTGGTGTTCCAGCGTGCAGTGCGCGTTGCCGGAATACTTGCCCGCCGCCGTCAGAGAATGGGCGTAGACGAACGGATGGAACGTGGTATCCGTCGCGTAATGCGTGAAAAAGCCGCAGCAGTACGCGCGCAGAAGCGCGTCGCCCGCGCATGCGTCGCAGAGGGCGAGCAGAAAATCATCCGTTTTCTGTGTGTGCAGCAGGGAGGCGACGACCGGCGCGAACGGCTTGCCGGGGCGGAAGCAGAAGAACATCGGGTCAGGCCCCTCCGCGCCCGCCAGCAGCGCGCTGCGCTCCGTGTCGGAGGTGAAAAGGGAAAGCGCGTCGGCGGCGTGCGCCGCGACGGACTGGTGAACATACGATGCAGGCATGAAAATCTCCTCAAACAAAAAATGCCGAAATGGGTCGATTTCAAATCAAATGGGAAACGCTTTTCTCACGCATCCATCATACACCCAAAGGCCGCGTTTGTCGATAAGCAATTCCTGCCGGTTCGCGATTGACAAAACACGGGTTTTTGTTATAATAAAATCGCAAGGTATCAAAGATTTCAAAAGCTCTCCAAAGGAGGAATCCCCATGCCTGACTGCGTATACAAGATGGGCAACCTGCGTATCGTCGATCTGACGAAGGTGCTCGACCCGAAGACCGAAAGCCGCCGCTGCCATTTGATCCGCTATAACACCGGCGGCCCGATTCCGGATTTCCATACCGCGCTGGATCTGACCAGCCACCTCGGCACCCACTGCGAGTGCCCGTATCATCACTTTGAGGATGGCAAGTCCGTCGGCGAACTGCCGCTGACCACGTTCATGGGGCGCGCGATCTACGTCAACATCGACTTCCTCGAACCGAACAGCCACATCTCCGGCGCGGATCTCGACCGCGCCTGCGGCGACCGGATTCAGGAGGGCGATATCGTCATTCTGGACAGCAACTGGAAGTTCCCGCCGTTCACCCCGGAAACCAACAGCCCGGCGGATAAGCGCCTGTTTGTCAACGCGGAAACCGCAAACTGGATGCGCGACCACAAGGTTAAGTGCGTCGGCTTCGGCGACGGCGTGTCCATCGAGAACTGCGAGGCGGACGTCAAGCCCTTCCACGACATCATCATGGCCTATGACGGCGTGTTCCTCGAGGTGCTCAAGAACCTTGAATATCTGGAGAAGGATACGTTCTTTATGAGCTATTCGCCGCTGCCGATTGTCGGCGCGGATTCCTGCCCGGTTCGCGCGTATGCGATCGAAGGTCTGCCGGGCTTCGGCGACTGATTTTCCCCAATAACACATCAACCCGCTCGGCGCTTGCCGGGCAGGCAGATCATAGACAAAAAGCTATTCTCCCCCCGAAGGGGGGAGAATAGCCCTTTCCGCAAATG